>ONZT01001754.1_pt1 | contig 11212 bp, 9 predicted proteins | sample 1671571 | NCBI WGS metagenome assembly ONZT01 (sample SAMN06348170, study PRJEB24527) | human gut metagenome | biome: human gut; feature: ankylosing spondylitis patient; material: feces | host: Homo sapiens | place: China | collected 2015-10
CAGACGTGTGCTCTTCCGATCTGCATCTCCAATTCTTCTCAAGAACTTATTCCCCCATTTGGTCGAATCACGCCCCGACAGATTATATACATAAAGTTGGGTCTTTATCAGACTGAACCACTTGGCATTAGGATTTTGGCGAACATACATGCGCAAGGAAGAAGGCCGTATATTTTTTTGGTCCGTACGAATTTTGACTTCATCCAGCAAATAAGATCCATCCGGCACAAACTTAGTGGTAGTACACGAAGCAAGTGACAAGACAGCAGCAGAAGCAAGCAAATAAAGAAAATTTCTCCTCATACGGTTTTACATCGATAGCATGAAAAATGCGCTTACAAAGATAAATTATATTTTCTGACGGGGAAAATAATTTAAGAAAAAGAGAGGAAAGTAAGGATAGATTGGAAATATCTTTATAGCTTTGCAAAAGAATATCAAATCTATGGCATCATTAAGTAAAAACAAAATAAAGTTTATCCACTCGCTGGAACTGAAGAAAATACGTAAAGAAGAGCGGGTATTTCTGGCTGAAGGTCCTAAATTGGTAGGCGATTTACTCGGACATTTTCCCTGTCGTTTTTTAGCTGCCACTCCCTCCTGGTTTCAGGAGCATCCGGGTATTGACGCAAGTGAACTGGTAGAAGTTTCACAGGAAGATCTTTCACGGGCCAGTTTATTGAAAACTCCCCAACAGGTACTTGCCATTTTCGAACAACCACAATATACTTTGGATCCGGAAGCAGTCCGCCAATCACTTTGCCTTGCATTGGACGATGTACAAGATCCCGGAAATCTGGGTACCATTATCCGTCTGGCCGACTGGTTTGGCATCGAACATATTATCTGCTCGCAAAATACGGTAGACGTATATAACCCTAAGACCATACAAGCCACTATGGGTGGAATTGCCCGGGTGAAAGTACATTATACTTCCCTCCCCGATTTTATCCGGTCGCTCGGAGATACTCCTGTGTTCGGTACGTTCCTGGATGGAAAAAACATGTATGAACAACCATTGTCGGCCAATGGCTTGATCGTAATGGGAAATGAAGGAAATGGAATAGGGAAAGAGGTAGCCACATTAATCAATAGAAAATTATATATCCCCAATTATCCGGCAGGCCAAGAGACATCCGAGTCTTTGAATGTAGCCATTGCTACCGCAGTAATCTGTGCCGAGTTCCGTCGACAGGCTGCATGGAAGTAAAATCAAAAGGATAAAATAAATAAGGAAATAAAGCTTCCCCCTTCTTTTCTGCTTCCTGCAGATACTCATTAAAACATTGGAAAGATTGATTCGAAACACTGGGAAGATTGATTTGAAACACTGGGATATTTTTTAAAATCATCCCAGTGTTTTTTATTTCTTCCATCTGACTTTCAGAAAGCAGCACTATCACTCCCGGCATCCATTCAACCGATTCAATCTCTTCGGTCAATGGGAACACACCTCGGACAACTCCTTCGTCAGTGATCTTCACTACCTGCTGCTTCATATATCCGACGGCAGGTATCAGCAAATAATGAGAAGCAAAGCGTTTCATTACAATCAGTTGTTTGAACGCCTTTGTTGTTGCTGCCTGCGTTGATTCATCTGGCGTTCTTTTCTTTGCTCTATCCGTTCCTTTTGGATATGCTGTTCCACCTGAATCTGCTCCGGCTTCTTCTCACGATGAGTTCCCGTACGACGACGGTTCATCTCTTCCGGTGTTAGACGCTGAATGTCATCTTTATTCTTGTCTATGACCTTATGTAAAGAGTCGGCATTTTCTTTAGTAGCTATCTTCTTCAAAGAATCCGCTTTCAATGCTTCTATCTTATTCAAAGAATCGCGTACAGCAAATGCGAGCGTATCCGTACAATGATAACGAGTCATCATGAAGCGGTCGGCCAATACTGCTCCGCCTTTTTCCTGGCTATCCATCGGATAATAAATGAAACCTTTTATTTCTTTCATCGAACCTAATGTGTCTGCAAACAAACGAATTTGTTGCACACCCGGTTCAGTCACCGTTTTCCAATGATTGATCGTATCTTTTTCATAAATCACCTGCATAGCCATAGTGACACCTCTTAAAGAGTCGGCAAGCATCGGCTCCAGGAAACGATATCGCACTTCCCATACCAGTGTATCCCGGTCTTTGTAGTTAGAGTCGGTCGGCAAAGTAAATACATATTGATTATCCATCATTTCACCGGTCAGACGTACCATACGCTGCCACGGCCAGACATCGATGCTATCACCCTGCTTGGTCATTTTCGGTTTCTTATCACGCTTGGCTATCAGGTCGCCAACAAGTTCCTGTTCGTCTTTCAAGCGTTTTTTCACCTTATCATAAATTTTCGATAAAATCTCTGTGTTACGGGTATACCAAACCATGGATGAGTCAAATGCAGCTTGGGTAGTCCCGTATTTCTTGAAAACGGCGTCGATATACAATGCTTTCTTATAGTTCTCACTATAAGGCAAATTATCTCCCATAGACTTTGCCACATGATAATCATACAGCAAATTCTCCATCTTCGATTCCGAGATTACATCACTGGGTCTTTTCACTTTACACCCGGCTACCGCAAAAACGAACATGCAGATGAGACACAGATGAAACCGAAATTTATTTTTCATAATCCGTAGCTTCCTTTTTATCTTTATCCAGCGAATGATAAGACTCATTCAAATATTTACTATAAAAGAGTAACAAGGCAATGATACCGCAACTGATAGCGGCATCTGCAAAATTAAAGATCGGACTAAAGAATATAAAATGCTCTCCACCCACAAACGGCATCCATGTAGGCCAGTTTGTATCTATAATCGGAAAGTAAAACATATCCACCACTTTTCCGTAAAACCAGGTAGAATATCCACCACCTTCGGGCATGAAACTGGCAATCTGCGAATGAGTGCTTTCATTGAAAATAACTCCATAGAACACGCTATCTATGATGTTCCCCAAAGCACCGGTCAGAATAAGAGCCACACAGACGATATAACCTGTTTTGAACCCTTTCTTTATGATTTTATAGAGATACCACCCTATCAATGCTACCGCAACAATGCGGAATGTTGTCAGGAATAACTTGCCGAAGATTTCCATACCGAAAGCCATCCCGTTGTTTTCGGTGAAATAGATATAAAACCAATCGGTCACACGTATGCTTTCATGCCAGTACATGTGAGTTTTAATCCAGACCTTGATGATCTGGTCAATAATCAATACGGAAAAGATAACGAGAAGGGCAATTCTCCCCTTCGTGAATAGTTTCTTCATGTGTTTATTATAAGTTAAACATAACGAGCTACAAGTGCCGTGCGTAAACTTTGCGCAGCTACTTGTAGCTCGTTACCTGTAGCCTACTTGCTATCTGTTATTTTTTACCACTGTTCTTTGCTTCAATGCTTAATGTAGCATGAGGAACAGCACGCAGACGCTCTGCCGGAATCAACTTTCCGGTTTCACGGCAAATGCCGTACGTTTTATTCTCAATACGTACCAAAGCAGCTTGTAATCCTTGGATAAACTTCAGCTGACGTTGTGCCAGTCGGGTCGTTTCTTCCTTGGAGAGCGTATTAGCTCCTTCTTCCAATACTTTATACGTAGGAGATGTATCGTCGGTATCATTACCGTCCAGTCCCATCAAACTTTTCTTCAACTGTTCATAGTCACGTTGTGCTAATTCCAGTTTCTCCATAATAATGGCACGGAATTCCTCGAGTTCCGCATCCGAATATCTAGTCTTTTCTGCCATAACTTTACAATTTTAAAAGGTTAATCAATATAGTATTAGTCTTTTATCACGTTCACAAACAATGAGAAGTCGTCAAACTCCAGCATTGTTCCGTCTTTCACTTCATCTACAAGTTCAAGAGATGTGCCTAAAACCTGGTTACAAATATAAGTATTATATTCATTTACCGCATCATCTGTTTGCGTATTTTTCGAGATTGTTATTTTTATTTTGTCTGTAATCTCGAAGCCGCTTGACTTACGTATATTCTGAATACGGTTCACCAGTTCACGGGCAATACCCTCGCGACGCAGTTCTTCAGTAATGGTCACTTCAAGCGCTACTGTCAGTTTGCCTTCATTGGCAACCAACCATCCCGGAATATCTTCACTAAAGATCTCGACATCTGATGCTTCAATAACAGCTTCCGCACCATCCAGATTTAATGTATACTTTCCGTTTTTCTCCAATTCACCGATGGCTTCCTGTGACATTTCTGCAACAGCAGCAGCTACTGCTTTCATTTGCTTGCCAAATTTCGGGCCTAGCTTTTTAAAGTCACATTTCACTTTTTTCACCAATACACCGGCTGCACCATCAACGAATCTGACTTCTTTTACGTTCACTTCATTCATAATCAGGTTCTTCACAGCTTCGATATGAGCTTTCTGCTCTTCATCTACCACCGGAACCATGATACACTGTAGCGGTTGGCGTACCTTGATATTCACCTTGCGGCGCAATGCCAACACCATAGATGTAACATCCTGTGCCATTTGCATGCGGGCTTCCAATTCCTTGTCTATCATTTCTTCCTGATATTTCGGGAATTCGGCAAGATGGACAGAAACTACATTGTCGCGTCCTGTTGCTGTAATCAAGTCAGTATACAACCGGTCTGCATAGAACGGAGATACAGGAGCCATCAGTTTGGCAACTGTTTCGAGACAAGTGTACAATGTCTGATAAGCAGACAATTTATCCTGTGTAAATTCACCACCCCAGAAACGTTTACGATTCAGGCGAACATACCAGTTGGACAAATTATCATTCACAAAATCAGAGATCAAACGTCCTGCCTTTGTCGGTTCATATTCATTATAGCATGTATCTACCTCCTTTATTAATGTATTCAATACAGACAAGATCCAACGGTCGATCTCCGGACGTTCTGCCATCGGTACATCCGCTTCTTTATATTCAAATCCGTCTACATTCGCATAAAGCGCAAAGAATGAATACGTATTATATAAGGTACCGAAGAATTTACGGCGAACCTCTTCCACTCCTTCAACGTCAAATTTCAGGTTATCCCACGGAGAAGAATTGGTAATCATGTACCAACGCAACGGGTCGGAACCATACTTTTCAATCGTAGTAAACGGATCGACAGCGTTATTCAAACGCTTGGACATCTTGTTACCGTTCTTATCGAGTACCAAACCGTTAGAGATAACAGCTTTGTAGGACACGCTGTCAAATACCATGGTAGCGATAGCATGCAAGGTAAAGAACCAACCACGAGTCTGGTCTACTCCTTCTGCAATAAAGTCAGCCGGATATACCTGACGGTTATCCAACAGTTCTTTATTTTCGAACGGATAATGGATCTGCGCGTATGGCATAGCACCCGAATCGAACCATACATCAATCAAGTCTGATTCACGCTTCATCGGTTTGCCATCTTTCGATACCAATATGACGTCGTCTACATAAGGACGGTGAAGATCAATCTTATCATAATTTTCTTCCGAATATTGCCCCGGCACGAAACCTTTATCCTTGTATGGATTGGATTTCATAAATCCGGCAGCTACCGATTTCTCGATTTCATTATAAAGTTCTTCTACAGATTCGATACATATCTCATCCGTATTATCTTCTGTACGCCAAATAGGCAATGGAGTCCCCCAATAACGAGAACGGCTAAGGTTCCAGTCATTCAGATTTTCCAGCCACTTGCCGAAACGGCCGGTTCCGGTAGATTCCGGTTTCCAGTTGATGGTTTTATTCAATTCCATCATTCGCTCCTTGCAAGCGGTAGAACGGATAAACCAGCTATCCAATGGATAATAAAGTACCGGTTTGTCTGTACGCCAGCAGTGCGGATAGTTGTGGACATGCTTTTCTATCTTGAAAGCCTTGTTGTCTGCTTTCATCATCATAGCAAGAGCGATATCCAACGATTCGGCAGCTTGCGCAGCTTTCTCATCGTATTTGCCATCCACCATAAATTGAGGATCATAAGCATTTTTCACCCATGCACCCTGATATTCTTTGTATTTATCTACATCAACACATTCTTTTACGAAATTCTCATCCAGCTCATTCAACAGATAGAATTTACCAGTCAGATCCACCATCGGACGAGTTTCGCCTTTCTTATTAATCATGAAAAGTGACGGGATTCCTGCAGCACGTGCCACATTCGCATCGTCTGCACCAAATGTAGGTGCAATGTGAACGATACCTGTACCATCTTCTGTAGTAACATAATCACCCGGTATCACACGGAAAGCCTTATCACTAGGCTTCCAGTTGCCATCTTCGGATACCTCAACCGGTTTCACCCAAGGGATCAACTGCTCATATTCCATACCGACAAGATCAGTACCTTTATATTCGGCAATCACTTTAAACGGTACAAGTTTATCTCCGGCTTTGTAGTCCTCCAATTTCAGATCAGCAGCTTTTGCATTGAAATGTACATTCAATAAAGCTTTTGCCAGAACAACCGTGATAGGTTCTCCGGTATAAGCGTTGTAAGACTGTACAGCCACATAGTCAATCTTCGGTCCCACACAAAGAGCCGTATTTGAAGGCAATGTCCATGGAGTAGTTGTCCAGGCGATAAAATAAGGAGTTCCCCATTCCGTCATTTCCGGTTTAGGATTCTTCATTTTAAATTGGGCAACGGCTGTTGTATCTTTTACGTCCCGATAACAGCCCGGTTGATTCAACTCATGTGAGCTCAATCCTGTTCCTGCAGCCGGTGAATACGGTTGGATCGTATATCCTTTATACAACAATCCTTTTTTATGCAGTTGCTTCAATAGCCACCATAATGTTTCAATATAGCGATTATCATACGTGATATAAGGGTGCTTCATATCCACCCAATATCCCATCCGATGAGTCAGGTCTTCCCACTCCTTGGTATATTTCATCACGTCTTTCCGACAAGCCGCATTGTAGTCGGCAACAGAGATTTTCTTACCAATATCTTCTTTTGTGATACCTAATGCCTTTTCTACACTTAGTTCCACAGGCAGTCCGTGCGTATCCCATCCGGCTTTACGCTTCACCTGATAACCCTTCATCGTTTTGTAGCGACAGAAAATGTCCTTAATGGTACGAGCCATTACATGGTGAATACCCGGCATACCATTAGCCGAGGGAGGTCCTTCGAAAAACACGAACGAAGGACAGCCATCACGTTCTGTCATACTCTTGGCGAAAACCTGGTTCTCGTCCCATTTCTTCAGCACATCTTTGTTCACCTGCGAAAGGTCAAACTGCGAATATTCAGTAAATCTCTTACCCATAGCTGTCTACGATTTTACTATTTACAATTTACAATTTGAGGGGTATCCCCATTTTTAAGGGTGCAAATTTACAAAAACATTTGTTTAGTTGAGCAAAAAGCTAAGACTTTTAATCGGATTCGTGTGAAGTTAACGATTATAAACTGCCTACAGCCTAAACAAAACAGGTATCTCCTTGTTTTAGTGGGAAACCTAAAAGCACTTTAACTTATGAATTACGGTATTAGCATTTTATTCAGAGCAATCCCTTTGGCGATGGCTATTTTTTGCTTCGGATACGGAGCGTTCATTTATGGTTATGGAGATGACGGGAGTCGTGTTGTGGCCGGTCCTGTTGTGTTTTCACTCGGTATGATATGCATTGCACTGTTTTGCACGGCTGCCACTATCATCCGGCAAATCATACATACTTATAATAAATCGGCCAAATACATTTTGCCGGTTATAGGCTATCTGGCAGCCATCATTACTATTATTGGAGGTATCTGCATTTTCAGTAATGCCACTTCCACCTCTGCATTTGTTGCAGGACACGTTATCACCGGCGTTGGATTTATTACCACTTGTGTAGCTACCGCCGCCACCTCTTCTACCCGATTCTCTTTAATTCCGAGGAATTCAAAAGCGACAAGTAATGAAGTTCCGGAAGGAGCTTTTTCCCTTAATCAGAGACGGGCATTGGTCATTGTTGCCATCATCGTTTCGCTGATCGCATGGATATGGGCATTTGTATTATTAGGCAACAGTCATTCTCATCCTGCTTATTTTGTGGCGGGGCATGTAATGGTCGGTCTGGCATGTATTTGTACCAGTTTGATTGCGCTGGTAGCTACCATAGCACGCCAGATACGTAATGATTATTCAGAAAAAGAACGGAATAAATGGCCGAAACTGGTTTTATTAATGGGATCTATCTCTTTTGTATGGGGATTATTCGTGATTTTGGCAGATTCCGGAAGTGCAAACGGTACCACCGGATATATTATGCTCGGGTTGGGGTTGGTATGTTACAGTATTTCCAGCAAAGTAATCCTGCTGGCTAAGATATGGAGGCAAGAGTTCAAATTAGCCAACCGTATTCCTATGATTCCGGTATTAACGGCATTGGCTTGTCTGTTCCTGGCGGCTTTTGTATTCGAGCTTGCTACTATACATGCTGATTATTTCATTCCGGCACGTGTTTTGGTAGGTCTCGGAGCTATTTGCTTTACGCTGTTTTCTATCGTTAGTATATTGGAGAGTGGCACGTCTTCCAAATAAAAAAGTATTCTATAAAAAGGGCGTCACTATATGCCCCGGATAGTGACGCTATCCAAGGCATATAGTGACGCTATCCGGACAGCATAGCGTCACTCTTTTTATTTCTTGTATCTCACCTCATACAGGTCATTCCTGCGGTCTTTCAAGTTGCGTACACTACCATAAGTATGCAGCTCGTTCAGCAAATCCAGATCAACATCCGATACCAAAATCATTTCGGTGTTAGGAGTTGCCTCCGCCCTCTTTCCGTCCGTTGGAAAAGCAAAGTCGCATGGAGTAAATACCCCCGATTGGGCATATTGAATATCCATATTGTGCACACGGGGAAGATTTCCTACACTTCCGGCAATGACTACAAAACATTCATTCTCGATGGCACGTGCCTGCGCACAAACACGAACACGGGAATAGGCATTCTGGGTATCTGTCAGGAAAGGAACAAATAATATCTGCATTCCCTGATCTGCCATCAGGCGGGAAAGTTCGGGGAACTCGACATCATAGCAGATCAAAACTCCAATCTTTGCACAGTCCGTGTCAAAAGTATTCAGAAGTTTACCACCATTAAGTCCCCAACTTTTTATTTCATCGGGAGTGACGTGTAATTTCTCGTACATTTCGTAGGTTCCATCCCGTCGACAAAGAAAACCTACATTATAAAGCAATCCGTCCTCTTTTACGTATGGCATACTCCCGGTTATAATGTTAATATTATAACTAATAGCCAGATTCATAAAGCGTTCCCGAATTTCATCCGTATATTTTGCCAATCCGCGAATGGCTTGCGATTCTCCCTTATCGTTATACTTCGACATCAAAGGAGCATTGAAATATTCCGGGAAAAGAACAAAATCACTTTTATAATCGGATACTGCGTCCACAAAGAATTCTACTTGTTCGAACAGGTCATCCAATGTTTTATAACTACGCATCTGCCATTGAACCAATCCTACACGAACCGTAGTTTTGGGGCTGATATATTCCTGTGTAGGTGGCTGATAATAGATATTATCCCACTGCAGCAAACAAGCATAATGTTTTGATTCTTCATCATTTGGCAGATAATTAGTCATTACCTTACGAACGTGAAAGTCATTCGACAACTGGAAAGTAAGTACCGGATCATAAATCTCGCGTTGACGTACCCGTTCGATATATTCTTTCGGACGCATTTTGTCAGCATATTTATGATAATTCGGGATACGTCCGCCAAACATGATCGCTTTCAGATTCAATGTTTCGCAAAGCTCCTTACGATATTCATACATACGACGTGCGAGACGCAAACCACGATATCCCGGGTGGATGAATACTTCAATGCCATACAGGATATTTCCTTTGGAGCTATGTGTATTGAATGTTTCCTTACCCGTAACCTGTGCATACGTATGGTCGTTCTTTACTTTATCATAATCAACAATAATAGAAAGAGCACAACCAACTATTTTATCGTCAACGACTGTGACTATCTGACCCTCCGGAAAGATTTTAATCAACTTCTGAATCTGCTCACGAGTCCAAAACACATCGCTACCGTCAGAATAAACGCGGGTAAACGATTGGGATAACTGTACATAATCTTCTATTTGCAGATTACGTATCTGCACTTTATTAATTTTTATCGGATGCTGTTCCATAACAATACGTGTTTTTATATAAAGACTATGCAAAGGTACTGTTTATCTTTATACATTGTCATTGCAAAATTAAAAATGCATTATACTTAATTTTAATACATGCTTCAGAAATGGCTACAGTGCTTTAACATCACATAATTTTCATACAGATTCTTGTGCCGTTTAATTTGCGACTTCCGAAAATTATCGTACATTTGCAACGCATAACATTTTATACCCACAGAAGCAGTGAACCTGCTTCAACTCCAGTAGCAGGCATTTTTATGCCTGTTGCTGTCGTAGATACGCGGTTTCGTACCCCCGTGGGGAACGTTAATGCGTCCCCAGCTTCTGTGGAGTGTTATGCAACGGGAAAGGCGGAACCGTTTTTTTATTCCCGCCTATCTTAAAACCGTTGTATCATGCATGAAGAACAAAACAATGCACCTGTAAAAACCGTTCAAAGCAATCGGCAGGAAGCTAATTTTCCTAATCTGGAAGAAAAAGAAAACCTAAAACAGTTTTATTTAACCCAATCACGACGACTATGCCCTACTGTATCAGTCAATCGTTCGGAATTACAACGTTTGGGAGCGTTACACCACAAAATCAAACATTTTATTAAAGCGTTAACCAACCTCGACCGTTCATGGGAAAATGGGATGCCGGAGATGCAAAAGGCTTGCCTGCATTTCTTTACTTTACAAAACTCACCTCGCACAGAGTGTCAAAAGATTTTTGAAGAATGGGCGAAATGGTCGAACTTCCTGATATCAGCTTCTTGCTATCGTGGTTTTGTCAGTCAGATGTTGCAGGATTATCAACGTCAATTACGTGACTTGGAAAAGCTCTTGGGCGGCAAACCTTCCGAAACTTTGGAGAATGTATCTGACCGTTAAGTCATACAGATAGATATTGCATCGAACTGACGCTAAAAGTAGTTCGTTTCTTGACGGTTTTAATTCTTTTCCGTGCAGAAATGAGCTAAATGATAATTTTGCGGAGTGCCCTGAAAGGGCTTAATTATATAGCGTAGGGCAACGCCCTACGTAAAAACGA
>ONZT01001759.1_pt1 | contig 11132 bp, 8 predicted proteins | sample 1671571 | NCBI WGS metagenome assembly ONZT01 (sample SAMN06348170, study PRJEB24527) | human gut metagenome | biome: human gut; feature: ankylosing spondylitis patient; material: feces | host: Homo sapiens | place: China | collected 2015-10
TCGCATGGGTTTGCCGCGGCGGTAGAGGAGGCCCTCGATGTAGAGGTAGCGGCGCCCCGGCTCGTCGTAGTGGGGCTCGAAGAGGTCGCCGTAATAGAGCAGTGCGAAATCCATGCCGTCGAGGGAGTTGAGCGTGCGGTGCAGGTAGCTGTAATCGCCCTTGCAGGCGGCTGCGATGTCGCGGACGACGGCTTCGTTCTCGACGCCCCACAGCGCCACGAGCGGCATGCGCATCGAGTCGATGACGGCCGCCGTATGGCGTATCTTGCGGCGGTAGCGCTCCGTGTCCCACGCCAGGCGTCCCGAGGGCGTGTAGTCGGTGTCATTGTAGAACAGGGCGGGGACAGTGTCGTAGAGGTGGTCGAGATCCCAGTAGACGATGCCCGTGCGCGGTTGTGCATGGGCGGGGATGCCTGCCAGGAAGAGCAGCAGGGCGGTTATGATGCGTGGCAGCCGTTGCAAGACGCGTAAAGTCCGGCTGCCCGGGACGGGGCGTGCGTGGCCGGTTGCGGCGAGGACGGTTATGATGCGGCGCAGCGACATAGGCCGGGGTTATAACGGCTCCTCGGGCAGGAACTTGCGCGGCGAGCAGCCCAGGAACCGGGCGATCTCGTTGATATGGTTGAGGTTGTATTTTGAAGGATTTTTCGGGCTTTCAACTTGTGAAATGAATCCGTCGCTTACTCCTATACCATAAGCCAATGTGGCCTGTGAAACACGTTGAGCCATCCGCTCTTTGCGAACTGCGGCACTGACGTATATGTCGAAAGCACTTTTCGGTTTCACAAGCATCTGTTTAGATGATGTAAAACTAAAAATTATGCCATTGTGAAAGTATAGTTATAACTTAAATTCGCCTATGTATAGGTAGTTATTAAGCCGGTGTACTACGGCCTTTGTGCCGGAATTTTTGTTTTTGGTATCTTTGGAGGGGAAATGTATACGATTCTTTTGGTTCCAAGAGTTTTTTTGCAAATTCCGCCATGTACTTTTTTCCGCAAAAAGTACCAAAAACTCTCCGACGGATGCCTCGCCTGCTCTTGGCGTCCTAACGCTGGAAACGGGCGCCTAATCGCGGGTTTGCAAGCAAACCTGCCCCGTTTCTCGCGCTTTTAGTCCGCCGTCCGCCGACGGCTCCGGCATCAAGTCGGAATCTTTGTTATCGTGTTTCTCTGTTTTTTTGCCGCACAGCGAGAATTCCGGGCAGCAGGATTTTCCGCATTTCGTTTGCAGCGGATAAAGAGCGGCTGCGGCGCCGAGCGCCCGGAACGGGCGTGCGAAAAGCGCAGTCTTTCGTGCCCGTTCAGCGAGGCTCCGCAGTTGCTCCCGCGAAAACGGCATGCGGATGGTTTTGGGTACCTTTTGCCACCAAAAGGTACAGATCGCATGCGTTGCTGAAAGCAACCCGACTTTTCCTGAAATACGGATTATTGGCGTTTCAGGTGAAAATCCGGGCTGGAGCGGGATTATTCCGAGATTACCCCCGAACCGACCAGCTCGTCGCCGTCGTACCATGCGGCGAACTGCCCCGGTGTGATGCCCCGCTGGGGGGTGTCGAAGAGGATGTAGGCTCCCTGGTCGCGGACGAAGAGCGTGGCCTCCTGCAAAGGCTGGCGGTAGCGGATGCGGACGCTGAAGCGGGCGCTTTGGCCTGCCGGCATCGTGCGCGCGGGGTTGACCCAGTGTATCTCGCGGGGGGAGATATGCAGTGCCTGTCGCCACAGGCCGGGGTGGCTGTCGCCCTCGCCGACATAGATGACGTTCTGCACGGTGTCGGTGGCGAGGATGAACAACGATTCCTTGCGCCCGCCGATGCCGAGCCCCTTGCGCTGGCCGATGGTGTAGAAGTGCGCCCCGCCATGCTCGCCGATTTTCTTGCCGTCGCGGACGGTGTAGCGCCACGGGGCGGCCAGTGCCGCAAGCTGTTCGGTCGTGGGGGGGACGTCGGCCGCGTGCTGTCCGCCCGGGGAGTGGGGATCGCCCTCCGGGCGTTCGGCGGCGGAGATCGGCTCTGACGCCGGGGACGTGACGGTCTGTCCGATGCCGGCGGGCGTGTTTGCGTCGGGCGTATTTGCAGAGGACATGGGGGCGGAATGCCCGGCGGCCGGGGATGCCGGGGCGGGGATTGCCTGTCCGGCATCGGGTGTGCCCGCCGGGATTCGGGCCTTGGGGCCGTATTTCGGCCACGTGGGGAGTATCTCGTGGACGTTGCCCCTTTTCGAGGCCAGCTTCTGTTGCAGGAAGGCCGGAAGGTCGACCTTGCCCACGAAGCAGATGCCCTGCGAATCCTTGCGTTTGGCCGTGGCCAATCCTTGTTCGGCGGCGATGCGCCGCACCTCGGGTTTGAGCAGGTCGCCGACGGGGAACAGGGCGTAGCGCAGCTGCTCCTGCGAGAGCTGGCAGAGGAAGTAGCTCTGATCCTTGTTGGGGTCGGCGCCCGCGAGGAGTTTATAGATTGTTCGCCCGTCGGGCAGCGTCTCCTCGGCCTTGCGGCAGTAGTGTCCCGTGGCGACGAAATCGGCGCCCAGCCGGAGCGCTTCGCGCAGGAAGACGTCGAATTTGATTTCGCGGTTGCACAGCACGTCGGGGTTGGGCGTGCGTCCCTTTTCGTATTCCGAGAACATGTAATCGACCACGCGGGTGCGGTAGTCCGCCGAGAGGTCGACGACGTGCAACGGGATGTCCAGTTTTTTTGCGACCAGCTCGGCGAAGACGCGGTCGTCGTGCCACGGGCAGTCGCCCTCGAGCGTTCCCGTCGTGTCGTGCCAGTTGATCATGAACAACCCCACGACGTCATGCCCCTGCTGTTTGAGCAGGTAGGCGGCGACCGATGAATCCACGCCGCCCGAAAGTCCGATTACGACACGTGCCATATTATGGGATAAAAGCGATTAAGTTATTCAAAGCATGCACCGCGACCACCAGCCAGAACGCCTGTGCAAAACCGCGCCGTTCGAGTCGGCTCAAGTAGGCGAAAGCCCAGACCAGCCCGACGAAGAGCATGCAGACTGCATAGATCGGGCTCGCGGCGTGTCCGCAGCCGAACAGGATGCCCGAAACGGCGATCGGCAGGAGGAATGATGCCGGGGCAACCCAACGTACGAGCCGGATGACCAACGCCTGGGCTATCAGCGTTTCGAACAGCGGCGCAAGGATTACGGCGACGAACCAACCGATGCGTTCGGCGCGGTCGGAATCCATATCGGCGTCGTCGATGCCCGCGGTGAGCCCGAACAGCAGCAGCGCGAGCAGTTTTGCGGCGAAGGTCATGACGAGCAGCAGGACGGCGAATCTCCACCATGCCATGTGTCCCAATGCTATGCGCCAGCGGTGCAGGAAGCGGGGCATACGGCGGGTGTTTGTCGGGCGTAGCGGTTTCATGGGTATTACAGGTCGAGCAGCCCTTCGGGCAGCACCAGTTTCATCGTGCGCCCCTCGAAGTCGATATGGGCGATGAACTCCTCGGCGGCGGGGACGAGTACCGTGCGGCCGCCGATCTCCAATTCGAAAAGCGGGTTGGCGTCGCTGTCGTAGTAGTCCGTGACCGAACCCGTCAAAACAGCCGCTCCCTTTGTGCCGTCCGCGCCCGCTTCGGTGCAGGTCACGGCGAAGCCGATCAGGTCTTCCAGATAGAATTCGTCGTCGTCCTCCTCTTCGCATTCGATACGGAATTCGAGGCCTGTGAGCTCCTGAGCCCGGCGTTCGGTGTCGAAATCGGCGAATGAGGCCACGGCGCCCGAGGCGCCGCGGCGTTCGAAGCGCTCGCAGTAGAGCGGCACCTCGAGGGCGTCGATCGTGACCAGCAGCGGGGTGCCGGTATCGAATTCGGCCGGGAAATCGGCATAGAGCGACAGCATCACACCGCCGTCGGTGCCGAAAAGCCTGTTGATCCTGCCTGCGGGAATAGTAACGCTCATATCGGTTCGTTTTTTTTCTCTTATGTCCGTATCGCGGTGCGGAACGGGGGAAGCGGGTATCCCAGTGCTCCGTTACACCCGGCCCCGCTGTGCTGCCGCCTTGTCGTGCCGTGCAGCGCCTCGCTGTGCCTTGCCGGACGATTCCCGCACGGGATGCGCCCGCGTGGGAACTATCTGCAAAAGTAATGAAAAAAACCGGTAAACCTCCCGTTGCGGGAAATTTACCGGGATTCCGGAAAGAAGCTTTCCTGGTGTTATTCTGCGGCAGGAGCCTCTGCTGCGCCCTCTGCGGGAGCCTCGGCAGCTTCGGCGGCGGCAGCCTCCTCGGCCTCTTTGGCAGCAGCTGCGGCAGCGGCCTGCTTCTCGGCGATGGCCTTTGCGCGCTCCTCCTTGATCTTGGCTTCGGCAGCCAGGCGTGCTTTCTCGGCCGACTTGGCATCCGTGGCGAGCTTGTTGCTCTTGGCCTCGATCTTGCCGGCCTTCTCGCTCAGCCATTTGTTGAAGCGGGCTTCGGCTTCGGTCTCCGAGAATGCGCCCTTGGCGACACCGCCTAACAGGTGCTTCTTGTATAATACGCCCTTGTACGAGAGGATGGCCCGACAAGTATCCGTAGGTTGTGCGCCTTTCTGTAACCAACCCAATGCTTTCTCGAAGTCGAGGTCGATCGTAGCAGGATTCGTGTTGGGGTTGTAGGTTCCCAACTTTTCGATGAATTTACCATCACGTGGCGCTCTGCTATCTGCGGCAACGATGTGGTAGAAAGCAAAACCTTTCTTACCGTGGCGTGCCAGACGAATTTTAACAGCCATTTGCTATAAAATTTTGTTGTAATTAATTAAAAAACGCTCACCCACTTTGGGCTTTTAAGCCTGCAAATGTAGACAAAATATTCCGCCCGGCAAAATAATTCGCCGAAAAATCGGTGCGACAGGCTGTTTTTCTGCCGGATACGGTGCATGGCGGGCCGCGGCGGGAACTGCCGGAAAAAGGGCGGGCTTGTGGCGGGGCAGGGTCGTGCCCCTAACCGGGTTCCCGCGGGGTTGCAGGCCGTTGCACCCCTGCGGAAAGTGATATTTTTCGTTCAGCCGGGGGCTGTTGTGAAAAAAATTCCTATCTTTGCGGCGCAAATCGTCACCGCAGGGTGCGGTTTTGCCGATGGTTCCGTAGCTCAGTTGGATAGAGCAGCAGCCTTCTAAGCTGCGGGTCGCGCGTTCGAACCGCGCCGGAATCACCCGGAAAAGGGAGCGCTGGAATCGAATCCGGGCTCCCTTTTCGTTTTCCCGCCCGCATCTTCCTTCGCCGGGTTTGGCGTCCTGCGGACTTTTTCGTAAATTTGGGTCGAATCCGATATTTTCAGGCATGGAACCGCTACCGGGCTGCAACATAAAGTATCTCAACATCAGCCGCAACGACGAGGCGTGGGGGCTGGTCGTCACGACGGCCGGGTACCAGGCGGTCGCGGCGCACAGTTCCTACCCGCAGGCGCAGCATCCCGAATCCCATATTTTCGACCCCGGCAAGGGGCGCGTCCTGAAGGAGTACCAGTTGGTCTACATATCGCGCGGGGAGGGCTATTTCGAGTCCCGTTCGTGCCGCCGCCAGCGGATCAGGGCCGGGACGATGATCCTGCTCTTCCCCGGGGAGTGGCATACCTACGAGCCCGACAGGGCTACCGGGTGGTTCGAACATTGGGTGGGATTCCGGGGCGGCAGCGTCGATGCGCAGGTCGCCAACGGGTTCTTTTCGCCGCGCAACCCGCTTTTCGGGCTGGGATTCAGCCAGACGATCATCGGCATGTACGAGGAGCTCGTCGGCTATGCGCTCCGGGAACAGGCCGGTTACCAGCAGGTCGCGGCGGGGATCGTGCAGTTCCTGCTGGGTTCGGTCTACTACAAGCACCGGAACCTTCTGTTCAACGACTCGATGGCCATCCGCAAGATCGACGAGGCGCGCGCCCTCATCAAACGCGAGGTCGAGGGCGGTCTCACGCCGCAGGGGATCGCCGAACGCCTGTCGGTCAGCTATTCGTGGTTCCGCAAGATGTTCCGGCAGTATGCCGGAGCCTCGCCTGCGCAATATCTCTCGCAGATCCGGTTCCTGCGTGCCAAAGAGCTGCTCGATACGACGGAGCTCACCGTCGCGGAGATCGCATACAGGCTCCGGTTCGAGCCCCCGAGCCACTTTTCCACATTCTTCCGCAAAAGGGAGGGCGTCCCGCCCCAGCAGTACCGCCGCGAGCGGAGGCAGCCCGGGCGGTAACCCCCTCAGCAGACGACCGTCACCGGGATTCCGAGCAGCGCGGCGTATTTGCGGATCGCTCCGGCGACATGTCCCACACCGATGGCGCAGTGGTGCGAAGGTCCCGCCTTGCTCCAGCGGTCGATGAATTCCCGCGCGGGAAGCGGGAACCTGTAACGGCTGTTGATGTTGCCGATGTTCAGCACGGGGCCCGGCACCGATTCGCCTTCGGCCAGCAGGAACGAAATCCCGTCGCGTCCTTCGACCACCGACAGGAGTGTCACCGGGCCGTGTTTCACGGACATCTGGATCGACAGCCCCTTGCCGGGTTTGCCGTGGTAAACGGGAAGCGGCACCAGGCGGGCTTTCTCTTCGCCGAGCAGGAAGTGCGCCGGGCCGTCGTGCCCCAGCAGGATGACGTCGTCGGTGAAGTCCATGCCGTAAAATTCCGAGAAACAGCCCCCGGCACCCAGCAGCGACATGATTTTCATGGCCTGCACGTTCTTCACCTCGTATTCGCCCGCGACGGGGATGCCGCGCCCCGTCAGCAGGGTGTTGCCGGCGATGACCGAAGTGACGATGTCCTCGTAGGCGTTGCCCGCCGCCCCCGCGTAGTAGTAGGCCAGGGAACCCAGCCGGTGCGCTTCGGCGAGTTTGTCCAGCGCTACGGAAGTGCGTGCGGCGCGCTCGAGCTCCTCCCGCGTGCAGCCCTCGTCGATGACGAACGCCTTGCCGAACGCGGCGACCCTCGCGTCGGCCTCGCGCTGCGTCACCGAGCGGCGCAATTCGTGCAGTTCGCACATCTCCAGGATTTCGGCATGGGTGCCGAAGACGGTGCTCTGCAGCCTGAGGTCGGAGTAGACGTCGACCATGCCGCCGTAGTAGTTGCCCAGCAGTCCCATGCGGTTGCGGCGCATGCCGCAGGCGACCTTCGCCGCGTCGATCCACCCGTAGATCTCGGCCCAGGCCTGCGCGTCGTCGAGGTAGCCCGTCACCACGTCGTATTTGGTGCCGGCGCGGTTGAATACCGAACAGAATTCGGGCAGCGAACAGGCCTGGCAGTTGGCAAGCCACTCGCCCGTCATCTCCCCGCGGTCGGACATGCCGTTGAGGCGGGCGTAGTCGATGGCCGGGGCGGGTTGCAGGTTGAGCAGCACGACCGGGATGCCCTCGCCGAGTAAGGGGATGAGCGTGGACGAAAGGGCGTAGGTCGAGATGAAGATGAACAGCACTTCGGCTTCGTCGCGCCTGAAAAGGGCCGCGGCTGCGTGAGCCTTGTCCACGTCGTCGACCATGCCTGCGTCGGTGACGATCTGCCCGCCGTAGGCTTCCATTTTTTCCTTTATGGCGTTCCGGTAGCCGTCGAGCCTTTCGCGCAGTCCGCCGAACTGGTTCCAGTAGGTGTTCAGCCCTACTGCGATCAATCCTATTTTCATGGTTTGTGATCCGTTATTTTGTCATGACGATTTCGAAATCTTCCAGCAGGCCGTAGTCCCGCTGGTCATAGTCGCTGCCGGGCAGCTGTTTGGGCACATTGTTCCAGTGCCACGGGCCTGCGATGCCCTTGTCGGCGCTGTAATGGGGGCCGAAGAGGTTTTTCAGGCTGCCCACCACATGCACTTCGACGCGGTTGCGTCCCTTGTGCAGGTAGGGCGTGAGGTCGAACGCATAGGGCTGCCAGGCGATGATGCCCGCTTTGCGGCCGTTCACGCAGACCCGTGCGAGCGTCCCTTCCCAGGCTCTCAGCCGGAGCGTGTAGCCGGCCGCGGGGTCGTCGATGTCGTAGTCCCGGCCGTAGGCCATGTCCCACGAATAGAAGGGGAGCCCCTGCCGTTTCCAGCTTCCCAAGGCCGGTTTCCCGGCGGGTTCGCGGACGATCCATCCCGCCCCGGCCGATTCGAGCGCGAAGTCGCCGAAAAGGTAGACGGGGGCTATTTCGGCATAGATGCTCATGGGCGAGACGCTCAGTTCGACGGTGTTCGTCCCCCGCCGCACCAGATTGCCTACGGGGTAGATCCCGAAGCGGCTGTCGAGCAGCGTGTCGGGCGCCGCGGCTTCGACGGGCGTGCCGTTGAACTTCACGTTCCAGATGCCGGGTTGTTCGGCGACCAGCTTCATGCCGCGCGTGTCGAAGTCCCCGGCCACGACGAAGTGGTAGCTTACGCGGATGTCGCCCGTGGTCAGAGTGTCGCGTTCGACGATAGTCTGCCTGTACTGGATGGCCGAGTCCCACGGGTTGCCTGTCCCGTAGCAATGGTTGAAGAGTTTGTTGCACGCCTCGAACGTGTAGAGGTTGCGCTCGGTGCGCCCGTCGACCGTCAGGTCGCAGAAATCGAGGTTGAGGACGTTGTCCTTCAGGCGGGTGACCTCCAGCGGGCCGGCGGGCTCCAGCTTGACGCTCTCTGCCGTGGGACGCTCGGTGCCGGATGCCGCCCGGGAGGTGCGTGCAAGGGCGCTCCGGCCCGAAGCCGGGGCGAAGAGCAGGAGACTCCCGGCGGGCGGCAGGCTGAAGTCCGCCCCGACGCTCTTCCCGTCGGCGGTGTGCGGGTAGGGACGCATGTCGCCCGAGACGGCGTCCAGCTCGACCAGCTCCCCGGCCGGGAGGCCGACGCTGCCCGTGGCGGTGTCGCTTAGCGAGGAGTTGACCAGGAACAGGAGCTCCCCGTCCTCGTAGCTGCGCCGCTGGTGGTAGAGGTCGTTGCCCCTGACGTTGCAAAAACGGATCCTGTCGTCTGCGAACGATTCGGCGATTGCCTTATCGTCCAGTGCCGTGTAACGGCGTATCCGGGAGGCGTTGCGGTCGAGGAAATCCGCCAGTTCGGGGCTGGGCCGCCCGTCGACGAGCGTCGGTTGGGCAAAGAGCACCAGTTGCCCGCCCGCCTCGACGAATTGGCGGATGAGGCTGAAAGTCCCGGCGTTGAGGTTCTCGGTCATGGGCGGGATCACGACCTTCGCATAGGCGCGTTTTCCGACGACGAATTTACCGCCCCTGACCGAGCCGCGATCCTTGATGATGTTCTCCGAGCCCAGGTCGTATTCCGCCTGCGCCTTTTCGAGCGTGGTGACGAAACGCTGGAATGCGCTGCCGATCTCCATGCAGCGGGGGTCGTTCATGACATAGGAGTAGTAGAGCCAGATGGTCGTGGTCGGTTCCAGGACGAGGATGTCGTTCATCTGTTCGCCCTGGCTGAGCACGAGTGACAGGCGGGCGAAGTAGTCGTTCAGCACCTTGTAGTCCTCCCACCACGGCGAGAGGCGGGTGAAGACCGGCGGATAGTCGTATTTGCGGGCGCCTACGATGGTCATGTGCGAGAGGTGCTGGTTCATGAAATTCACGCCCAGCGCATATTCCCAGTCGCCCAGCCGCTTGAAATCGCGGAACGTCTCGTCCCAGCCCCCGCCGCCGTAGGTTTCGCTCAGCGTGCGTACGCTCCCCGTCTGGTTGGCGGCGCTGCGCAGCTCCTTCACGGCGCGGACGTTGCCGAACTGCGCCTGCGGGCTGTCGTCGTTGTACTGGTTGAAGAGCATGTCGATGGCGGGCATCTGGTGCCACGCGTACATGGCCATATTGTCGCCGCCCTGGTACATGCTCGGCCAGTCGTGTTCCCAGTAGTGCCCCGTCCAGAGCATGCCCTTGCGGTCGCAGTAGGCCGACATGGGCTTCGCCCAGCGGTCTACGAACATTTGCGTCAGCGTTTCGAGGTAGTTGTGGCGCACCCGTTTCCAGTCGCCCGTCTGCTCGGAGAGCAGGGGCAGCGAAGTTGTCAGGTCGTAGCCCCACTGTTTGCGGAACACTTCGAACAGGTCGGGCGTCCAGCGCACGCCGCCCGAACTGGGAATGCACGGTTCGTCGGAGAAAAGCCCCTTGATGACCGGGCCCAGCTCCTTGCCGAAGGTCTTTTCGTAACCTTCCATGGTGATGCCGAGGAATTTTTCGGTGACGCCCTCGACCAGCAGGTCGACGTACGAGTAACCCCCGTGCCAGCCCGAACGGCCGTAATAGGTCTTTTCGTAAAGGTAGTATTCGCCCGGGACGTCTTTGTAGCGGCCCGTGTCGGCGGTGATGTCGCGGAACGTGCCGCCCTCCTTTTTCAGGCAGAGGAAGTATTTTCCCGCATCGGCCGGGGGCAGTGCGGTTTTGGTGAGCGCGAGCCCCTGTCCCTGGTCGTAGGATTCGGGCATCTGCGCGGGAACATGTCCGCCTGCAAAGCCGCTCGGGTAGGAGTTTTCGTCGTAGATCCAGATGTCGAGCCCCAGTTCTTTCCCCTTTTCCACACTGTATTTATAAAGGTCGAACCACTCGTCGGAGAGGTATTCGGTGACCAGCCCCGGCCGCGGGTGGACGAAGGCGCCGCCGAAGCCCTGCGCCTTGAAGTCGCCCAGCATCCGGTCGATGTCGGCGCGGGTGACCTGTGTGTTCCAGACCCACAGGGGCGCCGGGCGGAATGCCCGCGGGGGATCGGCGAATTCCTTTCGGAGCTTCTCGAATTTCATTTCCCGTTTCTGGGGGGCTGCGGCGTAGCTGGCGAGGCACGATGCCGCCAGGGCGGCCGCCAGCAGGCTTTTGATTGCGGAGGGTTTGGTTTTCATGGTCGTTCCGGGTTGTGTTTGCTTTACAAAGGTAAAGGTTATGCGCTTCGGGCGGTAACGAATCCTGATAAACGACTTTTCATTTCTGATAAAGCGTGCGGAGGATGGCGCGGGCGAACCGGGCGAACCGGGAGGTTCGGGGCGGGATGCGGAGCAGGGAGTGACGGTATGGACGGGGATGCTGCCGGGCCGGGCAGGCGGGAACGTTAGGAACGGGGGATTGGTGGAATCGGGGAATCGGAGGATCGGAGGGCCGGGTAACCGGGAGAACGGTGGGGGCGCCGAAAGCCGGCGGAAAAAACACGGCGAGCCGGGGCGGGTGCCCTCGCACGGCCGGCACGGCGGGTGCGGGCGGGGTTATCTGCGCGGCAGGATGGCGACGATGCG
>ONZT01001767.1_pt1 | contig 11091 bp, 9 predicted proteins | sample 1671571 | NCBI WGS metagenome assembly ONZT01 (sample SAMN06348170, study PRJEB24527) | human gut metagenome | biome: human gut; feature: ankylosing spondylitis patient; material: feces | host: Homo sapiens | place: China | collected 2015-10
AACAAATCGCGCGTATAGACGCCTGCCGTATCAGGCGACATAAAGATAGGAAGAAAAGCAATGATGGCAATCAAAGTAGCTCCCAGCAAAGGCATTGCTGTCTGCCGTCCGATAGCAGTCATTGCTTCCATCCGGCTCTTCCCGGCTTTCAAATCTACCAAAATACCGTCAATGATAACAATTGCGTTATCCACCAGCATCCCCATCGCAAGCACGAACGAGGCCAATGAAACACGCTGCATCGTACCATCCATAAAATAAAGGAACAGGAAGGAACCGAATACCGTCACTACCAGGCTGATACCGATAATCACCCCGCTCTTGAATCCCATAGCAATCATCAGGATAACGACTACGATAATCACAGATTCTATCAGATTAAGAATGAACGTCCCTAACGAAGTGCCTACGCGTTCCGGCTGATAGAAAACCTTATGACACTCTACTCCTGCCGGAAGGCGTTCAGCCTTTAGTTGCTCCAGTTTCTTTTCCACTCGATGCCCCACTTTAATAATGTCGGCATCCGGAGAAGCAGCCACCATGATTCCTATCGCACGCTGGCGGTCATAAAACAATTCGTTGCGGGTAGGGTCTTCATAATCTTTCTCAATACGGGCAATGTCACTCAACCGCAACTGATCGGCATCATGTCCCTGAATCAGCATACGACCGATGTCCTCCACCGTCTTAAACTTATCACTGACTGTCACCCGGATACGATTATCGCCATTATCATAATAACCAGTATAAGTAGTTTGGTTCTGTCCGTTCAATGTGGCTAGCACTTCGGCGGGTTTCACACCCAAGTTGGCCATCCGGTCTTGCAGGAGAGAGATGTTAATACATTCGGGACGTTTACCGTATAAGTCAACGCGCTCCACCCCATCCAGTTCACTGACTTCACGTTTCACCAGTTCTGAATAATCAGATAGTTCCCTGTCGGAAAGTCCGTCACCCGTCAAAGCGAAAAACATTCCGTAAACATTTCCAAAATCATCTTTTACAATAGAAGGGCTGGCACCTTCGGGAAGTTCTGCCTGTGCGTTCGCCACTTTACGACGCAGCAGGTCCCAGCATTGCTCTACATCCGTCTCTTTGACAGTCGTTTTCAGTTCTACCTGAATCAAAGAGAGATCATTGTAGGAATAACTTTCCACATTATCTATATTCCCCATGGAGCGGATATTTTTCTCCAGCACATCCGTCACTTCCAACTCTACCTGATGTGCAGACGCACCGGGATAGGTAGTGACTACCATAGCGAGCTTTACCGTTATTTCGGGATCCTCCAGTTTACTCATTTCATAACTGGAATAAGCTCCTCCTACAATCAGTACGGCAATCAGGAAGTAGATCAACTTCTTGTTCTCAAATGCCCATTTACTAATATCAATCATAGCAGTCCTCCCACATTGGTTTCAGTAGCCGGAAGAAGCGGCTCCACCTGTTCTCCCTCTTTTACATGATGTACCCCCGAAGCGACAACCAAGTCACCGGGATTCACTTCTCCTGAAGTAATCAGACATCTGCCGTCACTAAGCAGACGGGTTACTGTCACATCACAACGGCGAATAGCGTGACTGGAAGCATCATAAAGAAAGATACTCGTACGCCCGTTCTCACGAAGAATCGCTCCACCGGGAACCGACAGGTTACGCACATCTCCTTCACTACATTCGATAGTTACCATTGTATTCATACCGGGCGATGGCACTGCCTGTTTATCTTCTTTTTTCAGTTGAAGCCGCATGGTGTACAACTGATTGGCATTTGCCTTAGGGGTGACACTAATCAGTTCCAAAGCATATCTTTGATGAGGATAAATATCGAATGTACAATAATAGCGGGTAAACTGCTGTCGACGAATATATTCCACTGCCGGAAGATTAATCTCTACCTCCGGGCTTCCCTCACTGATGATGGAAACGACGGGCATACCGGCAGCTACCGTCTCATGGGAATCAAAAAGACGTTTCTGCACATATCCGCTAAAAGGAGCATACAAACGGGTGTATGCCAACTGATCTTTAGCATGGTTATATTTGGCGGTAATCTGTCTCAATCCGTACACGGCCTTATCGTTAGCATCCGGTGTTGTCACATTTTCCTTATAAAGTGCCATCACCCGTTCCGCCTCCGCTTTCACACTTTGATATTCTGCTTCTGCCGCATCCAGCTGAATCTGATAGTCTGTCGGATCTAATTCTGCCAGTAATTGCCCTTTACGCACATAGGCACCGTCATTTACATGCATATACTGAATAGTACCACTCACCCGGAAAGACAGACTTATGTCCTGTGCCGCTTTCACCCGTCCCGGAAACTGCAAAGCTATTTGTCTGTCGGCAGAAAGTACGGTATCAATCTTCACTGCCGGCTTACTGTCTGTGTTTTGTACACGTTGCCCACACGAAGTCAATAGAACTGCTAAAAATCCTGTTAATAAGAAGTCTAATCGTCTCATATTTTCACTTATTAGTTAGTTGTCACAAAAGTATCCCAAGCAAACATGAGGAGAAAGGTTGATTTAGACGAAACATTGTTCTATTTGTACGTTAGCTAAGATAAAAAGCCGAAATAGTTTGCTATTTGTATTTATTTGTTTGTTACTTTGTAAGGAAATTCATTTCAACGAAAAGGAATATGGAACCACTGATGCCATTCAAGTATGTTATAATATCTCCGGAAGATACTTCCATGAAAGAAGGATGCATTATTTCCGAATTCAACCAATGCGGACTTTTCCTCTGCCAGAAAGGACAGGCGGAAATCCTGCTGGGAGGTAGACCATATCAGATTAACAAAAGGAATCTTTTCATATATACTGCAGCCAACCTTCTACAGATACGCCAAAGAAGCGCAGACCTGAAAGGAATCATGATAGAGGTCGATCTGGATTATGTCATACCGATAGTAAACAAAGTAGCCAACTCGGAAAACTTGCTTTATTTGCGGGAAAATCCCTGTCTGTCGCTTTCCGAAGAGCAATATACATTTGTAGAGAACTTGCTCAAATCTGTAGAAAAACGAATTAATAGGGAGAATATCTGTAACAGTTCCCGACAGAAACAACATTTAATTTCTGAATTAATCAAATCCTGGGGACAAGTGATATGCTATGAGTTATTAAACATCTATTTCAACAACGAACCGCAAACACCACTACCACAGGACAAAAAGGATAAGATTTTCCAAAATTTCATGATTACCCTCTATCGATATTATCATCAGGAACGGGATGTTACTTTCTATGCAAACAAGCAATGTCTGTCCGCCCGATATTTTTCTTCTGTCATCAAGGAGAAATCAGGGAGTAGTGCTTTGCAGTGGATTATACAGAATGTCATTACAGAAGCCAAATATCTGCTCGATAATACCGATTTAAGTATTAAGGAAATAGCGACCAAGCTCAACTTCCCCACACAATCATTCTTCGGGAAATATTTCAAGCAGTATGTCGGCATATCTCCTAAAGAATATCGGAACAAACTTATCAAACAGTAACTTTCTTAAACTGCCGGAACTGCCACCACAACATACCTCCGGATATAAGACTAGCCGCCAAATCTGCCACAGGCATACTGGCCCAAACACCCATTTGTCCATAATAATGAGGTAGAATCAATAAACAGGGCACTAAGAATAACATCTGTCGGGTCAGCGACAAGAAAATGGCTTTACTTGCCATTCCGATACTCTGGAAGAAATTGGAAGCTACCATCTGGAAACCTACAATCGGATAGAAGAACACCACTACACGAAATCCCTTAGACGCAATACTGATTAATTCTGCGTCCGAAGTAAAAATGGAAGATACGATTTCCGGAATGAACATACCTATCAGGAAACCAATCGTTGTCACTACAGTTGCACAATAAATGGTTACTTTCAGTACTTCCGTCACACGAGGATAGAGCTTCGCACCAAAATTATATCCCGCAATGGGCTGCATCCCCTGGTTCAGTCCCAATACAATCATAATAAAGACAAAAACAATACGATTAACAATACCGAATGCACCGATCGCCAAATCACCTCCATGCTCTTTTAATCCCTGATTAATCAGAATCACAATAAAGCAAGACGCCATATTCATCAGGAAGGGAGACATACCGATAGCCAATGAATCCAACACGATCTTCCGTTTCAAACGGAAAATACCTTTTTTCAATCGTATCAGTTCGTCTTTGCGACAGAACAGATGAAGCTGCCAGACCAAAGCGATCAACTGCGCACAAACCGTAGCTGTGGCCGCCCCGCGAATTCCCCAGTCGAATACAAAAATAAACAAAGGTGCAAGTAATACATTGATTAACACGGTCGTGATGGTTGCCACCATCGCTTTCTGCGGATGTCCCGAGGCACGAAGCACTGCATTCAGCCCCAAATATAAATGAGTTACCACATTTCCCAGCAGAATAACCTGCATAAATTCGCGGGCATATTTGACAGTCTCATCACTTCCGCCGAAAAAATAAAGTATCGGATCAAGAAAAGGCAGAACGACCAGCGTAAAAGAGATACCTATAATAAGGTTTAATACAAACACATTTCCCAAAACCCGCTGTGCGGTATCATAATCTTTCTGGCCCAACTTCACAGAAATCAATGTAGCCGCACCTACCCCTACCAGAGAGCCAAAAGCCGCGGCAAGATTCATTAGCGGAAAGGTTAATGCCAACCCGGAGATAGCCATCGCCCCTACTCCATGACCAATGAAAATACTATCTACCATATTATAAAGAGAAAACGCCGTCATGGCGATAATTGCCGGAATGGCATACTGCATTAAAAGCTTTCCAATCTTTTCCGTACCCAACGCAGTGGGTGTCTTTTGTCCTGTCATACCTATTAGTTTGAGGGTGCAAAGATACAAAAAAGAGACGGATTACAGGATATATGAGAAAAGTTTCGTATTTTTGCCCACAAAATTGAGTTAATACGTAACGAAATGAATATATTAGAACTAAGTGAACAGGAAATTATTCGACGTAACAGTCTGAATGAGCTTCGTGCAATGGGTATTGATCCATACCCTGCAGCAGAGTATGTAACCAATGCTTTCTCTACAGATATTAAAGCTGAATTTAAAGACGACGAAGAGCCACGCCAGGTTTCCGTAGCCGGTCGTATCATGAGCCGCCGCGTGATGGGTAAAGCATCTTTCATCGAATTGCAGGACTCTAAAGGTCGCATTCAGGTGTATATCACCCGCGATGATATCTGTCCGGGAGAAGACAAAGAACTGTACAACGCTGTATTCAAACGCCTGCTCGACTTAGGTGACTTTATCGGTATCGAAGGTTTCGTGTTCCGCACACAAATGGGTGAAATCAGTATCCATGCAAAGAAACTGACTGTACTGGCAAAGTCTATTAAACCGTTGCCAATCGTTAAATACAAAGACGGAGTAGCTTACGACTCTTTTGAAGATCCCGAACTCCGTTATCGCCAACGCTATGTGGACCTGGTAGTAAACGACGGTATCAAAGAAACATTCCTGAAACGCGCCACTGTAGTGAAAACATTGCGCAACGTTTTGGATGAGGCTGGTTACACGGAAGTGGAAACTCCTATCCTGCAATCTATTGCCGGTGGAGCCAGTGCACGCCCGTTCATCACTCACCATAACTCATTGGATATAGACCTTTACCTACGTATCGCAACAGAGCTTTATCTGAAACGACTGATCGTAGGTGGTTTTGAAGGTGTATATGAAATAGGTAAGAACTTCCGTAACGAGGGCATGGATAAAACTCACAATCCGGAATTTACCTGTATGGAACTTTATGTTCAGTACAAGGATTACAACTGGATGATGAATTTCACCGAAAAACTGTTGGAACGTATCTGTATCGCTGTAAACGGCTGTACGGAAAGCGTTGTTGACGGAAAAACGATCAGTTTCAAAGCTCCTTACCGCCGCCTGCCTATCCTGGATGCTATCAAAGAAAAGACAGGATACGACCTGAACGGCAAGAGCGAAGAAGAAATCCGCCAAGTTTGCAAGGAACTGAAAATGGAGGAAATCGACGAGACAATGGGTAAAGGCAAGCTGATTGATGAAATCTTCGGAGAATTCTGCGAAGGTACGTATATCCAGCCAACTTTCATCACCGATTATCCGGTTGAAATGTCTCCGCTGACCAAGATGCATCGTTCTAAACCGGGACTGACCGAACGTTTCGAGTTAATGGTGAACGGTAAAGAGCTGGCTAATGCTTACTCGGAATTGAATGACCCGTTGGATCAGGAAGAACGTTTCAAAGAGCAGATGCGTTTGGCCGACAAGGGAGACGATGAAGCGATGATTATCGATCAGGACTTCTTGCGCGCTTTACAATATGGTATGCCTCCTACATCGGGTATCGGTATCGGTATCGACCGCCTGGTAATGTTAATGACCGGACAGACCACTATTCAGGAAGTATTATTCTTCCCGCAAATGCGTCCGGAAAAAGTAGTGAAAAAAGACGCTGCCGCTAAATATATGGAATTGGGAATCGCAGAAGACTGGGTTCCGGTGATCCAAAAAGCCGGTTACAACACTGTAGCTGACATGAAAGATGTCAATCCGCAGAAGTTGCACCAGGACATCTGTGGCATTAACAAGAAATATAAATTAGAACTGACCAATCCGTCGGTAAACGACGTAACTGAGTGGATACAGAAAATTTAATAAGTTCTTCATCCAAATCCATACAAATGAAATTACCCGGCAAGATAGCGATAATGGGCGGAGGAAGTTGGGCTACAGCCATCGCAAAGATGTGTCTGGCCCAAGAAGACTCTATCAATTGGTATATGCGGCGAGACGACCGCATTGCCGATTTTAAACGATTAGGGCACAATCCGGCTTATCTGACAGGAGTGAAATTTGATACAAAACGCATCTCATTCAGTTCCAACATCAACGATGTGGTGAAAGAATCGGATACACTGATCTTCGTCACTCCCTCTCCTTATCTGAAGGCGCATCTGAAAAAACTGAAAACCAAGATAAAAGATAAGTTTATCATCACCGCTATCAAAGGAATCGTACCCGATGACAACGTTATTGTATCGGAATACTTCACAAAAGAATATGGTGTACCACCAGAAAATATAGCAGTCCTTGCAGGTCCCTGCCACGCAGAAGAAGTAGCCTTGGAACGCCTCTCCTACCTGACTATCGCCTGCCCTGACAAAGACAAAGCACGTATCTTCGCACGTCGTTTGGGAAGCAGCTTCATCAAAACATCTGTCAGTGATGACGTAGCGGGTATCGAATATAGTTCGGTACTCAAAAACGTATATGCCATCGCTGCCGGTATCTGTAGCGGTCTGAAATATGGCGACAACTTCCAGGCTGTACTGATCTCCAACGCCATTCAGGAAATGAACCGTTTCTTGAATACGGTGCATCCGTTGAACAGAAACGTGGATGAATCTGTTTATCTGGGGGATTTATTGGTGACCGGTTACTCCAACTTCAGCCGCAACCGAACTTTCGGAACGATGATAGGTAAAGGGTATTCCGTTAAGAGTGCGCAAATTGAAATGGAAATGATTGCGGAAGGTTACTATGGTACAAAATGTATCAAAGAAATCAATAAGCATCATCATGTCAATATGCCGATACTGGACGCAGTGTACAACATTCTGTACGAACGTATCTCACCAATGATCGAGATTAAACTGTTGACTGACTCTTTTAGATAAAAAAATATTAAGTATTAAGTATTAGGCATTTAAGTATTACCCGCAGGTACTCATACTTGACAATCCATACTTGATGACTAATACTTAATACTTAAAACTTAATACTTAAAATATATGATTAGTTTAAACATTGAAAAAACATTTGGATTCATCTCCAAAGAAAAGGTTTTTGCTTACGAAGCTGAAGTAAAAGCCGCACAGGAAATGCTTGAAAAAGGTACAGGCAAAGGTAACGACTTTTTAGGATGGTTGCATTTGCCTTCTTCTATCACTAAAGAACACCTGGCCGACCTGAACGCTACTGCAAAAGTATTAAGAGACAATTGTGAAGTAGTAATCGTAGCCGGTATCGGTGGTAGCTATCTGGGTGCCCGTGCCGTCATCGAAGCTTTGTCTAACAGCTTCACTTGGTTGCAGGAAAAGAAAACAGCTCCTGTCATGATCTATGCAGGACACAATATCAGCGAAGATTATCTGTATGAACTGACTGAATATCTGAAAGACAAGAAATTCGGTGTCATCAATATCTCCAAATCAGGAACTACAACTGAAACAGCGCTTGCTTTCCGTTTGCTGAAGAAGCAATGTGAAGATCAGCGCGGCAAAGAAACTGCAAAGAAAGTAATCGTTGCCGTGACGGATGCCAAGAAAGGTGCTGCCCGTGTAACAGCCGACAAAGAAGGATACAAAACATTCATCATCCCCGATAACGTAGGCGGACGTTTCTCTGTCCTGACTCCGGTTGGTTTGCTGCCTATTGCAGTGGCCGGATTTGATATCGACAAACTGGTTGCCGGTGCTGCCGACATGGAAAAAGTATGTGGTTCGGACGTTGCATTTGCTGAAAACCCTGCTGCTATCTACGCTGCTACCCGCAATGAGTTGTACAGAAATGGTAAGAAGATCGAAATCCTCGTTAACTTCTGCCCAAAACTGCACTATGTAAGTGAATGGTGGAAACAGCTTTACGGAGAATCTGAAGGAAAAGACAATAAAGGTATCTTCCCTGCATCGGTAGATTTCTCAACAGACCTCCACTCTATGGGTCAATGGATTCAGGAAGGCGAACGTTCTATCTTTGAAACGGTGATTTCAGTAGAGAAGGTTAACCACAAACTGGAAGTTCCTTCTGATGAAGCAAATCTGGACGGCTTGAATTTCTTAGCCGGCAAACGTGTGGACGAAGTGAACAAGATGGCCGAATTGGGAACACAGTTGGCTCACGTAGACGGTGGTGTACCTAATATGCGTATCGTACTTCCGGAATTGAGCGAATACAACATCGGTGGTCTGCTCTATTTCTTCGAAAAGGCTTGCGGTATCAGCGGTTACTTGCTAGGCGTGAATCCATTCAACCAACCGGGTGTGGAAGCATACAAAAAGAATATGTTTGCGTTGCTTGACAAACCGGGGTATGAAGAAGAATCTAAAGCAATCCGTGCAAAACTGTAATCAAGAACGTTTTTATAAACGGTAAACTATAAACAATGAACGGTGAACAACTATGCTATATGCATAGATTTGTTCACCGTTCATTATTCATTGAAATCCAAAATGGAGACATTCCTAAATGTCCCTATTTAGTTACAATTTACCGACTTACTTTGCTAGTTGCTACCACTCGTCAATTTTCACTTATCATCCTCCGCTTTCGTCTTCAAACCGATTTCTTCCTGTGCTCCTTCACATTCGGCTTTGGAAGAAAGATAGAACTCTAATTTTACATCGCCGTTCTTATCTACTTGTTTGATGGTCGCAATCACCATAATTTTAGCTTTTGACACACCATCCTTAAAACGAAGCTGTCCCTTTTCCACATCTGTCAGATTTCCCTCTGTAGATACTTCTGTTTTCTCAAAGATGAGTTTAGTATCCACTTCATCATCATTCTGAAGTCTAAAGGTTTTCAGTTCAGCTCCATTTCCATCCAAAAGCAGAAGAGCTTTCACTTCGTCCCCCACCTTCAAGGCCGGCAATTCGTCCCTCTGATTCGCATAGTCTTTTTCACCGGAACCGGAACTTTCATCCTCCGATTCAACCTTTGCATAAAGCTTTTCTATCTTGATAACAGGACTTTCCCCACTATCAGAGCAGGCGCCTAAAAACAATGGTAGCAACAATAATACTCTCTTTTTCATGCTATCGTCGAGTTTATAACGTTACAAAAATACACATATTCTTCTAAACAACAAATAATTATACAAGTAATACGCCGCAATTCAGTAGTGCCGAACAGTCTACACGACAAGAGTTGGCAGTAGATACCACATGGCAAGTAATCACTAAACTATCTTCCCGTTCTAACTTATCTCTCGTTTTTTATCGTTATCTTTGCCTCATATACAACTGTAGATTAAGCGAATCAAACTAAAAAGAACAAATAAAATGACAGGAAATTTATTAAAGAAATCCAGTGGATTCATATTATTATGTAGCATATCATTGCTAATGCTCGTAATGACCGGTTGCCAGGAAGCCAAACTCAAGACAGTGATCGGAGTAGCCAACAAACAGTGTCCGATAGACATGGGAGCAGTCGGCACGATCACCAGCATCATCTACGACGGGAATAACGTAGTGTACACGCTGAACATGAACGAAGAGATTACCAATATAAAGATATTGAAAGACAATCCGGAAAGCATGAAATCATCTATCACAATGATGTTTCAAAATCCGGCAGCAGATGTAAAAGAGATGCTCAAGTTGATGGAAAAATGCAATTCCGGATTACACATGATATTTGTAGGGAATAAGTCGGGCGAACAAGCGGTTTGCGAACTTACCGCCGAAGAACTGAAAGAAGTGATTAATACAAATGCCGATCCGGCACAAAGCGGACAAACAAAGCTTGAAGCGCAACTGAAAATGGCGAACCTGCAATTCCCGATGCAAGCCAGCGAAGAAGTCATTGTCGAAAAAATCGAGGTCATAGGCGAATCGGTTGTTTATATATGCAGTGTGGACGAAGAATTGTGTCCCATCAGCCAGATTGAAGAAAACGCAGCAGAAGTGAAAGAGGGTATTGTATCAACACTGGCAAGTCAGACCGATCCCGCCACCCAGATATTCATCAAAACCTGTGTAGATAACAATAAAAGCATAGCTTACAGATATATCGGCAAGGAATCCGGTCAGCAATACGATGTGATTATTCCTCTGTCTGATCTGAAGAAAATGCTTATAGAAAAATAAAATATCATCTTAAAAAGATTCTGCAACGTACCAAAGTATGAAAAAGAAACTGAAAGCCGTCCTGTTTGACATGGACGGCGTACTTTTTGACTCTATGCCCTATCATTCGGAAGCCTGGCATACAGTAATGAAATCTCACGGACTCACTCTTAGTCGCGAAGAAGCATATATGCACGAAGGACGGACAGGAGCCTC
>ONZT01001772.1_pt1 | contig 11072 bp, 9 predicted proteins | sample 1671571 | NCBI WGS metagenome assembly ONZT01 (sample SAMN06348170, study PRJEB24527) | human gut metagenome | biome: human gut; feature: ankylosing spondylitis patient; material: feces | host: Homo sapiens | place: China | collected 2015-10
TTCCCCGCATACGATAGGTTCTTTGACTCTGTATCGTATGATGTTCTCTGCACTTCCCGCTTCGAATCTCGTGTTTTTCATGATGCTTTCCAAGCCCATTTTGAAGCAGTGTCTTATTCTCTGACTTCAGCACTTCCTGCGGATATTCTCTTGCATCATCAACTGCAAACCAAAAGCGCATCCTCTGTGCTGCAAACCAGCTCGACAACCGCGGGGTATTTAATTTTTCCTCTGCTGAATGTTCATTGTTATAAATCTGATACTCTGAACATACCCAGACAAATATCACTGTCGTAATTGCCAAAATACATGTTCCAATCAATGCTTCCGTCATAACCGTACACTCCTTCCTCTTACTTTATAGTATAATTGTAGCTCTTTTTAATTCAAAATTCAATGTTTTCAGATATATTTATCTTTTAAATTTTATTTTTCTCGCTTTACAAACAAAATAACTAATTGTAATTATAACCATCATTACTGTTATTACAATCTGTAATTATAACCATCATTACTGTTATTACAATCAAAATATCGGGACGTACCCAAAATGTAATCTTTCCCGCAAGAAATACACTTGTCGGACCGTCCGATCCTCCTGTAATACTGACCGTCTCATTGGCGATCTCTGTATGGATTTCGGCAAATTCCGACTTTATACGATATTCCTGATACATCAGATATCCGGACAGAGTTCCCGATAAAAGGGTCAAAATAATTAAAACAGAACCTATCCAGCCAATTTTGAACTCTCTTTTAACTGCATTTTCCCGCAAAATTTCTTCTGCGATTTTTTTGTCTCTCCCTGATGCGCAACCGCCTCTTCTTCCGAAACTCCGTTTTCGATCATATCCGAAATTATTTCTTCATAATATGCAAGATACTTCTCCCGTTCATCCTTTTTTAATTTTCTCAGACTGTATCGAAGATTCTTGATAAACTGTTCCTTCTTCATTTCTCATCCTCCTCTGCAATATAATCCAATATTTTTAACAACTGTGCTCTGTCTTTGTCAAAATTTTTCAGATACTGTCTTCCCTCTTCTGTTAGATGAAAATATTTCCGCAATCGATTATTGTACTGTGTGGTATAGGATTTTACTTTTCCACCCATCTCCAATCTTCGCAAAATAGGATACAAAGTGGATTCTGAAATTTCAATCAGATCAGAAACATCTTTTATAATCTGGTATCCGTAGGAATCTTCCTTTCTCAATACTGCTAAAACACATAATTCCAACATTCTTTTTGATGCAAATCACCTTGACTTCATCGAAGCATTTGCTATAATTTGCTTATAGAATTCCTCTGCTGATGGGGGAAATAACTATGGGAAAACGAACATTATCTGTAAAGAATCTGATGAAACTTCTCTGGAAGATGGAAGATGCATTATTTATCTCAGTACCCGCGGGGAGAATGCAGAGGAAGTTCCAAAAGAACTGGTAATATTTTTGAAATTTGTAAAGGCAGACCTGAAAGAAAGTCAGGAAGATTTCCACGATATCTATGTTAAGCAGTTGCAGAATTCTATCCGACATATTAAGGAAAGCCGTGAAATGGAGGAACGTTTCATGATTTTAGAAGAGATGTTGAGAGATGAGCGTGCGGCCGGACGCAGAGAAGAGCGTCAATCTATATTACGCAGTTTTTTAGAAGATTTTGGATCTATACCACCAGAACTTGAAAAGAAACTCTTTGAGGAATCAGATGCAACTGTTCTGAAAAACTGGTTAAAAATTGCAGCTACATCAAAAAGTATCGAAGAATTTATACAAAAAATCCAGTAATTCTTTACTGGACTGTCAAGTTATCTTATGCTTTTGGGTATTATAGCGAGACATCCCCCATATTCAAAAGCATGTCACAACGCAATCTATGCCTGATCAGGCAGTACTTATCAAAAAAGATGCAGAGGAATTCTATTGTTTTTTAACAACAAAGTGTACAAGCACTCTTTTTGGAATGCCCGTACACTTTTCTTTTTACAACCCTTTTGTAATCTCTCTCGCTACATACACACCACTCGCTGATGCATGGGACAGAGAATGTGTCACTCCACTTCCGTCACCGATCACGTACAGACCTTTGTACATGGTCTCCAGATGTTCATCCAGTTCTACTTCCATATTATAGAACTTGACTTCCACACCGTAAAGCAAAGTATCATCATTGGCTGTACCCGGAGCGATCTTATCCAGTGCGTAGATCATCTCGATAATTCCATCCAGGATTCGTTTCGGAAGCACAAGGCTTAAGTCTCCCGGCTCTGCCGCAAGTGTCGGTCTGACAAATCCATCCTCAATTCTGTCATGGGTGCTTCGTCTTCCACGGATCAGGTCACCGAATCTCTGCACGATCACACCGCCGCCCAGCATATTGGACAGTCTGGCAATACTCTCTCCGTATCCGTTGCTGTCTTTAAACGGCTCTGAGAAATGCTTTGCCACAAGCAGTGCAAAGTTTGTATTTTCTGTCTGCTTTTCTGTATCTTCGTAGCTGTGTCCGTTTACAGTTACGATTCCGTTTGTATTTTCATTTACTACGATTCCGTATGGATTCATGCAGAATGTACGGACTTTATCCTCAAATTTTTCTGTACGGTATACAATCTTGCTTTCATACAGTTCATCTGTCAAATGGGAGAACACTGCTGCCGGCAGTTCTACGCGGACACCAAGATCTACACGGTTGGATTTTGTCGGGATCTTCATGTCGCGACAGACTTCTTCCATCCATTTACTTCCGCTTCTTCCTACTGAAATAATACACTTCTCGCATTCATCACGGTCTTCTCCATGTGTCACGATATAGCCGTTTTCTGTCTTCTCCAGCTTGTCCACATAGTAATTGAAACGGAATTCTACTTTATCTTTTAATTCTGCGTACAGATTTTCCAGGACTACATAGTTGATATCTGTTCCCAGATGACGGACAGATGCTTCCAACAACTTTAATTTATTCTGCAGACACAGCTTTTTGAACTTGCTTCCTGCAGTGGAATACATCTTGGTTCCTTTTCCACCGTATTCCACATTGATCTCATCCACATAGCGCATCAGATCAATGGCAGTGTCTTTTCCGATATACTCGTACAATGTTCCGCCAAAATCGTTTGTAATATTATATTTTCCATCCGAAAAAGCTCCGGCGCCTCCAAATCCATTCATGATGGCACAGGTCTTGCAGTTGATACAGCTTTTTACCTTCACTCCGTCAATCGGACATTTTCTTTTCTCCAGAGGATTTCCCGCTTCCAGAACCGCAATTTTCAGCTGCGGTGCATCTTTCACCAGCTCATATGCCGCAAAGATTCCTCCCGGACCTGCTCCAATAATGATCACGTCATACTGACTCATATGTTTCTCCTTTCGTTACGGTCATTTTACTCTCACTGTTTCTATTATAGCCAACCATCACGAAAAAAGAAACTGTTTTCCGGATTCTTATGAAATCCTTCCGTTTTCCATCTGATATACCTTTTCCGCCACAGCCATGGTCGATTCTCTGTGGGATACTAAAATAACAGTCTTGTCTTTCCCCATTTTTTTCAGAGATTTTAAGATAATACTTTCATTCAGAGAATCCAGATTGCTGGTCGGCTCATCCAGAAGCAAAAGCGGTGCATCGTGCAGAAATGCTCTTGCCACGCCGATCCTCTGTTTTTCTCCTCCGGAAAGTGTATCTCCCAACTCTCCGACCAGCGTATCGTATCCATTTGGAAGGCTTTCTATAAATTCATGCAGAGATGCTTTTTTTGCTGCCTCTACGATTTCTTCTCTGGAAGCCCCCGGCTTTGCGATCGCAATGTTGTTGGCGATTGAATCGTGGAACAGACACGTCTCCTGTGTCACATAGCTTTCCATATCACGCAGCTCGTTTGTATTGATACCGGACAGTTTTCTGTCTCCCATTCGGATCACTCCGCTGTGTACATCATAAAAACGCATCAGCAGCTTTAACAGCGTTGATTTTCCGGAACCGCTTCTTCCATGGATTCCAATCCGGCTGCCTTTCGAAATCGAGATCGAATAGTCTTTTAAAATCTGTTCTTCTTCATAAGCAAAATCAATGTTTTCACAATTGATATCTGCAAATTCTGCGGTTGCCTGACCGGATACTTCTTCAATCTGCGGTTCTTCTTCCAAAAGGGATAACACACGCTCTCCACTTGCCAGTGTCTGCATCAGATTGTTTGACAGACTGGACAGAGCAACAACCGGTCCAAAAGAGCTCATCATCAGGATCGTACAGAGCAGTACTGCGTCAAATCCGATCTCCCCCTGCTGATGCAGCCATGTTGTAAGGAACAGCATTCCAAAAGAGAAAATCAGGATCAGGACATTTGTTCCTCCCCTTTGTGTTCCTTCCAGTTTCTTCATTTCTTTCTGTTTCGCATCCAGTTCCACACTTTTGCGTTCCATCTGCTCTTCCCGTTTTTCTCCGCATCCATACTGGATCGTCTCATCCAGACCGCGAAGACTGTTCAGAACGAAGCTGTTCAGATCCCCGAAACGGGTACGAAATTCCATTCCTTTTTCTGAACCTCGTCTGGAATTCCACATGGGCATCAGAACTCCAATTGCAAGATATCCCACAAGGGCGAACAGACCGATCAGCACATGATATCGGAGAAAGAAAATTTCCATGATCAGGGATGTCAGGAATGCGATTGCGATCGGCGAAATCGTATGCGCATAAAATACTTCCAGAAGCTCAATATCTGTTGTGATGATCGAGATCAGATTTCCTTTGTCTCTTCCGTCCAGTTTTGCAGGACAGAGCTTTCTCAAAACCGCAAATACTTTGTGACGGATCAGTGCCAGCAGCTTAAACGCAATATAATGGTTGCATGCCTGCTCTCCATAGTGCAGAATTCCGCGCAGTACCGCAATCACTGCAAGGCAGACAAACAATGTCGTCAGAGAAACTCCCTGCCATATTCCCATAATCTGCAGGATTCCAACTCCTGCCAGTACGGTGAGAAAGATCGCACAAAGATATCCTGTGACACCTAGCAGAATCGCCGCTGCCATAACGTGCATCAGGGGACGGATCAGTCCGATCAGTTTTCCCATAATCTGTATTCCACTTCTTCGCTTCATGCTCTTCCCTCCCTTACCTGACACAATTCCTGCTGTTTCTGATACATATTTGCATAGCTTCCTGCTTTTTTCATAAGTTCTCCATGTGTGCCGCTCTCTGTAATCTGACCGTTTTCCAACATATAAACCTGATCAGATGCCACCACATTTGCAAGCCGGTGAGAGATAAACAGAATCGTTTTCGTCTTTGCCAGCTCCCGGATCACTTCCATGATCTGATCCTCACTTTCCACATCAATATTGGACGCTGCCTCATCAAAAATATACATCGGCGTATCATGAAGAAGTGCTCTGGCGATGGCAAGACGCTGTCTCTGTCCTCCCGAAAAGTTACTTCCCTGCTCCTCCAGCATCGTATCCAATCCATTTTGTGCCTGCAAAAACTCATACAGATTTACCTGCCTGAGCGCTGCTTCCATCTGTTCTCTCGACACAGATGGATCCGCCATTTTCAGGTTTTCTTCTACCGTTCCCTTGAACAGATAACTGTTATGTCTCACCAAGGTGATCTTATCCATCAGACTGGACTCTTTAATCTCCTGAATCGGTACATTATTGATCTGGATCTGTCCCGAAAATGTACGATTCTTCCCTGTCAAAAGTGCCGCAATGGTACTTTTTCCACAACCGGACAGACCCACCAGAGAGACAAATTTTCCGGATGGTATGGTCAGCGAAATATCCCGTAATACCTTTCGCTCCGGCTCATAGGAAAATTCCACATGCTGCAGTGTGACGTCCATTTGTTCGCCCTCAATCTCGTGCTCTCCCCGTTTTGGCTCTTCCATATCCAGAATCTTAAAAATCTTGTCACTTGCCGACATTCCGTTCATGGCAATGTGGAAGAAAGAACCCAGCAAACGCAGTGGAATGAAAAATTCAGATGCAAGCAGAATAATCGTAAACGCCCCTGCGAGTGATACATTTCCTGCCAGATACTCTTTGACAGTCACAATCATTCCAATTGCTGCTCCGCCATATGCTACAATATCCATCACACTGACAGAATTAAGCTGCATAGTGAGCACTTTCATCGTGATCTTACGAAACCGCTCTGATTCGTCGTCCATTTCTTTGGCTTTTTGCTCATCTGCCTGATAAATCTTTAAGGTTGTGAGTCCTTGCAGGTTCTCTAAGAAACTGTCACCAAGTTCTGTATAGATTCCCCAGTATTTGCTCAGCAGTTTCTTTGCGAATTTCTGTACTGCCACGATCGACATCGGAATCAGCGGTACACATACAAGAAGCACAATACATGCCTTGATGCTGATCGGTGACAATACCGCAAACAATGTGATCGGTGCAAGCAGACTGTAGAACAGCTGCGGAAGATATCTCCCATAATAAATCTCCAGCTGCTCGACTCCTTCCGCAGACACCTGAACCACCTCGGAAGTAGATACGTTTTCTTTATAGGCTGCTCCCAAACGCAGCAGCTTCTCATAAATCTGCTTTCTTAAAACCGTCTTTACATCCGCACTTGCCCGATAAGAGGCATATGCAGCTCCTTTTTCGCACAGAAAACGCGCACAGATTGCCAGGATCACAATTCCTGCCGTTTGCAGCATCACCTGCTGATCCAATGTTTTTTCAAACAGCTGCTGGATCATATTTCCTGCCGCAAACACTGCTGCGATCTGAAACAGCAGTGCGATCCACTGCCAGAAAATATTGGCTCCGATATATTTTCCCGAGCCCTTCAACAGCTTGAGTAGTCTCGTCTTAATCATATGTTTCTTTCCTTCCCATTCTCTTTTTTTCTTTTGCAGAAGTGATCACGTGCCGGATTGCCATGATTGGATGATAAAATAACATTCTCGGTCCGGCAAACCGCATCACATTTCGAATTTCTTCTCTCATCTGCGGCTTGTAACAATGTACCCTGCAGTTACTGCAGAATGTCTTTGTCTCCATAAACGGACATTTATCCACACGCATTGTGGCATAGTCTCTGCGTTTTTCACACTCCTCGCACAGTCCATGATGTTTTTCCACAGTTTTATGTTTTTTCCGGCAATAAAGGTGGATCATCAGATCCACGATCTGCTTTTCTTTTTCCCGTTTGTTCTGCACTTGCTGACTCTTTTTTATATCTTTCATTTAAGCCGCCTCAATTCTGATCGTCTTGATTTTTGTAAAGAAATATACATATTTAAAAAGGATCAGCAGAAGAATAAAAATACGCCCCGGCAGATTGCTCATCATAAAAAATGCACACATCAGCATTGCGGATGCCGGAAGCAGAATACACAGCTTTGTCTTTAATGTCATGGCACGCTCCTTTACAAAGCTGTCCAGATGATTTTTGTAAAGCTTCGTCCCCATAAACCACTTGTAAAATCTTTCCGATCCTCTTGCAAAACAAAAAGATGCCACCAGCAAGAATGGAGTTGTCGGCAAAATCGGCAGGATCACTCCCACTGCTCCGATTCCAAGACATAAAAACGCTGCTGCCAGCCATAACATTTTCAATGGATTCTTTTTCATATTCCCTTCCTTTCCCATTTCCTCTGAAAGTTTCTATTGTCTATTTCAAGATAGTTTTAACTAACATAGAGATGCTATCATAATTGATAATTATTTTCAAGTAGAATTTTGTAAAAAATCAAAAGAACTTTCTGTGAATTTGCTGTTCAAAAGAAAAATCCATGATATGATAAGGAACAAATGTAGAAAATAATTTGATTTGACAAGGTGATTTTATGGATAAATTTGAAAAACGATGGATTCGACGTGAATTTAATAAAACAAACGGTATGATTTTTCTTTACAAGATCTTATTTGGCCAACTCACTTTTTTGATCATGATGGCGATGTACCGGCTGTTTCCGGTTGACGAACATTTTAATGACGGAGCTGTCTGGTATCTGATCTCCGGCTTTCTCTGTCTCGGGATCTTTGTCATATGGCGCAGACCTTCCTTTTTCCGTACGCAGATTTTTCCGGTACATTCTCATATGAGCCCGGGAAAATTTCTCAGCTTTTTCGGGATTTTTATGATCGCACAGAACGCTTCTTCCGTTCTTTATGTACTTATGGAAATGGGAGCACAGCACTTCGGTTTTACATTTGCGCGTTCTCTGGAAGCTGCTACGGGAGGCTCTGTTACGATCTCTATGCTTCTCTACTCCGGATTTGCTGCTCCGCTGATCGAGGAATTCATTTTCCGCGGTGCTGTTTTAAAGACATTGGAGCCTTTCGGCAAGTGGTTCGCACTTTTGGCCTCCTCACTTGCCTTTGCTCTCATGCACGGAAATTTTGCACAGATTCCTTTTGCAATGGCTGCCGGACTGATCCTTGGATATATCGCTATGGAATACTCGATCTGGTACAGTCTCCTTTTGCATATTTCCAACAATCTGATCCTGGGAGATGTTCTGCCCCGTATTGCAGGCATAATGCCTGGCAACAGCGGAAATATCCTGTACAATGTGATCACCAATCTGCTCGTCATCCTTGGAATTGTGCTCCTGCTTCGAAAATACCGCTCCATTCCCCGCATCTGCAGCAGCGAGTCTCACAATACGGGGAAACTGTTATTTTTATATTTTACTTCCGTTTTTGGAATTTTATTTACACTGTCCTGTATCTGGAGCGGATTTGCCGGAATCAGTCCGCTGTAGTGTTTCTTTTTAATAACTCTACCACATACTGCTGAGCTTTTTCCCCGTATAAAAAGACATCGTACAGATTTCCGTTCTGACTTTCCCTCTCTTCTGCCCGGATGCCCAGCGCTTCTCCTTTTTCTGTCAGAAAGGTTCTGCTGTATCCGTTCCAGAACTTCTGCTCCAGATACCCTTCTGCCAGAAGCTCTTCGGTGATGGATTTGATCGTCAGACGCTTCATCGTCTTTTCATCCCGCAGTCCGTTGATGGATGCCACGAATTCGCTGATTGTCGTCTCCGTGACAAAAGCGATCTGCTGTTCCATTTCCTCTGTCAGATGAAATGCCTCTTTTCTTCCTTTTTTTGCCCGCTCTGTCAGCGGAATCTCTGAAGCACCATAGTTCGTTTCCTCGGCTCCGTATGCCGCCTTATCTCCATTCGTAATATCACGAATGCAGTATAAAAACGCCTCCCCATACTGTTCCAGTTTTCTGGCGCCCATCCCGTTAGCTGTCAGCATTTCTTCTTTTGTGAGAGGGATTTTCACGCACATATCATGAAGCGTCTTATCAGATGCCACCATATACGGCGGAATGGATTTTTCTTTTGCCAGTTCGCTGCGCAGCTTTCGGAGTTCTTCAAACAGATGCTGCGCTTTTTCACTCAGGTCTCCCAGTCCTTTCACACCTCGCCTTGCAGATGTTTTCTGTACTTCCGCTTTTCTGTATGCGATCACAAACGGATCCGTCCCTTGAAGCAATTCTTCTGATGTATCTGTGAGCTTCAGTAATGCGTATTTATCTTTTGTCTGGCACAGATAGCCTCGCTCCAGCATCGCCTGAATGATCTCTTTGATGCGTTCCTGTCCGATTTTGCTTTGTTTTCCATAACAAAGATTGTCGTTCATCCGGTAATTTCGGATTTTTGCAGTATTTTCGCCGAGCAGCGTGCCTGCTATCATGTTCACCCCGAATCTCTGCCCGGACTCACGGACGCATTCAATCACATCTGCTGCCGCTTCTGTTGCATCCATCTCTTCCAGTTCCTCCAGACAGTTGGAGCAGTTTCCACAGAGCTCTTTTGCCTGTTCCCCAAAATAACCGAGAATATAATTTCGCAGGCATCCCGTAGTCGTACAGTAGGTTGTCATCTTCTGAAGCCGCTCCCGATCCTGCACCTGGATATTCTGCATCTCTTCCGGTGTGTATTCTCCATAGTTTTCCTTGCTTTCCAGCAGAAACTGATTGATAACGACGTCCTGAGGCGAATAGTAAATGATGCATTCTGACGGCTCCGAATCCCGTCCGGCTCTTCCCGCTTCCTGATAATAATTTTCCAGACTTTGGGGCATATTGTAATGCAGGACATACCGGACATTGGACTTATCAATCCCCATTCCAAACGCATTGGTTGCGATCATCACCTGGATCCGATCGTAAATAAAATCCTCCTGACTGCTCTTTCTTGCCTCATTGCCCATTCCCGCGTGATATCTGCCCACTGAAAATCCCGCACTTTCCAGAAACAGGTAAAGTTCATCCACATTCTTTCTTGTGGCACAGTAAATAATTCCGCTTTCATCCGAATGTTTTTCCAGATACTCCCGGATTCTTTCTTTTTTCTCTTTTGTTCTCTGCACCTCAAAATACAGATTTTCCCGGTCAAATCCTGTCACTGCCACATAAGGATTCTGCAGCTTCAGTACTTCCCGGATGTCTGTCTGTACACGCTTTGTTGCCGTGGCAGTAAAGGCTGTCACGATCGGACGGACAGGAAGCTGGCGGATAAATGAAACAATCCGCACATAACTCGGTCTGAAATCCTGTCCCCACTGAGAAATACAGTGTGCCTCGTCAATCGTCACCATAGAGATTTCGGCATGACAGGCAAAGTCGAGAAACCTTGGAGTCTCCAGACGCTCCGGCGCCACATAGACGATTTTGTATCGTCCCGCTTTTGCAAATTCCAAAGCCTTTGCAACCTGGTTTTCTGTCAGCGAACTGTTGATATACGCCGCATGGATCCCTGCTTCGTTCAATGCTTTTACCTGATCCATCATCAGAGAAATTAACGGTGAGATTACAATGGTGATCCCCGAAAGCATCAGCGCCGGAACTTGATAGCAAAGAGATTTTCCTGCCCCGGTCGGCATGATGGCAAGCGCATCTCTTCCGCCTAAAATCTGATCGATGATCTCCCCCGAAAGCATCAGCGCCGGCACCTGATAGCAAAGAGATTTTCCTGCCCCGGTCGGCATAATGGCAAGCGCATCTCTTCCCGCCAAAATCTGATCGATGATCTCCTCCTGTCCCGGACGAAATGAATCGTATCCAAAATATGTTTTTAAAATCTGTAGTTTTTCC
>ONZT01001776.1_pt1 | contig 11035 bp, 9 predicted proteins | sample 1671571 | NCBI WGS metagenome assembly ONZT01 (sample SAMN06348170, study PRJEB24527) | human gut metagenome | biome: human gut; feature: ankylosing spondylitis patient; material: feces | host: Homo sapiens | place: China | collected 2015-10
TGAGTCATACCCTCCCTGCTTTGGAACTATCTATTTCCCGACAGCCCCACTTTGTCTACATTCTGGGACGGATGATAAAAATCCGTCTTTTTTTCTGCAATATTTTATATCCGTGGTTATGACCACATCTTTATGGGGAAATGTATATTATATTGAGTTTGTGAAAAAAATGAATATACAGAAACCATAAGGAGGTTTTTATCATGAAACATAAAATGTTTTGTTTTCAGTGTCAGGAAACAGCAGGATGCACGGGATGTACAAATTCAGGAGTCTGTGGAAAGAAGCCGGAAGTTGCAGCGATGCAGGATCTTCTGATCTATGTCACAAAGGGGCTTTCTGCAGTTACAACAGAACTTCGAAAAGAAGGAAAAGAGATTCCGGATGAGATTGATCATCTGGTGGTGATGAATCTTTTTACAACCATTACAAATGTAAATTTTGACAGAGAATCCATTACAGAACGTATTACAGAAACATTGAAGGCAAAGGAAAGATTGCTTTCAGAAGTGGAAGACAAAGATCAGCTTCCGGATGCAGCAGTCTGGAACGGAAAAGAAGAGGAATTCGAAGAAAAAGCATCCAAGGTCGGAATTCTTTCCACCGAAAATGAGGACATCCGAAGCTTAAGAGAACTGATCACATACGGATTAAAAGGGCTTGCCGCTTATGAGAAGCATGCACTTGCACTTCTTCATAATGAGGAAGAACTGGATGCTTTTCTTCAGAGAGCACTTGCCGCAACACTGAATGATACTCTCAGTGCGGAAGAACTGACAGCCCTGACGCTGGAAACCGGAAAATATGGTGTACAGGTGATGGCACTTCTTGATAAGGCAAATACAGAGACTTATGGAAATCCGGAGATCACAAAAGTAAATATCGGGGTTCGAAACAATCCGGGAATCCTGATTTCAGGACACGATCTCCGTGATCTGGAAATGCTGCTGGAACAGACACAGGGGACAGGTGTGGATGTCTATACACATTCAGAGATGCTTCCGGCACATTACTATCCGGCATTCAAAAAATATCCGAATTTTGCAGGAAATTATGGAAATGCATGGTGGAAACAGAAAGAAGAGTTTGAGAGTTTTCATGGTCCGATCGTGATGACTACAAACTGTATTGTTCCGCCAAAGGACAGCTACAAAGACCGGATCTATACGACAGGAGCTGTGAGATATCCGGGATGTAAACATATTCCGGGAGCAGAAGGTGAAGAGAAAGACTTTTCTGCTGTGATCGAGCATGCAAAGAAATGTGCGCCGCCACAGGAGATTGAGAGCGGAGAGATCGTCGGAGGCTTTGCCCATGCACAGGTTCTTGCGCTGGCAGATCAGATTGTAGAGGCGGTTAAGACAGGGGCTATCCGCAAGTTTGTTGTAATGGCAGGCTGTGATGGCCGGGCAAAGACCAGAAATTACTACACAGATTTTGCAAAGGCACTGCCAAAAGATACTGTGATCCTGACTGCCGGCTGTGCAAAATACAAATATAATAAACTGAATCTTGGGGATATCAATGGTATTCCGAGAGTACTTGATGCGGGACAGTGTAATGATTCGTATTCACTGGCTGTGATCGCACTGAAACTGAAGGAAATATTCGAACTGGAAGATATCAACGACCTTCCGATCGTATACAATATCGCCTGGTATGAGCAGAAAGCGGTGATCGTACTCCTGGCTCTGCTTTCCCTTGGAGTCAGAAATATCCACCTGGGACCGACACTTCCGGCATTCCTTTCCCCGAATGTGGCAAAGATCCTGGTTGATAATTTCGGAATCGGAGGAATCCGTTCTGTAGAGGAAGATATTGCGGATCTGATTGGATAAAATAAAGAGGATTCCATAGTCCATCTGTCTTAAAAATTACTTGCAAATCCACTGCATATGTTAGATAATTAACGTGTTGCAGTGGATATTTTTTGTAGAATATATAAAGATCAGGGATGGAAACGAAGATGAAAACAGGGAAATATGATGAGAACCGGTTGCTGCATCTGCTTCTGGATATGGGAGAAATGCTTCTTGCTTCCGGGGCGGAGATCAACCGTGTTGAGGACACGCTGCAGAGGATCGGACGGGCCTATGGGGCAGCCAAGATGAACGTTTTTGTTATCACATCCAGCATAGTGATAACCATGGAAAAAACAGACGGGGAACTTCTGACACATACCAGGAGGATAAACTATACAGGAAGTACAGACTTCACAATGCTGGAACAGCTGAATGCACTCAGCAGGAACTGCTGTATCAATCCGATTCCGCTGGAGCAGTTTCACAGAAGACTGCAGGAAATCGCAGAACCAAAAACACGATGGGAACTCTATGTGGGCAGCATTCTGGCTGCGGGAAGTTTTGCCGTGTTTTTTGGAGGAACATTTGCGGATGGAATCGTGGCCGCCCTGGTAGGAGTCCTTATCTGTTTTATACAGGAAAAAATAACAGGCCTTTTTGCAAATACGATCATGTTTAACCTGTTTATATCCTTTATTGTGGGAGCCGTAATCTGTCTGACAGTAAGGGTTCTGCCAGTTTTAAATATGGACAAGATCATGATCGGAGATATCATGCTTCTGATTCCGGGAATTCCGGCGACAAACTCCATCAGAGACATGCTGATGGGAGATACGATCTCCGGACTGATGCGACTGATCGAGAGTATTCTGTGGGCGGGAGCCCTTGCCTGTGGATTTATGGCAGCGATTTGGATGGTGAGAGTATGAAAGATGTGATATTGCAGTTGGTTATGGCGTTTGTCGGTTCGCTGGGATTTGCCATGCTGTTCCGGCTGAGACAGTCGTTGTGGGTATCGGCATCTCTGGGAGGTGTTATCTGCTGGGGAGGATATCTTCTGGCAATGTATTTCAGCGGCGGACAGATCTTTATTTCCGGTCTGGCGGCTTCTGCACTGGCAGCAGTCTATGCGGATTTTCTTGCAGCCAGAAAGAGAGCTCCGGTCCCGCTGTTTTTGATTCCGTCAGTTGTGCCGCTGATTCCGGGAAGTACGCTGTACTACACGATGAGTGCAGCAGTGCAGGGAAATACAGAAGAAGTGTCACACTATGGCAGTCTGACACTTCAGTATGCATTGTCCATCGCGGGTGGGATCTGTATCGTGTGGACGATCTTATCAATTTTCCGAAGATATTATGTTCTCAGAACAAACAGAATTAAATAATCAAATACATTTGTATGCAATGATCGTTACCGTTCCTTTGCCGGGGTAACGTTTCATTGCATATTTATTTGGATAAGCTTCGATCAGATCCGGCAGTTTGAGGAAACCGTAGGTGCGGGCATCGAAATCCGGCTTTGCACGCTTGATATACTGGCCTGCAGAGCTGACATTGACATAACGGTCGTCATCCTGGTACTTGTCCCAGGCGATGTGGAGCAGTTTGTGGATTTCCTTTAATTCTTTTGCTTTGCGGCGTTCTTCTGCACTTTCCTGGCTGCGTCTGCTGTTTCTCGTCTTTCTGGAAGAAACCGGAGCAGGCTGATGCTCCGGAGTATCTGGGTCTTTGCTCAGATTTTCGAGATAAACAAATTCATCACAGGCATTTCGGAACGGCTCCGGTGTTTTCTTCTCTCCGACGCCCATGACATAGACTCCGGACTCGTGAAGTTTGATCGCGAGCGGTGTGTAATCGCTGTCGCTGGCAACGATGACAAAAGCATCGTAGATCCCGCTGTGCAGAAGATCGAGAGTGTCGATCACGAGAGCCATGTCGGTGGCGTTTTTGCCCGCAACGTAGTCAAATTGCTGTTCGGCCTTGATCGCGAGGCGTTTCAGTTCATTCTCCCAGTTCTTAAGGGAACCTTTGCGCCAGTTGCCGTACGCGCGCTTCACGACGATACGGCCGTTGGCAGAGATTTCCTGTATGACAGATTCCAGCTTGGACAGCTGGGTGTTGTCGGCATCTATGAGCATTGCTATATTTTTAAGATTTTTCATTCGATTTTTTCTCCTTGATAAAAAGCATCATTAATAAAACTATATCATTTTCAGAAAAAATTTTCCAGATTGATTACAAATTATTCTGGATTTTTGCATAGGAGTGTGCTATTATCGAGAGAATGCTGTTGATTCACGTGTAAAATTTTGGGAGGAATAGGAATGATCACGTTTTTGGCATCACTTTTTATTAAGGACAGGCGGAATTATGATTCACCGGCGGTCCGTCAGGCATATGGAGTTTTGAGCGGGGCAGTGGGAATCGGACTGAATATCCTGCTGTTTCTTGGAAAATGGATCGCAGGAACGCTCAGCGGATCGATCGCGATCACGGCGGATGCATTTAACAACCTGTCCGATGCGGGTTCATCGATCATCACATTGATCGGATTCCGGCTTTCCGGTCAGGCACCGGACCCGGAGCATCCGTTTGGACATGGAAGGATGGAGTATATTTCGGGGCTGCTGGTCTCTGTTGCGATCCTGGTTATGGGATTTGAGCTGATCTGGTCATCGTTCGGGAAACTGCGTGATCCGGAACCGATCGAGAGCAGTGCATTGGTCTTGGGAATCCTGCTTGCGTCAATCCTTGTGAAAGTCTATATGTTTTATTACAATCGTTCCCTGAGCAAAAAGCTTGACAGTGCAGCGATGAAAGCGACATCAGTGGACAGTTTGAGCGATACTGTTGCGACGACACTGGTTCTGATCGCAACCGTGATCAGTAAATATACAGGACTGATCCTGGATGGCTGGTTTGGTATCCTGGTCGGTATCTTTATCGTTTATACAGGTGGTTCTACACTGAAAGAAACCATAGACCTTCTTATTGGACAGCCGCCGAAGAAGGAGTTTATTGATGAGATCCGGGAGATTGTTCTGGGACATTCACTGGTCTATGGGGTGCACGATCTGATCGTCCATGATTATGGTCCGGGACGAAGAATGATCTCGCTCCACGCGGAGGTTGCTGTGGATGGGGATATTCAGGACATCCACGAGCAGATCGACCATATCGAACATGAACTTCAGGAAAAGCTGAACTGTTCCGCAACGATCCACATGGACCCGATCGTGACAGACGATAAGGAAGTTCTGGAAATGAAGGCGAAGGTGGAGGCGATGGTACAGTCTCTGGATGAAGCCTTCAGCATGCACGACTTCCGTATGGTCAAGGGTCCGACCAGAACCAACCTGATCTTCGATGTGGAAGTGCCGAGAAAAACTTCCCTGACCGACAATGAGATCATGAACCGGCTGAAAGAACAGGTACATGGTCTGCCGGGAAGTAAATATTTTGCGGTGATACAGATCGATCATGAGTATTATTAAGTACGGAAAGATAAATGTACAAAATCAAGTACAAAGAAAATACCTGCAAAAAGAAATTGACAGATACAAAAAAATTGTTATAATAAACGCATCGAGAGAAAATTTTGTGCACAAGCTGCATGTATAAAGGAAATAGCAGATGACTTCGAAGGCGAAAATACCTGCTGTTTCCTTTTTTATTTGGCTCGGTAAAAAGAGAAAGAGAGGAAAGAATATGGAAACAAAAGAAAAAAACGTGGCAACGCCATATGATCTTGATGGAAAGCCCCCGCTGAAACTGGCGATTCCACTTGGACTGCAGCATGTACTTGCAATGTTTGTCGGCAACCTGACTCCACTTCTGATCATTACAGGAGTGTGCGGCATTGAATCAGGAAGCAGTATTCAGGTGGCACTCCTTCAGAATGCCATGCTGGTTGCAGGAATCGTAACACTGATCCAGGTATACACGATCGGACCGATCGGCGGAAAACTACCAATCGTCATGGGAACGAGTTCCGGTTTCATCGGTGTCTGCAGAAGTGTTGCGATCACAATGGGAAGTGGGGTTGCAGGATATGGAGCAGTCCTGGCGGCATGTTTTATAGGAGGTCTGTTTGAAACAGTACTTGGTGGATTTCTGAAACCACTCCGCAAATTTTTCCCTGCAGTTGTTACCGGTACAGTGGTACTGTCTATTGGACTTTCACTGATCTCTGTTGGTATCGGATCTTTCGGAGGCGGAAGTTCAGCAGCAGATTATGGCTCTCTGGAAAATCTGTTTGTAGGTACTTTTGTTTTGGTCGTGATCATTGCACTGAAACATGGAACAAAAGGATTTACCAGTTTTTCCTCTATTCTGATCGGTATTATTGCCGGATATATCCTGGTATCGATCATGGCAATGATCCTTCCGACAACATTTACCTATGTGGATGAAACGGGTGCCACAGTAGAGGCAACAAAGGCCTGGGTAGTGAACTGGAGCAAGGTGGCAGACGCATCCTGGTTTGCAGTTCCGAAGATTATGCCGGTCAAATGGGTATTTGACGCGAAGGCAATCGTTCCGATCTGTATTATGTTTGTAGTTACAGCAGTAGAAACAGTAGGTGATATTTCCGGTATCACGGAGGGTGGTCTTGGAAGAGAGGCTACGGACAAAGAACTTTCCGGTGGTGTTATGTGTGACGGACTGGGATCTTCTTTCGCAGCTTTGTTAGGTGTCCTTCCGAACACATCTTTCAGCCAGAATGTAGGCCTGGTCGCAATGAACAAAGTCGTAAACCGTTACAGCATTGGAATCGGTGGAATCTTCCTGATCGCATGCGGACTGTTTCCGAAACTTGCAGCACTGATCTCTATCATGCCGCAGAGCGTTCTGGGAGGAGCTGCTGTCATGATGTTTTCCTCCATCGTAGTCAGCGGAATCCAGCTTATTACCAAATGGCCTATATCACCGAGAAATGTAACGATCGTTTCGGTTGCGCTTGGCGTTGGATACGGGCTCGGTTCCAACTCCGCAGTTCTTGCACAGCTTCCGGAGAGCATCAACCTGATCTTCGGCGGCTCCGGTATTGTTCCGGCAGCGTTATTCGCAATCATCCTGAATATCGTTCTTCCGAAGGATGAAAAAACAGAGGTGGAAATGGCAGAGGAGATTCTGGCAGATAAAAAAGCGAAAGAAAAGTAAGTAAAATAAGAGAATGATAACAGGCAGGGACGAGTGGAAAAAACTCATTCCTGCCTGTTGTATATGTAGGAATGATAGTATAAAAGTAGTTCTGATGCCTGCAGGGGCAGTCTTAGAAGCTTCGTGTCTGAAGCGATTTTTCCAGTAATTACAGTACCGTGAAATCAGAATACAGGGTTTACACGTGTCTTTAACGGGAACTGCGCTCTTTTGTTTTTGTATCTGTATGGAGTTGCCAGAGGTGACTATTTTTCTTGAAATTTCATATAAACGAGGCCGGTAATATCGGCAAGCACCCATCCGATTGGGATCGCCATCCAGATGCCGGTTTCTCCGATATATGCAGACAGGATATACGCCAGAGCTACACGTGTTCCGAGAGATATCACGGTCAGGACGACGGACATGCCCGGTTTCTTGACTGCACGATAGTAACCATACAGCAAAAACAGACAGCCGATTCCGCAGTAAAAAGCCCCCTCGATCCGGAGATAACGCACACCGGAAGCAATAACTGCAGTTTCCTTCGCACTGACAAAGATCCGCATCAGCGGTGCGGCAAAAATACATACCACCGCCGAGATCACAATACAGAAAAGAAAACTGATCAGGAATGATTCCCTTGTTCCTTTGCGGATTCGATCTTTTTTGCCTGCACCGTAATTCTGTGCGATAAAGGTAGAATATGCATTACCGAAATCCTGCACCGGAAGATATGCAAACGTATCAATTTTGACAGCGGCGGCAAAAGCGGCCATAACGACCGGTCCGAAGCTGTTTACCAGTCCCTGCACCATCAGGATACCAAAGTTCATGACAGACTGCTGGACGCAGGTCATAGAAGACAGATTTCCAATCTCACCAAGGATCTGGCGGTTGAATTGTAGATCCTCTCTGGAAGGAAGCAGATCACGGCATTTCAGCAGTACATAGAGTGTAATGCCGATGCCTGAAACATACTGTGCGATCACCGTTGCCAGTGCGGCACCACGGATACCCCATGGGAGTACAGCCACGAACAAAAGATCCAGTCCGATATTCAGGACAGCAGAGACCGCAAGAAATACCAGCGGAATCGTGGAATTCCCAAGTGCACGGAGCAGACAGGAAAAGTAATTGTACAGTGAAGTGGCAATGATACCCGCAAATATCACAAGCAGATAAGCTTTCATGCCATCCCATACCTCGTCAGGTACACGCAGGAAATGCAGGATCGGATCAATTCCTATGTACACCAGGACATTCAAAAGCACTGTGACAGCCATGATCAGTGCAAAAGCATGTACGATCGCATTGCGCAGAGAATCCTGATCGTTTTTTCCCTTATAAATAGAAAAAAGAGCCCCCGATCCCATACTGAGTCCCAGAAAGATAGAAGTCAGAAAAGTCATCAGAGTATAAGCAGATCCCACCGCCGCCAGCGCATTGCTTCCAAGCACACGCCCGACGATCAGTGTATCCGCAATATTATAGAACTGCTGCAGAAGATTGCCGGCCATCATAGGTAGCGCAAACAGCAGCAGTGAGCGGGAGATTTTCCCCTCGGTCAAGTCATGATACATTTTTGGTTACCTCATCCTAATAAATTTTTATATATTATAGCATGTTAAAAAACAGACTTCCATAGACGGAAGTTCGATATTAGTAATAAAAAAGTCAGAGAATTCATGCCCGTGTATACAACTTTAAAATATTAACAAAAATAAGAACTAAATAAAATAATATTTGGTTAATCTGTTTTGGCACTCAGTGCTATACTTCTAACCGTAAAAAGTAAACAGAACTTAACAAAACCTCCTTTCACAAAACAAAGTTGAAGGCTGCTAAGCATCAGATTTTTGGAGGAAAAGACAAATGAATACTTTAAAAGCTGAAAAAAGAAGCATGGACGTTAAGGCAAAAAGACTGAGAAGAGAAGGATACGTTACAGGTAATGTATTTGGTCGTGAGATCGAAGGTTCCATTCCAGTAAAAATGCTGAAGACCGAGGTTGACAAACTGTTAAAGACTGAGCACAAAGGAAGCCAGGTTATGCTGGATGTAGAAGGTCAGACATACGACGCACTGATCAAAGAGGTTGACTTCAACCCACTGGCAGGCAGAGTAGATGAGATTGATTTCCAGGCACTGGTAAGCAATGAAAAAGTACATTCTGTTGCTGAGATCGTGATCGTAAACCACGACAAAGTAGCAGAGGGTGTTCTCCAGGAGAACATGGAAGAGGTGAACTACAGAGCTTATCCGTCAGCACTGGTTGACAAAGTAGAAGTAGATGTAGCCGGACTCAAAGTTGGCGATACCATCCGTGTCAAGGATCTGAGCCTTGCAAAAGATAAAGACATCGATATCAAAGATGATCCGGAAGCTGTTGTATTGACCGTTGTAGCTGTCCACAACGGAGCTGTTCCGGAGACTGTAACACCTGAGGAGGAAGAATCGGAAGAAGCTAAATAAGCTTCTTGGGGACTGCCCAATTGCCCGCCAGTTTGGCAACTGAAAACCCTGAGGGGGACGATCTCATAGTTGCGAAGGCCGAATGTCCCCCTCAGACACCCCCTTTTTGGCCACGCTTGGCTCATCAAGACAGAACAGTGTTGACGCTAACTGTTTGGGCTGTTTCGCTGGCGCGAAAGGCGCGGCAACTTGAGTTGGTAATAGCTGTACTTCCCGCGAGCACGCCGAAGGCGTGGCGTCGACGGGCTAGTAGTATGATAAAATAACAGGATATCTTCTCTATGCGAAAGAGAAGATATCCTGTTATTTTTATGTCACGAAATCTATAGCTTAAGAAAACTAAGACTCAAGGAGCACCAGCGCAAGTCTGAGCTCCATTCATACGAAAGCCTTCCGACCTGAAACACCAGGAGAATTTTTCGAAGGGCACTACACAAGACAAAATTTCCGTCAAACACCCAGCCCAGGGGTTGTCAGGGGACTGGCCAAGTCCCTTGACGGTTTTCTTATATCCCAATATAAACAAAAGCCCCCAGGGCATTTGCCCTGCTAAAAAATGTCAATATAAATTGACGGGATTCTGGGAATTCCCCAGAATTTCCTCTATTCTATCCTGCATCTCCGCAACCGTATGCCTCCGCGCCCGCGCACACTCCTGCGCCTGACAATCGCAGATCAGACATTTCCGATAGGAAGACCGGGAAAGTTTCATCCCATCTGTCCCGATCACATCCATATCAAACAAACGCCCATAAGGATGCCTCTCCTCAATCTGCTGAGTGAGATCCTTAATCTTTTCCGCAGGAGCATCAACACAGAGCAACATCTCATCTCCTGTAATATCATGAAAAACACGAGATTCAAGTACATTCATATCTGCCGCAGAAAGAGCATGCAATAAAGCATCTTTTCCCGCCTCAAATCCCTTTCGGATCAGAGGCGTCGTCTTGATCGGCCCTGGAATATTCATACAAAAAGAAATTACAGGCTTCTGATATTTTTCTATAAATTCATTCTGGATCTGCACACGCCTGTCGCGGCAGAACATCATATCGGTAATTGTAACTTCCTGATCTTGTATATCTTGAAAATCCTTTCACTAAATAAATTTAATTTTCAGCCCAAACTCTTATGGGATGAAGCATTTTTTCCATCTGTTCTAAATCAATAGTGAATCACATTTTCAGCGGTACAAATTTTCTCAAGTACCGGCGGGGCTTCCGGGCTTTGGAAATAATCCAGGGTTGTCTCAGGGACAAGTTCCCTGAGAAGTTCCCAGTTTTCTTCCTTCAAAGCCTGACGTACCGTGGACGCACTGATAGCTTTTCCATCATTTTCCTTACGTGGAACAATGATACATTCAATTCCGTTTTCCGGCAGTTTCTCGGACATGATCTGGTTGTAGATGCCAGTGACAAGGCTTGTCGGTTCCTCGCCAACGTAGCGTCGATTGATTCCAAGCGCAGCTGCGATTTTAGGACAATAAGCGGGAATCCTCGGCAATTCAATTACCGAGATGAAAGCGTAGGATTGTGCGTATCCGCACAAAAATATAACAACAAAAATTTATTTCTTATATCTCCTGATTCTTGTATTTGTTTTCGGAAGAAAGCGGGT
>ONZT01001785.1_pt1 | contig 10958 bp, 8 predicted proteins | sample 1671571 | NCBI WGS metagenome assembly ONZT01 (sample SAMN06348170, study PRJEB24527) | human gut metagenome | biome: human gut; feature: ankylosing spondylitis patient; material: feces | host: Homo sapiens | place: China | collected 2015-10
GATTGGGATGGATTCATTTCAATCACCTTTAAAATAAAAGGGCAGGCGGTATCGCCTGCCCTTATTACAATTAATGTTGGGTTTCCTGATTTTCTTCCGCTTCAGCCGCAGCTTGCTGCTTGTTCATGTAATCAATGAACAATGCATCGAAGTTTACCGGAGAAAGGTTTAATGCCGGGAATGTACCACGATTTACTAAGTTAGAAATCAATTCACGTGCATAAGGGAAAAGCATATTTGGGCATTGAGATGTTAAGCAGTGTGCCATTTGAACATCTTCTAAACCGCTGATTGTAAATACACCAGATTGTTTCACTTCACAAATAAACGCCACATCACCAGAATCTTCCATGGTGGTTTCTACGTTAATGTTTAAAGTGACTTCGTATAGATCTTCACCCACTTGAACCGCTTCTGTGCTTAAATCAAAGCCAAGTTTTGGTTTCCATTCTTGGTGGAAAATATGAGGAAGATTTGGTGCTTCAAAAGAAACATCTTTTACATAAATACGTTGAATTTGAAGTACGGCTTCTTGTTGCTCTTCAGCTGCTACTTCAGGTTGTTGATTTTGTTCAGACATAGAGGATCCTTACTTATGTTTTTTTACTAATGGTAAATTTGCACCCGCCCAAGCAGCTAAACCGTCTTTTAACACATAAACTTTTTCAAAGCCTTGTTTGGTTAAAAGTTCTGCGGACGTAGCAGAAGAAACACCGTTAACATCCACAATGATAACCGGTTTTTCTTTGTGGTGTTCGATTTTGCCTACATTGTGATTTTTGATTTCAGTTGGAAGCAAGTTCACGCTGCCAATAATATGACCGCGTTGGAATTCATCGATAGAGCGTAAATCAATCACCACCGCTTCTTCGTTATTCATTAAATGAACGGCTTCAGGATTAGTTATCACGCGATATTTTTGTGTCGCACTTTTAAAAAAGGTAAAAAGTGTCATAAAAAGGACAGCAAACCATGCGATCGTTAAAAAAGTGTGTTTTTGAGCAAATTCAATTGCTTGAGGCATAAATTCTTGCATGTTGTTCTCAACTTAATTTTTGATAATGAATAAGAGTTTATCTTCACATGAAATAAAGGCTTAAGTATAACCGCACTTTGGTTATCTTTCAAAAAAATTCTGAAGGAAACGTGGGGTTGGCGAAAGCTTATACAATCAAATGGGGAAAAACATGATCGGGATCATAAATCTATTATCTTAGTGTTTATTCTACTTCTAATTAAGTTTAGATTATTTAACGTAAAAGGAGACAAGTATGAAATTAAAAAAATTAACAGCACTCATGATGCTTGGAGTAGGTGTTTCGGTCGCACAAGCCGCGGAATTACCGAATATTACGATTTTAGCGACTGGCGGCACCATTGCTGGAAGCGGTGAAACCGCAGTTTCTTCTGCTTATAAAGCGGGGCAACTTAATGTTGAAGCGTTAATTGATGCCGTGCCTGAAATTAAGCAATTAGCTAATGTTAAAGGTGAACAAATTGTGAAAATTGGTTCACAAGATATGAGTGATGATGTGTGGTTAAAATTAGCGAAAGCGATTAATGCACAATGTAAAGACACTGATGGTTTCGTGATTACTCATGGTACCGATACCATGGAAGAAACCGCTTATTTCTTAGATCTTACAGCAAAATGTGAAAAACCAATTGTATTAGTGGGTGCAATGCGTCCTGCGACAGAAAAAAGTGCGGATGGTCCGTTAAATCTTTATAACGCAGTCGTGGTGGCAACCGATAAAAAATCATCTGGTCGTGGTGTGTTAGTGGCGATGAATGGGGAAGTACTAGGTGCGCGTGATGTGACCAAAATGAGTACCACTGCAGTACAAACATTCCATTCACCAAACTATGGTACCTTGGGTTATATCCATAACAGTAAAGTGGATTACGAACGTTCGCCTGAAAGTAAACATACCGTAAACACACCATTTAACGTAGATAAATTAGACAGCTTACCGAAAGTGGGCATTATTTATGCTTATTCTAATGCACCAATTGAGCCGTTAAATTCATTATTGGATGCGGGCTATCAAGGTATTGTTTCCGCAGGTGTGGGTAATGGTAACGTGAATGCCGCACACTTAGAACGTTTAGAAAAAGCGGCGAAAGATGGCGTTGTAGTAGTACGTTCATCTCGCGTGCCAACCGGTTACACAACGCGTGACGCTGAAGTGGATGATTCTAAATATGGTTTTGTGGCTTCAGGTACATTGAATCCGCAAAAAGCACGTGTGTTATTGCAATTAGCCTTAACACAAACAAAAGATCCAAAAGTGATTCAACAATACTTTGAGGATTTCTAGGAAAATCATTGAAAGTGCGGTCAGAATTTGAATCAAATTTTAACCGCACTTTCGGATAAAATAGGCTAATCCAAGTAATAAATATAGATAATGCACTAGTTTGTTGTTAATATATGTTCTGGAATTATTTTAAAAATTAATATGGAGAAAATATTATGATTTGGGCTCAACTTTTAGTCGTCCTACTCTTTATTTACCTAGGGGCTAGATTAGGCGGTATTGGTATCGGTTTTATGGGTGGTATGGGTGTTGTGGCACTTTCACTGCTTGGCTTAAAACCGGGTGCAATTCCGTTTGATGTAATTTCAGTTATCATGTCTGTAATCATGGCGATTGCGGCAATGCAAGTTGCGGGTGGTATGGATTTCTTAGTAAAAATGGCTGAAAAAATCCTACGTAAAAATCCAAAATACATTACCTTCCTTGCGCCAACGGTAACTTACTTTATGACTGTGCTTGCAGGTACTGGTCACACAGCGTTCTCAACACTTCCAGTAATTGCTGAAGTGGCAAAAGAACAAGGTATCCGTCCTTCACGTCCACTTTCTATTGCGGTTATCGCTTCACAAATTGCGATTACAGCCTCTCCAATTTCTGCAGCGGTGGTATTCCTTTCTGCTGAATTAGAGAAAAACTTTGGTTTAAGTTACTTACAATTATTAGGTATTTGGATCCCAACTACTTATGCAGCATGTATGATTACTGCGGTAATTTGTAACTTCCTTGGTAAAGATTTGAAAAATGATGAAGTTTACCAGGATCGTCTAGCAAAAGGCTTAATCACTATGCGTGGTGAAATGCAAATTGAGATCAAACCTTATGCAAAACGCTCTGTAATGATTTTCCTTATCGCAATTTTAGTGGTCATGCTTTATGCAACAGCAATCAGTAAAACTGTTGGTTTAATTCAAAACCCAATTCTTTCTCGTGATAACGCAATTATCTCTTTCATGCTTGCGACTGCAGCGATTATCACTATGGCATGTAAAGTGGACACAGCAAACATTACCAATGCAGCAACCTTCAAATCAGGTATGTCAGCCGTAATTTGTGTGCTTGGTGTGGCATGGTTAGGTAATACTTTCGTTGAAGGTCATATCGATCAAATCAAAGCAGTATCAGCTGAGTTCTTACAACAATATCCTTGGAGTTTAGCGGTTATCTTGTTCTTCGCAAGTACCTTACTTTACTCACAAGCTGCAACAGCAAAAGCATTATATCCAACTGCAATTTTATTAGGTGTTTCTCCGGAAGCCGCAATTGCAGCCTTCGCCGCGGTATCAGCATTATTCATTCTTCCTACTTACCCAACTTTAATTGCGGCAGTAGAAATGGATGACACCGGTTCAACTCGTATCGGTAAATATGTATTCAACCACCCATTCTTAATTCCTGGTGTGATTGCAATTAGCTTATCTGTATTATTCGGTTTCTTAATGGCGGGTGCAGTTTTATAATCCTCTATTAAGCTAAAATAAATGAAAACCATCTTGTCTTCGGATAAGATGGTTTTTTAATAGGGAACTTCTTCTTGTTGTGATACTCTAAAGGGCAACCTATTTTTATATATAAGGAAAACCAATGAAGTTATTTAAAATCCTTTTTGCTGCATTAATTGCTTATGTACCAACAGCATGGTCTGCGGTGGATTATAATATTAAATACAGTTCTAATTATTTAATGCCTGCGTACGTGCATTTTAAGGCTGATGGTTCACAGTATTCAGTCAATGCGAAAATTAATGTTCCGTTGTACAACATTGTGTTTACTTCTCGTGGTTCACAAAATGCGAGTCAATTTAAAATGGTGAATTATCAAGATGTGCGTAATGGTAAAACGTATGCAATTTCTAAAATTTCGCCAACAACAATTGAATACGGTAAAGTTAAAAATGGGTTAGAAACCGAGCCGTTAAAATTACCAACTTTCGACTTATTCACCATGGCATTTCAGTTGAGTTATTACGATAAATTACCAACCAGTTTCCAAATTACAAATGGTAAAAAACTTTACCCAATGGAAAATGTGAATGTGAAGAAAGTAGAAAAACAAATTCAATATAACAAGCAAACTGTCACAGAAATCACTTATTCATTTAAAACAGGTAACAAAGACATTATGGTGAAGAAATTCTCAGGTGAGCAATTTCCACGTTATATCAAATACAGCCGAGATGGCGATGATTACGAGTTAGAGTTTGATGATTTTGTAAAATAGAATCAGATGAGAAAAAGAAGCCACGCAAGATTTCGTGGCTTTTTATTTTATTGCGCATACATAAATACTTGAGTGAGAAGAAGTATCGATGAGATAACAAATTGGCAGCCTACAATTGGCATGACAAATTTCAACCATTTATTAAATGGAATGCCAAGCATTTGTAACGTAACAAGGACTAATCCTGTTGGTGCAAGGAACAACATAATATATTGCCCCCAGTTGTAAGCCGATACCACGATGTCTCTTGGAATGCCCACAGTATCAGCCAGCGGAGCCATAATTGGCATGGCGAGTACGGCAAGACCTGAAGATGAAGGTACAACCAGCCCTAAGAAGATGAAGATAAGGAGCTGACCAATAATAAAGACGCTGCCATTCATTCCATCGACAAGATGTGTCATATAATCGAGAATGGTGTCAGAAATCATTCCTTGTTCCAGAATGATATTGACTGCTCGAGCGAGTCCGATAATCAATGCGACGCCGACTAATTCAGAAGCACCATGAGTAAAGCCATTTACGACATCTTTTTCAGGCAATCCACTGATAAACATAATAATGATGGTAATAGCTAGGAAGGAGGCCGCCATTTGAGGGAACCACCAGCCTCCAAACATAACCCCCCATACCATGAGAGGAAAGGCGCCACTAAATAGAATCAGAATGAGTTTTCTTCTAAAGGTAAATTCAACGGTTGCATTCGGATCAATATCTTTCATATAGAGATCATAGAAGGCTTGACGATCGTCATAGGTATAAGAAAATTCAGGATTGGCACGCAGTTTTTTACAATACCAATACATGTAAGCAATCACACACGCACCACCAAGAATAAGTCCCAGTGTACGAAATCCCATTCCTTCAGTGAATGGAATACCCGCAGCATTTGAGGCAATGACAACGGAGAAGGGATTGATTGTAGAGAATGCCGTTCCCATTGAGGCGGCGAGGAATATGGCACCAACACAGACAATCGAATCATAACCTAAGGCTAAAAAGACAGGAACAAGAATCGGGTAGAAGGCTACCGCTTCTTCCTCAATGCCACAAGCCGTACCGCCTAACAGCATTAACACACAGACAGCAAAGACAACAGAGAACTCATTTCCTTTCGTTTTCTTGGTGAGAGACATTAATCCGGCATTAAAGGCTCCTGTCTTGTTTATGACACCAATCATCCCACCGAGTATGAAGATAAAAATCATAATATCCGCTACTTCAATGGTGCCATCCACCATGGCGTGAATCATATCAGTAATGCCTTTTTCGTGTTGTTCAATGCGTTGATAGGTATCAGGAATAGCGATAGGCTTTTTGATAATGCCGTTGGTGAAATTAGAAAGTTGAATTTTGATATTGAGTTGATTAAGGGTTTGTTCTGTTGCTGGATAGCTTTGATCGGGAATTCCGTGGGTTTTGACAATAAAATGATTTTCGGTGCTGTCGTAGGAAAGTTTAGAGTAGGACCCTGAGGGAATAAGCCAAGTTAGGCCAATAGCAATAAGAAGAATAATAAAGAGGATGCTAAATGCGGAAGGGAATTTCATCTTTTTCTTTGATGCTTCCATTATGGAGAACTCCTTGTGTTCGGATTAGTCAATAAGCCGAGCGCGTATTCTACACAAAACGAGCAAAAAAGCAAAGGGTGATTTTTCAAAGAATGTAATGATATCAAGGTTAGCAATCGTTTACTTAAACCAAGTTTTATTGTGGTTAAACCTGGCTTAAGTCTATTTTATTTAGGAAAATTGAGCAATTTTTTCACTCAAATCATCCAACATTTCATAACGTTTTCGGTACATGGAGCGTTTTTTGCTGGCGATTTCTTCCAGTGGTTTACGAGCACTTTCAAGCGGTAATTGCCAATATTGACCTTTTAATTGCCCTTGGTTTTCTTGCCAAAATTCATCGTAGTTGAATAGGATTTTACTGCGCGCAGATAAACGGTATTTACCTTGTGAAGTGTGAGGGATGCCGATTAATTCGCATTGCCATTTTTCAGCTAACAAGCGGAAAACATTCATCAACATAAACATTGGGCGAACACCGTGTAATTCTTTTGTGGCTTGTTTTACCGCTTCTTGCGCCTCTTCATAAGATGGGCCTTGAATTGAGGCAATAAGTAACTTATTTGGCTTTAAGAATGTGAAAGAAGCATCATAGATACTACGTCCATTATTGTCTTTTAAGTTAATAGAAAAATACCCTTCAAAAGGGTCAATCTGGTTGATATTGAAATAAATACCAAGTTGATCCGTTAATTGCGCTAATAAAAGGGATTTTTCTTGTAGCAATTTTTTACAAAATTCAACGCCCATTTTTTCTTCAAGCATTAGCAGATTATTGGTAATAGCATTGAGTCGATCAGTTGCAGAAAAACGTTTGTCACAATAGGTGGCGAGCAATGCATTAAAACGATATGGATTTTGTTGAAAAAGTGGAATCCAAGTTTGGTTAGTATTTAAGAAATCAACCAGTGCATCACATTGTTTTTTAAATAAAAATTTGCGTCCGTAATAACGGGCTTTATCCCTTAATTGTTTTTTTAATGGATGATTACAAGAATCGGGCAGTAATTCTTGAAAGGTCGCGAAAGTAATAGTTTGTTTGGCTGTCATAATGGATAAAGTGTGGTTATTTTTTCAAACGTTTTTTATTGGGTAAAATCATGCTGATTTTTGACCGCACTTATTGTACCTGTATTCCATGGTTTTTCCAATTAAGCATCAATAAAGGTGGTTCTTTACTTGCCTATTTTTCGATTTCTCCTTAATATGCCAAATCCTACCTTGAATTTATGCAACTCATCCCCATATTCAATAAAATTATAGAATTGATGTAAGAGAGATAATTATGAACGCCAAAAGAACTCAACAACGTACACTTCCTGTATTGCCATTACGGGATGTTGTCGTTTTCCCTTATATGGTGATGCCACTTTTTGTTGGGCGCGCAAAATCCATTAGCGCCCTTGATGAAGCCATGAATGAGGGCAAACAATTATTATTGGTGTCACAAAAGCAAGCAGATTTAGAAGAACCTACCGTTAATGATGTATTCGATGTCGGGACGATTGCCAATATTATTCAATTATTAAAATTGCCAGACGGTACAGTGAAAGTGTTGGTGGAAGGGCAACAACGCGCCAAAATCAATCAATTAAATGATGGTGAAGCCCATTTTTCTGCGGAAGTTACACCGATTGAAACCACGTTTGGCGATGAAAAAGAATTAGATGTGGTGAAGGCAGCCGTTTTAAATGAATTTGAAAGCTATCTGCAACTTAATAAAAAAATCCCTGCAGATGTTTTAGGTGCGCTTCAACGCATTGATGATGCAGATCGTTTAGCAGATACCATGGCTGCGCATATTCCTGTGACCGTTCGCCATAAACAAAGTGTGCTAGAACTGGCGGATGTGCAAGAGCGTTTGGAATACTTGCTCGGCATGATGGAATCCGAAGCGGATATTCTTCAAGTTGAAAAACGCATCCGTGGCCGTGTAAAAAAACAAATGGAGAAAAGCCAGCGTAACTATTATCTTAGCGAACAAATTAAAGCGATTCGCAAAGAAATGGACGAAGGCGAAAGCGAAGATACCATTGATGAAGTTGAGCAACTTCGTCAAAAGGTTGAAGCGGCAGGTATGCCAGCAGATGTGCGTGACAAAGTGGAAAGTGAGTTACAAAAACTCAAAATGATGTCAGCAATGTCGGCTGAAGCGACAGTGGTGCGTAGCTATATTGAGTGGATGCTTCAAGTGCCATGGCATAAACGTACCAAAGTGAAGAAAGATATCGCAAAAGCTCAACAGGTTTTAGATGCGGATCACTATGGTTTAGAACGAGTGAAAGAACGTATTTTAGAATACCTTGCGGTACAAGCGCGTTTAAACAAAATCAAAGGTCCAATCCTTTGCTTAGTAGGACCACCAGGGGTCGGTAAAACCTCACTGGGTCAATCTATTGCCAATGCAACAGGTCGTAAATATGTACGCATGGCATTAGGTGGGGTACGTGATGAGGCGGAAATCCGCGGTCACCGTAAAACCTATATCGGTGCATTACCGGGTAAATTGATTCAAAAAATGGCAAAAGTTGGCGTGAAAAACCCACTCTTCTTGCTTGATGAAATCGATAAAATGTCTTCGGATATGCGTGGGGACCCAGCATCAGCCTTGTTAGAAGTGCTTGATCCAGAACAAAATACTACCTTCAATGATCACTATCTTGAAGTGGACTACGATTTGTCTGATGTGATGTTTGTGGCAACCTCAAATTCCATGAATATTCCAGGTCCATTGCTAGATCGTATGGAAGTGATTCGCCTTTCTGGTTATACCGAAGATGAAAAACTCAATATTGCGATGCAACATTTGTTACAAAAACAAATTGAACGTAATGGATTGAAAAAAGGCGAATTAACCATCGAAGAAAACGCCATTTTAGATATTATCCGTTATTACACCCGTGAAGCCGGTGTGCGTGGATTAGAGCGTGAGATTTCTAAAATCTGTCGTAAAGCAGTGAAGAATTTATTGGTAAACCCAAAAGTGAAATCTATTACCGTTAATTCAGACAACTTGCATGACTATCTTGGTGTGAAACGTTTTGAATTTGGTAAAGCAGATACCCAAAACCGTGTGGGCGAAGTAACAGGCCTTGCGTGGACTGAAGTGGGCGGTGACTTACTGACCATTGAAACTGCTTCAGTGGTAGGTAAGGGTAAATTGACCTTCACCGGTTCATTAGGCGATGTGATGAAAGAATCTATCCAAGCAGCGATGACCGTAGTCCGTGCGCGTGCTGAAAAATTGGGTATCAATTCTGAATTCCATGAAAAACGAGATATTCATATTCACGTGCCAGATGGCGCAACACCGAAAGATGGTCCAAGTGCAGGTATCGCAATGTGTACCGCATTAGTTTCTTGCTTAACGGGTAACCCCGTGCGTGCCGATGTCGCGATGACAGGTGAAATTAGCCTACGCGGTAAAGTATTACCAATCGGTGGATTGAAAGAAAAATTACTAGCGGCACATCGTGGTGGCATTAAAACTGTATTAATTCCAAAAGATAACGTGAAAGATTTGGAAGAAATTCCAGATAACGTAAAAGAAAATCTTGCGATTCATGCGGTAGAAACCATTGATGAAGTGTTAGGCTTAGCGTTAGAGAATCCACCAGAAGGCATTGAATTTGTGAAAGTGGAAACGAAAGCGAAAGCACCACGCCGTAAAGCTGCGACCAAAACAGCAAGAGCGGTTAATTAATGACTTATTTTTTAGGGCTTGTGAAAACAAGCCCTTTTGACTTTTAATTATGCAAAAATTTCCCCCTCTTTCCCTTTATGTGCATATTCCCTGGTGTGTGCAGAAATGCCCTTATTGTGATTTCAATTCGCATGCACAGAAAGGCGCAATCCCTGAACAAGAATATGTGCAACATCTGATAGCCGATCTTGAGGCAGACTTAGAGAAATATCAGGCTAGTATTCAACATCGTTCACTTCATTCAATTTTTATTGGTGGTGGCACGCCGAGTTTATTTTCAGCGGAAAGTATCAAGTTGTTATTGGCAGAAATTCAACGTCGCATTCCTTTTTCAGAGAATATAGAAATCACCATGGAAGCCAATCCTGGCACCGTGGAAGCGGAGCGTTTTAAAGGCTATGTAGATGCTGGTGTCACACGTATTTCCATGGGTATCCAAAGTTTTAATGACGATAAATTACAACGTTTAGGGCGAATTCATAATGCGGCGGAAGCTAAAAGTGCGGTCAGTTTGGCGAAAGTTTCAGGCTTGAAAAGTTTCAATCTGGATTTAATGCATGGCTTGCCAAACCAAACACTTGAGGAAGCGCTAGATGATTTGCGACAAGCTATTGAGCTTGCTCCACCACACCTTTCTTGGTATCAGCTCACCATTGAACCCAATACCATGTTTGCTTATCGTCCGCCTACATTGCCGGATGATGATGAGCTTTGGGATATTTTTGAGCAAGGGCACCAGCTTTTAACCGAAGCAGGTTATCAACAATATGAAACATCCGCTTATGCGAAACCGGGCTTTCAATGTCAGCATAATTTGAATTATTGGCGATTCGGGGATTATTTGGCGATAGGTTGTGGTGCACATGGAAAACTGACTTTTCCTGATGGTGATATTTTACGTTTTTCTAAAACGAAACATCCGAAAGGCTATTTGCGTGGTGAATACCTTTATGAAGAAAAAAACGTGGAAAAAAATGACCACGCTTTTGAATTTTTCATGAATCGTTTTCGTTTATTGGAAGCAGTGCCTAAACAAGAGTTTGAGTATTACACGGGGCTTTCGCAAAGTGCGGTCAAAAATCAAATTGATTTGGCCATTCAACAGAATTATATCGTCGAAACTCTGGATTCTTGGCAAATCACCGA
>ONZT01001801.1_pt1 | contig 10885 bp, 7 predicted proteins | sample 1671571 | NCBI WGS metagenome assembly ONZT01 (sample SAMN06348170, study PRJEB24527) | human gut metagenome | biome: human gut; feature: ankylosing spondylitis patient; material: feces | host: Homo sapiens | place: China | collected 2015-10
ACTCGTGACTGGAGTTCAGACGTGTGCTCTTCCGATCTAATATAATATAAATAGGCGAGTATAAGAAAGATTCTATAAAGACACCTATTTATATTATATTTGAAGTGCTTATGGAAATACTTATACCTTTTGTTACGGCAAGTATTATTGACAAGGGAATACAGGCAGGCGATATGAAAAATGTATGTATATACGGTGGTATTATGTTAGTACTTGCATTTGTCAGCCTGTTCTGCGGAATAAGGGCAGGAAAGTATGCAGCAAGTGCTTCTACTGGTTTTGCCTGCAACTTAAGAGAAGGAATATATACTAATATCCAGAATTTTGCATTTTCTAATATAGATAAGTATAGTACAGCAGGTCTTATAACACGTATGACTACAGATGTTACTAATGTACAGAATGCTTATCAGATGCTTCTTAGAATAGCAGTAAGAGCGCCACTTATGATGATATGCAGTATGATTATGTGCTTTATTATCAATCCTACTATGAGTATGATATTCTTAGGGGCTCTTATTCTTCTTGGTTTCGTGCTTTTCTTTATTATATTTAAGGTAACACCTATATTCACAGAAGGTTTTGCAAAGTATGATGACCTTAATGCAAGTGTACAGGAAAATGTTTCTGGTATCCGTGTTGTTAAGGCATTCGTAAGGGAAGAATATGAAAATGACAAGTTTAAGAAGGCAGCGACAAGCCTTTACAATACATTTGTAAGGGCCGAGTCATGGCTTGCTTTTAATAATCCGGTTATGATGTTTGTAATATATGGAAGTATTATTGCACTTTCGTGGTTTGCAGCACATTTTATTGCTGATGGAACTATGACAACAGGTAATCTTACATCTATGTTTTCATATGTAATGAGTATGATGATGGCACTTATGATGCTTTCAATGATATTTGTTATGATATCAATGAGTACAGCAAGTGCTAAGCGTATTGCAGAGGTTCTTAACGAGAAAGCAGATATAACTAATCCTGATGCACCAGTTATGCAGGTTCCTGATGGAAGAATTGACTTTAATCACGTTGATTTCGTATATAAGAAGGATAGTGAAACTGATACACTTAAAGATATCGATATACATATAAATGCTGGTGAAACTATCGGTATTATCGGTGGAACGGGCTGCGGAAAGTCAAGCTTTGTCAATCTTATAAGCCGTCTTTACGATGTTAAGAATGGTTCTGTATGTGTTGGTGGAGTTGATGTAAGAAAGTATGATATTGAGACTCTCCGTGATGAGGTATCAGTTGTTCTCCAGAAAAATGTGTTATTCTCAGGAACTATTCTTGATAACTTAAGATGGGGTGATGAGAATGCAACAGAGGAAGAATGTATTGAGGCATGCAGACAGGCATGTGCAGATGAATTCATTGAGCGTATGCCGGATAAGTATAATACATGGATAGAGCAGGGCGGAACTAATGTTTCTGGTGGACAAAGACAGAGACTTTGTATTGCAAGAGCACTTCTTAAGAAACCAAAGGTACTTATTCTTGATGATTCAACAAGTGCTGTAGATACAGCAACAGATGCAAAGATTAAGCACGCATTTGCAACTAAGATACCGGGAACAACAAAGCTTATAGTATCGCAGAGAATATCAAGTATTCAGGATGCAGACAGAATTCTTGTCCTTGATAATGGTATGGTAAGCGGCTTTGATACACACGAACATCTTGTAGAAAATAATAAAGTATACCGTGAGATATATGAAGTACAGACACAGGGTGGCGGTGACTTCGATGAGCAGGCGGAAGAGGCAAAGGAAAACCAGCCTGTAGATGCCAATGCTAAGGCAGCAGACGATAAGAAGGGAGGAGCAGATAATGAGTAATAATCAAGACAAAACTTTGAATAAATCGGACATGGATAAAAAGCAGAGTACACTTCCAATTATGAAAAGGTTATTAGGGTATGTGTTAAAGAATTATAAGTTTTCATGTATAGCAGTATTAGCATGTATTATAGCATCAGCACTTATAACACTTTCAGCTACACTTTTTATACAGAAGCTTGTTGATAATTATATCATTCCACTTACACAGTCAGCAGTACATGACTATGCACCACTTGCATCAGCTCTTATAAAGCTGTCAGCGGTTCTTATTGTTGGTGTGTTATGTTCATACATTTATAACAGAATAATGGTAAATGTAGGTCAGGGTACTTTAAAGAAGTTAAGATTTGAGTTATTCACTAACATGGAATCACTCCCTATAAAGTATTTCGATACACATGCACATGGTGATATTATGTCTGTGTACACTAACGATATTGATACATTAAGACAGCTTATAAGCCAGAGTATACCTCAGGTTATCAATTCGACTATAACTCTTGTTTCAACATTTGTAAGTATGATTGTGCTTGATATTCCGCTTACTATCGTATCGGTTGTTATGGTTATTATTATGTTATATGTAACTTCTAAGTTGAGTGAGCTTTCAGGCAGATATTTCGTTGAACAGCAGAAAGATATAGGTAAGGTTAATGCTTATATCGAGGAAATGATGGAAGGACAGAAGGTTGTAAAGGTGTTCTGTCATGAAGAAAAGAGTATAGAGCAGTTTAAGAAAATTAACGATGAACTTCGTGAGAGTGCTAATAATGCGAATAAGATTGCCAATATAACTATGCCTGTCAATGGTAACATAGGTAACATAAGTTATGTATTATGTGCAATTGTCGGTGGTATATTAGCGTTAAGCGATTTTTCAGGTCTTACTATCGGAACACTTGTAGCATTTCTTAGTTTAAATAAGAGCTTTACACAGCCTGTAACACAGATAAGCCAGCAGGTGAGCAGTATTGTTATGGCTATGGCTGGTGCAAAGAGAGTATTTGAACTGTATGATGAGAAGCCTGAAACTGATGAGGGTAAGGTTGAGCTTGTAAATGTTAAGTATAATAATAACAACGAGCTTGAAGAAACTAAGGAAAATACTATGATGTGGGCATGGAAGCGACCAGCTGTTGATGATAAGCCGGTTGATTACCGCCGATTAGAAGGTGATGTTACATTTGATGGAGTTGACTTTGGATATAATCCTGATAAGATGGTGCTTCACGATATTAAGATGTATGCAACACCGGGTCAGAAGATAGCATTTGTAGGAAGTACAGGTGCTGGTAAGACTACTATTACTAACCTTATTAACAGGTTCTATGATATTCAGGATGGTAAAATAAGGTATGATGGAATTAATATTAATCGTATAAAGAAGGATGATTTAAGACGAAGTCTTGGTATTGTTCTTCAGGATACTAATCTGTTTACTGAAACTATTATGGAGAATATCCGTTACGGAAGACTTGATGCTACTGACGAAGAGTGTATAGCAGCAGCAAGACTTGCCAATGCAGATGGTTTCATAAGACGACTTCCAGATGGTTATAATACTGTTCTTCACAGCGGCGGAGCTAACTTAAGTCAGGGACAAAGACAGCTCTTAGCTATAGCGCGTGCTGCAGTAGCTGACCCTCCGGTTCTTATTCTTGATGAGGCGACATCGTCTATTGATACAAGAACAGAAAGACTTGTACAGAAGGGTATGGATGCGCTTATGTCAGGAAGAACTTCCTTTGTTATTGCACATAGACTTTCTACAGTACGCAATGCAGACTGTATTATGGTTATGGAGCAGGGAAGAATTATTGAGCGTGGAACACATGAGCAGCTTATGGAAGAGAAGGGTAAGTATTATCAGTTGTATACGGGTAAGAGTATATCGGCTTAAATATATGGCTGGTTAGTGATGTTACGGATAGTAGATGGAGGACGGACGCTTAAATGCCGGGAGGTATTTAAGGAATAAGAGTGTATGCCGGACGACATAATATAAGCGGATGCCTATAGAACAGACGGTGTTCGATGCCAGAAGATTTAAGTGGATATTTCTAAGACTTTTCATATAGGTTATGATTATGACCGCTACCGTCAGATACGGAACCTCCTTGTTCCATATCTGACTTCCACAGACATCCGTGTCTGTGGATAGCTGGATTACTAAAGAAAAGTCTAAGAGTAAGCCTCAAACAAAGTAATTTATTTTGTGATATATATTAGCTTTTTTACAGATTAGTAAATTTGCGCCACTATCAGACATAATATAAGCGGGTGCCTGTAGTGCGGACAGTGTGAGATGCACTTGAAGCTTCTGGCATTGAACATTGTACGTGCTATAGGTACCCGCTTATATTATGTCGTCCGTTCGTCAACATAATTATATTGATAAAAATAAAACTTACATATCCCCCATTATTGTTACATATATATAAATTTGATATAATAAATTCTAACGGGGCGTTTAAAAACTGCCCGTTACATTATAGAGAAGCAATAAGTATCATTAAATAAATGATTATAGGCAGGTGGGGTTAATAGATATAGTAAAACAGATAATAGACCAGAGGATTACTAAAATTCTTCAGGATAATCCGGAATTGTTTTCAGATAAAAAAGATGAGGAAAGGAAACGTTCACAGGCATTTTTGCTATTAGGAGTAGCAGCTTACCTTGATATAGATATTCCGTAGATTTGATGTCCTCATAGAATATTTAAAATAAGTTTTATACGATTGACAATTCAGCCTGATAAAAATATAATAAAATATTGTTCAGGCGAAGTAATAGTTTTAGCTATTGGTTCTGGATAAAGGAATATATTGGTTAAAGATGTATGAAAAACAAGAATAATAGTGAACTTATTGATTATATAGTCAATGATTTCAAAAGTGGTATTAAGCACGGAGTGCTTGTTGCTAATCTTACATTTGCACTTGCTAAAGAATATGGCATGTCGGATGATGAGGCGTATGAGCTTAAGCTGGCGGCAATGGTGCATGACATAGGAAAGCTTAAGCTTTCAGAGTATCTTTATGGAAGAACGAATGAAAGTCTTCCAGAGGAAGAAAAAAAGTATATGAGCATGCACTCAAAGATTAGTTATGATGTATTGAAAAAGTATGATTATTCAGATAATATTATGAATATTGTACTATCTCATCATGAGTGTTACGATGGAAGTGGATATCCGGACGGACTTGCTGGTGAGGATATACCTGTCGGAGCGAGAATTCTGAAAGTCACAGACGAATTTTCAGCTCTTATATCAGACAGACCTTATAGAAAAGCATTTGATATAGATACAGCTGTTTCAATTATGATTGATGAAGTGAAAAATGTCGATATGAAAATCTTTATATTATTTCAAAGACTTATTCATGAGGACTCAACACTTAAACTTATAAAGAACAGTGCAATAGATATTGATGATTTGGATATAAGTGATATACTAGGTATTTAGACAGGCGAGTACTGAGTAGAATTTGTTTTATTGAATTTTATCAGTAATTAAATATTTACAGGAATGAGGTAATTATCGATGGCAGAGTCAATGGTTGGCTTAAAAAGAACACACAGATGTACAGAAGTGTCAGGTGCAGATATAGGAAGCACTGTTACAGTTATGGGTTGGGTGGCTAAAAGACGTAATCTTGGTTCACTTATATTCGTTGATTTAAGGGACAGAAGTGGCATTTTACAGATACTTTTTGATGAGAATATCATAGGTAAGGAAGGCTTTGATAAGGCATATACTTTAAGAAATGAATTCGTAATCGCAGTAGTTGGTAAGGTCGTAAAAAGAAGTGGTGCAGTTAATGAAAATCTTAAGACTGGTGATATCGAAATAGCAGCAGAGTCTTTAAGAATTCTTTCTGAATCTGAGACACCTCCTTTCCCTATTGAGGAAAATATTAACACTAAGGAAGATATAAGACTTAAGTATAGATGTTTAGACTTAAGAAGACCTGATATACAGTCTAATATTATCATGAGAAGTAAGGTGGCAACTCTGACAAGAGCATTTCTTGCAAAGGAAGGCTTCCTTGAAATCGAAACACCTATGCTTACTAAGTCAACTCCGGAGGGAGCAAGAGATTACCTTGTACCAAGCCGTATTCATCCAGGTAAGTTCTATGCTCTGCCACAGTCACCACAGCTTTTTAAGCAGATGCTTATGTGTTCTGGCTATGACAGATATATGCAGATAGCAAGATGCTTCAGGGATGAGGACTTAAGAGCTGACAGACAGCCAGAGTTTACACAGATTGATATGGAGTTATCATTTGTTGATGTTGATGATGTAATCGATGTTAATGAAAGACTTTTAGCCTATCTTTTCAAGGAAGTGTTAGATGTTGATGTTAAGCTTCCTATCCAGCGTATGACATGGCAGGAGGCTATGGATAGATTCGGTTCTGATAAGCCGGACTTAAGATTCGGTATGGAACTTAAGAATGTTACAGATATAGTTAAGAACTGCGGTTTTAGCGTCTTTACCGGAGCTATTGAGAATGGTGGTTCTGTACGTGGTATTAACGCAGCAGGACAGGGAAGCATGCCTCGTAAGAAGATAGATGCCCTTGTTGATTTCGCTAAGGGTTATGGAGCAAAGGGCCTTGCCTATATAGCTATTCATGAAGATGGTTCACTTAAGTCTTCATTTTCTAAGTTTATGACAGAGGATGAGATGAATGCACTTGTTGAGGCTATGGAAGGTAAGCCAGGAGATCTTTTACTTTTTGCAGCTGACAGAAACAAGATTGTATGGAATGTACTCGGTGCATTAAGAGTTGAGCTTGCAGGACAGATGGGTCTTCTTGACAAGAGTGATTATAAGTTCCTCTGGGTAACAGAATTCCCACAGTTTGAGTGGTCAGATGAAGAAGAGAGATTCGTAGCTATGCATCATCCATTTACTATGCCTATGGATGAGGATCTTGATAAGCTTGAGTCAGACCCAGGTTCAGTACGTGCCAAGGCTTATGATATTGTACTTAACGGTACAGAGATAGGTGGTGGTTCAGTAAGAATCCATCAGGCTGATGTACAGTCAAGAATGTTTAAGGCACTTGGTCTTACAGATGAAGTTGCTAACGAGAAGTTTGGCTTCTTACTTGATGCATTCAAGTATGGAGTACCACCACACGCAGGACTTGCATATGGTCTTGACAGACTTGTTATGCTTATGGCAAAGAGAGATTCAATAAGGGACGTTATAGCTTTCCCTAAGGTAAAGGATGCAACATGTCTTCTTACTAACGCACCTGATGTAGTAGATGCAAAACAGCTTGAAGACTTATCTATCAGAATTACAGAGTCAGAACAGGAATAATATTTTAAGAGCATTTGAAAGTATTTAATGGATATTTTCAAATGCTTTTTTTAATTATATTTTTAGACAATACTTTGTTAAAACTGAATAAAAATAATAGCTTTATCAGCTTTTTTTTAGCAAAAATATTGCATTTGGATAATCATGGGTATATACTTTTTTTATAAATCTTGGCAAAACTATAACAAAAGACGGGAGATAAATTATGACAGAGAATCAGTATATAAGGGCAAACAGGACTGTTTTATTTACAGTTCTCATAGTATTTGGTTATATTGCGCTGACAGTGATGGCAGCATTAGGAGTGGGTGACGGACATAACAAAGGAAAGATTTTAATACAGTTTGTTGTGGCACTTGCGGTAATTATTGTATCAGTAGCTGCTTATATTTTAAGGAAGAAGACCAGAGTGTGTGAATTAACGATTGCGGTATCAATGGCACTTGGATATGTTGTTCTTATACTACTTAATTCAACTGATGGTGTATGGACATATGTACTTCCTTTGATTATGGCTTCGATGGTATATCTTAATGAAAAACTAATATTGTGGGCTGATGGTGTTTCGATAGCTGCTAATGTCATAAGACTTATTATGGATTATAATATGTATAATGGAGTGGTTATGGCAAGCAGGGTTCTTGCTATATTAGTATTGGTTATTGTTACATGTATATCTCTTAGTGTAACAAAGCTGCTTAAGCAGTTTTTTGCAGAGAATATGAACAAGATAGAGGCAGCAGCAGTTATACAGAAAGAGAATAACGAGAAGATGGTTGCTGTAGCTGATAATATAACCAGACATTTCGGACAGGCTATGGATATGCTTGATGAGTTAGAAAAGAGCATAGATATAAACCACAGTTCAATGAAAGATATAGCAGAAAGCACAGAAAGCACAGCAGAAGCCATACAAAGACAGGCTACTATGTGTGCAGAGATTCAGGAAAACACTGATATTGCTGAAAAAGAAATAAGCGAGATGGTTGAGGCCTCACACAGAACAGATGAGACTGTTAATGATAGTAAGGCTATAGTAGTTGAACTTAAGGAGCAGGCACAGAATGTACATGATGCAAGCAATATAATCGTAGATGTGATTAACAGTCTTACAGAAAAGGTTGATGATGTACAGGGATTTATTGGTTCTATCGTAGAGATTTCAAGCCAGACTAACCTTCTTGCATTAAATGCTTCAATAGAAGCAGCAAGAGCAGGAGAAGCCGGAAAGGGCTTCGCAGTAGTAGCCGAAGAGATAAGACAGCTTTCAGAACAGACTAAGAATGCATCTTCAAGCATAACAGATATAATCAATAATCTTTATGAAGATACGAAGAAAGCTAATGAGAGCATAAAAGCGTCAGTTGAATCAGTTAATAAGCAGAATGAGCTTATTGATAATACAAGAGTGACTTTTGAGGACGTAGGAAAAACAGTTGACAATCTTATGAACAATATAGATTCTGCAGAGCAGAGCATTAACAAGATACTGGATTCAACTTCTGTTATTTCTGATAATATTTCACATTTATCAGCAACAGGAGAAGAGGTAGCAGCTGCTTCAACTGAAGGCCTAAGAGTATCTGACACAACAGTTGAAAGCATGAAGAACTGTAAGACTATATTACATAACATATATCTTCTTGCAGAGGACTTAAAACGTTCGACAGAGGCATAAAATATAATAAAATGTATAATTATACATTGACTTATTGCTAAATAATCTATAAAATTAATAGTTATACAGGTTGTATAACTACAACTATAGAAAATGGAGGTTGTAATATGTATTCATTTGATGAAGTATTGAACTATGATCCAGAATTAGCTAAAGCTATGGATGATGAATTAGCAAGACAGAGAAGCCATATTGAATTAATAGCTTCTGAGAACCTTGTAAGTAAAGCTGTTATGGCAGCTATGGGAAGCCCTCTTACTAACAAGTATGCAGAAGGATATCCGGGAAAGAGATATTATGGTGGCTGCGAATATGTAGATGTTGTTGAAACACTTGCAATTGAGAGAGCTAAGAAGTTATTTGGTTGTGAATATGCCAATGTTCAGCCACATTCAGGTGCACAGGCTAACCTTGCAGCATTCTTTGCCATGGTAGAACCAGGTGACACTGTTATGGGTATGAGCCTTGACTGTGGTGGACACCTTTCACATGGTTCACCAGTTAATATTTCTGGTAAATATTTTAATATAGTTCCTTATGGTGTTACAGCCGAAGGCTTTATAGATTATGATGAAGTATTAAGAATAGCTAAGGAATGTAAGCCAAAGATGATCATTGCAGGTGCATCTGCATATGCAAGAGTTATTGATTTTAAGAAGTTCAGAGAGATAGCTGACGAAGTTGGTGCTTATCTTATGGTAGATATGGCTCATATTGCTGGTCTTGTAGCAGGTGGAGAGCATCCAAGCCCTATCCCTTATGCTGATGTAGTTACAACTACAACTCATAAGACATTAAGAGGACCAAGAGGTGGTATGATCCTTTCATCAGCAGAAGCTGCTGAAAAGTTTAAGTTTAACAAGGCTGTATTCCCAGGAATCCAGGGCGGTCCACTTATGCATGTTATTGCTGGTAAGGCAGTATGCTTAAAGGAAGCACTTGATCCAAGCTTTAAGACTTATGCTAAGAACATTGTTGACAATGCACAGGCTCTTTGTACAGGACTTATGAACAGAGGCTTTGATATCGTATCTGGTGGTACAGATAATCACCTTATGCTTGTTAATCTTTTAAGCAAGAATAAGACTGGTAAGGAAGTAGAAAAGCTTCTTGATGCAGCTAATATTACATGTAACAAGAACACTATCCCTAACGATCCAGCTTCACCATTCGTAACAAGTGGTATCAGACTTGGTACAGCAGCAGTTACAACAAGAGGCTTCAACACAGCAGATATGGATGTAGTAGCAGAAGCTATTGCTTTACTTGTTGATGATGTTGATGCTAATCAGGCTAAGGCTATGGCTATGGTTAAGGAACTTACAGACAAGTATCCTCTTTATGAATAATGCTGGAATATATAAGAAATGAACTTCTGGGGATGACTGATAAAGGAGAATATGCAGCATTTACATCCTCACTTATTCCTGGCTGCGATAATATAATAGGAATAAGACAGCCGGTATTAAAGCAATATGCAAAACAGCTTATAAAAGAGAATAAGGATTTCCGGCAGCTGCTTAGTGAACCGGATATTTATCAGGAAGAAACGCTGCTTAGAAGCTACATAATAGGAATGGGAACAGCGAAGGAGAAAGACTTTAAGAAGGCTTTAAAAGACTTCAATGCATTCGTTCCTCTTGTGAACAACTGGGCTGTAAATGACAGCTTTTGTGTAGAATTCAGGGTTATGGATATGTTTCGGGACGAGTTTCTGCCATACATAAAGGAATGTATAGAATCGCGTGATGAATACAGGGCAAGAGTAGGTCTTATAATGCTGTTGGACCACTACTTAAAGGTCGATATGCATGGTATGAAAAGACCGAGAATGAAAAAGGTTACTGTTAAAGATATAGAAAGCACAGATGAAAGAAATTGTGATAATGGTTTATATCTTGACGATATATTTTCACTCGTAAACAGGGATTTTTCAACCTATGGATATTATACACAGATGGCAGCAGGCTGGCTTCTTGCAGAATGTTTTGTTACATTTCCAAAAAGAACGTGGGA
>ONZT01001809.1_pt1 | contig 10856 bp, 9 predicted proteins | sample 1671571 | NCBI WGS metagenome assembly ONZT01 (sample SAMN06348170, study PRJEB24527) | human gut metagenome | biome: human gut; feature: ankylosing spondylitis patient; material: feces | host: Homo sapiens | place: China | collected 2015-10
CCGATTGGTTCATAGAGAGAAATCTCTTTCGATACTTTCTTTTTGCTGCGCAGCATCATCAAGATCTCGTTTTCAATACATCTTGCAGCATAGGTTCCGAGACGATTATTTTTAGAAGGATTAAAAGTTGCAACTGCTTTGATCAGCCCGATCGTTCCGATGGAGATCAAATCTTCCGGATCATCGTCTAAGTATTGATATTTTTTGATGACATGGGCGACAAGGCGCAAGTTCCGCTCGATCAAGATGTGTTTCGCCTCAAGGTCACCCTCGATATATTTTTGTATATAGTATTGTTCTTCAGCTGCAGTTAGGGGAATTGGAAATGATTTCAAGGAAAGCACCTCTTAGCGTATTTAGTATAATGTATGTTCCACTTACAAATATTGACAATGAATGAGAAGTATGTAAGAATAAGAGCACTATATTTCAGAAGATATTCGTTCTTCTATAGTACTATCAGGCAGTTCTGCCAGAGATTTCAACTAAGAAAAAAGGAATAAAGAAAGGAGCGTGCAAATGATTGTTTAGCACAGTATTATCCGCTGCACTACAAGGATTACAGGTAGAATTTATTGATGTGGAGGCGGATTTAAGCAATGGATTACCGATGTTTCATATGGTAGGATATTTATCCTCAGAAGTAAAAGAGGCAGGAGAACGGGTACGAACGGCAATTCGCAATTCGGGGCTTGTGATTCCGGCGAAGAAGATTGTTGTGAATCTTTCACCGGCAGATGTCAGAAAGAGAGGGACAGCATTTGACCTTCCGATAGCGGTGTCAATTTTGGCATCACTTGGAGTGGTAAGTCAGGAGAGGCTTGAAAAAACAGTTTTTGTTGGAGAGCTAAGCCTTGACGGAAGGGTGAGAAGTGTGCCGGGAATTCTGCCGATTGTCCTGGAGGCAAAAAAACATGGTTTTCAATCCTGTGTGGTGTCAAAAGAAAATGAAAGTGAAGGAAAGCTTGTCGAGGGAATTGAAGTGATCGGAGTGGAAAATTTAAAAGCGGCATGCGATGTGCTCAATGAGGGCGTTGCTGCAGATCCTACGGAGACAAGAACGGTGAGAGATGCAGGAGAGCATACATACGAATTGGATTATCAGGATATCAAAGGGCAAAAGCTTGCAAAGCGGGCGGCCGAGGTGGCAGTTGCAGGGAACCACAATATGTTGATGATCGGACCGCCGGGAGCTGGAAAAACAATGATTGCAAAGCGGATACCGACGATTTTGCCACCGCTGACAAAAGAAGAAAGCATGGAATTGACAAAGCTTTACAGTATTGTTGGAGGATTGAATGCAAACCAGCCATTGATTTTGGAACGGCCATTTCGGGAGGTACATCATACAACGACAAAGTCTGCGTTGATAGGGGGCGGTCTGATACCTCGGCCGGGAGAGATTAGTTTGGCAGATAAAGGTGTTTTGTTTTTGGATGAGATTGCAGAATTTCAAAAGCCGGTGCTGGAAATGCTAAGACAGCCACTTGAGGAACATTTTATAAAAATCATAAGAAATCGGGGAGTGTATCATTTCCCGGCAGAATTTTTGCTGGTGGCGGCTATGAATCCATGTCCTTGTGGAAACTATCCTGATTTGAATAAGTGCCTTTGTACGTCGACTCAGATTCAAGCGTATTTAAGTAAGATCAGTCAGCCGCTATTGGATCGAATTGATATCTGTGTTGAGGCTGAACGTGTGGCTTACGAGGATTTACAGGGAGCCCGTGAAGAGTCTTCAAAGGATATCCGAGAGCGTGTGATCATGGCAAGAGAACGGCAAAAGGAACGGTATAAAGGGGAGGGGATTACAACAAATTCACAGTTGAATGCAGAGAAGATAAAGCGATACTGTATTCTTGGAAGCGAGGAGGAAAAGATGATGCGGCAGGCGTTTGAAAAGTTAAATCTCACAGCGAGAATGTATCACAAAATCCTCTGTGTCGCCAGAACAATTGCAGATTTGGCGGGCGAGGAGAAAATCGGTTTGGCGCATTTGAGAGAGGCGATCGGATACAGGACATTGGATAAAAAATATTGGGGCAGGTGACAGGATGAAATATGAATATTGGTTTGCAAATATAAAAGGAATTGGCAATCAGAAAAAGAAAAGAATTCGTAAGCGCTTGGTGAGTGCACAAGAGTTATATTATATAGAAGAAACAGGCTTACAAGCACTTGGAGTGGAAGAAAAGGATGCTCAAATTATTCGGAAAAGTATAGAAACATGGGATTTGGAGGAAGAATATGAGAGGATGCAACAGAAGAAAATTCAGTTTTATCCGTTTTTTCACAGCGATTATCCGGAAAAATTAAAGCAAATCAGTTCACCGCCATATGCGCTTTATGTAAAGGGGAGACTGCCAAAAGAAGACAGGCTTTCAGTGGCGATTGTAGGAGCACGAGAATGCAGTCCTTATGGGAGACAATTGACAAAGGAATTTGCAAAAAAACTGGCAAGTGCAGGAGCGCAGATCATAAGCGGTATGGCAAAAGGGATTGATGGAGCCGGACAGATAGGAGCATTGGAGGAAGGCGGAGATTCCTATGGGGTTTTGGGGTGCGGGGTGGATGTCTGTTACCCTAGAGAACACATTGAGCTGTATACGGAGCTGGAAAGAAAAGGCGGGATTTTATCAGAGCAGCCCATCGGGACAAAGCCGCTGCCGCAGTTTTTCCCTGCCAGAAATCGAATTATCAGTGGACTTTCAGATATCGTACTTGTGATGGAGGCAAAAGAAAGAAGTGGATCTTTGATTACCGCAGATATGGCATTGGAGCAGGGAAAGGATATCTATGCACTGCCGGGACCGATAAACAGTCAGCTGAGCAGGGGGTGCAACCGCCTGATTAAACAGGGTGCAGGGATATTGTTATCGCCTGAGGATCTCTTAGAAGAGCTATCGTTTGTTTGTGAAGAAAAAGTGAAAAAATTAACGGAAAATAAAATAGCACTTGAAAGTCCAGAAAATTTGGTGTATAGTTGTCTCGATTTGTATCCAAAGAACCTAAACGAATTGGCGGACCTTACAGGGCTGACAATTCCGGCGTTGATGGATGTGCTGGTGAGTTTAGAGTTACAAGGATATATTCGTGAATTTTCAAAAAATCATTATGTTAGATTGAGATAGATAGAACGATAGTGGAGGAATTATAAATGGCACGTTATCTTGTAATCGTAGAGTCTCCTGCGAAAGTAAAGACAATTAAAAAATTTTTGGGGAGTAATTATGTTGTTACGGCGTCAAACGGGCATGTACGTGATTTGCCAAAGAGTCAGCTTGGAATTGACGTGGAACATGACTTTGAACCAAAATATATTACCATACGCGGAAAAGGGGATATTCTTGCTAATTTAAGAAAAGAAGTGAAGAAAGCGGATAAAGTATATCTTGCAACTGACCCCGACCGTGAGGGAGAAGCGATTGCATGGCATTTGTCAAAAGCGTTAAAACTGGAAGACAAAAAGATGTACCGTATCAGTTTCAACGAGATTACCAAGAATGCGGTAAAAGCATCGATCAAAGACGCAAGAGAGATTGATATGAATCTGGTAGATGCACAGCAGGCAAGAAGAGCGTTGGATCGAATTGTTGGCTATAAGATCAGTCCTCTTCTCTGGGCAAAAGTAAAGAGAGGCTTGAGTGCGGGACGAGTACAGTCTGTGGCGCTGCGCATTATTGCAGACCGTGAGGAGGAGATCAATGCATTTATTCCGGAAGAATATTGGACACTGGATGCAAAGATTAAAGTAGAAGGGGAGAGAAAGCCTCTCCTTGCAAAATTCTATGGAACAGATGGGAAAAAAATAGTCATCCATTCAAAAGAAGAACTGGAACAGATTATGAAGGCAGTCGAGGATGTACCATATTATGTAGACGATATCAAAAAGGGAGAGAGGACAAAGAAAGCACCTCTTCCGTTTACTACGAGTACATTGCAGCAGGAAGCATCAAAAGTGCTGAACTTTGCAACACAGAAGACAATGCGAATTGCGCAGCAGCTCTATGAAGGAATTGACATCAAAGGAAATGGAACAGTCGGTGTGATCACGTATCTGCGTACAGACTCAACAAGAATTTCCGAGGAAGCAGATGCGAATGCAAGAGAATACATTTCGCAGAATTATGGAGAGAGCTATGTATCGGCGGTGGCGAAAAAGGCGGATGACGGGAAGAAAATTCAGGATGCGCATGAGGCGATCCGTCCGACAGATATCACAAGAACACCGGCGGCTTTGAAAGAATCCCTTACAAGGGATCAGTTCCGATTATATCAGCTGATCTGGAAGCGATTTGTGGCAAGTAGAATGAACCCGGCAAAATATGAGACGACTTCGATCAAAATTGCAGCTGGCGAGTATCGTTTTTCTGTTGCGGCATCCAAAAACGTATTCGAAGGATTTCGGGCTGTTTATGTGGAAGCGGATGAGGAAAAAGAAGAAAACAATGTACTTGTAAAGAGCATCGATAAGGATTCGAAGCTTACAAAAGAAGAACTGGATCCAAAACAGCACTTTACACAGCCGCCGGCACATTATACAGAGGCATCACTTGTAAAGGCATTAGAAGAGCTCGGGATCGGGCGTCCAAGTACGTATGCGCCGACAATTTCAACAATCATTGCAAGAAGATACGTGGCGAAGGAAAACAAAAACCTTTACATGACAGAGATTGGTGAAGTTGTAAATAATATCATGAAACAATCGTTTCCAAGCATCGTAGATGAGAATTTTACAGCAAACATGGAAGGCCTGCTCGACATGGTTGCAGAAGGAAAAGTTGCCTGGAAGTCTGTGATCAGTAATTTCTATCCTGATTTGGAGGAAGCAGTGCAAATAGCTGAAAAAGAGCAGGAAAGTGTCAAGATTGAAGATGAAGTGACAGATGTAATCTGTGAAGAATGTGGAAGAAATATGGTGATTAAATACGGGCCACATGGCAGATTTCTTGCATGTCCGGGGTTCCCGGAATGTAGAAATACAAAACCATACCTTGAAAAAATCGGTGTACCATGTCCGGTATGCGGAAAAGATGTGGTTCTTCGAAAGACAAAAAAAGGAAGAAAATATTACGGATGTGAAGATAATCCGACTTGTGAATTCATGTCATGGCAAAAACCATCCAAAGAGAAATGTCCGAAGTGCGGAAGCTATATGGTAGAAAAGGGAAATAAACTGCTCTGCTCAAATGAAGAATGCGGGTATAAAACAGATATAAAAAATGATGAAAAAAATGAATGAAATGTTGAAAAAAAACAAATTGTATGATAACATACAACTATACACATATTTTTTCTGAGTTGTGTGTATGATTAGGTAAATAGTTTGTAAAATCAAGTGTCACATAATGGAGGCGAAGATATGAGTGTACAATTATTGGATAAGACTAGAAAAATTAACAGATTATTGCACAATAACAATTCAAGTAAAGTCGTGTTCAACGATATCTGTGAGGTATTAAATGAGATTCTCGCATCGAATGTATTAGTGGTGAGCAAAAAAGGAAAAGTGCTTGGAAGTGGCCAGTGGAAAGATGTAGAAGTGATACATGAGCTGATCGATAATGAAGTTGGAAGCCATATTGATGAGATGCTCAATGAAAGACTGCTTAGTATTTTGTCGACCAAAGAAAATGTGAATCTTCAGACACTTGGATTTTCACCAGAGGTTGTCAAAGGATATCAGGCGATCGTGACACCAATCGACATTGCGGGAGAAAGACTTGGAACGTTGTTCATTTATAAAAAAGATGAACTTTACGAGATCGATGATATTATTCTAAGTGAGTATGGAACAACTGTCGTGGGACTGGAGATGCTGCGCTCTGTCAATGAAGAAAGTGCCGAAGAGATTCGAAAGGAACAGATTGTGCAGTCGGCGATCAGTACACTTTCCTTTTCAGAATTGGAAGCAATCATTCATATTTTTGATGAATTGGAAGGAACAGAAGGAATTCTTGTGGCGAGCAAGATCGCAGACAGAGTTGGGATTACGCGATCTGTTATCGTGAATGCACTTCGAAAATTCGAAAGTGCCGGGGTGATTGAATCACGTTCGTCCGGTATGAAGGGAACATATATTAAAGTGGTAAATGACTATATTTTTGAAGAACTAGATGCGATCAAAAAGAAAAAATTGAAATAACAATAAGAGAAGGGGGTCAGAGTTCTGGCTCCCTTGAGTTGTACAAGGAGAGGGAAACATGTACGAAGGGAAAAAAGCAGAGTTAGAAATGAAAAAAGCGATTCTTGCCGGAGGAATATTGGAATCAAAAGTATTTCAGTGTAAGATTTTAGCATATCACGCGGAGGAGGAACGCGTATATTTACTTTTAGAAGATGATTCACTTGCGGATATTGTACTTGATGCAGTCTATGAATGTCGGATAGAGACAGGAACAACATGGCACGGCAGTGAGGGAAGAATAAAAGAACGCTACTACAATGAACACGGAAAAATTTTAGAATTCCAAATAGAAAATGGATTTTATAAAAATAGTATAAAGTCTGTTGACAAACAGGAAGTGGAGTGATATTTTATAACTAAAGCAAATTAGCACTCGGACAAAGTGAGTGCTAATAAACTGATAACATAGTATGAAGGAGGCAGTTTGATATGAAATTAGTACCATTGGGAGACAGAGTCGTATTAAAACAATTAGAAGCAGAGGAGACAACCAAATCCGGAATTGTATTGCCGGGACAGACAAAAGAAAGACCTCAGCAGGCAGAAGTTGTTGCGGTAGGACCAGGTGGAATGGTTGATGGGAAAGAAGTAACAATGCTCGTATCAGAAGGAGATCAGGTTATCTATTCGAAATATTCGGGAACAGATGTAGAATTAGATGGTGAAGAATATATTGTTGTAAAACAAAGTGATATTTTAGCTGTTATTAAATAATAAAAAGATAATAGGAGGCAAATAATCATGGCAAAAGAGATTAAATATGGAGCAGAAGCCAGAAGTGCTTTAGAAGCTGGTGTAAATCAATTGGCAAATACAGTAAGAGTAACATTAGGACCAAAAGGAAGAAATGTAGTGCTTGATAAATCTTTTGGCGCACCGCTTATCACAAATGACGGAGTGACAATTGCAAAAGAGATCGAGTTGGAAGACGCATTTGAAAATATGGGTGCACAACTAATTCGTGAAGTTGCTGCAAAGACGAATGATGTTGCCGGAGATGGTACAACAACAGCAACTGTTTTAGCTCAGGCTATGGTTCATGAAGGAATTAAGAACCTTGCGGCAGGAGCAAATCCAATCGTACTTCGCAAAGGTATGAAGAAAGCTACAGATGCAGCTGTTGAAGCTATCGCATCTATGAGCAGCAAAGTAGAAAGTAAAGAGAGAATCGCAAATGTTGCGGCAATTTCAGCAGGAGATGTGGAAGTTGGAGCAATGGTAGCAGATGCGATGGAAAAGGTATCGAATGACGGTGTGATTACAATCGAAGAATCCAAGACAATGAAGACAGAATTGGATTTGGTAGAAGGTATGCAGTTTGACCGTGGATATATTTCCGCATATAAAAAGATTTCTAATATTCAGGATTTATTGCCACTGTTAGAGCAGATTGTACAGTCAGGAGCAAGACTTCTTATTATTGCAGAAGACATCGAAGGAGAGGCGCTTACAACATTGATCGTAAACAAATTACGTGGAACATTCAATGTAGTTGCAGTGAAGGCACCTGGATATGGCGACAGAAGAAAAGCAATGTTGGAAGATATTGCAATCTTAACAGGCGGACAGGTGATTTCTGAAGAACTTGGATTGGACTTAAAAGAGACGACACTTGATCAGTTAGGTCGTGCAAAATCTGTAAAAGTACAGAAAGAAAACACAGTCATCGTAGATGGAATGGGTGACAAAGATGCAATCAATGGTCGTGTTGCACAGATTAAGGCGCAGATTGAAGAGACAACATCTGAATTTGATAAAGAAAAATTACAGGAAAGACTTGCTAAGCTTGCAGGTGGTGTAGCTGTTATCCGTGTGGGTGCAGCGACAGAGACTGAGATGAAAGAAGCAAAACTCCGCATGGAAGATGCACTTTCCGCAGCGAGAGCAGCAGTGGAAGAAGGAATCGTTGCAGGTGGTGGATCTGCTTATATCCACGCATCAAAACAGGTTGCGAAGCTTGCAGATGAATTAGAAGGAGATGAAAAGACAGGAGTTAACATTATCTTGAAAGCTTTGGAAGCTCCATTGTTCCACATTTCAGCAAATGCAGGACTGGAAGGCTCTGTAATTATCAATAAAGTAAGAGAACAAGAACCAGGAATCGGATTTGACGCATATAACGAAGAATATGTAGATATGGTGAAAGCGGGAATCCTTGATCCGGCGAAAGTGACAAGAAGTGCATTACAGAATGCAACAAGTGTTGCATCAACATTATTGACAACAGAATCAGTAGTGGCAAATATCAAAGAAGACGCACCGGCTATGCCAGCAGGTGCACCTGGAATGGGTATGATGTAATCAATGATATAAAATCAGAAGGCGGAGCTGTGAGACAGTTCCGCCTTTTGATTTTATGATAATTTAATTAGAAGAAAGCTTGTAGAGTATATTGAAGTTGTGCTACAATAATAATATGAATTTACAAGTGGAGGTTAGTATGAGTGACTATTACACAGAACAATTAGTAAAACAAAAAGCAAAAGCATCATCAATGATAGCAAAGACAGCGTTGATAGCAGTTACGGTGTTGTCGTTTTTTCTTGTGCTGCTGTTTCCGATGGCGATGATTATTCCGGTCATTATGGTTGTTGTGGATATCGTTTTATTCAAGCGTTTTGATCTGGAATTTGAATATCTGTATGTCAACGGAGATCTTGATATTGATAAGATTATGGCAAAACAAAAAAGAAAAAGAGTGTTTGAGATGAATGTAAGAGATATGGAAGTACTTGCACCTACAGGCTCTATTGAACTGCAGCAGTATCAGAGAACAAAAACATATGATTTTAGTTCCGGAGTGGAAGGCGCAAGAACATATGAGATGGTGACAATCTCTCAGGGACAGACTGTGAAAATTATTTTTGAGCCAAATAAAACGATTTTGGAAGGCATGAAAATGCTTGCGCCGAGAAAAGTGTTTATTTAGTCTTGACAGAAACGAATCTTTTTTGTAATATAACACTACCTTATAAAAAACGTTTATATAAGGAATTATTTATAAGTATTCCTTATTAGTGTATTATTATACAATAATCAGACCAAAAAGAGAAAGAGAGGATGAAAGATCATGGGAAAAATTATTGGAGAAGGTATTACATTTGATGATGTACTGTTAGTACCTGCATATTCAGAGGTAATTCCAAACCAAGTAGATTTATCAACTAATTTAACTAAAAAAATCAGATTAAACATTCCGATGATGAGCGCAGGCATGGATACTGTAACAGAACACCGTATGGCAATTGCGATGGCTCGTCAGGGAGGTATTGGTATTATCCATAAAAATATGTCGATTGAACAGCAGGCAGAAGAAGTCGACAAGGTAAAACGTTCAGAAAATGGTGTCATCACAGATCCATTTTCGTTGTCACCAGAGCATACACTGCAAGATGCAGATGATTTGATGGGAAAATTCCGTATTTCGGGTGTACCTATCACAGAGGGGAAAAAATTAGTTGGTATTATTACGAACCGTGATTTAAAGTTTGAAGAAGATTTTACAAAGAAAATCAAAGAATCAATGACTTCAGAAGGATTGATTACTGCACCGGAAGGCATCACTTTGGAAGAAGCAAAGAAAATCCTCGCAAAAGCAAGAAAAGAAAAATTACCGATCGTAGATAAAGATTTTAACTTAAAAGGTCTTATTACAATCAAAGATATTGAAAAGCAGATCAAATACCCATTGTCAGCAAAAGATGAACAAGGACGTCTGTTATGTGGTGCGGCAGTTGGAATTACAGCAAACTGCGTAGAACGTGTGGATGCGCTTGTAAAGGCTCATGTGGATGTTGTTGTTATGGACTCAGCACATGGACACTCTGCGAATGTAATCAGAACAGTGAAGATGGTAAAAGAAAAATATCCGGATCTTCAGGTGATTGCAGGTAATGTGGCAACAGGAGAGGCAGCAAGAGCTTTGATTGAAGCTGGAGTAGATGCGGTGAAGGTTGGTATCGGACCTGGATCCATCTGTACAACACGTGTTGTTGCAGGTATCGGTGTGCCACAGATTTCAGCAATCATGGACTGCTATGAGGCAGCAAAAGAAGCTGGAATTCCAATCATCGCAGATGGTGGTATCAAATATTCAGGTGATATGACAAAGGCGATAGCAGCAGGTGCCAATGTATGTATGATGGGAAGCATTTTTGCGGGATGTGATGAAAGCCCTGGAACATTCGAATTATTCCAAGGAAGAAAATATAAAGTATACCGTGGTATGGGATCTATTGCAGCGATGGAGAACGGAAGTAAAGACCGCTATTTCCAGACAGATGCAAAGAAACTGGTTCCGGAAGGAGTAGAAGGTCGTGTCGCATACAAAGGAACAGTAGAAGATACTGTGTTCCAGCTTATGGGAGGTCTTCGCTCTGGTATGGGTTATTGTGGAACGCCTACGATTGAAGATTTGAAAGAAGAAGGAAGATTTGTAAAAATTTCTGCAGCTTCTTTGAAAGAAAGTCATCCACATGACATTCATATTACAAAAGAAGCACCAAACTATAGTGTAGATGAATAAAAGAATTATGTAAAAAATAGATTGCGTATTAGCGCAATCTATTTTTTATGTGTGCCGAGCATAGAAATTTGCTTCATTTTACAAAAAAAGTACAAAATCCTAAAAAAAGTTCATACCTGAAAACAAGAAATAAAAAAGATGATA
>ONZT01001814.1_pt1 | contig 10828 bp, 10 predicted proteins | sample 1671571 | NCBI WGS metagenome assembly ONZT01 (sample SAMN06348170, study PRJEB24527) | human gut metagenome | biome: human gut; feature: ankylosing spondylitis patient; material: feces | host: Homo sapiens | place: China | collected 2015-10
TCAGCGTTCAAGTCCTGTAATTCTTTGGTAAGGTATTTACTGATTTCTGTTGTCCTTGCTTCAATGGCTTCCTTGCTTGTATCCCATGAGTAGTAGGCTTTCGCAAAGTTCTTGACGAAATTTTCAATACCGTTGGTATCGTTCAATCTTAGCTGAATGATTTCTTTTTCATGTACCGTGTGGGTGTCAATGGCGGTAAAGTTCTTATACACACCAAAGCTGGTGCTTGCCAGAAGCACCGCCCACAAAAGCAGAACAGATTTCTTATGTGTCCCGACTTTCATGGTACGCACTTTCTTATTCTTAGGTGCTTTCTCTGTTTTTTCTTTCTTCTTAAACATATTTCAAGTCCTTTCTATTGTTTGATTCTTCCGGCACAAATGATGTGCTGTTGCCAGTAGGCAGAGGTCAAATCGGTATAACCAATGGGATTTCCGGCATGGTACATCTGATTATTTCTAGCATAAATCCCCACATGGGTAACATAGTCACTGGTATTGTAAGTGGAATGGAAAAATACCAAATCGCCAGCCTGTGCCTGTGACAATGGGATATGCTGGGTTGCGTCATACTGTGCCTGTGCGGTTCGTGGCAGGCTAATTCCGGCTTTTCCGTAGCACCACTGGGTAAGACCAGAACAGTCAAAAGAGGTGTTCGGGTTACTGCCACCATAGACATATTTCCAGCCTTGATACTTCAACGCTTCATTCATAACCGCCTGTACCGTTTCGTTACTGAACTGCTTCACGGTCAGATATTGGTTGACCAGCTCCACATAAAACATATTCCCGTAGTTATAACGCCAGCCACCATTTTTACTGACTGCTATCGGGTTCGTATAGGTCACTTTTGTACCGCCGGATTTATTCTTTGCGAAATTCTCTGCAAGGTTGAAGCTGTGCTTTTTCCCGTTCTTCGCCACATAGTCTGCATAGCCACCACCATAGTTATAAGATTGAATGACCACGTTAATGTCATTCATACCTTTGGCTTTACAGGAAGAAAGCAGGGACGCAAAATATTTACACCCCTGCTTAATGGATTCTTCTGTACTTAATGAGTTTGGCGGTAGTCCAAGACTTTCGCTGGACTGCATGACATCGGTAGCCGTACCGCCACTTTCCACCTGTATGATGGCAAGCAGGACGTTCACATACTCCGAGATACCGTTTTCTCTGGCGTATTTTTCTACCATCGGCTGATGTTTGAGGACATCGGCTGACAGGTTCATTCCAGAATAGACAGGCGAATAGCTGTTTGAACTGTCGTCATCTTCACCGGAAATCAGTATCCCGAAAAAGAGGACAATGGAGAAAAGGACAGGAAATATCGTACCTATGATAAGGATACGCTTTAATCTCATTTCTTCCGTCCTTTCTCCGGTTGCTTCGTAACAGTCTTACGATTTTGTTTTTGGTTGACCTGTGTTTTCTGTACCGTAGATTTCTTATGATTGCTGATGGATTCTGCTACGTTTGGCTGGTTCGCTCTGGCAACAGATTTAACCTGCTGTTCCTGTCTGATATTGGTTCGGACGGTTTCTTTTCCAGCCTTGAATTCTGCATTTTTTACCACAGGAGAAGTAGCAGGACGTTTCATATCCGGCTTCGTAACTATATCGGTCTGTGCAGGTTTTGGAACAGGTGTGGCAACAGGGCGTTCATGGCTTCTGGTAGCTCCGGCTGTCGCTGATCCATTCGCATGAACTGTCTGTTTTGCTTCCTGTGCTTTCTGTAATTCCTGCTTTTTCTGTGAGATATTTTCCCTGTGCAGGTTGCGTTTCTGTGTACGCTGTTCCTGTCGGTTTTCCCGTTCTTCCACAACGCCACGCTTAAAGTCTGATACATTATCCTTTACTTTCTGTTTGGCAGAATGGACAGCATAACCAGCCTGTGTCGGTAAATCTTTCGCATTTTCTTTCAGTGAGGAAGCACTGTCACGGACTTTATTTTTTGTATCCATCACAGCACCCACCGCAGAACCGACACGGCTTCCCACGCTGGCAGAAGTATTTTCCCGTTTCTTTGGCGGTTGGTTCGTTGCTGATTTTCCGGCTCTGGCAACACTTGCACCTGCCACCGCACCTGCAACACTTCCAGCACCGACAGCTCTTGCAATCCTGTGTTCCATACGTCTTGCCCGATGTCGCATAAACACCATCGGTCTACGGAATATCCTGCGACCTATCTGCTGGCTGTCATTGGCATTCAGGCTGAACATACTCATTAGTTCTCCGAGTTTCATGTAGATTCCGGCAAAACAGATTATCTGCAAAAACGCCACCATGAAGAACGGATAGTCCGTGGAAATGTTGTAGAACATACTGGAAATCGAAAATGCTACGGTCACAATCAGCGTAATTCCGGCTCTTGTCATAATGGCATTGAACACACGGACAACTGCCTGTTTCGCCATGTTCTCATAGGTCGGTATCATGGACAGTAAAAAACTAATCGGTAAAAACATGGCATATATGATAAATAGTATCTGGGAAAATAACATCATGCCGGTAAGCAGGAAGATAAAGATTGTGATACCGAGATTGAAAATGAGCAGGAAGAACACCATGCCAAGACGGTTGACGACCTGCGGAATGGTAAGGTTGTCATTGTCGTTATCCTCAATCTCTGTTTTGACGACATTTTCCCTTGTTTCCCCATCTTCGTCTGACGGGCTGGCAGATACCAGAGCTTCCACACGGTCAGTCCCGATTTCTTCGGTATCGCTGTTCCCAAACTGCAACAACAGCCACGGTTTTTCTACCTGTATCGCAAACAGGCTGTCACGGATAAGGTCTACGCTGTCCTTGCCTTTGCTTTCTGAATCGGGGAGCATGATTTTTGTCCCCAAGTCCAGAGAAGCGGTGCTGATGTCCGAACTGAAATCATTGATTTTCTGGATATAATTGGGAGCATAAGCAATAAAGGACGCAGACACAATGAACACCACCACAAAATTGATAACGGCGTGAAGTGCCTTGCTGGTTTCCCGTTTGAGAAGTCCTGTATAGGCAATGTAAACACCTACAATCAGAATGATAATGAGCAGGAATCCCACATAGAACCCACTGCTGGAAAATCCATGTTCGGTCACTCCGGCAAGTGTCTGGATACTTTTCCCGATACTGTCTGCCATATCATTGATGAAGTCCAACTTATACGCCTGTTGCACCACATACCCAGTGGCATTGCTAAGATACAGGCTGATTGTCCAGACAAAATTTGTGATACAGTAAAGTCCGTACTGCACTGATTTCCCAATGCCGTCCAGCCAGTTCCACGGAAGCCATGACCAGCTATTGTCCACATAGAAATCAAGCTGATAGTTGGAAAGCGGATACTTTGAATACAGGTTGTCTGCATTGACTGTATCATCGACCAGTCCAGACGCATGAGCCACCGTCCCAAGCAGGGACAGCAGTACCAGCGTAACGGTCACGGCAAGCAGAACCAGTTTCAGTACATGGAATACCTTTTCTTTTGTGACAGATTTCATCATTCCAAATCCACCTCACTTTTTATCGGCGGTCTGGTATCAAAGGCATGGAGCAGTTCTACAAAGACAGGGTGTATCTGTACCACGCCGACACGTCCGTATAAATCCTGCATTAAGCATTGTCCGTTCTCCAAATCCCTCAACCGTTTCTGGTTATTTTCGTCCTCACTGTCCAGCCCGAAAAACTCTAAGGTCTGCTTGATTTCATTGGTATCTGTGGAGCGGAACGCAAACTTTAAGCCGATGTTATTTTTCAGACTTTCTTTCGATACGTCCCCAGAGGATTGTGTCACGAAATATACTCCGGCGTTCATGGCTCTACCAGCACGCACCAGCTTATTTGAGAGTGTTTCTCCCTGTGCTACATTTAAGAACGCCCATGCTTCGTCCAAGTCCACGATTTTAAAAATGCTTCGGTCACTGTGAATGAAATCAAGGGCAAAGGTGCTGATAACAATTAAGATGGATACCGACAACAGTTCAATGGTCGTGTATTCCTCAAAGGTAGTATCCTTATCCGGCAGAACCAAATCTGCAACCTGTATAATGTTGAGCTGGTTATCCAGACTGATTGCATTTTCCACCGAACCGTCCGAGAACAAAAGCTGTGCAAAATCATAGTCCGTAAAACTTTCGATATGGTCTGCAATGTTACGGGATACGGCGGTATCCTCTTTTCGCAGTTCCTCAATGACCTGCAACAGCCCGTGGTTTGTGTTCTGGGATACCGTGCGGACAGCTTTTCTAAGGACAGGGAACTTTTCGCCGTCCCTTGAAGAAATTCCTGTAAGGAATGTAAGAATGTCGATGGCAAGACTTTCAGCATCCTTGACATCTTTCATAATCACATACGGGTCTAACAGTCCTTGATTGCTGGAATCACTGGTAATGTTTACAATGTTGATTTCCTCTGCAATCTCCGGCAGTGTTACTTTCCAGTTTCCACGCTCACTTTTCGGGTCTAGGATAACTGCCTGTCCCCCGAACAGGACGGAATAATACACCAGCAGGTTATTACAGAATGATTTTCCACCACCAAGCGAACCGACAAAGGCAGAAGCCAACGCATTTGTGACCGTACCTTTTACCCCTTGACTGGCAAGGGACGGTTGCAGGTAGACATTTCTTCCTGTATCCACGGAATATCCGATATAGATTCCTGTATTTTCTCCCAACATCTGGGTAGCACCGAAACCAAGTCCGGCTAAAAAATCGGATTTCACATACTGGATATAATCATTGATATAACGCTTGCTGGCTGGAAGAAACTCTCCATGCAGTCCCATCATATCTCCGGCAGGGCGAACCAGCTTCACGTTCAAATCATCGTAAAAGTCCTTGACTTCATCACAACGGCGTTTCAGTTCGTCAAGATCGGGTGCAGACACCCGTATGACGTAACTTAACTTATACATACTTTCCTTGCTCTGGTCTAAATCTGTTTCCAGTTCATCGACACTGTCTAAGGCTTCCACCACATTTGAACTTGTTTCATTTCCGGCTTGATAGGCGTGATTATCCAAGTCCTTTAATTCCTTTTTCTTGTTACGGACAGTGGTTAAGGCTTTTTTATTTCCCACAATCTCAACATTCATGGAAGTATCCACAGGGAATGTGAACTGCTGTTGCTGGAAATAAAAGATTTCCGATGATGGGAAGTCCAGCTCCCCGACAATGGCATTGACCGTAAAGTAGGACACATAACTTTCGCTGTCCTCATGTTCCAGACGCAAATATCGCTGGCTTTCTTCCACCACGCAACGGGTAGGACGGATAAGGTCATAATACTTAATCAGTGTTTCCCTTTTTAATTTTCTTTTTGGCAGAGGATACACATAATCTTCATAGGCTATCCCGTCCCTGCCGTAGAGGTGTTCCATCAGATACGCAAAGTCTTTGGCTTCCAGTCGGCGGATTTTGAACCTACGGGAGATTTTATTTTCCAATAACTTCTCCATCTTCACATAACGGTTGATTTCATCATTGCTCATGGAAACAAAGTCATTCATCAGCGTGTGCCTTACCTCATTCAAAAACTCACGGAATGTCAGAAATACCGATTTTTTGATGTTCTTCAGATTGACTTCGTCCTCTGTGACCATGAGCTTGAATCCCAGAAAGAAACGGTAATCCACTTGATTGTCGCCTATCATGGATACAAGGGCTTCGGTCTGGTCATCTATTTTCTGATAGGCGACTTCCTTTAATTTTCCAGTTACCAGCTTCTTTGACTGTTCCTGTATACTTCGGATTGAGCTTTCGGTTGCAATCTGCAACGCATGAATCTTTCCCTCACGGGACTGTGCTATAAGCTGACGGAAGCTGTCATGCACAAGGTATTTCTGCTCTGGGGATAAGAATGAATAATTGTACGGTATCAGCTCATAGTAGGCGAACACCTCATTGTCCTTATTCCAGACAAGGTTATTGTCGATATATTTAATCGGGAACATAGGTCACACTCCTTACTGCCGTGATAGTTTCCTCAAATTTCTGCTTATGCAGGTTCACGGCTTTTCCGGCATAAGTCACTTTGGGACGCAGGGCATACAGAACCATCGTCTTGATGTAACTGTATGGCTTTTTCCCGTCAAAGGTTTTCTGTGACATAAACCATGTAAGGGCAACGGGAATCCCGAAATATTTTAAAAATGCACCCTCAATCATGGAAAGTGGCGGTACGTCTGCAAACAGAATGATGATAAATTCCGTCAGCACAAACCATGTAATCTGGGTAAAGGTCACAGGGAATGGCAGGTTTACATCATTGATGGCATACAGTACCTTTTCCACGTTCCAGATACTTGTATAACTTCGGATTTTCTTCACTTGTAAATGCTCCTTTCTTCATTTTCATAACAACAGGGACAGCCAGATTTCCCAGACTGTCCCCAAGAGAAAAGCTGACAGTAGCACCAGTGGCGGTGCTGATCTGCCAGCCCTTAACGCAGTACCTCACAGATACCAGCGTTTGTTGCAATAAATGTCCCCTCTATATCGAGGTCACGCCCGTAGGCTTCATAGTCGATATAGTTCTGTAAAGAGGACGGGATTTCTCCGAGTACCTGTTCTTCATCAATCAGATAGTAGGCTAAATCGGTCATCGTTTCACAGCCGGAATACAGAATGATGTCGTCCTTATGTTCCACCAGTTCTTCCAGACTTCCATAGCAGGATATAAAACTGTCCAAGTCGTCCAGCAGGTAATCCGGTAATTCTTCCAACTGCTCATAGATACGGTTCAGTTCTTCGATGGAAATGTATTCGCTAATCTCCATCGGGAAGTTGTCCGTATCATGGATTGCGTATTCTTCGTACTCTGCATTTAAGCCGATACGTTCTGCAATCACTTCTTCGTCCAACGGAAAAGAGAACCAGTCCCCGACCAGTTCTCCCTCATTGTACTTGCCAAGATTGGCTATATAGACTTGCATATCATCAATCATAAGCGGTTCACTTCCTTTCACTCATTGTATTCATAAAATCTGCCATGCACACATAAGAAATGTTCTGATGTTTTTTCCATATCTGAACAGTTCCGATGGTATGTAATATTGCAAAGTCCGGCTTCCAGCTCTAGCAGGTTTGAAAACCATTCTCTTTGAATTGCAGGTATATCTTCGGGTGGGATTTCACTCTCCGAAATCGCAAGGCAGATATTGTTTAACAGGTCAAGGTCTGTATCTTGCAGGATTTCAAAAGGGAAATCATAATCACTGATAAGATAACGGTCACTGTCCGGCGGTAAGCCAATGGATTGTTTTAATGCTTCTATGTTGCAGGGAAGTGTAAACCATGCACAGCCTGTATCTTTTTCCTGTTCCTCAAGATTGATAACAAATACTTTCATTTCTGCCATAAGCAATACCACCTGTCAAAGTTTGAACATACCATTGTTGCAGAGAGCATAACGTCCTTTTTCTTCCAACTCATGGGCGTAGGCTTCCAGATTAAAATATTTCTTTCCCTTTTCGGATAGTGCAGAAAATTCAATGTTATGCTCCAAGCGGTAACGGGCAACGTCCATGATATTGTGACACTCTGGATAAAACCGAAATTCTTCTGATTTCTGCAATAAATCCTCAACACCACCACAATAGGAAATCAAGTCATTGTATGCCTGTTGAACTTCTGGCGGTAACTCCATGTAAGCAAAGTACAGCTTATTCAATCGTCTGACGCTGGTTGTTCTTACAATATCGCCAGCAAAAGGGAGTTTCATATCTATAATCTGATAATCGCCACTGTCGGCTTCCACACCGAGCAGGTCACGGAACAGCTCATAATCAATGGGGAGATTGAACCAGCGAGAGGTTTTATCCTCTGCTGGCAAGGTGCTTTCTATCAATACGCTACATTCTTCCATAGGCTTACGCTCCAATAATCTTATTGAATAACTGTAACAATACGTCTTTTACGCCGGACGCATTGAATACAAGACCAACGGCTACTAAGGCAACTACCAAGAATCCGATAAGTTTGGAAAACTCACGCTTGAATCCCAAGTAGATTCCGATAACAACAATCGCCATCAGCACAAGGCTCTGTGCGTTGCTTAAAAACCAGTTATAAAGGTTCTGTCCAAAATTCATGCTTTCTTTTCTCCTTTCAGTTCCATCATTTTTCGGTCAGACTGTCTGCCAGCCTGTAAAATACACATGGCAATCACGCCAACTGTTCCACCTAAAGAGAAGAACAGGAAATCAAATAATAATCGTTGCATGTTTCAATTCTCCTTTTCCAAAATCACATCTTCGGTCGATGTGGTCTGTTGTTCGATTATCTTGTAGTGCTTTTCTGTCAGTTTCGTGGATTTACGGATTTCTTTCAGATAATCAATCCCTGTTTTCGCTGTGATTGTTTCCAGCATTTTGAGTGTCGGGTCAACCTGCCGTTGAATCCAGCGTAGGGTTCTGTCCAGTGTGTAGGGTTCGGGTTTGGTCGTGAGCTTTAACGGCTCTCTGTTTTCCCCGATGAACCACGCCCAGCGGACAGATAATTTCCAGTCGCTCCGTTTCTTGTCTGCTTCCTTATCCACAAAGCGTACATAACGGTTGATAATAGAAAATGCCGTCCGTTCAGCGTCATAGTAAGTCAGCAGGTCACGGACAGCATAATAAGCACGTTCATTTTTTAACCGTATTTCAAATCTGTTTTTTATCGGTGCTTCCTCAATGGGAATCCCAAGTTTGATGTACTGCTCATAGCTTTTTTCATAAACACAGAAGTACACCTCACTTTTCAATGAGCCGATATAAAGTGTATAGCCCATACCAGCCTTGTCCTGTTCCTCATGCTTGACCAGTTCGCCGGAAGCATAGGACTTAAAGGAACGGAACACCGATACACATTCCTCATTCTGGCATTTTTCGGTCAGTTCTGGAATATCCAACATTCCTGTATGGTCATTGATGGCAAGGTCAAGGCGTTTCATCACACCACCGTCCACCAGAGCGTCCATAAGGAAATCATACCAGCTCCGTTCCTGTGCCAGCAGATAACTTTCAAACTGGCGACAGCCTTTTCCTTTCAGTTCCAGCAGGACACCTTTTTCTTCATCGGGAGAAGTATATACGAAAATATCTCCGATGTAGTAGTGTTCCGTGTAGCTGTAATGCCCGAAGTCCTCATGTATCATGTACTGGATATTGAGCTGTAAGATGTCCTTAATGATGTGTCCAATATCCAGTGTCGGAAACCGTATCCTCACATAATCAAACAGCATGGTAAGCGGTGCTTCTGGATTGAATTTTTCCAGAGCTTCCAAAAGTTTCACTTTCATTTCTTCTGTGACCGCCACCTTGCCGGATTCGATACGGCTTAAATGTTCACGGCTGATTCCAGCCATGACCGCAAGTTTCGTCTGGGATACGCCGTACTGCAAACGTCTGTCTGCAAAATCCTGTATCCACTCTGTATCATTCAGTGCGATACCCCCTTTACGAAAAAACTGTGACATTTTTTATCAGATGTCACAGCAGTAAAAAAAGCTACCAAACACTTGATTTCAGCCAAGAATCGGTAACTTTTGTGTATGTTTCCTTGTGATTTGTGCCCCTCTGTTAGATACCGAGGGGCTTGATATATGCTGGCGTGGCTACCGCCACACCAGCAAGGCTAGTCCGTACCTGTGGCTTTCGCTTCGCACGCCACCTGTCCGTCCTGCCTTATGTGTGTAAGTTCCCCAATCGTACCCAAGAAATCATAGCCTTTGGGTACAAGGGGAGTATAAAATTCCGATATGACGCTTGTTCCCACATCACAATATCCACGCCCTTTGATTCGCTTCTGGAAGAACTGTTTTTTTACATCACTTCCAAAGAGCATACCGTAACCGAGTTCACTCATGCGACCAAGTCCCACACGGAAGTTGAAATTATCTCTGATACCGTCCCCGAAATACTTTGCGTCTGGACGCTGGCAAGCTACAATCAGAAAGTATCCAGCCTGTCTGCCGAGCATGACGATTTTCTTTAGCTGGCTTAACAGGGCTGTGCTTTCTTTTGTCGTGAGCATTTCCAAGAACGCCACATATTCATCAAAGATAAGGAACTGTGGAGCAAGCCCCAGATAGGCATAGTTTTCCCCTGTGCGATAGTTCGGGTGCAGTTTCATTTCTTCCGAGCGTGTGACCATGCCCTCATAAAAGGCATTGACGCACTCAATCATATCGTCTTTCGTGTGGTAGACGTTTCCCATGACGGTTCCTAAGTCTGCAAGGTCAGCGTTTTTCGGGTCAAGAATATATAAATCCGCATTGGTTCTAAGCAATGCTTCAATGATGGTCAGCAGAAAATAGGTCTTTCCACCACCTGTACCACCGCAGATAAGGGCATGGGGAAGTGAATCGTATTCCCACACCAGATTTTTCATTAACCGCAGACCGCCGTTTTCGGCAATCACTTCATCAATCGAAATACGGTTCGCTATCATATCATAGAGCAGGGTATATTCGATATAGCCGTCATGCAGTGTCTTGTCGGTCAGTTCACAGTACAGCCCCGATTCCAGTTTATCCTCTAAGGACAGGAGCTGTTCTTGATATTTTCCCATTGTGATTTCACAACGGATATGAAGCAATCCCTTTTCCATTTGATAATAAATCTTTGGAAACCACACGATTTTTTCTCTTGATCTGCTTTGCAGGTCAGTGAAAAAAACGCTGTCTTTGGTGTTCTCCGCTTCATACCATTTATTTTCCAGCACCATGCGAGCCAGTTTTTGTCTGTGTAGCAACCGCTTGATACGGTCATATCCATAATGGTAGTAGAGAAAAGCGACCAATGCACAAACACCAGTTGAGATCGGAAGAGCGTCGTGTAGGGAAAGAGTG
>ONZT01001826.1_pt1 | contig 10765 bp, 11 predicted proteins | sample 1671571 | NCBI WGS metagenome assembly ONZT01 (sample SAMN06348170, study PRJEB24527) | human gut metagenome | biome: human gut; feature: ankylosing spondylitis patient; material: feces | host: Homo sapiens | place: China | collected 2015-10
TTTGATTTGTGATGAAAATACATCGGACTACGAAGAAAATCTTTTGAAAAATGGAATAATGATTTATCATATACAAGAACCAGATAGAACAAAGGTGAAGCTGTATGAAAATTTGCGGTCCTTTTTTGAAAAACATAGAGAATATGATCTAGTCCATTGCCACATGGCTGGAACGAATGGAATTGTTGCAAAGGCGGCAAAAGATGCAGGCATAAATAAAGTGGTATGTCATTCGCATGGAGTGGCTTTGCAACAAGATGAAGCGCTTTCGATGAAGCTGTACATGCTTTGTATGCGAAAACTAATGCAGCGACACGCAGATGCTTTTATTGCATGCAGTAAAGCTGCGGGGAATTATTTATATGGGCAAGAGCTTTTTGGAGAAGTTGGCAAAGTGGTTCCGAATGGTATTGAAATCAATCGGTATCGGTATTCAGATGATGAAAGAAACAGCTGCCGTGAGGAGTTGGGATTTAAGGAGTCAGATTTTGTGATTGGTCACACGGGTTCACTTAATGGTGTGAAGAATCAGGAACTGATTCTAGACATTGCGGGTATCCTAAAAGCAAACGGTATCCCTGTAAAAGTTTTATTGGTCGGAGGAGGAAACCGAGAACGGGATTTAAAAAAACAAGCCAAAGACTTAAAAATAGAAGAGGATGTCATTATTACCGGAAAGCAGATAGGCGTGACAAAGTATTTGGATGCAATGGATGTTTTCATGTTTCCTTCTCGGAGTGAGGGCTTTGGCCTATCACTGCTGGAGGCAGAAGCAAATGGCTTGCCTTGTGTTGTTTCAGACAGAATTCAACCAGAAGTCAAAGTGTTGAATGGTGTTTTGAGTGTCAATCTAAATGAACCGATTCAATGCTGGGTAGAAGCAGTGGAAGAGGCGAAGAGGTTAGGAAGAAGCAAAACAGCAAGTGAAATTCTAGGGAAAAAAGGCATGAGCGAAGCAACATGTTATGAGACGGTATGGAAAATCTATAATGAGGTACTATCAAAATGATTCTGTATAAAGTTTTATACAAGGTGATTGCTTGCCATCTGCCTGCGTCTGGGACCAGCGTGGGGCTATTTAGAATTGGTGAAATAGGAAGGAAATTTCGGGCATTTTGTTTTTGCGGATGGAATAATGAACAAACTGAGAAAGATATTAACATTGAGAAAAATGTGCGATTGAGTGAGCAGGTAACTTTGGGAAAAAGATCCGGAATTGGCGAAGATTCTATTATCAGTGGAAAAGTAACTATCGGTGATAATGTGATGATTGGTCCAGAGTTAATGTGTTATACAACAAATCATCAGATTAAACGAATAGATATCCCAATGATAGATCAGGGGTTTTCTCAAATGCGTCCAATCGAAATAGGAAACGATGTTTGGATTGGGAGTCGGGTCATCATCTTAGGGGGGGGTGAAAGTCGGAAATGGCGCAGTTATTGGTGCCGGCGCGGTTGTTACCCATGATATCCCTTCGAACGCAGTGGTTGGTGGAAATCCAGCTAAAGTAATCAAAATGAGAGAGTGACAAAATCATGGTTGCAAATCGTGGTTGGAGACCAATGATTAATGATGAGTGAAAGAAAAAAAGGCGTAATATTATCATACATTCAAGTGGTTTTAAGCGTTGCGGTTAGTGTTATCTATGTGCCGGTTCTCCTACGGTATCTTGGACAAAGCGAGTACGGACTATATCAGATTGTTGGTTCTTTTTTTTCGTACATATCTGTTTTTGAATCATGCATGTCAACGGGCGTACTGAGAAATTATTGTAATGCCTTAGGGAGCCAAGACAGAGAGGCTGCGGATGTGACATTGTCAATGGCAAAAGTCATATATAGAGTGATGGCTGTTTTGATGGCCATTGTTGGCGTTGTTGTACTTTTTGCTTTTAGGCGTTTCTATGCGAGTTCTTTTAGCGCGGCTGAAATGAAAGAAAGTTCAGCAATTTTGCTTTTGCTTTTTGCCAATATGATGGTGACCATGTTAGGGTCTGTCTATTTAACAATCCTTACCGGGCATGAAAAATTTACATTTCTGAAGGTTCTGGCTATTATAATTCAAGTAGCACAGCCCTTTTTTGTAATTCTATGCGTGCGAAAAATCCCGTATGCGATTACGGTTTCGACAGTAATTGTGGTGCTCAACGTATTGACCGTCTTGATGCGATACCTATATGTGACCCACAAGTTGAAAATAAAAATCGTAAAGAAGAAAAAAAATCGAAAAGTCATTAGGGAAATTGTTGGACTTTCAGCTACTATTCTACTGGGATGTATTGCAGATCAAATTTTCTGGAAAACTGACCAAGTGATTTTGGGCAAACTTTTTAGTACAGCAGTTGTAGCGGTGTATTCTGTAGGCGCTCAGATTTATATGATGTATATGCAGTTTGGTACTCAAATTGCCAGTGTATTCTATCCGAAAGTTAGCATCTTGTATCAAGAAGAAAACGGAAACCAGAAAGTATCGGATCTCTTTGTGAGAGTTGGGCGAGTGACATTTATGATCATTATGCTAATTCTTTCTGGGTTTATTGTGTTTGGTAAAGAGTTCCTTTTGATATGGGTTGGGGAAGGGTATACAGAAGCGTACTATGTGGCTATTGTGGTTATGATTCCATTTTCGGTTGACCTCGCCCAGAACCTTGCTTTGGCAATTTTGCAGGTGAAAAAGCAGTACGGGTTTCGTGCAAAAATTTATCTGTTAAGTGCGATGATCAATGTTGTTACTACTGTGATACTTGCTTCGTATTTCGGTATCATCGGTGCTGCAATCTCGACGGGACTGTCGATGTTCATTACAAGTGGAATGATTATGAACTGGTATTACCTGAAAAAAGTAAGTCTTGACATTGTGAAATTCTGGAAAGAATCTTTTAAGGTTATCGCAGCGTCCATGGCAATAATGATTCTGGCACTTTTGATAAAGAAGTATATGTCTTGGAACAGCGCCGGACTGCTTCAACTTGGAATGCAAATTCTCCTTTTTGCATCAATTTATGTGTGTATGATGTATAAGTTTATTATGACATCGGAAGAAAGAAAACAGATTCTCGCATTTGTAAAGCGGAAATTATGAACATGCCCATAAGAATTTCTTTATCGTTTTAATTGTGGCTTTTAACAGCTTTAGGAAATTGTATAATAATCGCTAAAAACGAATTATAAGGAGCAGAATAAAATGGGAAAGTATTTTGGAACTGATGGCTTCCGTGGTGAAGCTGGTATTGATCTGACCGCCGACCATGCCTATAAGGTTGGCCGTTTTCTGGGCTGGTATTACAACGCTCTGCGTGAGCGCAACGGTAACAACGAGCCTGCCCGCATCGTTATCGGCAAGGATACCCGCCGCAGCTCCTACATGTTCGAGTATAGTCTGGTGGCTGGCTTGACGGCCTCCGGCGCGGATGCCTACCTGCTGCACGTTACCACCACGCCTTCTGTGGCTTACATTGCCCGTGTGGATGACTTTGACTGCGGCATCATGATCTCTGCCAGCCATAACCCCTACTATGACAACGGCATCAAGCTGATCGACCGCTATGGCGAGAAGATGCCTGAGGAGACTCTGCTGCTGGTAGAGGACTACATCGATGGCAAGCTCCACGTCTTTGATAAGGACTGGCCGGAGCTGCCATTTGCTCACCGCGAGCATATCGGCTGCACTGTGGACTATGTAGCAGGCCGCAATCGCTATATGGGCTACCTGATCTCGCTGGGTATCTACTCTTTCAAGGGAGTTAAGGTTGGTCTGGATTGCGCCAACGGCAGTTCCTGGAACATCGCAAAGAGCGTTTTCGATGCGCTGGGCGCAGATACCTACGTCATCAATGCACAGCCCAACGGCACCAATATCAACAACAACGCCGGTTCTACCCACATCGAGGGCCTGCAGAAATTTGTGGTGGAGAAGGGTCTGGACGTCGGTTTCGCTTATGACGGCGATGCAGACCGCTGCCTGTGCGTGGACGAGAAGGGCAACGTCGTCACCGGTGACCACATCCTGTACATCTACGGCTGCTACATGAAGGAGCGTGGCAAGCTGCTGACGAATACTGTGGTCACTACCGTTATGTCCAACTTTGGTCTGTACAAGGCATTTGACGAGCAGGGCATCGGCTACGCTAAAACTGCTGTGGGCGACAAATACGTCTACGAGTACATGGCTAAGAACGGCTGCCGTATCGGCGGTGAGCAGAGTGGTCATATCATTTTCAGCAAGTACGCCAGCACCGGTGACGGCATCCTGACCAGCCTGAAGATGATGGAAGTCATGCTGGCGAAGAAGATGCCTATGAGCAAGCTGGCAGAGCCGCTGAAGATCTACCCGCAGGTTCTGGAAAACGTCCGTGTGACCGATAAAAAGGCCGCGCAGAATGACCCGGCGGTGCAGGAGGCAGTCAAAGCCGTAGCCGCGGCACTGGGCGATACTGGCCGTATTCTGGTGCGCGAGTCCGGCACTGAGCCGCTTGTCCGCGTGATGGTGGAAGCCCCCGACCACGACACCTGCCAGAAGTATGTGTCTCAGGTCGTGGAGGTCATCAAGAACAAGGGCTACGCCGTTTGAATACAGCCTTGATACTGCAATCCGGTTTGATGTATATTTCGCCTGCGCCCTTGAAAAATTGATCTTAAAAGGTTATATTTGAACCGTGGGAAATTTCTCACGGTTTTGTCGCTCGGAACTTTGCATACCTCTACGCGGTGAGCGGCAGGCAACACAGTATAGACACTGTGGCTAAGATGCGGAGTTTGTGTATGGTTGAGTAGGAGGCTGAACTATGTCTTATTATGATGTTCGCAACGCAACGCTTACACTTTTGGATTTGCTTAAATATGATGCGATTCAGGATCCGGATGGTGTTATCTACAAGGATACGGGAAAATGTGTTCAGATGCTCGTCCCGATGGACAACAGTAAAGAACATGATACACATGAAGTGTACTTTGATGATTCTGGACGTGTCGAAAAAATTGTTGGGCACAGCACGAATTCCGGATTCTCTGGAGTAAAGTATGTTTGAGATGATGAGCGTATTTTATGGAGGTTTGTATGCCTGAAAATGACACAAGTACTATTCAAAGTCAAATGAGAAGCATCCAACCAGAGCTGAATTTTACGGATGAATTTACGTTGTCTAGAAATGGAATAGCCAAGGAGATTGAGGCGGATTTTGATACGATTCGTCTTTGCCTAGACCTTAGAGGACAGTATCCGGACAAACGTGAAGTTTTCGATAGAATTATTGCAATGCCTTTACGAAAGCTTCTATGTGAGCGAACAGGAGAGTCGGCATTGGAAAGGCTTTGTCCAGCCTTCAAAATGTTTCCATTGGATGGACAGGATTCCGATTTGCGGGATGCCCTGCATATGATTCGACCGCCATTGGGATTTCCAAAGGAATCAACATGGCTACCACTTGACGCATGGAAAGAACAGGTCGTTGCATATTTTAACAGAACTGAAAGCGATTTCTCTGGTTGGTTGCCTGACCATACTTACAGAGGCGTACGAAACAACCTTAAAGGTCATGATAGAATGGATTTTGAATCGTATCTGCAGACTGAAACGGTTCTTGTTGGTGGTGAACCATGTAATGGGTATGGGCCTAAGGATAATACACCAGAAGGCATAGCAAAAATTTATGCGCTTATGGTAAAGGCCGGATACAACCAACTTACCGTATACAATTTTATTAAGCACTTGGCTGACAAAAAAAGTGCTCATATAGATGAAGCCATTTCAATGCTTATTTCAATTGTAAATCGGCCGGGACATGGAGATTTTAACCTGTTGGAATGCATAGGACTTCAGTTGATTATTGCGGCGAGAAAACAAATACCTGAGTTGAGGGATTACTGGCCTGAGGGAGTGGATCCCACGGAGAAAGAGTGATGTGTCTCCATCTAATTTCCAAAGTGTTATACTAACCCTAAATCTTACATAATCTTATCGGAGGCATCATCCTATGCCCAGAACCAAAGGCAGCAAGAGCCGTGTTACCGCATCTACCGATTTCGATGCTCAGATTGCAAAAATGCAGAAAGACAAGGCGATGCTCGAAGAAGGTCTTTCCAAGACTGTCGCCTAGATTGAAGAGCTGAAGACCGACATCAAGTCTCTTCGTGAAAGTCTAAAGCCGCAGAAGGCGGAGATCAAGCAGACCGAAAAAGAAATCGCAAAGCTGGAGGCTAAGAAGGCTGCCGAAGTTGCTAAGAAGGTCGAGACCGAAGCTGTGCTGAAGAAGCTGCTAGCATCCGGTATGACGGCAGATGATATCCTCGAAAATCTGAAATAAGATCCGCCGTGTGGACTGAACTCCAAAAGTTCACACGGCATACTCTTGAGCACAACATATAGTTTGTGACGGAAATTAAAACGAGGTAAAAAATAGTGAGTAATACACGCGCGCGCAAGCCCGGCGGTGGGCGGAAGTCATCAAAGCCGGAGCACAGTGCAGCCAAGAACCTGGCACAGCAGATGAAAGCAGCTGCTGACCTTTATACGGACGAAATGAGCCTGCAAGCCATCGCAGACGCCCTGTCCCTCAACCCTATCAAGGTTCGGAAGCTGCTCATCACAGCCGGAGTCTACGAGTCGGATACCGCAAAACTCGTCTGGCAGACCTTTAATGCCTTCAGAGAAACGCAGAGTTATTCTGCTGCTGTCACCTCTACCATGTCGGCTTTGCAGTTATCCCGTCCCTCTGTGACCTCTTATCTGCCGTATGAGAAAGGCGTGTACTTCCCGGAGGAAGCTGAAGCGGCGAATATCAGTGCCGGGGCAGAGAGACAGCGACACTACCGAGCTGTGCTTGCGCTGAGAAAGGATCCCTGCGAAGTGAACCTCTGGAAGTGCGTAGTGGCTTTTCGGGGATACAAGTTCAAGACGATGTCCGGCTTGCCCTTTACATATACGCTGAAGAAGGGCAGGGGAGATGAATTCACCAAGGAGCTATGGATCGACCGCAGAGAGGGCAGCAAGAGCCTTGCTTGGAGTTCCGTACTGCTGGCGTATCACAATATCGATAAAATCGGAGAGGTAGTGGACAGACCCAAGGCGCTGGGAGATATCCGGGGTGTGTCGTATATCTATGGGTTGTTCTACCGCTTTGGTCTGATCGACGTGCCAGACAAGGCTAAAGAGAAGATGGCGGAGCAATAAGAAAACGAGACATATTTTGTTTTAAGATGGAATGTGATATAATAAAACTGGCGGTTTACCGTACTACATGAAAAGGGCAGGTGAATGTGCTAATGTACATCATTTGTCAAGATTCAATCCTTTCATCAGCTATCGAGGCGATTACTGAGGCAGTAAGTCTATTGGAGCTGAAGCAAGAAAAGAACAGAATCAATAAGCGGATTCAGTCATTGCTTCATATTGCTGATGATCTGGCACCGGATTCTGTGGAGTATCAGTGCGTTTATGAAAGAATTCTCGAATTGGAAAGGATGCGAGAACTGATCAGACGCATTAGAAAGGCTAAGTGTGCACAGATTTATGCGCAATTGCACATGCTATGGGTTAATAGAGCCCAAAAGGCCAGTCGCGCGACTGCGGGTTTGACTACTGATCCAATGAGCATCGCTATGCCCATTCCTCCCACGTTTGAGGCTACCTTGAGTAGTTTCGGACGTGGGAGGGATTTGGATGCCCTCGCATGCTGAAAAAAATCAAACAGAAATCGAAAACTACTATCATATTATAGACCCGGAGGGAAGGCTGTCTGAGAATGAGAGGGCTAAAGAAGAAAACAAGGTGTTAGCGAATATGCCTGCTTGCTTCCCGGCAGCACTACGATATGTGATGACACGCTTCGGATTTACGCAAGAGGCTCTGGCCTTTGAATCAAAGGTGTCTGAGTCAACGATCGGTCGCTACAGAAATGGAAAGGTTGAAAGTTTTTCTGAGAAAAACGTGGTTGCACTATGCGTTGCTATGCACCTTCCTCCATGGCTTTCGTTTGCGCTCATAGCAAAAGCGGGTTTTAGCTTGGCTGCGACCAAAGAACAGCTAGCACATTTGATGATTCTTAACTGTATGTATATGAGGTCAATTGATGAGGTGAACGAGTACTTAAGGGAAAGAGGAAATGCTTCACTGTCCCGAGAGACGGCACAGGATTGTCGAGCTTCTTGAGATTCTGAACCTAAAATGATGAGCCGTGTGTTCAACTCCCTGCCGGAGAAGGATACACGGCTCATTTGCACTGTTTGAGGACAAGGACAAGAAGAGCCAGATGCGAATCTGCACACTTGGCTTATCGGGAGACCGTGTGAGCCAGTCAAAAACTAAACTGTTGCCTGTTTGGTGCTGCTCGAATGCGTAGTAAGCCGGGGTAGACTTCAAAGAAATCTGAAAATTTTTCGGATTTTAGGAGTCTATTCCGGCTTATTTGCGTTTATTGGACCGGAATTGGCAGAATACACAGTTTTCCAGCTTGTTTCTGGTCGCTTCGATGAAAAGTGGCTGCTCCTATTTACAAATAGAGTTTTGGCTGCTATATTATAGATGTGATAGTAGCCTGAAAGGCTCTATTGAAAAGATAATAATTTGTAACGTGGAGGTGTATTACCAGACAAAGATAGTCATGTTGTTCAGTTAAAAGAATCCTTCTGAATGACGTCTCAGCAAGAGACATTACATAGGTTTTTAGTAGAGTGCCGCGATTGTTGGAGGCAGTCAGCGCACAATTATTGAGGAGTTATAACTAAACGGTCCTTAATTCAATACTAAAACACTACTGTAAGGTTGAAGTGCGTCTACTTGCTGATAAGACTATAAAATGTCTGGCTAATACACATCCGGTCAATGAGTACGGAAACGGAAATACATAAGACCGGAGTAAATTTAGAAACAAGTAATGCGTAAGCAACTTGAAATCTGAATTTGCTCCGGTCTTTTTTTGTTTGCATTTGCAGTATGGAAGGAGGTGAACCGAGGTGGCATCCGATGTACATAAGAATACGGATACCAAGGTGGAAAACATCAATGCCAACTCGGTTTGCCGTCAGTTGCCGCAGACAACTGCCGAACAGGGGTCGGCAGCTGCAGTTGCGTTTGCGGAGGAGGTTCAATGGGCATTGGCAATACGTAGAACGATTTCGGGGGTAGGGTTTGGAGAGGCCTTGAAGCTGCTGATGAACGACCGGGATGTGTCTGTGGAACAGATGGAGTCAGGGTCTGGGCTCTCTGTATCTACGGTAAAGCGGCTTCGTGCAGGACAGGATGCAAGTATGGAGCAGATCGTTGCCATCTCGGTGGCGCTGCACCTTCCGCCACCTGTAAGCGGTGATTTATTGAGGATGTGCGGAATCACGCTGGATTTCAACAATCAAAAGAATACTGTCTATCAGATGATTCTGACGGAGTATTACAAAGAGGGCATCGAACAAGTCAATGTCTGCCTTGCAGCATGTGGATGTGCGCCACTCAAAACTGCCTGTTAATGCGGACACAACAGAATATACCTATGAGGCGATTGGACCATAAAACGGTCTGGTCGCCTCTTTTTTTTGAAATTTTTTCTGAGGTAAGGGCTCAAGAAGTGAGCCCTAAACGGTAATAAAACGGCGCAGTAAGGCTGCATAAGAGCATCTGACATGACGGTATTTTTCATAAAAGTACGAAATAACGATGCTTTGCGTGCTGCTTTTTAGAGCTCATCTGATGAACTGGTGATTTGAGGTGTTCTCGGTTATCATGTAGTCAGTTCAAGGGACGCCCCCCCAAAAGCAAGTTCTAAGAACAAAAAATAATATCGTAAGGCCCGATTCTAGAGAGGGTTAAGGATACCATAACGGAGTTTTACCAGTCGGCAGACGCTGTCTGCTGCGGTAGAACGACCGGTCTATGGGTGTACCTCCCATCTCTGGAATCGGGCCTTTTTGCGTTTTGCAGGCTGGTTCAGTGCACGGCGTGAAACCCCTATCCCGTCTCCGTCATCGGTATCCTTCCCCTCCCTGAGTCCGGGGGAAAGGACACGAAAATGACTGACGTGATGAACTGCGTGGACAAGCTGCTGGAGAAGATCACCGGCTACAAGCAGCGCATGGCTGTGAACCCCTGCGGTGATTATCGTTAGCCTTCCAAATTTTCGATTTTTTACGATTTATCGAAATTTAGAAGTTACACATGAGTTTCAATAATGGTAATGAACGTCGCAAGCTGAACGCAAAGTGGGAGCAACTCCGTGTGCAGTACCGCGAAGCCAGAATGAGCGAAGATGCAATTCAGGCTATGTATGAGTTTGATCTGGGCGTCCTGAACAGTGAACGCGCCTATGATGCCAACACGGTGGCAGTCTGTGATGGCGAAGATGACGTTGACGCAAGGAAAGCAGCGGATCTTAAGCAATATGAGGCTGCAATCACAGTAACGGATACCTACCACGAAACCAAGAGCCGTTTTGGATGGATCGGCGAGATCGAGAATGAGCGGCTGCTGGCTGGTCTCGAAAATTTATCGGAAGATGATCTCAAACTTTTGACGCTCTACGTCTATGAAGGTTACAACGAGAGCGAAATTTCTAAAGTTTTTAATGTCTCACAGCCTTCAATTCATAAGAGAATCATGAAAATTGCTATATTTTTGAAGAAGTTTTGATTTTTGGTTATAATTTGCCCCTTCTCGATGGCTCGTAAGTGAAGGGACAATTTCCCAAGCGGCATCTGCCGCAGGGCAAAGCGTCCGACCTCAGGGTCCTTGAAAACTGAATAGTTCCGTCATCTGGTACTCCGATAATGATACTTCCGTA
>ONZT01001845.1_pt1 | contig 10674 bp, 7 predicted proteins | sample 1671571 | NCBI WGS metagenome assembly ONZT01 (sample SAMN06348170, study PRJEB24527) | human gut metagenome | biome: human gut; feature: ankylosing spondylitis patient; material: feces | host: Homo sapiens | place: China | collected 2015-10
CTCGTGACTGGAGTTCAGACGTGTGCTCTTCCGATCTGAAACCCTCGGCGAGAAGGTCTGGCGCGTGGAAGGACAGCAAAATGCGCTGTGGATCGCTATGGACTACGTGGATGTGGTGGTGCATATTTTTCAGACAGAATTGCGTGAATTTTACAAATTGGAGGAGCTGTGGGCCGATGCCCCGGCGACCCGTTATGAGTATGACGAATAATATTTTATGGCACAACAGAAAATAAACAACAAAATGAATATGCCGCGTCCTTCGTGGATGTGGATATACGGCGTCATCATTATTTTTATTGTCGGCTACTGGATGTTCGGACCCGGCAACGGAGTCCCGGTCAAGAGCGACTGGAATACCGTGGCGCAGATGATCGAGCAGGGCGACGTCGAAAAAATCCAGGTCGTCAATCGTGACCTGGCGGAAATCTACCTTAAGAAGGATGCTGCGGACCGGTACCGTAAGGATGCTGTTGACCCGCGTTTCCGTAATATGCCCGAAACGGGGGCTCAGCTTACTTTCAATATCGGGTCGGTGGATACGTTCCGTCAGGATTTGGATAAGGTGACGGCCGAGTCGGGTAACAAGGTGGTGCTGGTGTACGAGAACCGGGAGAATTCCTGGACATCGATTCTGCTTCAGATGCTTCCCTGGATCATTATTATCGGCGGCTGGTTCTTCCTGATGAGCCGCATGTCGCGGGGGGCCGGAGGCGGTGCTGGCGGTATTATGAACGTGGGGAAGGCCCGGGCGCAGGTGTTCGACAAGGAGAACTCGAAAAAGGTGACTTTCAAGGACGTTGCCGGACTGGAGGAGGCAAAGGTCGAGATCATGGAGATCGTCGATTTCCTCAAGAAACCCGACAAATACAAATCCATCGGTGCGAAAATTCCCAAGGGCGCGTTGCTGGTAGGCCCTCCGGGAACGGGTAAAACCCTGTTGGCGAAGGCGGTGGCGGGAGAGGCCAATGTGCCGTTCCTGTCGATTTCCGGCTCGGATTTCGTGGAGATGTTCGTGGGCGTGGGCGCTTCGCGCGTGCGTGACCTTTTCGAGCAGGCCAAGCAGAAAGCTCCCTGTATTCTTTTCATCGACGAAATCGACGCCATCGGCCGGGCCCGTGGCAAGAACGCCGGGTTCTCGGGCAATGACGAGCGGGAGAATACGCTCAACCAGTTGCTGACCGAGATGGACGGTTTCCAGACCAATACGGGCGTGATCGTCCTGGCGGCGACCAACCGGGTCGATATTCTGGACAAGGCGCTGATGCGTGCCGGACGTTTCGACCGGCAGATCGAGGTGGGATTGCCCGACGTGAAGGAGCGCGAGGAGATTTTCGACGTGCACCTGCGTCCGTTGAAGCTCGATCCGGAGCTGGACCGTACTTTCCTGGCCAAGCAGACGCCCGGCTTTTCGGGTGCCGACATCGCCAATGTCTGCAACGAGGCGGCGTTGATCGCGGCCCGTCACAATAAGAAATATGTGTCGCGCGAGGATTTCCTGGCGGCGATCGACCGCATTATCGGCGGTCTGGAGCGTAAGAACAAGATCATTTCCGACGAAGAGAAGCGGGTGATTGCCTATCACGAGGCCGGACACGCTACGGTAAGCTGGATTTTGGAGAATGCCAGTCCGCTGATCAAGGTGACTATCATTCCGCGCGGCAAGTCGTTGGGCGCGGCCTGGTACCTGCCCGAAGAACGGCAGATCACCACGCGCGAGCAGATGATGGACGAGCTGGCTGCGATGCTCGGCGGCCGGGTGTCCGAGCAGATCAATTTCGGCGAGGTTTCGACCGGAGCGCTCAACGATCTGGAGCGGGCGACCAAGATGGCGTATGCCATGGTGGCTTATTACGGTATGAGCGAGAAGGTCGGGACAATCAGCTATTACGACTCTACGGGCCAGAGCGACATGGCGCTGACCAAGCCCTATTCCGAACTGACGGCCCAGCAGATCGATGCCGAGGCTAAAAATACCATTGCCGAAGCCTATGCGATGGCGGCGGAGGTGCTCCGCAGCCATGCCGACGGTTTGAAGGAGTTGGCCGAACTGCTGTTGGAGCGCGAAGTGGTTTTTACGGAGGATGTGGAGCGTATCTTCGGTAAACGGAAAAAGGATATTCTGCGGGAACGGAAAGAGGCCGAGCAGAAGGCTTTGGCGGAGCGGAAAGCTGCATCCGGCGATGCGGAAGAGGCAGCCGGGAAAAAAGAGGTTGCGTCGGCCGAGCCCCGAAAGGACGAAGAAAAGATTTCCGGAACCGCCGCTTCCGCTGTGTCGGACGGAAAATCGTCGGCGGAAACGCCTGAAGTTTAACGAGGTTTACCCGAAAAAGGTTGAATTATGTCTGATAAAATAAGGAATCTTCTGGTGCGAACCTTGAGCGGTGCCGTCCTGACTGTCGTGGTAGTCGGAGCGGTGCTTTGGTCGCAGTGGAGTTTCGGAGTGCTGTTGCTGGCGATTCTCATCGGCGGTATGTGGGAGTTTTACCGGATGGCCCGCCGGGAGGATATTTACCCTCTCAAATGGCTCGGACTGGTTACGGGTACGGCTCTTTTCGTGGCGAGTTTCCTGCTGGCGGTTTCTGCGGAGCAGGTGGCGTTGTTGCCGAGAGCGCTTTCCGTCCTCTTGTGGTTGTTGCCGGTTTTTATTTTGCTCATACCACTGATGTTCGTCTGCGAACTGTTCCTCAAGCGTGCCCGCCCCGCCGCCGATGTGGGGGCGACGCTCGGAGGTGTCTTTTATGTGGCCGTGCCTTTGTCGATGATGGCCTATCTGCCTCTGCTGACGGGGAAGGGTGGCTGGAATCCCTGGGTGATTTTGGCCTACATCTTCATTATTTGGGCCAACGACGTATTCGCCTACCTGGTGGGGGTCAGCGTCGGCCGACATCATCTTTACGAGCGGATTTCGCCCAACAAGTCGTGGGAGGGGTTCTTCGGCGGCATCGTCGGTGCGATCGCCATGGGTTGCCTTGCCGCATGGTGGCTCGACGGTAGCTATTGGCTGTGGTGCTGTTTAGCTGCGATCGCTGCCGTGAGCGGTGTGTTGGGAGATTTGATCGAGTCGATGTTCAAGCGTGCGGCCGGCGTGAAGGATTCGGGCAATATTCTGCCGGGGCACGGCGGTTGGCTCGACCGTTTCGATGCGCTCATTTTCTCGTTGCCGTTCGTGGTCGCTTATCTGGTATTGCTGTATATTTCATAAGAAAACTTACTATCCGAATATGAAAATAAACAAGGAAGGCTACAAGATTATCGGGCTGACAGGAGTCGTTTGTTTCCTGCTTTGGGCGCTGATGTACTATCTGATGTCGCGCCATGCCGAAGCGGGACTGCTCTGGTTCGGATCCATTCTGCTTGTGCTGTTTTGGTTCTTTATCGTGGCATTTTTCCGGGAGCCGCGGCGTGTGAAGATCCATGATGCGGAGTTGGTCTTCGCTCCGTGCGACGGCCGGGTCGTAGTGACCGAAATGGTGCACGAGAGCGAATACCTCGATCGGGAGATGCTGCAGATTTCGATCTTCATGTCGATTACCAACGTTCACATGAATTGGGTGCCGGTCGGAGGTACCGTGGAGTATTTCAAGTATCATCCGGGGCGTTTCCTGGTGGCGTGGCATCCCAAGTCCTCGACCGAGAACGAGCGGACGACGACCGTCGTGCGAACCCCCGACGGCAAGGAGGTGCTCTTCCGTCAGATTGCGGGTCTGATCGCCCGTCGTATCGTTTCCTATATGAAAGTCGGCTCGAAGGTGGAGCAAAATTCGGTTTGCGGGTTCATCAAGTTCGGCTCCCGCATCGACATCCTTCTGCCGAAGGATACCGAACTGCTCGTGGAGATCGGGGATCCTGTCGTGGGATCGCAAACTCCCATCGCCCGGTTGAAGTAACTTATTGGCGGCGGTTTTCGCGTTGCGGTACGTATGAGTATTACACCTCAAACATTGCTTCGTTTTACGGTGGGGGCGGCCATTACGGCCGTCGTCCTCTTTTTGATGTGGTACTTCAGCTCCATCGTGATCTACATTCTGGTTTCGGCGGTGCTGGCCATTATGGGACGCCCGCTGGTAGCCCGGATATCCCGAGGTCGGATCGGGCGATGGCGTGTGCCGCGCTGGTGCGGAGCGCTCGTTACGCTGCTGGTGATCTGGATCGTTTTCGCGGTGATGTGCGGGCTTTTCGTGCCGCTGGTGACCAACAAGCTCTACCAGTTGGCGCACCTCGATTTTTCGACGGTGCTGACTTCTGTCGAGGAGCCGCTGCAGCGTATTCAGGATTATCTCACTCACTTCTTCTCGTTGCCCGAAACCCAGGTGTCGTTCAAGGACACGCTGATCTTGTTCCTGCAGTCGCTGATTAATTTCGACACGATCAATACGGCGTTTTCATCGGTGGTGAGTTTGGCCGTTTCGAGCGTGATCGCCTTTTTTTCGATTTCGTTCATCACGTTCTTTTTCCTGCGGGACGACGGACTTTTCTATGCGATGGTAACGGCACTTTTCCCGGATCGATACCAACAGAACGTGACGCATGCCCTCAATTCGGTTACAGTGCTTCTGTTCCGCTACTTTCGGGGGATTTTGGCCGAGAGCTTCCTGTTGATGTTGGCCGTATCGCTGGTGATGATGGCTTTCGGCATGAGGGCGCAGGATGCCTTTTTCATCGGTCTTATCATGGGGGTTATGAACGTCGTGCCATACGCCGGTCCGACCATCGGCGGTGCTGTTTCGGTCTGCATGGGTATCATCACCCCGATCGAAGGGATGTCGATCGGCCATACGATGCTGGTCATTGCAGGATCGCTGTTGATTTTGAAGGGGCTGGATGATTTCGTGCTGCAACCGACGCTCTACTCCGAGCGGGTCAAGGCGCAGCCGCTCGAGATATTTCTCGTGATCCTGATTGCAGGGTCGTTGGCCGGGGTGATAGGCATGCTGCTGGCCATACCGCTTTATACCGTGCTGCGGGTTTTCGCCAAGGAGTTTTTCTCCCAGATTTCCCTGGTGCGCAAGCTGACCGAAAAGATTTGAGGCTATGTCTGTCTGGATCGAAGGAGAGGTGATGCACGGACGGCAACTGGGCCGTGAGTTGGGATTTCCGACCGCCAATATGGAGGTTGCGGATGCGGATACGATCGAAAGCGGAGTGTATGAGTCCTATGTGGAGATCGACGGTGTGGAGTATAAGGCCATGTCGAATCTGGGGAGCAACCCCTCGGTGGGCGGAGGTCCCCGACATCTCGAAACCCATATTTTCGACTTTTCGGGCGATCTCTACGGTCGGAGACTCCGGGTCGAGCTGCGGCGTAAGATCCGCGACGAGCGCAAGTTCGATTCGCTGGAGGAGTTGCAGCGCCAGATCGAACGGGATCGCAGCTGTATTTTGAGTTCGGAGAATCGGCGGCGATGCCCGTGCGGCGGTTTATGCCGTTTTTCGGCCGGAGGCCGTGTTTACCGCTTTGTGGCTTCGATTCCCTTCGGCGGGAGTCGGTGTCGCAATGCGGCCGACGAGAGCCGACGATTCGGCAAGAGATTATGTATAATTGATTAAATGATAAAAAGTATGTTTTTGGATTTGTCCCTGCCTTACAAAGTGGCCGATATGTCATTGGCCGAATGGGGCCGGAAAGAGATTGAGATTTCGGAGCACGAGATGCCCGGACTGATGGCCATACGCCGCAAGTACGGCCCGCAGAAACCGTTGAAGGGCGTGCGTATCATGGGGTCGCTGCATATGACGATTCAGACCGCCGTGTTGATCGAAACGCTGGTCGAGCTGGGCGCCGACGTGCGCTGGTGCTCGTGCAATATTTTTTCGACGCAGGACCATGCGGCGGCGGCCATCGCCGAAGCGGGGGTTCCCGTCTTTGCGTGGAAGGGCGAAACGCTGCCCGAGTACTGGTGGTGTACGGCGATGGCCATGTCGTTCCCCGGCGGGAAGGGCCCTCAGTTGATCGTCGATGACGGCGGCGATGCCACGTTGCTGATCCACAAAGGATACAAGGCCGAAAACGACGCTTCGACGCTGGATTACGAACCGTCGTCTTACGAGGAGGAGGTCATTCTCGATACGCTGAAGAAGATTCTGGCCGAAGATAACGGCAAATGGCACCGAACGGTAGCCGAGTGGCGGGGTGTGAGCGAAGAAACGACGACCGGCGTGCATCGCCTTTATCAGATGCAGGAGGCGGGCGAACTGCTCGTTCCTGCGATCAACGTGAACGACTCCTGCACCAAGTCGAAATTCGACAACCTGTACGGTTGCCGCGAGTCGCTGGCGGACGGTATCAAGCGGGCGACCGACGTGATGATTGCCGGCAAGGTGGTGGTCGTTTGCGGTTACGGCGATGTCGGCAAGGGCTGCGCCCGTTCGATGCGTTCGTACGGAGCCCGGGTCATCGTTACGGAGATCGACCCGATCTGCGCTTTGCAGGCCGCGATGGAGGGTTTCGAGGTGAAGACCGTCGAGAGTGCTCTGGCCGAGGGTAATATTTATGTGACCTGCACGGGAAACTGCGACATCATCACGCTCGAGCACATGCAGCGGATGCGCGATCAGGCCATCGTCTGCAACATCGGCCATTTCGATAACGAAATCCAGATGGCCCGTCTTGAGGCTTCGGATGCCGTGCGTACCAACATCAAACCGCAGGTGGATAAGTTCACCTTCCTCGACGGCCATTCGATCTTTATCCTGGCCGAAGGTCGCCTGGTGAATCTGGGGTGCGCTACGGGACATCCTTCGTTCGTGATGAGCAATTCGTTCACTAACCAGTGTCTGGCGCAGATCGAGTTGTGGCAGAAGAAACTGGAGGTGGGAGTGTATCGTCTTCCTAAACATCTGGACGAGGAGGTTGCCCGGCTGCATCTGGATAACCTCGGTGTGGAGCTTACGCAGCTTACGAAAAAACAGGCCGACTATATCGGCGTACCGGTCGAGGGTCCTTACAAGGCCGAGCATTATCGGTATTAAAAATAGATCGGGTTCCGTTCGGTGCCCGAAAATAAACCCGGCGTCAGTTTATCTGACGCCGGGTTTATTGTTTCGGGCTGCGGGCGATTGGTCGAGTAAGGTGCATCCGAAACAGGACGTACCGCTTGCTTTGCCTCCGGGGAAAGGAGGATAAAAAACGTCTTCGGAAAAATCCGAAGACGTTTTGAATGATCGGGTCGGTGGAATTAATAGCCGAACATCTCCTTTTGGCTCACGATCTGTACCGTGCCCAGCTTGCGCAGGTAATCCTGGTCGAGGTCTTTCAGGTCGCCGAGGATGCAATAGGTGTATTTGCGGTCCTTGATCCACTGTTCCTGGGCGGCTTTGAGGTCGGCGAAGGTCATGTCCTGGACCTTTTCGAAGATGGCTTTGTTGCGGTCTTCCGTTACGCCCAGATCTTTGTTGGCGATGTATTTCCAGAGCACTTCGTCCTTGATCGTACGCGAGGTCCGCAGATTGGTCAGTACGGCTTCTTTGGCCAGTTTGAAGGCTGCTTCCGATTCGGGCATGTTGTTGATGATCTCATCGAATGCGTCGATGGCCTGGGCCATTTTGTCGTTTTGCGTGGCGATGATCGCTGCGAAAAGATAATTGTCGTCCAGGTAGCTCGGATTGATCCACTCCGTGAAGGCCATGTAAGCCAGGCTGCGGGATTCGCGCATCTCCTGGAAGACGATGGCTCCCATGCTGCCGCTGTTGTATTCGTTGTACAGTTTCAGAGCGGGATCGACCGCTACGTCGAATTTTTTGCCCAGGTTCGAGTACTGGAGGAAGTAGAGCTGCGGCGCGTTGTAGTTGGCCAGGCAGACCTTGTTCTGTTCCGTAGGCTGGAACGCGATATTTCCCCGAGTCAGCGGTTCGAGCACTTCCGGCGTTTGGTGGTGTGCTTTCAGGTCGGCGAGCAGCCCGGCTTTGTCCTTAGGACCGTAATAGAGGATGGTGTGCTGCTTTTTCAGCAGGTCGCGGACCTTGCCGATCAGTACGTCCGACGTGAGCGCTTCGAGCTGCTCGTTGTTGAGGGTCGTGCGCTGGATAGCTTCTCCGCCGAAGAAGGCGAAACGCTGCAAGGCTGCGAAATTCGCTTCCTGGTTCAGTTTGTTGTCTGCACGTTTTTTCAGCAGGTCGGCCTTGTAGTTGGCGAGAATCTCTTCGTCGCCCTGTGCATTGGCTACCAGGTCTTCGAAGATATCCATGACCTGTCCCATGTTTTCGCTCAATCCCTTGAAGGTTATCGCACAGCGGTTCTGACTGGCCGACAGGTCGTAGTAGCAGGCGATGTCGTAGAGTTCGGATGCGATCTCCGCAGCTGTCTTGGCCTGGGTGCCGAGGTAGTCGATATAAGCGAAGGCATTGTTGAGCGCCGGATCGTTCAGCACGCCGGTATCGAAAAGGTAGGTCAGCGAGAAAAGGTCGTTGATGTCATTTTTCTTATAGAGGACTTCGAGGCCGGAATCGGTTTTGAAAATCTCCATATCGCGATTGAAATCCACGAATACGGGTTCGATCGGAGTTACCGTCGAATTTTGAATTTCGGTCAGGAATGCACTCTGGGTGTCGCGGTTCATCTGGATCGGGGTGAGGGCCGGTTTGGCGATCTTCTGCACGCTGGGGTCCTCTCCCTGGCGTTTGTAGATAATGCCGTAATTCTCGGTACCGAGTTTTTCATTGGCCCAGGCCACCAGTTGTTCCTTGGTGATGGAGCCGATGCGGTCGAGCTTGGTCACTTCGTCGCTCCAGGAAATGTCGTTGTAGAAGGACGAAAGGTACATTTCGACACGTCCCACGTTCGTCTCTTCCTTGCGCATGGTAGATACTTTCAGATTGTTTACGACCGCCTTGATCAGCTCTTCGCTGAATTCGCCGTTGCGGAGTTTCGCTACCTCTGCGAGCAACAGATCCCGGACCTCGTCGAGGGTCTGACCCGCTTTCGGAAGACCTTGCAGCACGAGGGCTCCGTAGTCGGCCCGCTGATCCGGGTACGAGAAGGCGTCGAGTACTTTCTGTTGCTGCATCAAGTCGAGGTCGATCATGCCGGCCTGTCCGTTGTAGAGGATCCGGCTGGCCAACAGCAGGTATTCCGCATCGGACGATGCGGCGTTGTCCGTGCGCCATGCCAGTGTTACGTTCGCGGCGTCGGGACCGTAAACCTCCTTGACGATGGGTTTGGTGATCGGGGCTTCGGGTTCGAAGGCGAGCTGCGGGATATTCTCGTTCGGCTGCATATCGCCGAAATATTTGTCGATCGTGGCGATCATCTGGTCGGGATCGAAGTCGCCCGAAAGCAGGATGGCCATGTTATTGGGCACGTAATACTGCGTGTGATAGTTCTTTACGTTGGTAATCGACGGGTTTTTCAGGTGTTCCTGCGTGCCGAGTACGGATTGTTTGCCGTAGGGATGGTTCGGATAGAGCACTTCGCCGATCGTGGTGTAAACCTTGCGGTTGTCGTCCGTCAGGGACATGTTTTTCTCCTCGTAGATCGTTTCCAGCTCGGTGTGGAATCCGCGGATCACGACGTTCTTGAAGCGGTCGGCCTGGATCCTGGCCCAGTTCTCGATCTGGTTCGAAGGAATGTTTTCGATATAGACCGTCCGGTCCATCGAGGTGTTGGCGTTGGTTTCCAGAGCGCCGATGGCCGACATCAGTTTGTCGTACTCGTTGGGGATGGCGTATTTCGAAGCTTCGTAGCTGATGCTGTTGATCTGACGGTAAATTGCCGCACGCTCCGCATCGTCGGTCGTCTTGCGGTAAACCTCGAAGAGCTGTTCGATCTGGTCGAGCAGGGGCTTCTCGGCTTCGTAGTTGCTCGTGCCGAACTGTTGGGTGCCCTTGAACATCAGATGCTCGAAATAGTGGGCCAGACCGGTCGTTTCGCTCGGGTCGTTCTTGCCGCCGACTTTCACGGCGATGTAGGTTTCGATGCGCGGTTCTGCCTTATTGACGCTCATATAGACTTTCAGTCCGTTATCCAGCGTGTAGATACGGGTCTTGAGCGGGTCGTTCTTGACCGTTTCGTACGTGTACCCGGATGAATCGGTACAGGCCGTGGTAAGCAGCGCGAAGGCCGTTGCCGCGATTAATAACAGAAATTTTTTCATACGGTTTATATTTTAGAATGTTGTTACGATCCAGTTTTTTACGACAGGGTAGGTGTCCGACCAGACGAGGCAGATCATCCAGATGGCGGCTACGAGTTTCAGTCCCGTACCTGCGATGAAGGCGAGGAAAGAGCCGAAGCCCGAACGGAACGCCTTGGCCGAGTCGCTGCGGTCGTGGATCAGCTCGCCGATGACCGCGCCGAAGAAAGGGCCGAGGATGACGCCGACCAATCCGCCGGCGAAAAATCCGGCGATCATGCCGACGGTCGCCCCGATCGACCCTGCCCGCGTACCGCCCACCAGACGTGCGAAATAGCCGGGCAGGAAGTAGTCGATGACCGAAACGGCCACTGTCACGGCCAGCCAGATCCAAAGTGTCGCGGACGATATTTCGGAATAGCTGCAAAAGGAGGCGCAGAGTAATCCCGCGTAGCTCAACGCTACGCCCGGGATGATCGGAACGATACATCCGACGATGCCTGTGATCGAAAACAGGAATGCTGCGATCGAAAGCGCTATGTCCATAAAAATGCGGCCGGCAAAATAGGTTGCGTCGTTTTTTCGGTTCTCCGTCAGGCTGTGC
>ONZT01001853.1_pt1 | contig 10625 bp, 9 predicted proteins | sample 1671571 | NCBI WGS metagenome assembly ONZT01 (sample SAMN06348170, study PRJEB24527) | human gut metagenome | biome: human gut; feature: ankylosing spondylitis patient; material: feces | host: Homo sapiens | place: China | collected 2015-10
GACCAGATCATCATGCAGGTGACCAACGTGGCCATGGCGCTGCCCTCTCTGCCTCTGACCATCATTCTGGTGGCCTTTCTGGATGCCAGCGTGTGGAACATCATCCTGGCCATCTGCATCACCGCCTGGACCTCTACGGCCCGCATCATCCGCAGCCGGGTGCAGCAGCTCAAGGCCCTGCCTTTTATACAGATTGAGCGCACCATGGGAGCCAGCGGCCCCTATATCATGATACGGCATATTCTGCCCAATCTGGGAGAAATCGTATTCATCCGTGCCGTCCTGTCGGTGGGCAGCGCCATGCTTACCGAGGCCAGCCTCAGCTTTCTGGGTCTGGGTGTGATCGGACAGAAGAGCTGGGGCGGCATCCTGCATTATGCCTTTTTCCGCAATGGAATCATCAACGGTTCCTATTGGTGGTATGTGCCGCCCATCCTGTGCATCTCGGTTTCCGTGCTTGGGTTTATGTTGCTGAGCTATTACGGTGAGGGCCCTGTGCGGGGAAGAGGCAGAAAGGAGAAAGCCAATGTTGGAAATTGAGGGGGTTTCCATCCGCTTCGGCGACAACCCTGAGGCGGTGAGCGATACGACATTTACGGTAGGCGACGGCGACCGTCTGGCGGTGGTGGGGGAAACGGGCAGCGGAAAGAGTGTCCTGCTGTTGGCCGCACTGGGGCTGCTGCCCGCCTCAGCCCGGGTCACCGGCTCTATCCGCCTCAACGGCCGCGAGCTGTTGGGCTGCCGGGAGCGGGAGTTCAACCGGATCCGGGGGAAAGAGATCGCCTATATTCCGCAGGGAAGCGGGAATGGACTCAATCCACTCTATACCGTGGGCCACCAGCTTTGCGAGGCCATTCGAAAGCATCAGCCCTGTACCCGGAAAGAAGCGCTGGTTCAGGCGGCCGCGCTGTTGGAGTCCTTTGGGCTGGAGCATGGTGCAGCTCTGTGCCGCAGCTATCCTTTTCAGCTCTCCGGCGGTATGCGCCAGCGGGTACTGATCGCCATGGGGATCGCCGCCGGGGCGGATCTGGTTCTGGCGGATGAACCTACCAAGGGGCTGGACCGCCGGCGCATCGCCTTGGTGGAGGATGCCTTCCAACGGCTGGGGGAGCGTACCCTGCTCTGCGTCACCCACGATCTCCGTTTTGCACACGCCATCTCCTCCCGGGTGGTGGTTATGTACGCCTCCCAGCAGATCGAGAGCGGCGACAGCCCCTCCTTTTTTGCCGAGCCCCTGCACCCCTACTCCAGGGCCATGCTGGAGGCTCTGCCGGAGAACGGCCTGCGCGCCAATATGGGCTTTGCGCCGCCCCGACAGGACGTTGACGCCCAGAGCGCCTGCCACTTTTACGGCCGGTGCCCATGGCGCTCGGAGCGCTGCCGGAAGGCTCCGCCGCTGATGGCGGTGGGGAAGCGGAAGGTGAGGTGTTGGAACTATGCTGATTGAGGTGCAGGGCCTGTCCAAGCGATACCGCCCCCGCGGCCCCATGGTGGTGGTGGAGGTCTCCTTTTCCATCGACCGGGGAGAGACGCTGGCCATTTTCGGTGACAGCGGCAGCGGCAAGTCCACCATCGGCCAGATCCTGGCAGGAATCTATCCAGCCACCGCCGGAGAGGTGAGGCTGGACGGGCAGAGGTTGTCCTATCCCCTCCGGGGGCCCGCCCGAAGGCGGATTCAAATCCTGTTTCAGCATCCGGAGGTGACGTTCAATCCCAAGCTGCGGCTGATCGACAGTATGCGGGAGCCTTACCGCCTGTTCCATCTGCCTTATACCCGGCAGGGACTGTGCGATTATCTGGAGCGCTACGGCATTTATGAGGAACACCTGGACCGCTTTCCGGCGGAGCTCAGCGGAGGGGAGCTCCAACGGCTTGCCTTGGCCCGTGCGATGCTGATGGACCCCTCTTTTCTGGTTCTGGATGAGCCGACCTCCATGCTGGATGTGATTTCTCAGGCGCAGGTGATCCAATTGTTGCAGGAAATTCAGCAGGAGCGGGAGGTGGGCTACCTGCTTATCTCTCACGACCGCGCTCTATGTGAGCGCTTCTGTACGGCGATCCGCCCTCTGGAGGGCGGAAGACTGGGAGAACCCGTATGAAAAATGCGCCGTCCGGCCTGAGCCGGACGGCGTACATCTCTTTTGGTTAGTGTAATGTTTTTCGCGGACTGGAAAGCTAATGAAATGCGTGTGGACTCTAGATATTATCCGGTTTTACAATGATTTCTAAGCCCTCTGCCTCCCAGTTTATCTCTTTGCTTGTTACTCTTAGCCAATTACAGAATAAACCCTTTTTGTTCATAACACCAGCCTGAAGTACTGTTGTATGACGCTTACGCTATATGGGCACCATAAAAGCAATTTTCTATTCATCCTCCTCGACCGGACGCCATGCCTGTCCAAATTTTACATCTCGAAACAGCGCGGCCAAGCCGGTGATCTGTTTGAGTCGTAGGACTTCATCCTTGTCCATCCCCAAATGCTTGGCGATCCAGGCGTCGGACCGCCCAAGCTCATGCAGTTCCTTGATTATATTGCTCATCAGATCCACATTATGGGATCCTCTGGCACGGTTGTGCCGTATGGTACTTGCCATACGGTTGGAGAGAGGCTTGTCGATCACTGCCACTGGAAGCATTCCCTGCTCCCGTTCATAGATATCCCGGTGTTCCTTCATTACGCGCCAGCGGTGGAAGCCATCTACAATGGCATATAGATCCTGTTTGGCAGAGTAATAGCAAACGATTGGCTGGGTATATCCGTCCTCCAGAATACTGAGGTAGAGTAGTTTCATTTCCGGAGGCGCTACACTGTTTGGATTATATGTATTGGGGATGATCTTTTCAAACGGCACAGCAATAATACGATAGGCCGGACTGCGAAACGGTTCACTTGTCATTTATGATCCCCCTATACTTCCGCTTAAATAGATCGACCCGCTTCTGCTCTTGCCGGGTCAGGCCGAAGCCCATAAAGCGACAGGTGTGGTCATTTTTCAAAATACAATAGCACATCCGTTTCCAGCTTGGAATGTCTTTGGTACTCTTAATATCATCCGTATGATCCGGAATCGGGCCAAGAAAGACCACGCGGGATTTTTTATCTAGTGTATAGTTGGATACACCGTTTCGTTGAATCTGATATCCATGTTCCTCTAACTCACGAATGACTTCCTCGGAGAGCCCGCCGCCCGTTTCATGCCAGAACTGAATCGAGGTCTTGAATTTTTTTACATAATTGTTTTGAAGCCGCTTGGGCAGCGTATCCAGCAGGAACTTTGTGTAGGACTGCCAGGTATGCCCCTCTGGCAGAGTGATGCTGCGATAGCCCATGGCTTTGGTCCGACCATAGATCGCACCAAAGTTGGCCCCCCGCACCCGGCCGACCAGCCTGGTCCAAATCTCCGGATCAATCACCCGGTATAAATTCAGCGCATCCTTGGAGTAATCATTGAACGGAGAGGCCACCCGCATCTGGTCGATCTTGAGCCCCGCCTGATAATACAGATCATAGAGTCGATTATATTCATAGCCAAACCGGGAAATCGCGACCCACACATCCCTGTTAGACCAGTCATAAAGGGGAGAAGCGCACCACACATCCTTGAACTGCTTGGAGATCCAACATTCTCCCTTATAGCCATGTTTCTTATTGACAAATCCGCTGTACCTCTGCAACGATTCATCTGCCCGCAATCCCAACAGACAAACAGTGCGTCCCCCGCCATGGCGTTCCTTATAAAAACGCCCAAACTGCTTAGCAAGGTCCTCCTGGTGCATCCGGTAGCGGTAATGATCGAACGGCTTATCCATATTGATGACATAGGAATAGCTGGGCATGGGACGCACCCACAGTTCAGGATGCCTGTCATCCCAGGGATACCAAAACATCTCATAGCTGGACAGGGCAGTTCGGGTAGCCATAGGCAGACATACCCAGTAGGGATCGACCTCAGACTCCAAACGCTCAAATGTTTTTGTGACATATTCCGTCGTCACTGTATATTGCGCCTCAAAATCCTGATGAAAGACGCCGACCGTCCGCTGTGGGTAATAAGTGCGCTTAAAATCCAGCAGGAGGTTCAGAAGAAGCCCACTGTCCTTACCGCCGCTGAACGAAACGTAGATGTTCTCAAACTCGCGGAACAAAAAATCAAAGCGCTCCTGTACTGCTTCATATACGTTTTTCTGAATGTATTCTCGTTTCATATCTCTCTATCTCAAAACGATGCAATGTTCGGTATGATTACTCTTTTGAAAATATTGTAAAAAATCCCCCCCCCTTAAATGCACGGACAGGAAACCGTGGTCATGTGTGCGACGACCAAACCAGCAGATGTTTAGAAGCCCGCTATTCAAGACCTGCTCCTATTACGGTGTCCGTGATTGCATGATTAGGAGTTTGATTCGGCGCCCCCAAAAGCGAGCTGCAAGTTTACAGATGAAAATATTACCAAAATTATAACACTTTTCGACAAAAATCGCAATAGGAACAGGCGCCATCTCTATTTGTAAGTAAGTCCACGAAAAGGAGCCAACTCCATGACGGCCACAGGCCGAATTTATTTTTGCCTCCTTGGTCGAGATAAGTTAAATAGCGTTTGGAAAATTTTTGTGTTTGGCCCTTGCATTTCAAGAGAAAAGTTGTATAATAAACTCAAAAGAAAGCCCTTTGTAAAGTGCAAGTTTTACAAAAGATAGTTCTTTGAAGGGAATGGTTCCTGAGTCCTGCATGGGCAGAGCGGCATGCACCTTCCCGTAAAATTTAATATGAATCCGGCTTTTGTGGCAAATGCGCGACCCGGTTCCCGTCAGGGACCGGACACGCATCCTTGTTTCTGAACAAGGGAATCAGGTGAAATTCCTGGACATGTTTTGCAGCAGGAGCCGCGGCGAAAGCTGCGGGGACGTGCAATTCAATAGCTGTGATTGTGGAGTGTATCCGTTTTCTGCGAAAGCAGGTCACTGGCGGTCGTAATGGCTTAGCTGGGAAGGCGGCGGATATGCGCAGGCGGGCTTTAGGCCCGTCGGGACACATCAGTCAGAAGACCTACTAGGAGCTTACCCCCAATTCCTTGGGGCTGCTCTGAGATAAATGCCAAATGTGAGGAGGGCACGGGATAAGTGCCCCCTTCTACCCGAAATGGGTGCAAAAGCGGATGCATATTTTGCGTCCGCTTTTTATTCGCACGCTCGGGGGAAAGACGGACGTATCGGTATGCGTCCGTCTTTTTGTTTCTATTGCCCCAAGAGGTCTGCGGGGCAGCCGGATTGTGCCACAAGTCAGGAGGCTGTTTTGTGAGCGGCAAGTATTTCACCGGTGATCAGAAGCTCAGCAAAAAACTCATTGGGCGCACCAAGGAAGCGCTTCGTCAGCGAAATGTTCAGTTTGCCCAGACGCACGGTGACGCCAGCGACGAAGAGCTGCTGGACTATGTCCGGGGTGAGGCGGCACGGCTTGGAATGACGCCCAACGCCGGGGAGATCATCGGAGGCCACTTTATCGCGGTTCGCTTTGGCTGCTGGAAGAATGTGGTCACGGCGGCGGGGCTGGTCCCGCCGAAGAAGCAGAAGCCCCTCCCCAAGCGGCAGATCTTCAAGGAGGAGCTCCGCTGTCAGGCGAGAGAGCGGGCATACACAGAGCAACAGAACAGCAGCGAGTAATCCTGATGAAGAAGGGGATCCCCTTCTTCCGTCATAGGGGGCTACCCCTATGACGAGCCTCCTTTAGGAATCCAGCGGGCCTTCGCCCGTTTCAAATGGCCGAAGCGCGGCCGACAACTGAATAGCGGCATCGGAAGGGGATACCGGCCTGGGGAAGCGCGCGGGGAGAGGAGCGCGCCAAGGGCCGAACAACGCGGTCTGCGTCGGGGCGGACGGGAGCGCAGGAACGGGGTCCGGTGCTTGCGCAAGGGCGCGTTCACAGGCCGGACAGGCCGTGACGATAAGTAACATGGGAATTTTATGCGAACTGGAAAGGTCGGGTGGTTGGGAAATGTCTTTTGATTGCGGCCATGGGAGCATGCACGCCTATGGCTGCTGAGTCCGTGTGCATGCCGCACGGGAAATCCTGCTCATGCGGCGGTCGAGCAAAGGAAGTTTAATTTTGAAGGAGAAAAAGCCATGCAAAAGATGAAAAATGGTAAAAAGGTTCTGTCCGTGTGCCTGTCTCTGGCGATGGCCGCGGGCATGCTGTCCACCAGCGCGTTCGCGTCCTGGAACGTCTACGGCGGCAGCAACAATCACAACGCGGTGGTGACGGAGGCTCCTACCACGCCGGATAAATCCGGCCTGGACAGCTACATCCAACTGCATTGTACCGGCTCCGGCTGGGACGGCGTGGACAACGTGCCCGTATTGCAGACGGTGAACGGGACTACCTATGCTTACGTTCTCTACGATGGCTATGGAGCCAGCGGCGCGCTGGTAGCCAAGATCAGGTGCGCGGAAAACGGCGGCAGCAGCATCGTCTGGACTACCGATCCCTACGGCACGGAGGGAACCTCTCTGAACGCCAAGAGCGGCTTCCAACTGTCTACCCCCTATCTGGACGACAATGGCACCCCCAACGACGCGTCGGACGATACCCTCTATGTGGGTACCATCAGCCAGTATGACGACTACGAGGGCGGTGAGTGGCTTACCGGTACCGGCAGCAAGGTTATGGCTCTTACCGGCCTGGATCAGAACAAACCCACTGTGACGAATGTCCTGACCGGCATCAATGGCCAGATCAACACCCCCATCACCACCGACGGGACCTACCTGTACTTCGGCACCTGGCCCGGCGGCAGCAACGCGGGAACCTACTATCAGGTCAAGCTCTCCGACTACTCGGTGAAGACCTTCACCCCCGACAGCTACGGCTTCTACTGGGCCGGCGCGGTGAGCGACGGTACCAACGTCTACTTCGGCAGCGACAATGGCCTGCTGTACTGGCGGAGCATCGCGGATTTTGACACAACCGGCGGCGTGCTGGATCTGACCGATGTGGCCAGCGACGCGGGCAATGTGCGCTCCACCGTCATGATGGACGAAGACGGATTCCTGTACTTCACCACCCAGGGCGGCTACCTGTGGTGCTGCTCCTACAAGGACGGGCTGACGGTCGAGTGGCACATCAAACTGGGCGCCACCTCCACCTCCACCCCCACCAAGGTGGGCGACCGCATCTACGTGGGCTACTACTCCGGCTTCAATGCCGGCGGTGTCCAGTGCGTCACGGTTTCTATTGGTGAGGATGGTAGCAGCTATATCCCTTCTGTCGCTCCGGTGGCCTCCGGCTTCCCCGTTCAGAGCTCCATCGTGGTGATGGGCGACGGCACCGGCACCGACTACCTGTACTTCAACACCAACGCCCAGAAGGGTGCCGGCTACTGCTACAGCTATGACGGTGGCACGACCGGCAGCAAGGTTTGGGGCACAACGGGCGACACCTACGCCCTGGGCGGCATGGCCATTGACAACGGCTACGCTGTCTTCGGCAATGACTATAACCACCTGTACGTGGTGCACGACTGACTGGAGTGGGCGGAGCTCCGCCCACTCCATGAGGAAGAGAAACGAAGCGCCTGGCCGCCGATGTGCTCGGCGGCCAGGGGTATTTTTCGGCAAAGCCTGGAAGGCTTTGCCTGGGAGGTTCCATAGTTTGTGATGAAGAAAAAAATTCTTTCCTTGCTGTTGGCCGTGTCGCTCCTGTTATCGCTTTGCAGTCCTGCCGCCATGGCGGCAAGTTCTGTTACAATCGTCATTGATCTGACAAATTATGCAGGAGAGGTAAGCGGAAAGCTGATAGGAAAACCTATAGAGGCTCAGAAACGAAATGAAATTGTCATTTCCGGAACAGGCTATGTTCTTGCAACGACGATCAGTTTGGGAGAGGACATAACCTGTAGCTGGAACGTAGAGGGGCTGGACAGCGGATATCTCACATATGATGAAAACAGCCATCTAAGTGCTATCAAGCTAAGTCCAAGCGGAAAGAAAAATGTTATTACTGTTGTTGACAGCAAGCTGGAGGTAACACGAACAAGTAGGAGTACTCTGATGGGCTCCAGAGGATGGAACGGCGCGACCGTTGTACTTACGCCTGTTTTTGAAAAGGGGGAGTACTCCGCCACCGTAAATGTGAAAGACGCAGGCAAGGGAACTGCGGGAGCGTTCTCCATAGGCGGTGAAACATACAGGCTAGCCGCTATGGGGGCGGATGGCTACGCGTTCGACTACTGGCTGGCGGGGGAAAGCAGTTCCCCCATCTATGAGAATCCGTATACCGTGACCCTGACGGAGAACACCAACTTTACCGCCTACTTCCGGGAGCGCCGTGTTCCCACAGTGAATGCAGAGACGAACGGAACGGCCGCATTTACTTATGAAAATTCTTCCGGCGGCGCGGATCAGTACACCCTGACGGCCACGCCGGATGAACTCTATGTATTTGACTACTGGAGCTGGGAGGGCGTTCCAACCGGCGCGGAAAACAGCGCGCCGGAGGAGCAGGCGCTTCCGGATGAGGAGATCGGAAGAGCACACGTCTGAACTCCAGTCACCCCCTCCGAGCCGGAGACAACTGCGCCGCCGGAGGAAGCTGCCGACGGGACGGAGACCCCGCCGGATGAGACCGGCGCCCCCACGGAAGAGCCTGCGCCAGCCGAGCCCGCCCCGGACGGGGCGGAGGATGCCACCGGGGCGGAAGCGGCTGCACCCTCCCCGGCGGCTCTGCTGCGCCTGAACGCGGAGGAGACCCCCGATGTAGAGGAGACCCCCGATGTAGAGGAGACCCCCGGTGTGGAGGAGACCCCCGGTGTGGAGGAGACCCCCGGTGTGGAGGAGACCCCCAACGTGGAGGAGACCCCCGGTGTGGAGGAGTCCCCCGCTCCCGTGGAGAATAATGGCCTCCAGACGATAAACCTGGAGGAACTGACCCGGGACTGGGACGAGACGGCCAATCCCATGACGGTGGCCCTGGCCGAGGGCATGGAGAGCGTGACCTTTACCGCTCACTTCAAGCTGGCGGAGGTCACCCTGGGCGAGGGCGCGTATCTGAAGGGAAGCGGATCTTCGGGGATCACTGTCAATCCGTCCTTCGCAGAGAAGGAGGGGGACACGCTTCCGGCGGGCAGCCGGGCCCAGCTCTACCTCCCTCTCAGCGTACCATCCAAGATCCCGGACGGACAGCTCACCGTCACGCTCTACGGGGGCAGCTTGGCAGAGGGAGCGCCTCTCAGCAGCAACGTCATTACACAGGACTGGGAGGCCGGCAAAACCTATTGCATCTGGCTCCCCATCGACCCGCTGCCCTACACAGACAAGCTGACGGTGACGGCGTCGGTTCGAACCAACGCGGGCACCACGGAGACGGTGGAGAAGACCTACGAGATCTCGACAGAGGCCAACGAGGCCAACAGCGCGTTCACCTATGTGACCAGCCCCAACGTACCCGCCGGCACCGAAGGCTCCACCACAGAGGCGGGGCCCGACATCCGCGGGGTGTCCGGCTGGACCGATCCGGAGACCGGAGAGGCCGAACTGTACTTCTACGGTAAGGACGGCGTCTACACCTGGGCGGACAGCGGGGACCGGGATCTGATGAGCATCAGCGACGGCCTGCCCGCCGCGGAAGGAGACGCGGCTGGCGTCCTCGCCGTGGGGCCGGATGGACAAGGCGGCCTGCTGGCCGCTGTCAGCGAGGTGGGGAAGGAGATCGATAAGGTCACCTCGCCGGGCTATGTCTCCGCCCCCGAGGGCACGCAGGTTAGAGGCGGCCATTTCCTCTACCGCTACAACGGGACGTCCTGGAGCCAGGTGGAGGACTCCTGCTTCTCCGATTATCAGAAAAACTCTTCTGGCCCCGATTATAGCATACCCAGACTCTACAACGAAGCGTTGGTCATCCTCTCGGACGGCACCGTCTGGCAGTACCGGGGTCACTGGGACGGGATGCAGTGGATTGAGAATGATGTGGAGTTCAACTCCTTCTACCGGGTGAGCGACACGGAGATCTACGCCGGGGCGGCCGACGGCCTGTACCAATACAATGGTACAACCTGGAACAAGGTAGAAACCGCAAACATCTCCGGCTCGCTCGAGGTGGCGAGCGGCAACGCCGACGGCAAACTGCTCCTCATGGCAGGGAAAAATAATTATGACCCGTACCTGTGGGATGGCAGCTCCGCAACGAAGCTGTCGCTGGAAGGGCTGCACCTTAATAATGCAAATAGTGCCCAGAGCAGATTCTTCGGGCTGGACCAGGACGGGATCCCCTATGCGCTTGTCAACGGTTCGGGCGAAGGACGGAACTATCTCGCGGTCAACGGTTATGACGGCAGCTACGTCTACAAGTGGGATGGGAAGAAGTGGGTCTATCAGGTTATGGCCGACTTCAACGACCCCAATGAGGATCCCAACGACCTGAGCAAGAAAATCCGCCCTGACGGTGTGACCGCCTTAAGCGGCGTCATAGACGGCGTCAGCGCCATGTACGGCGAAGACGGCGCGGGCGCGATCTACCTCTCGGTGGATGATGCAACCATTACCTTTGACGCCCAGGGCGGCACGTTTAAAGATGACTCGCTGAAAACCATGACCGCCCCCATCCTCAGCGAGGTGGATTCGTCCAAGGTGCCCA
>ONZT01001854.1_pt1 | contig 10619 bp, 7 predicted proteins | sample 1671571 | NCBI WGS metagenome assembly ONZT01 (sample SAMN06348170, study PRJEB24527) | human gut metagenome | biome: human gut; feature: ankylosing spondylitis patient; material: feces | host: Homo sapiens | place: China | collected 2015-10
CGCAGATCCAGCGATTCATCTATCGTGTAAACCGTATCATCTAAACAGGTTTGTAGAAAATTTTTCGGCGGCTGATTTCCAGTTTTCCAATAGTACCAGTTCACCGGGTAATAAACCTTCGAACCAAGCATTGAGTAAATCGTCCCGGAGTTTCGCCAGTTCACTTCGTTCAAAAACAGTTTTCCATTAACTTGAAGAACATCGACATCATACAGACCGTCATACGCTATCTGTTGAAAAGCAGATCTGACAGATTCAAAAAATTCTGAAACATTTTTCTGATTTGTGACCTGTAGACAACTGCTACTCCCACCCACAACAGGCCATACTCTGATTTTCTTAGAATTGACCCAACATTGATTTTGTCCACTGATTGATCCAACCATAAGATATTCAGTATCGTAATTTAGGTACTCCTGTACCAAAAATCGATGATAGCCTTTTTTTCGGAGTTCTTGGAGATATGCTACGGTTTGAGTTTCTGTATCACATTTACGAATATCCGATTTTTCGCCCTCTGCACTGACAACCGGCTTTACGATGCAAGGATAGATCATATCCTCCGGCAGCCGAATATCGCTCAAGTCTACCACGCAACTTTTTGCCATTGGAATTCCATAGGTTTGAGCAAACTCGACCTGCTTTTGCTTATCCATCAACTCTGCAATTTTTCCTTGCTGTCCGCCAATAGAGGGCAATAAAAAGTATTTCTTCAATCGATCGAGGTTTAAATCAATTTCTTCTGCTGCCCCATCCGAGTATGGAATAACAACAGGCTTTTCTTTTTCATTCTGAAAGGTACTCAAAAGGAACTCGACAATTTCGTCGTCCGATTTAATCACCCATGTTTTAGCCCAATATTTCGATTTTCGGACAAAACCATGCTCCGCGCCCTCGCCAACAATAACGCCACACGGTTTGATTCCATTTACGCCAAAACTACGGGCCAACCCCAACCCGTTGTGATGATTTCCTCCAATTAAAATCACCTTATTCTTCAAATCACCCATACACTTTTACTCCTTAGATCCCTTTATCCCTCTCAGGAAATAAATTGCGTGTTCTATTATTTTTCCAAGGATTCCCTGCTTTTTCACATAGTCATATTTTTCCATAATTTCATCCGCACTTCGAAACAGCGATGCATATTTCTTTAAGAAGTCTTCCAGATATGCAAAGTCTTGTTCCTGCATATTATTAGGATGATAGACAAATGTATAAATGCCCTGCATCGGCAGTTTATGGGGTGTATCAAATAGTGTCGGAAGGAAATAAACGCCATCTCTTTGATACGGATGAAGAGCATATCCATCCGAAATATACATGGGACAGCCCTCCGTTTTCATCAATGCGATTGCCTTGACGGTTGCTTCATCATAGGTATGGCAAGGCGCAAAGAAACAGGTCGGCGTTAGTCCATGCTCCTTGAGTATCCAGTATCCCTGCTTCAACATTTCATACTGTTCTGTGTTACTTTTCCCTGCCCATTCTGTTTTACTGGAATGCGAAAGCTGGTAGTATCCTCTGGGCTCATGAAAATGCAGCTCGTGATGTAAGCCATGCAATGCGATCGTCCAGCCTTTTTTCTGCCATTCACATGCTTTTTTCCAAAAGTTCTCATCTGCAACCGCAACAAAATCCGGATCACGATTTTCAGGAATCACACCGACAATCGGTCTGACTTTATATTTGTCCAGAATTTTTTCTATTCTTGCCCATTTTTCTGTATTCATCTGTGGGCATGCATCATCTAATCTCAAGCAATAATCCACCGGTGTTTTCCTCATCTTTCTATTGCCGCCTTATAAATTCTGCAGATATCATCTGCATATTTCTTCATGTCGGTGTACCTTCCACTTTTCCTCATTGCATTTTTTGATTTAACCTCATATGTGGTATTGTCGTTCAACAGTTTTAGAAGTATTCTACTGTATTCATCTGTTGTCCTACATTTTGCTCCGCAGGATTCGTCTATAATATTTTCCAGTCCACCAACACCACTGCACACGACAGGCTTGCCAAGACACATGCCTTCTACTGCTGCTAGCCCAAAGCCCTCCCAGATTGAGGGCATTACCATGATTTTTCCAGCATTTAGGTATGGATAAGGATTGCTTTGAAAACCAACAAGTTCAATTATATCTTCCAATTCGTGGCTACAAATGTATTCCTTGATCTGAGGCATCAGCTCACCGTCTCCGATCATCCTTGCTGTAATGCTAGGAAACAGCCTCTTTACTTCACACACAATTTTGCAAAACTCCAACGGATTCTTCGGCAATGACATTCTACCCAAATACACCAAATCCACTGGCTTGCAGTCACGCTTTTCTAGTGCTTTTTGACGGACATCTTCTGCATCTACTACATTACCAATAACAGTATTTTTATTTTTCATTAACCCACGGAAAATGTATTCATCTTCAACCGCCTTTGAAACACTGATGACCTGCCGTATTTTGGGTAACGCTAATGCAAAAACTATTGACTTTACGCCAACGTTTTTCAGCCACGGTGGATTGTTGTGCAAATGTGCTATCACTGGAATATCTCCAGCCGCCCATGCCGCCGTGCTTGCCATGGTAAAGTCATGCGCATGGATAATATCCGGTTGCAGTTCGCCAACTACTTTTTTCACCATCCGAACCGATGTTTCTTCCAACGGATAAAACCGATGTCCTCTATCTTCAACCACCTTCCGAATGGGTCCATCCGTAGAGGCATAAATCATTTCGATATCCGGACACGCATCCATAATAGTCAGCACAACATTTTCTGCGCCAGAATATTTATTACTTTTTAATAGATGTAAAACTCTCATTTGTCGTAGTACCTTCAATTGCAGCAGAGTAAATACCTTGCATCTCTTTGCTGACATTTTTTATATCATACCTTTTCAGCGTTTCCCAGTTCAGTTCGCACTCCTGCTTTATCTGCACACCATTTGCTGCATCCTTCAATAGCTGGCAAAGCACATTTTCATCCTCCGGATCAAACAAATACCGGCTATTCTTCAACAGATCCACATTTCCACGGATACGACTAGCGATACATGGCAATCCCGCTGCCATTGCTTCCATTAACGAAACAGACAGTCCTTCTCGGAACGAAGGGAATAAGAAAACGTCTGCCATCTTGTAGAAATCAGCCACATCCGTTCTGTAACCTGTAAGAACGACTCTGTCTCCAACTCCAAGTTCCTTCGCCAATTCTTTATGAGCATCCATCAGGGGACCACGACCACAGATCACATAGTAGACATCCGGGTCATTTAATTTGGCAAGAGCTTCAATGCCAACTTTGTGGTTCTTATTCTTATTAACTTCACCAACAGAAAGGATCACTTTTGCATTCAGCGGAATACCAAGTTCTTTACGAATTCTCTGTCCCTTGTATACTCCCTGCAGGACAAGATGATTTCTTACCCCCCCCCGTAAATTTTTGACATTTCATCTTCCACACTACTCAAATCGAATTGCTTGATTTTTTGTAATGCAGCCGATGCCACACAGTTACGGAGAGCTGTATCACTCTTCATTTTGCTAATAGACTGTGCGACTTCCTCCGGTGTGTTATTGGCAAGCAAACCCGTAACGCCGTCTTCAATCAGATCCGTGTTGCCTCTGATATTAGAACAGACAGCCGGTAGTCCACAGGCCATGGCCTCCATCAGTGCCACCGGAAGCCCCTCTTGATGGGACATAAATACAAACAAATCTGCGCAGTTGCAGATTTCGGAAATATCGTTGCGATAACCCAAGAAGTGAATATGGTCAGCTACGCCCAGTTCTTCTGCCAATTTCTTCAAATCAGCCTCATAGGCACCTCGACCGCAAATCACATATTCGATATGATTCAACTTGTCCTGCTGTTTTAATACTGACAGTGCCCGGATAACAACTTCATGATTCTTACGAGGGATCAGCTCACCTACAGAAAGCAACACAAAATCGTCCGCAGATACACCAATTTCTTTACGTTTCTGTTCCTTATTCACATACCCTGCATTGAACTTCTTCAAATCAATTCCAACACCTGGTACATAGCACACCTTGCCAGCTTTGAACGTCTTTGCTCGCTCATAGTCTTCCTTATTGATTGTGATAAGAACATCAGTATATCGGGAAAGCCACTTCTCAACCGGATAATACAGAATCCAGTTGATTGCTGGTGCGCCTTTATAAAAATGGAAGCCGTGTGCGGTATAGAACACTTTCGTTCCCTGTTTGCGTGTCTGTTTTGCTGCCAAGCGGGTCAGCATAGCACCAACCGGAGTATGACAATGGATGATATCATACTCGCCTTCGTCAATTATATGCTTCAGTTCTTTATATGCCTTCAGATTGCCCGGTTTCAGCGGATTACGCTCAAACGGAATATTGTAGTAGATATCACAATAAGGGATTACACAATCAGCCGGATTCTCATAATCGTTCCGTGCTGCGACCGCAGTCTCCCAGCCCTCTTCTTTGAACATTTTGAGATATGGAATGTGAAACTCCATAATGTGCGTTTTAACAACAGTCGCAACAAATAATACCTTCTTCATCTACATCCCTCTCCGCATATCATAGATTACTGCCTTGTATTTCTATAACCAAATATTGCCTGCGTCAGTTAAAATCTCTGCTAAACAGTGAGCTTACTGCTGCCCCATCGCCGTAGTTGCGCCCTCTGTCACACCTTCAGTGCTTTCCGGCATAAACAAGATCTTCACGGTCGCCAGCATGATTTTCAAATCCTCGATCAGACTGGGATGCGCAATATACATCAAATCCATCTGCAGCTTATCGTAGGGGGTGGTGTTATACTTGCCATACACCTGCGCATAACCGGTCAGACCGGCCTTTGCCTGCAGGCGCAGCGCAAACTCCGGCATCTCCTCACAGTACTGTGCGGCGATCTCCGGGCGCTCCGGACGGGGGCCCACAACAGACAAATCACCCTTCAGGATGTTCAGCAACTGAGGCAGCTCGTCCAGACGGCAGGCGCGGATAATGTGACCGACCTTTGTAATACGGTCATCCTTGTCGCCAGTAGAAAGACGTGCCACACCGTCCTTTTCTGCATCCACGCGCATGGAGCGGAACTTCAAGATTTCGAACTGCTTGCCATCCTTGGTCAAGCGCACCTGTTTATAGAAGGCAGGACCACCATCGGACTTGACTGCAATGGCCGTGATCAGGAACAGCGGGCTCAAGATGATCAGTGCCAGCAGTGAGATCACAATGTCCATCGCGCGCTTGATGAACAAGAATTCCGGACTTGCCATGTAGCGACCGACACGCAGCATCGGCAGATGGAACATATGCATCGGCCATGCGCCGCTCATGATAACGTCACCAACACGGGGAATGACGAACATATTGATGCCCTTCCCTACGCAGTGTTTCAGAATAATGTTTCGCTCATGGCTGTGAACACCACTGACAAAAACAGTCTCCATACCGTCCAGAATGCTCAGGTCTGCCAAGCACTCCGACACGCTCAGGGTAACCTGCACATCGTATTTCTGGCTCAGACCGTACTCGTTGATGAGCTTTTCCATACCATGACGCACATCGTAGACAACTGCGGTCTTCTGCGGTGGGAAGGTCTTGTAGTACCATTTATGTGCACAAGATGCCCAGATCGCAGCCATCACCAGCTGCCCGGCAATAGCCGCAATGCCCGGCAGCAGATTGCAGAACTTTGCCGACATCAGGCAAATCACGATGTACAAAATACCATCGGTTGCCATAGCGCCAAGGATCTGGCCATACACAAGCTCTGAGACCCGCTGCATCGACATCCAGAACGCATCGTAGATTTTACCGAGTGCAATGTACAGGATAAAAAACAGGCCTAAAATCGCAAAATGACCCTCCCATGCCAGATTTACATAGGTCTGGTGCGAGTAGTACAGGAACCAGCAAGCCGCAAACGGCAGCTCGATCATCAGAACATTCAGGATCTTCACGACCCTCAACATTACATCATGCTGAAACTTTGACATAATCCTCTCCAATAACTCCTTTAGATTTTCTTTTTACGACTCACGTAACTTCTCCGACCCAAATTGCAGCAAGTGCTTTGGATCTCGCTATCAACTACACAAACCGATCTCTTCCCCCGTTTTGTGGTTAGCCGAAACATTCAGTTTTTCGCTTTCCCTATGAGGTCCTTGTGCCAACTCCAACCGGCGCGGTCTCGAATCCGCTTTCTCCCACCGCATCCCAATCTCATCCAGCTTTGAGATACGCTCCTCTGTCAGAACAGCGCAACTTTTTTCAGGATTCTGGCGGGTGTACCGCTGCCGTTTGACCCAATTGCCAAGGTTGTATCCTTTCGGCGACACATAATCAGCCGGGACATTCAGGTTGCCGTGGGCATCAAAATAGCGCTTGGCTTCCTGATATCCTTCGTTCCACTGGCGGTCATTGCGGTTGCCCCAGTACATCCCGATACGGTTGAGACGCTCGACTTGTTCGTCCGTCAGTTTTCCTTTCGGGTACGCCCATTGCTGGCTTGCGACCCATTGCCCCAGCCGTTCACCAGCCGCTGTCACATAGGAACGTGGGATATTCAGGTTGCCGTTTTCCTCATAGTAGGCTGCAGCCAATGCATAAGCCTTTTCCCACTTGGCATCAAAAACACTCCACACCATGCCGATTTCATCAAGCTGTGCGATGCGTTCTTCCTTCAAGCGGCCATTCAGCTTTTGCTGCCGGGTCTTAAGAATCCACTGTCCCAAGGGATAGCCGTCCGGGTCTACATACTTTCTGGCCACCATCAGGTTTCCGTAGGTGTCATGATATTTCTTTGCGACCTCAAATCCGTGCTGCCACGCAATTTCCTTCCGATTGCCCCAGACCATCCCGATGCTGTCCAGCCGCGCGATCTGCTGCTCGGTCAGATTGCCTTGGATCTGCCCCTCGCGCACCCGGCGCTGGGTCACCAGCCACACCCCAAGGCTCAGACCGCCGAGCGTGGTATACATTTTCGGGACATTCAGATTGCCGTGTTCTGCGTAGTAGATGCTTGCCTCGGAAAAATAGTGCTCCCAGCTGGAGGAAAGGCTTGCCTGCAGCTGCTCGAACAGCACTCGGCAGTCATGCACCTGCTCAATGACCTCGAACCGGTCGGTGACGATTTTATCGCCCTCACCGTTGGCATAGAGCCGGTGAACTGCCTCCTGCATCTCGCTTTGCAGGCCGGAAATACTGGTCAGGCCCTCAAAGTTGTTGACTACATCAAGAATCAGCGGGGCTGCGGTATCTCCAGCAGTCAGGGCGCGTCCGATCTGCTGCTTGTAGATGATGGGTGAAATCGTTGGTCGGAACAGGATCACGCCCGAAATACCCTCCACATGGACGCCCTCGTTGAGCATATCGATGCAGAACAGCAGCTTCAGCCGGTTGGTCGTATCCGTCTTGAAGTCCGCAAACGCCTTGTCCGTATTCGGGTCATCCGAGTAGGCTTCGTACACCACAACGTCCGGGTTGACCCCGGCGAACCACTCCGGCACATGGGACACCATCTCGTCCATGTGCTCCTTGTTGGCGCAGAACACGATGTACTTGCCAGCCTTATTCGTGATATGATGGGCAAAGACCCTATCCAGACCGTCTGCCTGCTCCAGTGCGCGGCGCAGCGCGTCCAGATATTTCTGATTCACATCCTGAATGCCCGGTGCCCGCAGGTTGTCCACTCGTGCCTGATACTTTGCAAGCGCTTTCTGGTACTGGTAGACCGTTGTCACATATTTCGGGGCAGGCAAAATACCCCTGACGACTGCTTCGCCAAGGGTCATGTTGCTCGCAACACGGCTATCAAAAAGTTCTTCAGCCATATCGCGGTTATTATCCAGATATCGGATGTTTGTCGCTGTCAGCCCCAGAAGCTTTGCATCCGGGCATAACTTTAATAAAGCCACCGTGCTTTCGCCCCAACATTCAGCACCGGCACGGTGGAATTCATCGAGTATAATATAGGCAGGCTTCTGCGCTGCTATTTCGTCCAGCTGCGCCTGCGTGCAGCACATCAGTTTGGCATAGGTATAAAAGTGAACGTTTGCCAGCGGAAAATCCGGGTCGTTCCTTTTCAGGCTCTCCAGCTGGGTCTTAAAGATATATTCACTGGGAGAAAGCCAGATCACGACCTTCTCTGGGTTGTCCTCGATCAGCTTGAACGCAATATAGCTCTTTCCGGTGCCGGTGGGATGAACAATGGCAGCTTTGCCATACTGGTTCATCATCCGGACTGCCGCATGATATGCTTTCTCGTTGTGCTCAAACAGACATAATGCCACCTTGTTCACCCCTTCCCGCAATAAAGGGGTATCCTCCACAGTGATAATGGAGGATACCGATCTTTCGACATCGTTGTTTGAATTCTTCTCTTATTTTATCATGGTTATATCTGGGAATCAATAGAAATCCTTACAAATGCATCCCACCTGACCTTAGAAAAAACCTCGCAGAAGCTGAAAGTTTTTTGCACATTGCCCAGTTCTGCATGAAAAATCCAGCAAAAAACGAAGGTGGACAGAATAAGTGGTCAGAAGGGTGTCCAAGACGCAGGAGGAAACAGAAATGGCACGACGGGGAGAAAACATTCACAAACGCAAGGATGGCCGGTGGGAAGGCCGCTATATCAAAGCGCGTACACCGGAGGGGAAAATCCAGTGGGGCTACGTCTATGGCACGGTCTACGCAGAGGTCAAGCGCGTGCTGATTCAGAAGAAAGCAGAGGCAGGCTTCTACAATCTAAAGAGAACCGACCTGACCTTTGAAGCACTGGCTGAGGTATGGCTGCACTCCCAGCGGAATGCAGTAAAAGAATCCACCTATGCGCATTACTCGTACACGCTGCACAAATATCTTCTTCCGGTTTTGAGTAAAGTGCCCGTTGCATCTCTTGAGGAAAGTTTTCTGGAACAAGCTATGCAGCAGATCATTGCGCCGATAGATGCCGCACACAAGCCGCTGGGGAACTCCTCTGCCCGGGAATGCCTCTCCATGCTGCGGCGCATCTGCAAATATGCCGCGCACTTGCGCCTGATCCGCCCGATGGAATTGGAAGTAGCGCTGCCAAAAGCTATCGACAAAATTTCTGTGCCCCTCTCCCCGGCGGAGCAGCAGCGGCTTTATCAGTATGTACAGGAGAACCCTACGCCCCGCAAAATCGGCTTATTACTAGGGCTGGAATTGGGACTGCGTATTGGCGAAATCTGCGGCCTGCAATGGGGTGATTTTGACCTGAAACTCGGAACGCTGAAGATCAACAGGACTGTCTGCCGAATTTCCTGTGGAAACAGTCATACAAAGGTAGTCATTCAAACGCCCAAGACCCGCACTTCACGCCGGGAAATTCCAATCCCAAAGCAGCTGCTTATTATGCTGAAAAAGCTGCGCGGATGTGTCAGCAATGCTGCATGGTTTCTGTCCGGCAACGAGTCCAAGCCCACCGAGCCCCGCTGCTACCGAAAAAGCATCAAAGCATATCTGAAACAGGCAACTGTCCGGCAGGTACGTCCGCACGCGCTGCGCCATACCTTTGCAACGACCTGTCTGCAGGCGGGGTGCGACGTGAAAACTCTCAGCGAATTGTTAGGACACGCCAACGCCAACATCACCTTGCAACGCTATGTGCACTCTGACCTGACCCGAAAGCGCCGGGAGATGAACCGAATTTTCTCCTATCAGGTGTCCATGAGGGGCAGAAATGTGCTAAATATAACGTAATAGTGTGCTATTTCTGCATCGTTCCTCCATTATCACTATGGAGGATACTTTTTTTGTTAAATACATTCTTTGCAATTACGCGGCTGCACATTCTCTGTATCATAAAATATTTTTGTATCATACGCAGATGCGTATGCATAGCTGCACGGATTTCTGTAACATCATAGTGAGGTGAACTTCATCACGACTGTAAAAGATGCCGTTGCCAAATGCTTTGAACAGCTCTACGACCAGCGGGAGATACATCCCAACAAGTTGGCAACCCACGCCGGTGCATATTCCAAAATCGATTTATTGTTTAACACATAAACATAAATATATTTTTATTCTACAAACTGCACCTCTTGCGAACATAAAAAGCGCGTGTTATACTGAAGCCATCAAAAAACATTGGAGGTGTCTACTATGCCCCGTCCCAAAGGAAGCAAGAACAAGACCAAGACCGTAAAAGCAACCGTTGACTTTGCTGCACAGATCACTGAAAAGCAGTCTGCAAAGGAAGCCGCTGCCGCCGAAATTGCATCCATCACTGCGAACATTGATGCGCTGAAAGCTGACCTGAAAACCAAGAAGGCAGAGCTGAAATCTATCGACAAGGAAATCGCCAGAATCGAAGCTAAAAAGGTCAAAGCTGAAACCAAAGCAGCGGAATCCGCAAAGAAAGCCGAAGCAGAGGATGTTCTGAAAAAACTGCTGGCAAGCGGCGTGAGCGCAGACGATATCCTCGCAAAGTTGAAGTGATTTAAAAAATTCTAACGCAGCAGTTGACGGAAACATCTACGTCGCAAGCAGTGCAACTTGGTACCAACTTGCGATTTTTGAATCGGATTTTTCAAAATCCAAATTCAAAATGCTTGTTGGGCTGTGCCCAAACCCCTTGTGTTCTGCATCCAG
>ONZT01001855.1_pt1 | contig 10616 bp, 10 predicted proteins | sample 1671571 | NCBI WGS metagenome assembly ONZT01 (sample SAMN06348170, study PRJEB24527) | human gut metagenome | biome: human gut; feature: ankylosing spondylitis patient; material: feces | host: Homo sapiens | place: China | collected 2015-10
CAGCTGCCGCACCTCGCTCGCCGTATCGGCACTTAGAATTATGCGGTATTGCCTTATCATTTTACGGGCTGCCCCTGTGCGCCCAGCACTGCGTCCAGCGCCGTCAGCTTATCCGGCACACCGCCCAGCTCCATACCGGGGAAATCCGTCTCCACGCCCGCGGACGCCAGCTCATCGGCACAGGCCGCGGGGTCGGCACAAATCGCCTGTGCTTCGGCCAGGATGCCCGGCCAGTTCAGCGCCAGCCGCTCCTGCGCGTCGCCGCTCAGCCCGGCCCGCCAGGTATCCGCTGTACCATCCTCAAACTCCGCCGCGCTCAGGTACTCCACCAGCACCGCCGCGGCCCGTGCCGTTTTCAGGCTGCAGCCTGCCGTGTCCGCGCCGAAATCCACCAGCCCATCCAGCACGGCAAGCTGCTCGGTCCGGCTGCCTGCGTGCCCGGTGCCCGCTTCGGACGATACCGCCTGTACCGCGGACGCCGCCTCCGGCACCGCCGGGGCCGCGCACCCGGCCAGCAGGGCGGCCCCCGCTAAGAGGATCGCTAACCTACGCATACCAACGCCTCCAATCCTACCTTATATTATTCACAGCAGGTGTGGCGTGTTTCCTGCTTGCAGCAGTCGCCGCAGCTCTGGCGGCGGATATATTTTTGAATGTCGTCAAAAATCGGCATCAGCGCCTCGCCGTTTTCGGTCAGGCGGTACTCGACCCGGGGCGGGACCTCGTTGTAGTCGATGCGCTGCACCAGCCCGTCCGCGGCCAGCTCCTTCAACTGGTTCGACAGCATCTTGTGGGTCACGCCGTCCAGCAGCTTGCGCAGCTCACCGTAGCGCAGCGTACCGTGTGCGCCCACCATGAATAAAATGCGCATCTTCCACTTGCCGCTGATCTGGTCCATGACCTGCTCCATCCTGTCACAGCCCACATCCGCATAGCGGCAGTTACAGTGTTCGTTCGGGTGCATTGCTCACACTCTCCTTTTGGGTAGCGGTTTCTAAAAAGTGCGTACTTGTCAAAAGTGCCTATTTGAATATACTAAGTATAGGGCATTTTCCCCGCGTTTGCAACTTGTTTCTTGGGAATGTTTGCGGTAATATAGTTGTGTATGATTATAATGTAGGGCAGCCTGACCTCAGGCCGCCGCGGCGGGGTGGGGTCACCCCGCCCTACAATATTCACCGCCAAATGTGCGGAAAATCACCCAAGAGGAGAAAATAACTTATGTACGATGATTTAGTAGAGTTTCTGCAGGAGTCCGTCACCCCGTTCCACGCTGCTGCCACCGCCGAAAGCTGGCTGCTCGCCGCCGGCTTCACCCGGCTGGAGGAGGCCGACTACTGGAACCTTGAGCCGGGCAAGGGCTACTACACGACCCGCAACGGCTCGTCCGTTGTGGCGTGGCGCGTGCCGCAGCACGCCATCGGCGGCTGGCGCATCGTGGCCAGCCACAGCGACTCCCCGTCGTGGAAAATCAAGGCCGACACCGTTGAAAACGACGGCTGCCGCCGCCTGAGCGTCGAGGGCTACGGCGGGATGATCATGTCCACCTGGCTGGACCGCCCGCTGACCGTCGGCGGGCGCGCCCTCGTCAAGACCGAGGACGGCATCGAGAGCCGCCTTGTGTACCTTGACCGCGACCTGCTCGTCATCCCGTCGCTGGCCATCCACTTTCAGCGGGACATCAACAAAGGCCACACCTACAACCCGCAGGTCGATATGCAGCCGCTGTGGGGCCCCGCGGGCAGCCGCACCCTGACCGACCTCGTCGCCGAGTCCCTCGGCGTGGAGGCCGCCGACATTCTGGACAGCGATCTGCAGCTCGTCACCCGCCAGGCCCCGACCCAGATCGGCCCTGACGGTGAATTTTTCATGGCCCCGCGCATTGACGATCTGGAATGCGCCGCCACGACGCTGCTGGGCTTTCTGGATGCGTCCGGGGAGACCGACAGCGCCTGCGCCCCGGTCTGGGCGATGTTCGACAACGAGGAGGTCGGCTCCTCGAGCCGGATGGGTGCCGCGAGCAGCTACCTGCGGGACGTGCTGGACCGCATCCTTGAGGCCGTGCCCCACAGCGCACAGGCCAGCCACCGCGCCATGGCCAACAGCTTTATGCTGAGCGCCGACAACGCCCACGCGACCCACCCGAACTTCCCGCAGAAGTCCGACCCCTGCGCGCCCGTGCGGCTGGGCGGCGGCGTGGTGCTCAAGTACAACGCCAGCCAGAAGTACACGACGAACGCCGTCAGCGGCGCGATCTTCCGCGCCATCTGCCGGAAGGCCGACGTGCCGGTACAGGTGTTCACGAACCGCGCCGACGAGGCCGGCGGCAGCACGCTGGGCAATTTGCAGAGCCACACGCTGCCCATCCCGATGGCAGACATCGGCTGCGCCCAGTTCGCGATGCACAGCGCCGTCGAGACGGCCAGCGTCGCCGACGCCGAGGCCATGACAAAGGCCGTGGCCGCCTTCTACCGTGTCCATCTGCGTGCCCTTGGCGACGGCACCTACACGCTGGAATGAGCACGGGACGCTACGCGCCCAGCCCCAGCGGGCGGATGCACCTGGGCAACCTGATGTGCTGCCTGCTGGCCTGGCTGAGCGCCAAAAGCAAGGGCGGGCAGGTGCTGCTGCGCATTGAGGATCTGGACACCCAGCGCTGCCCCCGCAGCTATGCGGACGCCATTGTGGACGATTTGGCGTGGCTCGGCCTTGCCGCCGACGGCCCGACGCCGCCGGTCTACCAGAGTGACCGCAGCGAAATTTATCAGCGGTACTTCGACGAATTATCCCGCCGCGGGCTGGTCTACCCCTGCTTTTGCAGCCGCAGTCAGCTGCACGCGGCCAGTGCGCCCCACCGCAGCGACGGGCAGGTCATCTACGCCGGGACCTGCCGCGGCCTGACGCCCGCCGAAATTGCCGAGCGCTCCAAGACCCGCGCCCCCGCCTGGCGCGTGCAGGTGCCCGACGAGGTCATCGCCTTTGAGGACGGCCACATGGGGCACTATGAAGAAAACCTCGCCCGCGACTGCGGGGATTTTTTCCTGCGGCGGGCCGACGGTGTGTTTGCCTACCAGCTGGCCGTCGTTGTGGACGACGCGCTAATGGGCGTCGATGAGGTCGTGCGCGGCAGCGACCTCTTGTCCAGTACACCGCGCCAGCTCTGGCTTTACCGGGAGCTGGGTCTGACCCCGCCGAAATTCTACCATCTGCCGCTGCTTTTGGCCTCCGATGGCCGCCGCCTCTCAAAGCGCGATGGCGACCAGAGTCTCGAGAACCTGCGTGCGAAATACACCCCCGAGGAGATCATCGGCAAGCTGGCCTTTGCCTGCGGCCTGCAAGCCTCCCCCGCCCCTACAACGCCCCAGGCCCTGGCTCGCACCTTCGATTGGTCCCAGGTCCCGAAAAGCGACATCGTTCTGCCGGAAAATCTGTTTTAATAAGATAAAAGGCTTCCCCCTCGGGGGAAGCTGTCACCGAAGGTGACTGATGAGGGCAGACCCCGCCAACACCACCCGCTCACGGGCAATATCCGTCAGCTCTCCCCTCATCCGGCGCTCCGCGCCACCTTCCCCCTCGGGGGAAGGCTTTCTCTGCACTACCAAAAAAGGAGTATCCCCATGCAACGCTACGAAATCACCGGCATGAGCTGCGCGGCCTGCGCAAGCCATGTGGAAAAAGCCGTTGCGGCGGTGCCGGGTGTGGCATCCGTCGCCGTAAGCCTGCTGACCAACTCGATGCAGGTAGACTACGCCCCCGACGCCGACCCCGATGCCACGGCACGGCGCATCCTCCGCGCCGTGGACGCCGCCGGGTACGGCGCGTCCCTCGCCTCCGCCGAGAGCGAAAGTGCCGAGCTCGAGGACACCGAGACTCCCAAGCTCAAAAAGCGCCTGATTGCCAGCCTCTGCTTCCTTGTCCCGCTTATGTACGTCTCGATGGGCCACATGATCGGCCTGCCGCTGGGCAGTGTGTTCCACGGCGGCGGCTGGCACGCCATCCTGTACGCGGGCACCCAGCTGGTGCTGACTCTGCCCGTCTGCTGGATCAACCGCGCGTTCTTCATCTCGGGCTGGAAGGGCATCAAGACCCGCGCGCCCGGCATGGATACCCTCGTCGCCCTCGGCGCCGGCGCGTCGCTGGCCTACGGCGTCTTCGCCATCGTCATGATCTGCATCGGCCTGTCCACCGGCAACGACGACCTGGTCATGCAGTACCGCCACGACCTTTATTTTGAGTCGGCGGCCATGATTTTAACGCTCATCACCGTCGGCAAAACGCTGGAAGCCTACAGCAAGGGCAAAACCACCGACGCACTGAAAAGCCTGATGAAGCTGGCCCCCCAGACCGCCTGCGTCCTGCGCGGCGGCGAGCAGGTCACAGTCCCGGTCAGTGAAGTCAACGTCGGCGACCTCTTTTTAGTCCGCCCCGGTGAGAGCATCCCCGTGGACGGCACCGTCACCGAGGGCATCTCTACGGTCAACGAGGCCGCCCTGACCGGCGAGAGTATGCCGGTGGACAAGTTCCCCGGCTCTCCCGTCAGCGCCGCGACCATCAACCAGAACGGCGCGCTGACCTGCCGTGCCGAGCGCGTCGGCCAGGACACGACGCTGTCCCAGGTCATCCGCCTGGTGCGCGACGCCGCCGCGACGAAGGCCCCGCTGGCCAAGACCGCGGACAGGGTCTCCGGCATCTTCGTGCCCACCGTCATCTGCATCGCCGCGGCCACGTTTGTCATCTGGCTGCTGCTGGGCCAGACCTTTACATTTGCGCTGGCCCGCGGCATCAGCGTGCTGGTCATCAGCTGCCCCTGCGCCCTGGGCCTGGCGACGCCCGTCGCCATCATGGTCGGCAGCGGCGTGGGTGCCAAAAACGGCATCCTGTTCAAGACCGCCGCCAGCCTCGAAACCACCGGCTACACCGACGCCGTGCTGCTGGATAAGACCGGCACCGTCACCACCGGTGAGCCCAGCGTTGTAAAAATCATCGGCACCCGCAACGTGCCCGAGAAATTCCTGCTCAGCATGGCCGCCGGTCTGGAGCTTCGCAGTGAGCACCCGCTGGCCCGCGCCATCCTGCAGCGCGCCGAGAAGGACCATCTGTCCTACGCCACTGTGACCGACTTTGAGGCCGTGCCCGGCAAGGGTCTGCGCGGCAAGGTCGCGGGCAAGGTCATTGCGGGCGGCAATGCCGATTTCATCCGCGAGACCTGCGCCCTGCCCGACGACCTGCAGCAGGCGGGCGACGAGATGAGCGCCGACGGCATCACGCCGCTCTACTTCTCGCTGGCCGGTAAGGCCGCAGGCGTCATCGGCGTGTCCGACGTTGTGAAGGAGTCCTCCGCCGCCGCCATCGCCCAGATGCAAGCTCTCGGCCTGCAGGTCGTGATGCTGACCGGCGACAACGCCGCCACGGCCCGCCACATCGGCGCGGCTGTCGGCCTCGACGCCGACCATGTCATTGCGGGCGTCCTGCCCGCGGGCAAGGAAGCCGAGGTCCGCGCACTGCAAAAACAGGGCCGCGTCGCCATGGTCGGTGACGGCATCAACGACGCCCCCGCCCTGACCCGCGCCGAGACCGGCATTGCCATCGGTGCCGGTGCGGACGTCGCGCTGGACGCCGCCGACGTTGTGCTGGTGCGCAGCGACCTGGCCGATGTACCCGCCGCGGTGCGCCTGTCCCGCGCGGTGGTGCGCAACATCCATCAGAACCTGTTCTGGGCGTTCTTCTACAACGCCATCTGCATCCCGCTGGCGGCGGGCGTGTTCACGGGCTTCGGCATCACGCTGAACCCGATGATCGCCTCCGCGGCCATGAGCCTGTCCAGCGTCTGCGTCGTCACAAACGCCCTGCGGCTGAACACCTTTGACCCGCGCAGCGCCGCCCACGATGCCCCGCCGAAGCGCAAAGCCCCGGTCCGCGCGTCTGCGCCCGAAATCCCCTGCCCCACCGGCAGCTGCCCCGTGCAGCCTGCCCCGGAAAATAAAACCACCCAAACGGAGGGAACTGCCATGAAAAAGACGATTCACATTGAAGGCATGATGTGCGGCCACTGCGAGGCCACCGTGAAGAAGGCATTGGAGGCCCTGGACGGCGTGCAGAGCGCCGAGGTCAGCCACGAGAAGGGCACTGCCGTTGTGTCCCTGACCCACGATGTGGCCGACGCCGACCTCAAGACCGCTGTCGAGGCCAGGGATTACACCGTCACTGGCATCGACGCATGAGCGCCATCCGCCGCCGCTGGCGCTTCACCGGCACAGTACAGGGCGTAGGCTTCCGCTATTATGCCCGCGCCGCAGCCCTGCATCTTGGCCTGACCGGCTGGGTCGCCAACAACTGGGACGGCAGCGTCACGCTGGAGGCCCAGGGCGAGCGTGCCGCCCTCGACGCCCTTGTCCCCCTCATCGAGCGCAGCAACCGCTGGGCCCGCATCGAGAACGTTGAAGTCACCACCCTGCCCGTAAAGGAACACGAATACGGGTTTGGGGAGCGGAGCGGAGAGTAAACGCTACGATAACAACTGCGGCGGTAGGAATTTTTCCTGCCGCCGCAGTTGTTCGTTTAAAGTGTGTACCGTATTATACCGCTGTTAAGCACCCAATCACATTATAAGCTCTGCTTTCAACTTTCCTCATATATTTTTCCATATACTCATAGTCTGGCTCTCCATTTACATCTGCCGGAAGTTTGACAATTTCTTCTTTGAGTAAATTAGGAAACAGCCCATAGTTATAAGAGTATTTTTCTGCTATCGGCTGTAAACACGATGTAATAAGCAAGCAAGCATATAGTCTTAGCTTCATCCCGAACTTGATCTTCGGTTTTAGGCGTCACTTTTGCCATAATATTGTTTCCTTCCATATGGATTTATCGCAAGTCTCTTCAAGTCATTTATATCCACGTCTGCATTTCCGCCGACCATTTCCGCTGAAACGCACCTTGCCCCGCAGCCGCCTTAAACGGCTCATCCAAAAATACGTTTATCGTTCTCAGCACCACATCAAACGCATCCGGTTTTGTGTCAATCTTTCGGCAAAACGCCTTCCATTTCTTTTGCATAGCCGCATCGTCGGCAAACTCTATCACCTGCGCAAATTGCGTGGCGGTAAAGCTGTGCCCACGGTTTGCAAATGTCCTTTTCAGTGCCTCCGTCAGCGTCGCGCCGTCAAAATCAAATCGATTAGCAAGATAGTAAATGTCGTAGTAATCCTTCATTCTGCTGGAAAATTCCATAAGCGACAAAATCGCATCGATTTTCTCGGCAACCGTCGTTTCCAGCGAATACGTGTTGACTGTCGGCGCCGGGAAATTCTCCAGCTGCGTAGGAATTTTCCGTTTTAGATCGGAAGAGCGTCGTGTAGGGAAAGAGTGTAGATCTCGGTGGTCGCATACTTCTTCGCTACGGAGATCGGCTCCACGCTTTTGATTTCGAACGTTATAAAGTCATTTTCTGTTGGTGCCGCAATGATTTCTTCCATCACCGCTCTGAGCTGCTCCGGCGTATTTGGAATCCTGCGGAGCAGAAAATCAACGTCCATCGTCACACGGCTGTCAAAATCAGTAAGGGCATAGATAAATAAACCACCCTTGAGCACCAGATTTTCCGCGTACTTCGATTTTTCTAAACGGCGCAGGAATTCCTCTTGGCAAAAGAGCTGCAGGCAAAGCTGATAACTTCTTCCGCTTTCCGCCGCCTTGTTTTTAAGTCGTGCCAGTACAGATGCAGCAACATCAGCCATTGAGCAGCACCTCCATTAATTCTGTCACCTTTTTGTGAACGCGCAGTTGTTTTGCGTATTCCGATAGATTCTTCAAATCCTTACTGGTATCATTGACATACGCATTCAGAGCCTTGGCAAACAGCTCATTGTCCAACCTGCTGCGATATTTAAAGCAGTCGCAAATAGTGCGTTCCCTGTCATATACAGGCAGAGCAACGCCATTAAAGTTTCCCACGGTTTTTCCCAGCCCGTATAGATTTTCCTGCACATAGTAGGGTTGAATGGCAAGAGTGTCAATTTTCAGCTTTGTCCGTGACATAGAGCGCGGGATGGCAATAGACCACTTGCGTGGGGCGAAATCACTGTATCCAAAGTGAAACAGCGCCGATTCAACGCAAACAATTCCCTGCGGAACCAGCACCGCCAACATTCGTTCTTCCGGGACACTGCTCTCCTTCGCCATCTCGTAATATCCATGTCTTACACGGGTAAGATACCCCAAATTACACAGGTTGACCAACTCTGTTGCGCGGATACCCGCCGAGACAAAATCTGCCGACTTTGCAATACCGCCGTTTTCATCCAGTATTTCTTTCACTTGCGCTCTTGCATCCACTGTTTCACCCGCTTTCGTTATAAAATCAAGCACACTTCTGTATCCATTGTGTTCGAAATTATTATAGCAGATAATATGCCACCCCGCAAGAATAAAATCACACACACTTTTAGCTGTTTTGCGTGTAATTTTATTAAGCACAAGTTCTTTTGTCGCCTTTTTGCCCATTATCTTCTTGCACGCACCCCCGCTTCCGGGTATAATAGTATTGATACTACAAATGTTAGGGGTTTTCACATTGCCCGGTACTTTATATCTTGTCGCCACGCCTATCGGCAATCTGGATGACATGCCGCCGCGTGTGGCGGCTACCTTCGGCCTGGCGGACTTCGTCGCGGCTGAGGACACCCGCGTCACGCTGCGGCTGCTCAACCATCTGGGCCTCAAAAAGCCGATGGTCAGCTACTATGAGCACGCGCTCCACCACGGCGAGGCCATCCTGAACCGCATCGAGGCCGGGGAGAATTGCGCCCTGTGCAGCGATGCCGGTATGCCCTGCATCAGCGACCCCGGCGAGCAGATCGTCCGCGAGGCCCATGAGCGCGGCATCAGGGTCGTGCCCATCCCGGCGGCATCGGCCTGCGTCACGGCGCTGGCGGCCAGCGGCCAGCCCACGGCCCGCTTTGTGTTCGAGGGCTTTCTGCCCGTCCCCAAGCGGGACCGCCGCGAACGGCTGGCATTTTTGCAGAACGAGACCCGCACAATGATCTTCTACGAGGCCCCGCACAAGCTGCGCGGCACGCTGGACGACCTGGCCGCTGCCTTCGGTGCGGACCGCTCGGTCTCGCTCTGCCGTGAGCTGACCAAGCTGCATGAGGAGATCAAAAAGACAACTCTCGGCGAGGCTGTGGCTTTTTATAAGGACAACGACCCCCGCGGCGAGTATGTGCTGGTTCTGGCCGGTACCGACCCTGCCGCCGTCGAGCAAGCCGCCGCGCCGACCTTGGAAGAAGCCGTCGCCGCCGCCCGCGCCCTGCAAGCGGGCGGTCTGCCCCCCGCCGCCGCCGCCAAACAGGCCGCCGCCGGGACACCGTTTAGTAAGGGTGAAATATATAAAGAGCTTATAAAATAAAAAGCCTTCCCCCTTGGGGCTGCGCCCGCAGGCGCGTGTCGGAGCGCAACCGCCGAAGGCGGCTCTTAGCGCGGAGACTGAAGGTGGCCCCGCAGGGCCGGATGAGGGGAGAGCTTATGGATATTGCCCATTTATGGTCGGCAGTGGAAAACTTCGCCCTCATCAGTCCGCTCCGCGGACAGCTTCCCCCGAAGGGGAAGCCTTTCAGCGTGCTATATCCCCAAACAATTCCTGCGTCCACTCCGGCAGTCCATATCGCTCATCCAGATGGAATCCGTCAAAAAACTGCTTGTCATCGTCGGTAATAACGCTGCCGCCCCACTCGTAATCCAGCAGGGTAAAGCCGCATTCATCAGCCCAGGCGGCCAGCGTCGGCAGCACTGTGCCCTGCATGGTCTCGGTGATGCCGAACACATCGCAGACCTCGGTCCGCACATTGTCGGCCATCGGCGGCAAAACTACGATGAGCCGCACGCCCTCGCTCTGGCAGCGCCGGGCCAGCGTGTGCAGGCGGTTGAACTGCTCGTCATTCAGCGCCCAGCTTTTGCAGCGCGGCGTGATGGTCGCGGTGTAGTCGTATAATTTGCGGTGCAGCGGCAAAACTGTGCCATCGTCGGCCAGATAATCCGCCTCGACCCAGTCGCCGGATTCAATCGTATCGGGCGTGCCGCGCAGTGTGTCCATGGCAACGGTCAGCGCGTTGACGTTGTACTCGAGGTTGAAGCAGTAGGCCAGCGGATTGTTCAGCGTTTCCTCCAGCGTGGCGAAGCGGTCCGTGTTGTAGCCCGCGTTCAGCGTGTAGAACGAGACCTCGACCAGCAGTGTGTCTGCGTCGTGGCCGGAATCCAGCAGATAGTCGGCCAAGTCAAGCGTCTCTTTTAACGATGCACCGCCGAACGCGAGGTTCTGCCACGACTGCCCGGACAGGCTGTCCACAAGGCTCATGTCAAAGTGGGCCAGACGGCTGTCACCCAAAATCAAATTTGTGCCGGGATCCTGCTGGTACGCCCGCACCCGCGCAACCGGCTGGCTGGACGTTGCGGAGGCCTTCAGCCCGAAATAGTTGTTCGGCTCAAATGCAATGAAGAATGCGAGCCAGAGCAGCACGGGAATTGCCAGCAGCGCCAGCTTTTTGAGAATGTTTTTCACGGACCGGAAACCTCCTTCCCTAATTTTTGTAGAACGTAGGGGCCGGGCATGCCCGGCCCGC
>ONZT01001856.1_pt1 | contig 10607 bp, 8 predicted proteins | sample 1671571 | NCBI WGS metagenome assembly ONZT01 (sample SAMN06348170, study PRJEB24527) | human gut metagenome | biome: human gut; feature: ankylosing spondylitis patient; material: feces | host: Homo sapiens | place: China | collected 2015-10
AAAATGTTTATCTACGTATGCGGCGCGGCAATCTTTGTCAAGCTGATGGAGTTTTTTATACGGTTCACCAACAGATAAGGAGAAGAAGTTATGACTAAAGAAGAAATAATCAAACCCGAGAATCTGGTTTACAAAAAACCGACTCTGATGAACGATAACGCCATGCACTACTGCCCGGGTTGCAGTCACGGTGTGGTACACAAACTCATTGCCGAAGTCATTGAGGAAATGGGTATGGAAGATAAAACTGTGGGAATCTCTCCGGTGGGATGTGCAGTGTTTGCCTACAACTATCTCGATATTGACTGGCAGGAAGCAGCACACGGACGTGCGCCTGCTGTGGCAACTGCTGTTAAACGCCTGTGGCCGGACCGCCTTGTTTTCACTTATCAGGGCGACGGTGACTTGGCTTGCATCGGTACAGCCGAAACAATCCACGCTTTGAACCGTGGTGAAAATATCACGATTATCTTTATCAATAATGCGATCTACGGTATGACAGGCGGCCAGATGGCTCCGACTACACTGGTAGGCATGAAGAGCTCGACTTGTCCTTACGGACGTGACGTTGAACTTCACGGCTATCCATTGAAGATTACTGAAATCGCAGCCCAACTGGAAGGAACTGCTTACGTAACCCGTCAGTCCGTACAATCCGTACCGGCTATCCGCAAGGCTAAGAAGGCAATCCGCAAGGCTTTTGAGAACTCCATGAACGGTAAAGGTTCCAACCTGGTAGAAATCGTTTCCACTTGTAGTTCAGGCTGGAAGATGACTCCGGAGAAGGCGAACAAATGGATGGAAGAACACATGTTCCCATTCTATCCGCTGGGTGATTTAAAAGATAAAGAATAACGCTAAAAGTCAACAGAACAATGAAAGAAGAAATAATTATAGCAGGATTCGGTGGACAAGGCGTATTGTCTATGGGTAAGATTCTGGCATATTCCGGTTTGATGGAAGGCAAAGAAGTGACCTGGATGCCCGCTTATGGTCCCGAACAACGAGGTGGAACAGCCAACGTTACAGTTATTGTAAGCGATGACAAAATATCCTCACCGATTCTTAGTAAATACGACGCTGCCATCATTCTGAATCAGCCTTCACTCGAAAAGTTTGAAAGCAAAGTGAAACCCGGCGGTATCCTGATTTATGACGGTTACGGAATTATCAACCCTCCTACCCGCAAGGATATTAAGGTATATCGTATCGACGCAATGGATGCAGCCAACGAGATGAATAATGCCAAAGCATTCAACATGATCGTACTTGGCGGATTATTGAAGCTTCGCCCCATCGTTACGCTGGAGAATGTTATCAAAGGACTTAAGAAAACCCTGCCGGAACGCCACCATCACTTGATTCCTATGAACGAGGAAGCTATCAAGAAAGGTATGGAGTTAATCCGTGAGGTTTAATTAACAGATAATGTACAATGGATAATTGATAATTATTAGCTACGTATAGTACGTATGCAACATAATTTTCAATTATCCATTATCATTAAATCAATTAAAGTAAGTATCTTTGCCTCCAATTATGAGACGAATCTTACTATTATATATAATCTTTTCCGTTATAGGTTTGACAACTGTCCATGCACAGTTCGATAATGGTCGCCAGAGAGTGGACGAAAACGGATACGACCAATACGGTAACCAGGTGGACCCTGCCATGATTCCGGACAGACTGGATAGTGCAAATGTAGAAGTACAGGGGTTACCTCCAAAATTATATATGTGGCGTATTAATAATCAGTTGGGCGACCGGACTATCATCCCGGCGGATACTGCTTATCACCACTTCCAAAACACCAATCTTACCGAAGGACTTACCGGACATTATAATTATCTGGCCAATATGGGTTCTCCCCGTATGTCACGCATCTTCTTTGAACGTCGTGATCCGGAACCTACTATCTTTATGGAGCCTTTCTCCAGTTTCTTTATTCGTCCTACGGAGTTCAATTTCACCAATAGTAACGTACCTTATACCAATCTGACGTATCATAAAGCCGGTAATAAAATAAACGGAGAAGAACGCTTTAAGTCTTATTTCTCTGTCAATGTAAACAAGAAGCTGGCTTTCGGTTTTAACATAGATTACTTGTACGGACGAGGATATTATAATAACCAAAATACGGCTTATTTCAATGCGGCAATTTTCGGTAGTTATATCGGCGACCGGTATCAGATGCAAGCCATCTACAGCAACAATTATCTCAAAACAAATGAAAACGGAGGTATTGAGGACGACCGATACATCACTGCGCCTGAAGAGATGGCACAAGGGCAAAGAGAATATGAATCAACCAATATCCCGACTGTATTAAGTGCAACGACCAACCGTAATCATGACTTTTATGTATTCCTGACCCAACGTTACAATCTGGGATTCAGCCGCGACATACCGCAGGCCGAAAATGATACGACTCCAGCCAAACAAGAATTTGTGCCGGTCACTAGTTTTATACATACCATTCAGGTAGAGCGTGCACGTCATAGCTTCAACTCTGATGATGACATGCGTGAAAAGAACTATTATCAAAACACCTATTTGGAACCGGATAATCCGATTGCCAGAGACAGTACTACCTATATGGGTATCAAGAATACCATAGGTATTGCTCTACTCGAAGGATTCAATAAATATGCCAAAGCCGGACTCACGGCATTTGCTTCCTATAAAATCAGCAAGTATACTCTTATGAATATGGAGGGGAATCCGTTGCCCGACAAATACAATGAAAATGAAATATTTGTTGGAGGCGAATTATCCAAACGTGAAGGAAATGTACTTCATTACCATGCCATTGGTGAAGTGGGACTCGCCGGAAAAGCAATCGGACAATTCAATGTGAAAGGAGATATCGACCTTAACTTTCCGTTATGGAAAGACACTGTGAGCCTTATAGCCCGTGGTGAAGTCAGCAATAAGCTTGCACCTTTCTATATGCGTCATTATCATTCCAAACACTTCATGTGGGACAATGATATGGACAAAGAATTTCGTACCCGTATTGAAGGAGAATTAAGCATTGCACGTTGGAGAACACGCTTGAAAGCAGGAGTTGAAAACATAAAGAATTACACTTATTTCAACCAACAAGCAGTGCCGGAACAGAAAAGCGGAAGTATACAGGTGTTGTCAGCAAGTCTTAATCAGGACTTCAAGCTGGGAATCTTCCATTTAGATAATGAAGTAACCTGGCAAAAGTCCAGCGACCAGACCGTATTGCCTTTGCCTGATCTTTCGCTGTATCACAATTTCTATATGCAGTTCAAGCTGGCAAAGAAAGTGCTTAGTGTACAATTGGGTGCCGACGTACGTTATTTCAGTAAATACAATGCACCCGCTTATATGCCGGCTATCCAAAACTTCTATTTGCAACCGGAAAATGACCAGGTAGAGATAGGAGGTTATCCGATCGTGAATGTATACGCAAACTTACATCTAAAGCGTACACGTTTCTATGTAATGATGTATCACGTGAATCAAGGTATGAGTAGCCCGAATTACTTCTTGGCTCCTCACTATCCTATCAACCCGCGTGTACTGAAATTCGGTCTTTCATGGAATTTCTATGATTAACAAAATCTATACGGCTTATGGTAACACGCCCCAAATTGAGACTGGCCAGATATTTAGTGCCCGTAATCATTGTATTGGCAATCATCTTTTCTATCCGCCAATGCGGTAATCAGGAAAAGCCGTCAGGACACCCACGTGATTATGCAGCCATTGCCAAAGAAGGTATATTGCGTGTAGCGACTGAATATAACTCGATCAGTTTCTACGTGGACGGTGATACCGTTTCCGGTTTCCATTACGAGCTGATACAGGCTTTTGCCCATGACAAGGGATTGAAAACCGAAATAACACCCCTGATGAGTTTTGAAGAACGGCTGGAAGGATTAAGCGAGGGACGTTACGACGTAATTGCCTGCGGTATATTAGCTACCAGCGAACTGAAAGACTCTCTGCTCCTCACCTCTCCCATCACGCTCAACAAGCAAGTGCTCGTGCAACGGAAAGAAAACGGAGAAAACGACTCACTCCATATCCGTAGCCAGCTGGACTTGGCCGGGCGGACACTTCACGTAGTAAAAGGGTCTCCTTCTATTCTGCGTATTCAGAATCTAGGTAATGAAATCGGCGATACCATTTATATCAAAGAAATAGAGAAATACGGTTCCGAACAATTAATCTCAATGGTAGCTCATGGGGATATCGACTATGCCGTTTGTGACGAAAGCATCGCACGCGCGGCCGCCGATTCCATCCCGCAGATAGATATAAATACAGCCATCAGCTTTACACAATTCTACTCATGGGCAGTCAGCAAACAATCACCCGCTTTACTCGATAGTTTGAATGCATGGCTGGATAAATTCCAAAAGGAGAAAGAATACCAGAAGATTTATAAAAAGTACTATGATAAAGAATAACCTTATCATTTTACAGTTCAGAAGAAAACAATCAAAAACAGAATGTAAGATAGATATATTCATGTCTATTTCCAGAAATAAACTCCCAAAGACTTGACTTTCGCTTTCGAATGTTGTATCTTTACAGAGTTAATGATAAAGTAGTTTTAATTAAACTACATGCAAAGGAGGGAATCGCGATTCTCTCCTTTCTTTTTATCCAGCCGGGAAAAACCTCTCCCCGCCCCGGCTTTTCCTTGCGCTTTGCCCGGTGGTTATGGTTCTTCAGCCGGAGGATCAGCAGTGTTCACCTTGCTTCTTACCGAAATGAAGTATATATCCGCCTCAAACAGACGTTCTGTTTGCCTGAAACAGAGCCTCTGTTCCGATAAAACAGAGCTTCTGTTGAAACAAAACGCAATGTCTGTTTTCCAACTGTCCCTGCTAAGTTAATAATCAATAAAGTTGCTCTTGACAAAAAATAGCTTTATCTTTGGGGTTTGTTAGAACAGACACAATAGGTATATTATATTATGAGTGAAAAGATGATCAAATGGGGCTTCATTGGTTGCGGAGAAGTAACCAAGACGAAAAGCGGTCCCGCTTTCCAGAAAGTAGAACATTCGGAAGTCGTAGCCGTGATGAGTCGTGACGGCGCGAAAGCGAAAGCGTATGCCAAAGAGAGAGGAATCAAGAAATGGTATGACGATGCACAGGAGCTGATAGATGATCCGGAAGTAAACGCTGTCTATATCGCCACTCCTCCTTCTTCACACGCTACGTATGCCATTATGTCCATGAAAGCGGGTAAACCGGCCTATATTGAGAAGCCAATGGCGGTGACGTATGAAGAATGTACCCGAATCAACCGCATATCCAATGAAACGGGGGTTCCCTGTTTCGTAGCATACTACCGACGTTATCTTCCCTATTTCCAGAAAGTAAAGGAATTAGTAGAGAACGGGACGATCGGCAACGTTATCAATGTACAGATTCGTTTTGCCCAGCCGCCACGCGATCTGGATTACAATCGTGATAATCTTCCCTGGCGTGTGCAGGCTGATATTGCCGGAGGCGGCTACTTCTACGACCTTGCTCCGCATCAGATTGATTTGTTGCAGGATATGTTCGGTTGCATCCTCGAAGCAAGCGGTTACAAGAGTAATCGCGGCGGACTTTATCCTGCTGAAGATACATTAAGCGCCTGTTTCCAATTTGACAACGGACTGGTGGGTAGTGGTTCCTGGTGCTTCGTAGCCCATGATTCTGCCCGCGAAGACCGCATAGAGATTATCGGTGACAAAGGAATGATTTGCTTCTCTGTCTTTACTTACGAACCTATCGGACTGCATACCGAGAAAGGACGGGAAGAAATCTGTATCGGCAACCCGGAACACGTGCAACAGCCTCTTATCCAAGCAGTAGTAGACCACTTATTGGGTAAGTCGGTTTGCTCTTGCGACGGCGAAAGCGCAACGTTGACTAACTGGGTAATGGACAAGATCTTAGGTAAGCTATAACCCTAAAAAAAGCAAAAAAAAGTTCCTTCTTTTTCCGGATTCTGCCAGTATTGTTAAAAAATTAATAGGGACATTCCATTGTATATTGTTAGTTTTTTCTATCTTTGTAGGAAGAAGCAAAGAAAAAATGAAACTAACAATATATTTTTTGTGCCATGACTAAAGAAGCTTTAATGAGAAAAGCGATCGAGCTTTCAAAAGAAAATGTTGAAAATGGTGGAGGTCCTTTCGGTGCTGTGATTGCCACGAAAGACGGAGAAATAGTTGCAACAGGAGTTAATCGTGTCACTGCATCTTGTGATCCTACGGCTCACGCCGAGGTAAGCGCCATACGTGCCGCAGCTGCCAAACTCGGAACATTTGATCTTAGCGGATACGAAATCTATACTTCCTGCGAACCTTGCCCCATGTGCCTGGGTGCTATTTATTGGGCACGCCTGGATAAGATGTACTATGGAAACAACAAGACCGATGCCAAAAACATCGGCTTCGACGACTCTTTTATCTATGACGAACTGCAACTGAAACCTGAAGACAGAAAGCTGCCTTCCGAAATCCTACTACATAATGAAGCCCTTACTGCCTTCAAAGCCTGGGTGGCCAAAGAAGACAGAGTAGAATATTAGAAAACCTCTCACTATTATTAACCTATTAATTACCCTCAAATGAAAAGAAAAAGCCTTTTATTTGTTATGGCATCAGTATGCCTGTTCAGTTGTCAACAGCAAGAAGAACTGCAAGACCCCAGTAATGGAGTGATCGACTTTTCTACTTCTATTGACCAAAGTATCAACAATGCTCTTACCCGTAACAGCAGTAGTCTGACACTTCCGTTAAAAAGCAATTTCGCTGCCGGGGATGTTATCTCCATGTCCGTTGCCGAGCAGGATTATCATCCGTTTGCCATAGGCATGGATAGCCAAACCTGGAACGAAGCAGGCACCGATTCGGAAACGGTTACTTTCTATGCTCATTATCCTGAATTGACCGACGAAGCTGCTACTACCAGATCATTGAGCAGCCGCTATCGTGAAATCAAGGGTGGCTTAGAATATTTGTTCGGTACAGCCCAAGCCAACAAAGGTTCTAAGAATGTTGCTCTTGCATTCAAGAGAATGACAACGCCCGTCGTTCTGCTCGACGAGAACAACCAGCCGTACGAAGGTAGAGCAATCGTTAAACTGTTCTTGAAGAACAAAGGTGTGCAAGACCTGTTCAGCGGTAAAATCGAAGCTGACCCCAATGCAAAACCGGAATACATTGATATCCGGAAAGTATCTGAAGGTATCTTGACTAACTTGATTCCACAGCTCATCAAAGCCGGCGAGAAAATAGGAACGGTTATCCTGGAGGACGGTAAAGAAGAACCTATCATCGCAGAGGAGGACATTACCATAGAAGCCGGAACTCCTGTTGCGGTAAAAATGTACGCAAGACGCGGAATCATTGACGAACGAACTCCACTATTCAGATAAGACTAAAGAATAAAAAGTGATACTAATAAAAATCCCCGGAACCGCTGTAGACACTCAGCATTCCAGGGATTTTTTACACACAAAAGTTATTATTGAAATTGAAAACTGTCTCTTTATTAGATTAGAAGCGCATACCTACGGTAAACAACACTTGACTGCGTGTATTTAACTTTCGTTGCTTCCGGTGAACCAATGACTGTATTACCATCTTCATCTGTAAATCCATTCACAAACGGATAGAAATTTTCTTTATATGTAGAGTATTTATAAGCCAAATCAGCATAAAACATTGATCCGCGATAACCAATACCCAATGTATAATTACTCATTGATTTAGAATTGGCAAAGTCTGTATCTGTCTGAATAGAGTTAATAGCCAAATCTTTGAAAGCATCTTGATGGAAAGCCGCAGTACTATAATTATATCCTGCCCTAAAAGCAAACTGTGGAATCACCTTATACTCTAGACCAAGACGGACTGTACTAACCCCTTTCAACATAGACGTCGTACTATTCTCAAATTCATAAGCAGAAGAATTACCTTCAGTATCTTTAAACTTCATGGAAGAATAATCTTGATACTCATACTCTGCTCCTAAAGCCAAGCTCTTGCCTACCGTATATCCCAAACTTACATTATAAGTCCAAGGAGTCTGAAAATCGAAAGGAAGGATCATATCCCCTTTTCCCGGAAGATTATCCCATGATTTCACGTCATATCCCTTTATTTCTCCAGTTACAACATCCATCACATCCGATATAACTTGTGCACTCGTTTTATAATCCAAACTATAGAATATTGGCGTATGTATAGCTAATCCAACCCGAAAAGGCGAATATTCAAAAGGACGAATAATAGCTCCAAACTTCACATCAAAGCCAGACCCCTTTATTCTATTCCAACTCTGCAAATTGTATTTTTCATCGTTTCCATAATCCTCACCATAAAAAGTATATTTATTATAATCCACGGAGTAGGCACCTAGCGTCAATCCCAAATATACCCGATCATTGAAATTAAATGATACATTAAAATCATATTGATCAATTCCTCCGCGTTCTTCTGAATGAAAATTTGCATATCCATTATCCAACATTCCTTCAAAATGTCCAGGAGAGATATAAAGAGGATTACCATTTATATCCTTATACTGTACCTCCTTCCCTTGTTCATCCTTATAGGTATAAGGAATATTGTTTACCCCTCCTGTTTTGTCATGTATTGTAATATCTCTAATCAGCCCAGCATCAGCTCCAAGAATAGAAAGCCACCCAATACCATTATCCGTATAAGGCGAATCTCCCCATTTTTCAATGCCAGCTGCTTGAGATGCCATTAGATAGGTTTGGGAGTAAAGCCCCAAATTACCTTCCATGCGCATGTTGTTATTAAATGATTTCGCTTTATGATAGTTAAAACCGAAATTCACAAAACGCAGCGGAGTTTCATTACCAATCTTCGAAGAAAATACAAATCCGATGTTATTAAAATCTCCTTTAGTTAAATCGGAATTAAACTTTTTCCCCAAATACTGGCTTTCATTCCCATAAAGAGAAAGCCCAAATGAAGTCATTACATCATTACTGCGATAAAGGCCAATACCTGCCGGATTAGTCCCCATCGTAGATATGTCTCCTCCAAGAGCTCCCATAGCTCCACCCATACCCACAAATCGAGCTGTGCCATTCAAATCTTTTCCTGTTAGTTTGGCACCGTCATATATCGTTTGTGCCATTCCCCAAGGCGCTATCATTAGCATCCCCAGAGCAGTTAAAACACTTATCTTTTTCATTCCTGTCAAAACCATTTAATTAATACTTATCTTCTGGCACTGCTACTACGAGAGGAACCTCCACCTGATGATGATCTAGAAGAAGAACCACCGCTCGAATAACTACCCCGAGAGCTACTGCCACCTGACGAAGCTGGAGAATAACTACGTGAAGAAGAACGAGAAGTACCATAGGAAGAAGAACGGGTATTACTATTACTTGCTGGAGAATAACTACGCGGTGCTTCTGAACTTCCACGACTATAAGTTGATCTTGCACTACTGCTTCTAGTAGTGGTTCCAGACGAACGCGAATAACCAGAAGAACCAGTCGAACGGGAAGATGAAGAACTTCCGCTACTTCTAGTACTACTTGGACGAGAATAAGTAGCACTGCTACGACTACTTGAGCCACTGCGTTCACCTGAAGTCCGTGTACCCACTACACGTCTGGAAGTAGTTCCCCTACTATAAGTAGAACCAGAAGAACGAACAGAACTACCTTCTGAACGAACTGCAGAGCCTCCCCGAACAGAAGAGCCACTGGAACGAACGGCACTCGAACCATAACGACGAATAGTAGAAGGATTCCTGTAACTGCTTTGTCCGGAAGAACGACGATTGGTATAGGTAGGACCTGTCCAACGACCGCTTCCACCTCCGCCCCAGCCCCAGCTAGGACCACCATGCCAGTGGTGATGATGTCCCCAATATCCGCCGCCATACCAGCCACCCCAGTAGCCTCCGCCCCAATAACCGGGGTAATATCCCCAAGAGTAATAAGGACGATTCCATCCCCAGCCATAGTTCCATCCCCAGCCGTAAGAGCCATAACGCCAATCCCACCAAAGCGGGTTACTGAACGTCGGGAATGCATAAGCATACATACCATCGGTATATACGTTCCAATCCCATGAGTTCGGACCGTAAACTACATCCCAGTACAACGGACTGCTGATACTGATAGCGAAACGCGGATTGCGGAAACGGATGATACGTTCAGCGTATTCATAGTCGTCTGTTGTACCATTGAATTCGCCCGTCACCCATTCTCCGTCCAAATCCGGATTAGATTTTTCTTTTATATATAAGGTATCATTATCCATTACGAATTCATTTTCACGTGCATCGTAACGGCGGTTATATTCATCCACATCCCGTGTTCTTCCCTTACGGTCCTGAACAACCACTGTAGTACCCGGTGAAGTATAGATGTTAGTCGTCACCTGTTTCTTCGGTTCCTTCTTAACCGGAGTTTCTTTCTTCTCCTGTTTGTCTTTAGAAGGTACGAAGTAAAGGTCGTCATCAACGCTTTGTGCAAAGATACCTATCGGAAGGCACAAGGCAAATAGCAAGAAATAAACAATCTTTTTCATATCATCTCGGTTTATGTAATTACTTAAACTTATTCAC
>ONZT01001860.1_pt1 | contig 10567 bp, 10 predicted proteins | sample 1671571 | NCBI WGS metagenome assembly ONZT01 (sample SAMN06348170, study PRJEB24527) | human gut metagenome | biome: human gut; feature: ankylosing spondylitis patient; material: feces | host: Homo sapiens | place: China | collected 2015-10
CTGCCCTCTTCATAATATACATCATACCCTGCCAGCTGAATGATACGGATTCCGAGATCCTCTGCCAGTTCAAGTGCTTTCTCCATAATCTCCATACCACGACCGGAAACTTCCGGCTGGCTGCTTCCCAACGGATATTTTCGATGTCCGCTCAGGCACATTGTACGGATTGGCATTCCCGTCTCATACATCAGACGGACCAGTTCCAGACGCTCTTGTTTTCCCATGTCAAGACGTTTCAGCTTTTCTTCTGTCTCATCAATACTGATCTCTATAAAATCATAGCCCGCAGCTTTTGCTGTCTCCATCTTTTCCTTCCAGCTTAATTCTGCCGGCATTGCTTTCTCATATATTCCTAAGGTATATGGTTTCATATTTCAAAATCTCCTTTGTGTACCTGATGAATCAAAACGCCCGCACTGCGCAGTTCATCCAGTACATCCTGAGGTGCTTTTTCATCTGTGATCAAATGCTTGATTCCCTGGATCGGCGAACTTGTAAAGCTGCTGTTTTTTCCGATTTTTGTATGATCTGCCAGAAGATATACATCCTCTGTCACATTCTGGATCATCACCTCATTTACTTTTACTTCCGCCGCAATCTCCGTTGTCATTCCGGAAAGCATAGAAATTCCGGAACACCCCATAAACGCTTTCTTCGGGAATACATTCTGTACACTTCGGATTGCAAAATCGCCGACCATGGCATCTTTGGGATGCCGTAGTTCTCCTCCGGTCAGAATAATACTGATTCCATCATAATATTCTCTGCCGATTGCTTTTCCATTGTTCGTGATCACAGTCACATTGCGACACTGGATATAATCCAGCATCTGCAATGCGTTGCGGCTTGTATTGATGAAGAGAGAATCGCCGTCTTCTACCAGTCCTGCCGCATACCTCGCGATCAGCTTACGGTACATCTGCACTTCATTTTTCTCCGCAGTCTCCCGGTCTGCCACCTGGGCGCCTCCGTAAAATCTGACCAACAGCTTCTGCTCTTCCAGATACTGCAGATCTCTGCGGATCGTAATCAAAGAAACTCCCATCCGCTTTGCCAGTTCATCCACCCGTACGGTTGGATTTTCACGCAACAGCTCCAGAATACTCTTCCTTCTTGCATCTACATATGCTTTTTCTCTCTTCATCTTCCTCACCTCACTTCTTTTCTGCTGTCTTTCAACAAATCTACAGAATTCCGTTCTCTTTTAATTTTGTCTCGATTTCAGGAGCTGACATCACATTTTTCAGCGGAATTACAACTACACCCTTTGCTTTTGCATCTTCAAACATATTTGCAAAATTCTGTGCACACACAAGTACATCGTACTGAACTGCACTGCTCTTTCCTTCTGAGAGCGGACAATGATGTACCTTGCCAGGTTTGATGTTATTCTTTTTCAGAACCTTCTCAAGTGCCATCTGAGCCATCAGGCTGGAACCGGAACCATTTGCGCAGCATACTAAAAATTTCAAATTCTGATTTGTCATTGTGAATCTCTCCTTTGCTCTTTTTCTTAATTATATGACGATATGATGTTTCTTTCAATTATTTCAGGCTATTCTGCCCGAGCCTTTTTCGCTTTCAGTTCTTTATAAGCCTCGTAATCTTCTGTCATCAGGAAATATCCTTCTTTATCCTTGCGGTACTGAATCTGTGGAATTGCCAACAGAGCAATAAATACGATCGCAATACCTGCGTAGCTTAAGTACTTCATCACAACTGTAAATACCGGCCATACCACTGCCCAGTCCCACATACCTAAGTATCCGCCGTATGCAGCCATTCCAACCCATCCTGCAATGAGCGCTGAACCAAATACTTGGCAGAGACCGGAAATAAACGGAAGGATCAATGTTGCCTTCAAACCGCCTTTTTCATTGACAAATACACCAATGGTCGCATTGTCGAAGAATACCGGAACGAATCCGCAGATTACAAGTACCGGGCTCTTTAACAGTACCAGTGTTGCAATTGCAACGATCTGTCCGATGAAACCTGCCAAAAATCCAAGTGTCACTGCGTTTGGAGCTCCGAATCCGAAGATTACCGCACAGTCCACACCAGGAACAGATCCAGGAAGCAGTTTGTCTGCGATTCCCTGGAAGGATGCTGTCAGCTCAGCAACGAAAGTACGAACCCCAAGCTGAAGGATTGCCAGATATACTGCAAAGTACAGACAAGTCTGGATCACATAGAATACCATGCTCTGTCCTTCCTGCATAAATCCGCCTTCGATCAGATAATCTCTTCCAAGTACACACAGGATTGCTCCAAAGAATGCCAGCATCAAAATAGACGCGGAAACCATATTGTCATTGAACATAGACATGAATCCTGGAAGCTCGATATCTTCGATTCTTTTTACTTTTTTGCCTTTATTTTTCTTATTCTCATTACCAAACAGTTTTCCTGCCAGCCAGTAGAAAAATGCAACCCCAAACATCTGCTGATGCGCCAAACAGAAACCTGCTCCATCTGTTACCTCCTGACAAGGTTTGATCGTCAGGTTCGAACCAACTGCCCAATACGCTCCAAGAAGCAATGCCATAACGATCAGCATTCCGACTCTATTTGTCAGAAGCGCCGGACAGGCAAACATAATCAGCCAGTAAGCAGTCGCTGCCTGCTGTACCTGTACATTACCTGTAGTAAAAAGTGCACGCATCTTTGTGTACTTTGTAAAGCGTACCAGAAGAATGTTGACAATAAATGCAATAAACAGAAGAATCATAGCATCTCCAAAGCCTTTTCCAAATACCTCTTCTACACCTACTGTTACTGCATTCTGTCCAAAATATGGATCAATCACCATCGCATCCATATTAAATCGGTCTTTGAGTCCTACCAGCACCGGCCGGAAGTTATTTGTCAGTCCACCGGAACCAACTGTCAAGATCAGATATCCTACAATTGCTTTGAGTGTACCGCCAAGAGTATCATACCACGGTTTTCCCAGAAGTATATAACCTACCATAACGATCAAACCAATCATAAACGCCGGCTGCTGAAGAATATTTGTCGCAAAATACGACCATACAGTCATTAATATATCCATTTGTTCACCCCTGTATCTATGCTTTCTTTTTTACCTCTCGTTTCCTTTGCCGTTTCCTTATGCGTCCAGATATTTTTCCTGGAGTTTTAAAAGATCTTCTTCGGTTTCGACATCGGCAAGTTCCTCAACCAATTCTTCATTCATCAGCATTTCGGAAAGTCTGCTCATATTCTGAAGATGCTGCTCATTATTGCAGGCAGCCAATGTAAAGAATAGCTGTGCATCCAATTCCGGATTGCCTTCTTCGAAGCTCACCGGTTTTTTCAGTTTCATAAACGCAATCTCTGTTTTATGCACTCCTTTTGCACCCTCCTGAGAATGCGGCATCGCAATGTTCGGCGCGATCACAATATAAGGTCCATATTTTTCCACACATGCGATAATATCTTCTTTATAATTTTCTTCTATTGTTCCATCTGCCTCCAGCACTTCACAGCTCATCCGGATGGCCTCCCGCCAATCCGGTGCACTGTCTGCAAACTTTACATGTTTTTTCTCTACAAATTCTCTCAGCATCACTTCCACCTCCGGCAATTACAGAAGAGAACGGAATGGAATATTCTGTGGTGCTTCAAAGCAGTCCTCGAAACCTCTTCTGTGATGATATGCTCTTTTCTCCTTGTCTGTCGGATAAACGTATTTTCCTCCGACCTCCCAGAAGAATGGATGAAACTCATATCCGAGACGATCTTTTTTCATATGATAGAGAACGTTGATCTCGTTGACATCTGCCATGAAGTTCGTCCATACATCATAGTGAATCGGGACAACAACTTTACAGCGAAGTGCTTCTGCCATACGGAGAATATCTACAGAAGTCATCTTGTCCTGCATACCTACCGGATTCTCTCCGTAGGATCCGAATGCCACATCAATGTCATAATCTTTTCCATGTTTTGCAAAGTAGATTGAGTAGTGAGAATCTCCACTGTGGTAAATATTTCCTCCCGGTGTCTTGATCAGGTAATTGACTGCCTTATCATCCATATCTGTCGGGCATTTTCCTGTCAATTCTTCTCTGTCCTCTCCTTGAGAATCTGTTGTCACAATACAGGTACGGTCAAAGGAATCCAACGCGATAATCTCAATGTCTTTAATCTTGATGCTGTCTCCCGGTCTCACCGTAATACACCGGTCTGCCGGAACTCCCCATTTCTCCCAGAGCTCTACGGATTTTTTCGGCCCGATAAACGGAACCGGAATTTCTTTTCCATTCTCATCTGTTGTCATCATACCGCTCTTGATCACGTGGGCTGCATATTCCGCACTCATGTGATCCTGATGATAATGTGTTGCAAGCACAGCATCCACACCTTTGATTGCAAATGGATCGATTACAAATGGAACGGCTCTTAAGTTCGGCTGCATTGCTCTCGCACCACACATATTCGCCATCTGATGGCCAACCTTCATCTTTCCGTCTCCGTGAGATCTCTTTCCATTTCCGCACCAGAGATCCACGGTGATGTTGCATCCTCCCGGAGTCTTGAACCACATTCCGGTGCATCCAAGCCACCACATTGCAACGGTTCCCGGCTTTACTTCTTCATTCTCAATCTCTTCATTCAGCCAGGTTCCCCACTCAGGGAAAGTGCTCATAATCCAGCTTTCTCTTGTGATTTCATCAATCTTGCTCACGTTGCTTCCTCCTTCGTTTTACGATTGTTTTTTGTTTCGTTATATGCATATTAGCATCTTTTATGATTTTTTACAACGTACTTATATGTTCGTTTATCATTTATATGTTCATTTATTTGTTTTCTATGATTTAAACAATTTTTGTTCTCTATTTTTATGCACTTTTTACCATAAATTCCTCTTATACAACAGTTTTTTCATCGTCTGCAATACAAAAAACAGAGACCATATTCTCAAACCCTGAATATGATCTCTGTTACTCTTATAATTCCATCGCCTTCCACAACTGTGCTTTCACTTCATCAGACGCGAACGCCACCTCAATGGCATTTTTTGTCATCTGCACTTCTTGTTCTCTGGTCACTGCATACTGTTCTCTGAGAAACGCAAACTCTTTTTCCAGCGTTGTCTGGCTGACCATCCGATTATCCGTATTGATCGTGACCAGAAGATTCTCCTCAAGAAACTCCTGAACAGGATAATCGGCCGGATCCTTCACCGCTTTTGTCTGCATATTGCTGAGCGGACACATCTCGATCCCAATGTGTCTGTCTCTGCAGATCCGGATCGCTTCTTTCTGCCCGCGAAGCGCAATTCCATGGCCCACTCTGGAAGCACCGCACTGCACTGCATCCAGAATATTCTGCACACTGCCGCACTCACCTGCATGAAGTGTGAACGGCATCTCCATCCGTTTTACTTCCGCAAACAGGTTCATAAACTGCGACATCGGAAATGCCGCTTCATTTCCTGCCAGATCCGCTGCACAGACACCGTTTCCAAGAAACTCTCTCGCAGCTTTTAACATCTGTAGATTTGCCTCTTCCTTCTCATGGCGCATGACACACACAATCACACCATAATCAATGTCAAATTCCTTCTTGCCCTGCTCCATTCCCCGCAGTACAGACTCAATGACCTGCTCTGTAGACAGACCTCTCTGTCCGGAAAAAAGCGGTGCAAACCGTGCCTCGATATAATCGACCTGGTCTGATGCGGCACTTTTCATCAAATCATAACCGGCTCGCTCAAGCCCCTTTTCTGTCTGCAGACATTCCAGCGGAATCTCAAATTTCTCCAGATATTCTGCCAGACTCTGACAATCCATATCTGCCTGCAGCTCTTCCAGTTTTACACTTCTTCCCAGAAGTTCTTCAATACATCCCTGACTTAAGGATCCATCCAGATGACAGTGCAGATCCAGCCTGGGAAGTCTGTTTTTTCCCGTCATACGCTTTTTCACTCCTCTTCTCTCAAATTTGCCGGTCCAAATCCAAACGGCAGTATCTCTTCCAGTGTTTTTGCAAAACATCCACCGTTTCCGTCCTCAAGAACGATCTGAAATTCTTTTGGGTCACAAAATTCCATCATCACCTGACGGCATACTCCACAAGGCGCACAAAGTTCTCCTTTTTTACTCCCTTTCGGACCTCCGACGATCGCAATCGCCCGAAATTCTTTCACGCCCTCTGACACTGCCTGAAAAAACGCAGTTCTTTCTGCACAGTTTGTAGCACTGTATGCCGCATTTTCGATATTACATCCTAGATAAACCGTTCCGTTTTCTGCCAGAAGGGCAGCGCCTACCTGAAATCCGGAGTAAGGAGAGTATGATTTCTCTTTTCCCTCATATGCCAGACGGATCAATTCCTCTTTTGCTTTTCCATCCAGATCCGTTCCAAATTTAAATTCTTTTTTCATTGCGCACTCTCCTTGCACTGCTGCACATCCTACGCCAGAGTTTCTCCAATCAGACGAATCGATTCTGTGACAAGACGCTTAAAGTCCTCTGCCACTCTGTCTGCAGTCTCCTGTACTTCTTTGTGATCCAGCTTCTGCGTGGACATTCCTGCTGCCAGATTCGTGATACAGGAAATTCCGCACACCTTCATTCCCATATGTCTTGCTGCCATAGCTTCACATGCTGTGCTCATTCCGGCCGCATCTCCTCCCAGTGTTCTGCACATTCTGATCTCTGCCGGTGTCTCATAGCTTGGACCTGTAAACTGCATATAAACCCCTTCCTTAAGAGCAACACCTGTGTTTGCCCCGGCTTTGCGGATCACATCCTGCAATTCTTTGTTATACACTTCACTCATATCCGGAAAACGAACGCCCAGTTCTTCGATATTCGGTCCGATCAGAGGGCTCGGAACCGCTGTCGTAATCTGATCTGTGATCAGCATCAGATCTCCCGGATGAAAGTCAAAATTCACACCTCCTGCTGCGTTGGTCAGCATCACGATTTTTGCTCCCAGCATTCCCATCAGACGTACCGGAAGTACCACATCCTGCATCGGGTATCCCTCATAGAAATGCACTCTTCCCTGCATTGCCACAACCGGGACACCTTCTACATAACCAAATAAAAATCTTCCCTTGTGTCCGGCCACGGTAGACACCGGAAATCCTTCAATCTCAGTGTATTCCATCGTCTCTTCCACCTGCATGGTCTCTGCATAGTCTCCCAGACCGGATCCTAAGATCAATGCCACCTTCGGCTGAAATTTAATTTTACTTTTCACTGCATCTGCGCATTTTACTAATTTTTCATAAATCTGGTTCATCATTTCGACCCCTTTCTATCAATGGCTCAATTAATTTGGATACCAGTGCATGAAGCTGCTCATATTGCCCTTCATCAATATAAAATGTTTTTCCGCTACGGCTGATCAGCCCCTGCTCTTCAAACTTTTTTACCGCACGGTTCACGGTCTTTACACTTAAGCCCGAATATTCTGCCAGTTCCTGTCTTGTATTGGTAAATGTTAATTTTCCGTTTTTTGCATATTTTTTATATCTGTGTTCAAAAAGAACCGCCACCCGGTCTGTCCCCGGCACAAACATATAGGTCCGGCTGGTCACTCCCTGCTCATACAGATAATGTCCCATGATCTTGGCTTCCTGCTTCAGCGCACGGATATCTGTGCGAAGCCACCTTGCATAGACATCGGCCGGAATGCGGATCGACGTACACGGTGTGATCGTCTGCAGGGTTGCCTGATACGTATCCAGATCCATGATCAGCTCCATCCCGCCCATGGCATTGATCCCGTCAAACTGCATAAAGTCATAGGCAATGCCGTATACCCGGTAGTCTGTGATTTTAAACATCCCCCTCACAATAATGTGTACGGTATCTACTGGCTGATTTTCTCTGATAAATACAACATTTTTATCCAGTTCCACCACACGGAAAGAATCCAGCAGCCAATCTGGAGCATCCTGAAAAAACTGTTCAACCTCTTCCCGTCGTTCTTTTTTCAGCTCCCGCATAATAGGGAGCACTTGATATAGACGATCTGTTCCCATACATACCCTTCCTTTGTATCTGGTAAATAGTCTCCTTACTATTATAAAACAAATCGCCGAAAAAAACAGAAGTTCTTACATTTCCGTGAAAAAAATTTCCGGCTGACATTTAAAATCTGCCAGCCGGATACATGTACGCCATTCTTATTTGATCAGCTCTACTTTTACAACTTCTGTCGGAATTCCTGTTGCATCCGCAATCACTTTGTCGTCCGCACCTTTCATCTGGTCATTTCCGACTTTGATTGTTCCGTCTTTCAACTGCGCATACAGTTCATCATATTTTTCCTGTGTGAATACTTTGAATTTCGATGTTTCCATTGGAAGTTTTACACCATCCTGAGAAGCATCCAGAGTCACTGTTTTTCCCCCCTGGAAGCTGTCATTGTAGTAGTCTTCCAGTGCACCGTAAATAGAATCTCCAAGATTCTTCATTGCGGAAGTGATGACTGTCTCAGACTCTACAGACTGGTCAACGTCTACACCGATCATCACTTTGTCTGCCGTCTCTGCTGCTTTCATAACAGAGTTTCCAACTCCGCCGCCACATGCAAAGATACACTCTGTTCCTTCATTGTACCATGCTGCTGCTTTTGCGTTGTTTTCCGGAGATGCATCAAAGTTTCCTACATAAGTATATTTCATTTTGATGTCCCCTGCTTTGAGTCCCATATCTTTTGCTGCCGCATCTGCTCCCTGGATAAATCCATATCCATAGCGGATAACCGCAGGTACCGCGATACCACCCATAAATCCAAGATTCTTGTATCCTTCTGTCACCGCTGCATATCCAGCCAGATATCCGGCCTGCTCTTCCGCATACATGATAGACATTACATTGTCTTCGATCTGTACATTTCCGTCCTTATCCTTTGGCTCTGCATCTACAAGGATAAAGCTTACATCCGGATATTTTGTCTGTGCCTCCATGATCGGATACTCAAACAAGAATCCCGGTGTTGCAATAACTTTTGCCCCGCCTTTTACTGCCAGATCAATGGCATTCATACAAGCCTCATCAGATTTTTCTGTTGGTTTGTAATATTTGTGTGTCAGGTTGTTGTCTTTTGCGTATTTTTCAAGTCCTTCCCATGTTCCCTGGTTAAATGACTTGTCATCAATGGTTCCAACGTCTGTGATCAGTGCCAGCTCATAACCGCCTTTTCCGCCTTTGTCTCCATCTTTTGCATCAGATCCTTCACTTCCTGGTTTCTGTACACATCCTGTCATTCCGACAACGAGTGTTGCTGCCATAAGCAGACTTAAGATTTTCTTTTTCATGTCTTCTCCTCCTTAATATCCACTGGTCTGTTCGCCCTGAATCAGTTGAATTGCAGAGCTGGTACCAATTCTATCACATCCTGCTTCCAGGAATGCTTCCATATCAGCCACTGTCTTGACTCCGCCCGCTGCTTTCATTTTTACGTCCGGTCCGATATTCTCTCTAAATAAACGGATGTCTTCCAGTGTTGCTCCGGCTGTTCCAAATCCGGTAGAAGTCTTGATATAATCTGCTCCTGCCTCAGTCACAGCCTTGCACATTGCAATCTTTTCTTCCTCTGTCAGATAGCAGGTCTCAATGATCACTTTTAAGATCTTATCGCCTGTAATCTTCTTGAGTGCCGCAATTTCTGCCTGTACCGCATCGTAATTTCCGTTTTTCACATCGGAAATATTCACTACCATATCTACTTCAGATGCACCGTCTTCCAGTGCTTTTTTCGTCTCCGCCGCTTTCGCCTCTGTCACACTGTATCCCAATGGAAAACCTACCACTGTACAGATGTTGATCTTTTCTCCGTACGTATCATGTACCCGCTTGATATAACACGGAGGAATACACACCGATGCCGTCTGATATTCGATGGCTTCCTCACACAATTTCTGAATGTCTTCCCAAGTAGCAAATGCCTTCAGCTGTGTGTGATCCACATGGCTTAAAATTTCTTTCTGATCCATTTTATCCGCCGCCTTTCTTAAAAATATTCTACCTGTTCTTTGGAAACCCGCGCATAAATCAGTTTTTCTTCTTCTGCCCGTGTTTCTTTCTGCGTCACTGCTGACAGATAACGCTTGGCTGCCGCCTCAAACAACTCCTCTTTTGACGCATACATGGTTGCAAGGGACTCCCCTTTTTCCACATAATCCCCTACTTTTTTGTGAATAATGATACCAGCAGAAAAATCAATCTCACTGTCTTTTGTTTCTCTTCCAGCACCCAGCATCGCAGATGCAATTCCACAACTCTCGGTATCCATAAAGGTAATGTATCCGGATTCTTCTGCGCAGACTTCGTAAGAATATGGAGCCTTTGCAAATTTATCGGTATCCCAGATCACCGCATCGTCTCCACCCTGTGCTCTGACCATAGCCGCCAGATGCTCCAGTGCTCTGCTATTTTCAATCACTTCTTTTACCATCTCTCTGCATACTTCCAGAGTTCCTTGCCCCGCCAAGTATAACATATTCGATGCCAAATGCATACATACTTCTGTCAAATCTTTTGGTCCGTTTCCTTTGAGTGTCTCCACTGCCTCGATCACTTCCAGGCTGTTTCCG
>ONZT01001863.1_pt1 | contig 10555 bp, 6 predicted proteins | sample 1671571 | NCBI WGS metagenome assembly ONZT01 (sample SAMN06348170, study PRJEB24527) | human gut metagenome | biome: human gut; feature: ankylosing spondylitis patient; material: feces | host: Homo sapiens | place: China | collected 2015-10
CGCTCTTCCGATCTGGAACAGAAGGTTTAAATGAGGCCTTAGATTAATATTTATTTCACAAAAAGTTCATTATTTTACTCTTGTAAAGAAGAGTGGATTTAGGTTATGATTAAGAGTAGCCTAAAATGCACATGTTTCAGTATAAGTACTGAAGAAAGCATTCAGGACGTTCGCACTGCGGGCGTCCTGTTCTTATTGTTTACAGAAAGGAGTATTTTACCTACTATGCTAAAAGTTTTATCAAAATGCATCCGTGAGTATAAGCAGGCATCCCTGAAAGCACCTTTGATGGTATCCCTGGAAGTGGTAATGGAGTGTATCATTCCGTTTATCATTGCCCAGCTGGTAAACCGAATGAAGGCAGGTGCCGGTTTTAGGGAGATCGCCATGTATGGTCTGGTACTGGTCATTATGGCTACGCTTTCCCTTATATTCGGCATCACTGCAGGTAATGCCTGCGCCACTGCTTCCTGCGGGTTTGCAAAGAACGTGAGAAAGGACCTGTTCTATAAGATCCAGGACTTTTCCTTTGAAAACATTGACCGGTTTTCATCTTCCTCTTTAGTTACCCGCCTGACTACAGACGTAACCAATGTACAGATGGCCTATATGATGATCGTCCGCATTGCCATCCGTGCACCACTTATGCTTATTTTTGCTTTTGCCATGGCCTTTATCATGGGCGGCAGAATGGCATGTATTTTTATCATTGTAGTACCCATACTGGGAATTGGCCTTTTTTCCATTATCCGTCTGGTCATGCCGCTGTTCCGCGCTGTATTTAACAAATATGATGCTTTAAATAATTCTGTTCAGGAAAATATTAAGGGCATCCGTGTTGTGAAATCTTATGTGCGGGAGAAGTATGAAAAAGAGAAGTTTGACCGCGCAGCAGAAGATGTGTGCGGTGATTTTACCCGTGCAGAAAAGATCCTTGCATTTAACAATCCGCTGATGCAGTTCTGCCTGTATACAGTTACGATCTTTGTGCTGTCTTTTGGTTCCTATACCATTATCACCAGCCGGGGACTGGATCTGGATGTAGGACAGTTTTCCGCTCTTTTAACCTATAGTTTCCAGATCTTAAGCAGTCTTATGATGGTGTCCATGGTCTTTGTTATGATCACACTGGCTTCTGAGTCTGCAAAGCGAATCGTAGAAGTTCTGGAAGAAAAGAGCAGTCTGGTAAATCCGGAAAATCCGGTTTACGAGGTAAAGGACGGTTCTGTTGATTTTGAAAATGTAAGCTTTAAATATTCTAAAAAGGCAGAGAGAAACGCTCTGGAGAATATTAACCTTCATATTAATTCCGGTGAGACTATTGGTATTATCGGTGGAACCGGTTCTTCCAAGTCTACTTTGATCCAGTTGATCTCCCGTCTGTATGATACCACAGAAGGTGTGGTAAAGGTGGGGGGAAGAGATGTAAGGGAATATGACCTTAAGACACTGCGAAACCAGGTTGCTGTTGTTTTACAGAAGAATATCCTGTTTTCAGGTACTATTGAAGAAAACCTGCGCTGGGGGGATAAAAACGCCACTCCAGAGGAAATAGCCCATGCCTGCAAGCTGGCCCAGGCAGATGAATTTGTTCTCCGTTTCCCGGATAAGTACAAGTCCTACATTGAACAGGGCGGTGCTAATGTTTCAGGTGGCCAGAAACAGAGACTTTGTATTGCAAGAGCACTTCTTAAAAAGCCGAAGATCCTGATCTTAGATGATTCTACCAGTGCGGTAGATACAAAGACAGATGCAATGATCCGGAGCGGATTTAAGGAATTTATCCCTGAGACTACAAAGATCATTATCGCACAGCGTATTTCATCTGTTCAGGAAGCCGATCATATTATTGTAATGGATGGCGGAAAGATCCAGGCAGTTGGAAATCACGAAGAACTGATGAAAGCCAGCCCGATCTACAGGGAAGTATATGAATCACAGAACAAAGGAGGCGGTCAGGATGAAGAATAATGGAAAAGCCATGGCAAAGGCTGGAAAAAAGACATTTTTGCGCCTGATCCGCACTATTTTCGGATTTTTCCCGGTGCTGATGCCTCTGGTACTCATAGGTATTTTATTTAATGCTATTGTAGGTTCTATTCCGGCAGTTTTTATGCAGAAGGTTATTGCTGTGGTAGAACAGAACTGGCAGTCCGGTGACTGGAATGGCTGCAAGGATGAGATCCTGCGTTATACAGGTATCCTTCTTACACTTTATGGTCTGGCGCTTGCAGCTTCTATCTTCTATAACCGGAAAATGGCTGAGATCACCCAAGGAACTTTAAAGAAGCTGCGTGAAAAAATGTTCAACAGTATGCAGGATTTTCCTGTAAAATATTTTGACACTCATAATCATGGGGATATTATGAGTTACTACACCAATGATATTGACACGCTGCGTCAGCTGATCTCCCAGAGTATTCCGCAGTTTTTAAATTCTGCTGTTATGGTAACTACAGTATTCTGCGTCATGCTTTACTATAGTATCTGGATGGCACTGGTGGTAGTTGCAGGTGTTGTGCTCATGCTGCATATTATAAAGAAAGTAGGGGGAAGTTCTGCAAAATTCTTTATCCAGCAGCAGAAAGCTATTGGTAAGACAGAAGGTTTTGTGGAAGAAATGATGAATGGCCAGAAGGTCATTAAGGTGTTCTGCCATGAAGAAGAAAGCGAAAAGGCTTTTGATGCTATTAATGATGAGCTGTTCCATGTGTCTGAAACAGCTAATAAATACGCAAATACCCTGGGACCGATCTTAAACAATATCGGTAACCTGCTGTATGTGGCAGTAGCTCTTGCCGGAAGCTTATTCCTGATGTTTAAAGTGCCTAATTTAAGCATTTCCCGATTACCATTTTCTATTAGTATCGTAGTGCCGTTCTTAAACATGACCAAACAGTTTGCAGGAAACATCAACCAGGTTTCCCAGCAGATCAATGCCGTTGTCATGGGTATGGCAGGCGCGGAGCGTATTTTTAGCCTGTTAGATGAAAAGCCGGAGGAAAATGAAGGATATGTAACACTGGTAAATGCAGTGGAAAATCCTGACGGAACTCTTTCAGAGCACAAAGAACGTACCGGTGTCTGGGCATGGAAACATCCCCACAGCGACGGAACGGTTACTTATACGAAGCTGACTGGTGATGTGCGTTTTGAAAATGTAGATTTTGGTTATGATCCTGAAAAAACAGTTCTTCATAACATTACACTGTATGCAGAACCTGGTCAGAAGGTAGCTTTCGTAGGCGCTACCGGTGCGGGAAAGACTACCATTACAAACCTGATCAACCGTTTTTATGATATTTCCAGTGGAACCATCCGTTATGACGGTATTAATATCAGCAAGATCAAAAAGTCAGATCTTCGCCATTCCTTAGGTATCGTTCTTCAGGATACCAACCTGTTTACAGGTACTGTAATGGAAAATATCCGATACAGCAACCCAGATGCAACAGACGAAGAGTGTATCGGAGCAGCAAAACTGGCCGGCGCCCATGATTTTATCACCCGTCTGCCGGAAGGCTATGAGACAGTGATTACCGGAAATGGTGAGAATTTATCTCAGGGACAGAGACAGCTGATCTCCATTGCCAGAGCAGCCGCTGCAGACCCGCCAGTTATGATCTTAGATGAGGCAACATCCTCTATTGATACACGTACAGAGGCTATCGTACAGCGGGGAATGGACGCCCTGATGCAGGGGCGTACAGTATTTGTCATTGCACACAGACTATCCACAGTGCGTAACTCCGATGTGATCATGGTACTGGAACAGGGCCACATCATCGAGCGCGGCAGCCATGATAAGCTGATTGAAGAAAAAGGAAAATACTATCAGCTATATACAGGAGCTTTCGAACTGGAGTAGCGCAGGAAAAAACAAGCGGCGCCGAAGGCGGCATTTGTTTTTTCCAAGCACTCCACGAGCAAACAGCCTGCGTCAGCAGGCGGTAAAGCGCGTCAGCGCGGGTTTGCGAGTCGGAAAAAAGCAGAAAAAAACAAAATTGGGGTACAACTGACAAAAAATCTACTCGCAAAATCAAGTACAAAAAGATTCCGAGAGTACATAAAAAAGAAAAGGGGGAAGGCAGATGGTTGATAAAATGGCGTTCTTAAAAGCCTATAATATTGACGAAGATGATTTTAAGGCAGCTGACATTTCCTGGGAAGAGCTGGCAGCGATCTATGATGATTATCTGTCAAAAGAAGAAAAACTCCGGGAGATCGGCAAAGACTTTGTCAATGATTATCTCTATGATATTGAGCGGGCGGGAATCCATTCCTACCGATACCGTACCAAAAATCCGGGACATCTTTTGGAGAAGATCATACGAAAACGGAAAGAAGATCCGGAGAAATTCAAAGATCTTAACAGGAATAATTATTATAAATACATGACCGACCTGATCGGTATCCGTGTATTTTTCCTTTACCGGGAAGATTGGATCTATTTCCACAAATATATTACCACTGTATTTGAAAATGACCCAGACATTTATGTAAAGGACAGAGGACAGGATTTTGACGAAGATCCATCCCATTGCTATATTGCAGAGCGTCCAAAGGTGTACCGGAGAAATGGTGATACCCGGATTTATGATGAAAAGTTGATCGATATTAAGTCAGATGGAATCTACCGTTCTCTCCACTATATTATCAAATATAAAGGATATTATGTAGAGATCCAGGGCAGAACGCTGTTTGAGGAAGGCTGGAGTGAGATCGACCATGACATTGTCTATCCATATTATAAAGATGATGAAATGTTAAAGGATTTTTCCACCTTGTTAAACCGCCTTTCCGGTATGGCTGATGAGATGAGTTCCTATTTTCGCAGGATGCGAAGTGTGAGAGAAGAACAGGGATTACTGACACATCATTCGGGGGAAGGTAAAAAAGAATGATAGTTCAACCATGACAGTAACAAAAATACGCTTTCTTTTCCAGGTTCCAGAAGGAACCATAGAAGAGAAAGCGTATTTTTTATATACAGCAGTGAGCAAGAATGTTATACTCACATGCTTTCTGTTTTAACCAGCCAGATGCAGTACATTGATCAGTAAGATCCAGCTTAATCCATAGTAAGAAACAACAGCAACCAAGTCGTTTACAGTTGTGATCAGTGGACCAGAAGCAACGGCCGGGTCAACATTGATCTTTTTAAAGAACAGTGGGATACAGGTACCTACGGCACCGGAGATCACCATTGCTAAAAGTAACGCAGCTCCGATACAGCCGGATACAGCATAGGCGAATGCAAAAGGCTTTCCTTTTGCGACTACAATGTATAAGCCAATGGCTGTGAAAGAAAGTACGCCAAGGATCAGACCATTTGAGAAGGCAATGCGCATTTCCTTCCATACCAGTTCCAGCTTCTGCTTTCCGGTAAGGGACTCGTCCATAAGCACACGGATGGTAACAGCCAGAGACTGGGTACCAACGTTTCCGGCCATGTCCAGGATCAGGGACTGGAAGCACATGATCAGTGTCAGCTGGCTTACTACCTGTTCAAAGAGGCCTACAACAGAGGAAACTACCATACCCAGAGCCAACAGAACTAACAGCCATGGAAGACGTTTCTTTAAACTTTCTTTTAAAGGTTCCTTTAAATCTTCCTCAGCAGTCAGACCTGCGAACTTAGCGTAATCTTCACCCATCTCATCATCGACCAGGTCTACGATACTCTGGGAAGTGATAACACCTAACAGTTTGTTGTTATTATTAAGGACTGGGATAGAGTCCTCGGAATAGTCTTTCAGTTTTTCAATACAGTCATCGATCAGTTCATGACCATATACATAAGGATAAGAGGTAACGATCAGATCCTCCAAAGCGGAGTCCTGTCTTGCAATGATCAGATCCTTCAGATCCATTGCGCCATAAAAGGTCTGATCCTCTGTTACCATAAAAATGGTAGAAATATTGTCATTCTTAGCTGCCTGTTCTACCAGACTGCTCATAGCCTGCTTTACGGTCAGATTTTCGCGGATCACAATACAGTTTGTGGTCATCCAGCTACCGATCTCGTCTTCATCGAAGGCTGCGATCACGGCAATATCTTTTTTTGCGTCATCATCCAGAAGTTCTGTAAGAAGAGAGCGTTTTTCTTTGGAAGTCATTTTCAAAACATCCACAACAGCGTCTGTTTCCATAGCAGAAAGGATAGCAGCAGCTTTCTTTACGTCCATTTCATCCAGATATTCCGCTGCCTGTTTCTGGTCGATATGCTCGAAAATATCAGAAAGCATATCTGTATCAAGGATACGGCAGATCTTGCGCCGTTCAGCTAAGGTCAGTTCCGGGAAAATGTCAGCAAGGTCGTTTTCATGGTAATCTTCCAGTTTATTTCTCAGAATACCCGGTGAGGCATTGCTTCGGATTACAGACAGGATCTCCTGGCTGTGATCCTGAACTTGAACTTTGTTTTCCATTTCAGTCTCCTTTTCATCTTTATTTTATTCAGTTTTCAACACGCCATCCTGTATAAAACATGATTTTATGGGCACAACAAAACCTGCACCTGTAAAATGTGCAGAAATAATAAACGCAGCATGTATCTGTGCGTCTGAGGATATGCGTGACAACTAAATTGAAAGACGGTATCCGTCCTCCATTTACAGTTTTGCGATGGATATTACAGGAGTTGTAAGAACGGGATAAGAAATGAAAAAGAAGTCCTGTATTTCAAGTTATATGAAATTATACGAAACAGAACAGACCGCTGTTTCCTTTATATCCCGTGCGTTTACTTCGCCCATGACTATCGCAACCGTCCATTCTGTTCACCTGCCTTTTTCATAAGATTAATGACCTGATGGCCTGAAGCGTTTATTAACAACTTCTTTACATATTATAAAGCCTGAGATCAAAATTTTCAATATAAAATGTGTAAAGGTACCGATAAAATTGGGTAAAATTTCTCAAATAGGATATGAAAAAAGATGGCACGAAAAACAGAAAAAATGTTTTGCGCCATCTTTTATAGGGAGATATTCTTAACGCCTGATATCTGGCAGAAAGGGGCTTATAAATATAAATAGGTTACAGTCGGTAGCATACTTTGCCTGGATTTAAGATCATTTTCGGATCAAATACACGTTTGATACCTTCCATTAACGCCATGTTGGTCTCACCAATAGACTCTACCAGATACTGGATCTTACCGGAGCCGATACCATGTTCACCGGAAACAAGTCCGCCCTGTGCGGACGCCTCTTTATAGATAAGGTCAAAGAATTTATCTACTCGCTTTTTAAATTCTTCTTCTGTAAGGTCATTGGAGCACTCATAAATATGAAGATTTCCATCACCTGCATGTCCAAAGGAACGGATCACAAGACCACATTCTTCACCGGTCTTATTTACAAATTCAAGATAAGAAGCGATCTTTGTAACAGGAACGACTACATCACACTCATCAAGGAGCTTAGTCTCTTCCATGATCACTTCCAGGAAAGCAGAGCGGGCTGCCCAGGCGTCACGCATTTTGGCAGGACTGTCAGCAACCAAAACGTCCATGGCACCGGCGTCAAGGACCAGTTCAGCTGCCTGTTCAAGAAGTGTATATAACTGGTCTTCGCTGTCAGAATCCAGTGTGATCAGAAGATAAGCGCCTACAGGCTGTCCTTCCATTTCTCTCGGGAAAGTAGAACGTCCGGTATGGCGTTCGGAAGCCAGTACGATCTCACGTTCCATAAATTCGATGGCCTGAGGATTTAAAGAAGACATTTTTAACTTCGGTACTGTTTCAAGAGCAGTTTTCAGATCTTCAAATGGTACGATCAGGGAAGCGCTTGCCTTTGGAGCAGGAATGATCTTTAAGGTCAGTTCCGTAATGATGCCTAATGTACCTTCAGAGCCGATCATAAGGTTCAACAGAGAATAACCGGAAGAGGTCTTGGAAACCGTAGCACCAAGGTGGGTGATCTCGCCCGTTGGAAGCACAACGGTCATGGCGCGTACATAATCTCTGGTGGAACCATATTTAACAGCGCGCATGCCGCCTGCATTGGTAGCCACATTTCCACCTACGCAGGCAAATTTTTCACCTGGATCCGGCGGGTACATCATGCCTTTTGTCAGGCAGTCTGCAGCAAGGTCATTTAAAAGAACGCCACATTCAATATTTACAACGAAATTTTCCAGATCATAATTTAGGATCCGGTTCATTTTTGACATATCAAGAAGAACACCGCCAAGAAGGGGAACAGCGCCGCCTGCAAGTCCGGTTCCGGCACCTCTTGGTGTAACAGGAATGGTATTTTCATAGCAGATCTTCATAACAGCAGCTACTTCCTCGGTGGAACGTGGTTGGACTACCAGGTCGGGCATATGAGTGCCGTAAATAGGCATTTCATCTCTGGAAAAATCAGGGTTGATATCATCGCCGGTAAGGATGTGATCCGATACCGCTTTCAGCTTGGAAATGATCTCAGGTGTGAGAGTATTATATTGATCCATAGTTTATAACCTCCTGTGCTGTATATCAGGGCGTATCTTTTTTAAAACAGAGCCCTGTTCATCTGGCAGTTTCATTATATAAAAAAGGGCCAAAATTGTGCAATGTGTAAAATATACAAAGATAAAAAGGGGATTTTGTATGTAATTTTATTAACAATGCACAATAAAACAGGGGTGACTTTTTCATGATTTTCCGGAAAGGATTTTCCGGAAAAGATGAGAGGGGAGGAAAAAAACGGAAAGGCTTTGCCGGTTTTTAAACTATGGTTTGTTAGAGAATTAACGACCTTGAAACAGCAGTAAAAATGACAGGAAATACCATGAGAAAAATGCTGTTTTTTTATGTTGAAAATCAACAAAAATTGTGAAAAGTGAAAGAGGAATGGGAAAAGCGCAAGGATTTTGGGGAATACACTTGTATAGTGAAATTATTTTAGGTATAATGAAATGAGATATACTAAGATGAAATGGGCAGACTGCCGTTTTATCAGACAAAAAATAGGAGGAATACTCGTGAACAGAGAGAAGATTATTGTAATCGACTTTGGCGGTCAGTACAATCAGCTGGTTGCCCGCCGTGTACGTGAGTGCAATGTTTATTGTGAGATCTATTCTTACAGAACTGATATTGAAAAGATCAAAGAAATGAATCCAAAGGGTATCATTTTAACCGGCGGACCAAACAGTGTATATGAAGAAGGCGCTGCAACCTGCAGCAAAGAACTGTTTGAACTGGGAATTCCGGTACTTGGACTGTGCTATGGTGCACAGCTGATGATGCATTTATTAGGCGGTCATGTATGCAAGGCACCTGTTCGTGAATACGGAAAGATCGAAGTAACCGTAGATCAGTCCAGCAAGCTGTTCAGTAACGTATCTGAAAAGACCATCTGCTGGATGAGCCACAACGATTACATCGAAAAAGAAGCTCCTGGATTTAAGATCATCGCTCACACAGACAACTGCCCGGTAGCAGCTGTAGAGTGTGCAGAAAAGAACCTGTATGCGATCCAGTATCATCCAGAGGTACTTCATACTGTAGAAGGAACCAAGATGCTGTCCAACTTCGTATACAATGTCTGCGGTTGTGCAGGTGACTGGAAGATGGATGCATTCGTTGAGAATACCATCAAAGCCATCCGTGCAAAAGTTGGAAACGGTAAGGTGCTGTGTGCACTGTCCGGCGGTGTAGACTCCTCTGTAGCAGCAGTTATGCTTGCAAAGGCAGTTGGCGACCAGCTGACCTGTGTATTCGTAGATCACGGTCTGCTGCGTAAAAACGAAGGCGACGAAGTAGAAGAAGTATTCGGACCAAACGGCCCATACAACTTAAACTTCATCCGTGTCAATGCCCAGGACCGTTTCTACAGCAAATTAGCAGGTGTAGAAGAGCCTGAAAGAAAACGTAAGATCATCGGTGAAGAATTCATCCGTGTATTTGAGGAAGAAGCAAAGAAGATCGGCGCTGTAGATTTCCTGGTACAGGGAACCATCTATCCAGACGTTGTAGAAAGTGGTCTGGGCGGTGAATCTGCAGTGATCAAGTCCCATCACAATGTAGGAGGACTTCCTGACTACGTAGATTTCAAGGAGATCATCGAACCTCTCCGTGACCTGTTCAAAGATGAAGTACGTAAAGCCGGCTTAGAGCTTGGTATCCCGGAGAAACTGGTATACCGTCAGCCATTCCCAGGCCCAGGCCTTGGAATTCGTATCATCGGCGAAGTAACCGCTGAAAAAGTAAAGATGGTACAGGAAGCAGACGCCATCTACCGCGAAGAGATCGCAAACGCAGGTCTCGACCGCAGCATCGGCCAGTACTTCGCAGCACTGACCAACATGCGCTCCGTAGGCGTTATGGGCGATGAAAGAACCTACGACTACGCCATCGCATTAAGAGCCGTAAACACCATCGACTTCATGACTGCCGAAGCAGCCGAGATTCCGTGGGAAGTACTTGGAAAAGTGGCAAGCAGAATTGTTAATGAAGTGAAGCATGTGAACAGAGTGCTTTATGATTGCACTGGGAAGCCACCGGCTACGATTGAGTTTGAATAAATCGAGTTGCTTAAAAAAGCCAGTGTTTATGCGGGTT
>ONZT01001871.1_pt1 | contig 10497 bp, 9 predicted proteins | sample 1671571 | NCBI WGS metagenome assembly ONZT01 (sample SAMN06348170, study PRJEB24527) | human gut metagenome | biome: human gut; feature: ankylosing spondylitis patient; material: feces | host: Homo sapiens | place: China | collected 2015-10
GACTGGAGTTCAGACGTGTGCTCTTCCGATCTGGCCTCGATGCAGCGCAGCAGCCATGCCATGTTGCGGCCCAACTCCTGCATCACGGCGCAGCCCTCGGCGTCCTGCAGCACCTGCTCGGGGTTGGAGCCGTGCACCATGGCCCAGTAGGAGCCGTTGACCAGCGGCATCTGGAAGAACTGGGGGTATTTGACAAGCTGGTCAAGAGTGGAGGTGGTGCCGGCGCGGCGGGCAGAGCAGCAGATGGCGGCGGGCTTATAGGCCAGATACTTGCCGCCCGCGTAGGCCAGACGGTCCATAAAGCTGGCCATGTTGCCCGCAGCGGAGGCGTAGTGCACCGGGCTGCCGAACACAAAGGCGTCGGCGGTCTTTGCCTTCTCAATGGCTTCGTTGACCACGCCGCCGAACACGCACCCGTTGCCGCTGCGGCAGCCGCCGCAGCCGATGCAGCCGCCCACGGGCTGGCCGCCGACGTGCAGGATCTCGGTCTCGATGCCCTGTGCCTTCAGTTCCCCGGCAACAAGGGAAAGGGCAGTGTAGGTGCAGCCCTTCTCGTGGGGGCTGCCGTTGATGAGCAGAACTTTCATGCTGTATACTCTCCTTTGCTGAAATGCGCCGTAAAATGCGCAATATTGCTGCTATGATTGTAGCACAAAGCCGCCCGCAGCGCAATGCGGGCTCTTGACAATGCTATGCAGTTGGGAGATAATAAAGGATACGAAAGAGTTCAAACTGGCTGCCGCGGGGGCGGCAGCTACGGCAAGGAGGTAACATCATGCGCGTGATCGCAGGAGAAGCCCGGGGCCGCAGGCTGGAAGCACTGCCCGGCACCGATGTCACCCGCCCCACCCTCTCGCAGGTGAAGGAGGCGATGTTCAGCATCGTACAGTTCGACCTGCCCGGGGCACGGGTGCTGGATCTGTATGCCGGCAGCGGCCAGCTGGGCATCGAGGCGCTGAGCCGGGGTGCGGCCCGGTGTGTCTTTCTGGACGAGAACCGGGAGGCCGTAAGCATCGTGATGCGCAACTGCAAGGCCTGCGGCGTGTTTGACCGCAGCCGGGTGAATATCGGCGAGGCTGCGCGGTTCTTATCGGCCTGCCGGGAGCAGTTCGATCTGGTGCTGCTGGACCCGCCCTTCCGTGGCGGCACGCTGGAAAAGATCCTGCCCGCCGTGGAAAAGTGCGTTGCCCCCGGCGGCATCGTGCTGTGCGAGAGCGAAACAGGCATCGTGCTGCCCGCGCAGGCGGGCAGTCTGACCCTGCAGAAACAGTATAAATACGGCAAGGTGCTGCTGTGGAAGTACACAAAGCCCATGCAGCCCGCCGCTGAGCAGGAGGGAGAAGCCTTATGAACGTGAACGAGCTTTTGGATACCATTGAGGATGCACTGGAAGAGAGCGCAAACGTGCCCCTTTCCGGCGGCAAGCGCATCGTGGATGTGGAGCAGATCCGGGATTATCTGGACGAGGTGCGGGCGGCTTTGCCCGGCGAGCTGCGGCAGGCGCAGCAGATCGTGAACGACCGGGCCCAGATCGTGGACAGCGCCAACGCACAGGCACAGGCTATTGTGAAAAAGGCCGAGGAGCGCGCCCGTATTCTGGTCAGCGACGCCGAGATCGTCAAGGCCGCCCAGCAGCGCGCTTCTGAGATCACCTCCGCAGCCCAGACCGAGGCGCGCACCCTGCGCCAGACTGTGACCGACTACTGCGAGAATATGCTGCGCACCACCGAGGACACCATGGTGGAAAACGCCGCACAGGTCAAAAACATCCGTAACAGCCTGCGCCAGAACGCCAAGAAAAACGGCTGATAACAGCCAACTTTCCACACAAATTCCACACATTGCGGAAAACACAGTCCCTGCGAGCAAAAATGACGGCTCACAGGGACTTTTTTTGTGGATTTTTGCGGCAAAAAGCCGCCCGAAAACCCTTGCATTCACGGGTCTGATTTGCTACAATAAAGATGTATCGGTGGGGCAAAGTGGGTAAAAGTAGGGCGCACGCCCTGCAAACGCCCCTGAAAGGGGGAGCAGCGCGTGTTTTTTGGCCGTTATGATTACACCATCGACGCCAAGGGGCGGCTGAACTTCCCCGCAAAATTCCGCGATGCCATGGGCGAGAGCTTTGTGGTGCTGGAATGGGTGGACAACTGCCTGTTCGCACTGCCCATGGAAGAAGTGGAGCGGCTGGCGGACAAGCTGGAAAGCGATGAGCTGATGGACAGCTGGGCCATCTCCGGCGATCTGTTCAGCACCGCCTGCGAGGTAGCGCCGGACAAGCAGGGACGCATCCTGCTGCCCGCCGAGCTGCGCGCCTACGCCGGGCTGGAAAAGGACGTGACCATCATCGGCAACCGCAACCACGCCGAGATCTGGGCCACCGAGGTCTGGAACGCCCGCCGCGCCGCCGTGACCAACGACCAGCGGGCCGAGCGGCTGCGCAAGCTGCACCTCTGATGCAAAAAAAACTAAAATCGAGAAAGGAGGCCGTGCCAATGGCCTTTGAAGAACAGCAGCCCTTTGACCCGGCCTCGTTTGAGCATATCCCCGTTTTGCTGAACGAGTGCCTGACAGGGCTTGCCATCGACCCGGCGGGCACCTATCTGGACGGCACCGCTGGCGGCGCGGGACATTCCCGCCAGATCGCTTTGCGGCTGGACGCCGCCAAGGGCGGCAGACTCATCTCGCTGGATCAGGACCCGGACGCGGTGCAGACCGCGCGCTCCCGCCTTGCCGGGCTGCCTGCTACCGTGGTACAAATCAATTTCCGTTATGCGGGACAGGCGCTGGAGCAGCTGGGCATTGAAAAGATCAACGGCGCACTGCTGGATCTTGGCGTTTCCAGCCGCCAGCTGGACGATGCCGCCCGGGGCTTTTCCTACCGGGCAGACGCGCCGCTGGATATGCGCATGAGCCAGCAGGGCGAGACTGCAGCAGACCTTGTGAACACCGAAAGCCGCGAGGAACTGGCCCGCATCCTGCGGGATTACGGCGAGGAGCCCTATGCGTGGCAGATCGCGGGAAAGATCGTGGAGGCGCGGGAAACCGCTCCCATCCTGACCACCCTGCAGCTGGCAGACATTGTAGCAAGCGCCATGCCTCCGGCAGAGCGCCGCAAAAACAAGAACCCTTCCCGCCGCACCTTTCAGGCACTGCGCATTGCAGTGAACCACGAACTGGACGCGCTGGAAGAGGGTTTGGATACCATTTTCGATCACCTTGCACCGGGCGGCCGGTTGTGCGTGATCACCTTCCACTCTCTGGAGGACCGGCTGGTCAAGAACAAGTTCCGCCGCTGGTCCACAGCCTGTACCTGCCCGCCGGAGTTTCCGGTGTGTGTATGCGGCGGCAAGGCAAAGGCAAAGCTTATCACCCGCAAACCCATTGAAGCTGATACGCAGGAGCTGGAGGAGAACCGGCGCAGCCGTTCTGCCCACCTGCGTGTGCTGGAAAAATGCTGAGATGCCGGAAGCACCGGCATCGTGAGGAGGAGAGGAATCATGGGTCAGCCAGCATATGATCGTAACGCGGCGCGCCGCCGCAGGGCACCGCAGCCCCAGCGCAAAGCAAACCTGCGGGTAGCAAAGGGCGGCAAGCGGCGGTTGAACCCGCTGCAGGCCGCCGTACATAACGCCATGAATCTGGTGGCGGCAGCACTGCTGGTGGGCTTTGCCATCAGCCTGCTGTGGAGCGAGGCACAGCTGGTGGAGCTGAACGACCAGATCCAATCCACTAAGGCGCAGCTGGTCAGCGAGCAGAGCCAGTATACCTACTACAACAGCACTCTGAACAGCAAGACCAACATTGCCAGCGTGGAGGAGACCGCAGGGCGGCTGGGTTTGATGAAAGTAGACCCCAGCCAGATCACCTACATCCGCTTGGGCGAAAGCGGCGCACTGGTGCGCCGGGAGTCCACCGTGCGGCAATGGACCGACTTTTTGTACACCGGTGCGGTGAACATTCTGGGCACCGTGAGATAAACGGAAAAAGCGTGCGGCAGCGCACGCTTTTTTCGGTTTATGGACACCGCAGTCTGAACAAATAACAGCGCAGGGCGTGCGGAATGCAGTGCACGCCCCGCAGGAGAGAACCAATGCAAGAACCTTTCCGTAACAAAAAAAGCAGGGGCTACCGCCTGCGTCCGGCCACCGGACGGGATCGGCTGGACAGCCGGGTGCGGCGGATTTGCAGCCGTCTGGGCATCCTTGCGGTGGTGGTGGCAGCAGCCATCGTCATCCGCAGCCTGTATAATATCCAGATCATCCACGGAGCCGAGTACCGCCAGTACGCTGCCCAACAGCAGCTGCTGGATACCACCATCAAGGCCACCCGGGGCGAGATCTACGATGCTTCCGGCATCACCCTTGCCTCCACCAGCGTGGTGTGGACCATCTGGGCAGACCCCAGTTACAGCAGCATCCTTTATACCAGCAAGACCAATGATGACGACACCGTGACCAAAACGCTGGACCCCGCCATGTGTGCCGAGGTGAGCCGGGAGCTGACGTTGCGTCTGCTCTCCGGGGACGGTGAAAGCATGGACAGCGTGGACACCTCCTCGGCAGAGTATCAGCAGCAGTACCAGACTGTTTACGATGCACTTTCCCGGCTGGATTCTGCCTACGTCACCCTTGCCACCAAGGTGAACAACGCGGTGAAGCTTTCCATTGAAAAGTACGTCACCAGCTTCAACAAGGCACACAAAAAGGCCACCGATACCTCCCGCAAGGGGCGCATCTCAGTGTCCTCGGAAAAGAGCTTCCAGCGCAACTACCCCTACGGTGCCTTTGCCGCAGCGGTGCTGGGCTTTACGGATGCGGACGGCGTCGGCACCTACGGACTGGAAAAATCCTACCAGTCCACCTTGGCCGGTGTGGATGGCCGCACCATCACCCAGCGCAACGCGGTGGGCAACGCCATTGCAGACGCCAACGCCACCACCTTTGCCGCTAAGGACGGCTCCAATCTGGTGCTGTCGCTGGATGTGAACGTGCAGGAAATCGCGGAGCGGTACCTGAACGAAGCCATTGCAGCCAACACGGTGGAAAACCGCGGCTGCGCCATTGTAATGAACGTTAAGACCGGCGCTATCCTTGCCATGGCTTCCAAGCCGGACTTTGACCCCAACGACCCGCTGAACTACACCGCCAACGAGGCTTATCTCAACGAGCTGGTGCACGCAGAGCCGGAGCTTTACGGCGTCTATAAAAAGGACGCCGACGGCAACTACATCACCGATGAACAGGGCAACAAAATTCTGGACGAGGAAGCGGACTATTCCGGCTACTACCGGGATATCCTGTGGAAAAACAAGACCATCACCGAGCTGTACTACCCCGGTTCTGTGTTCAAGGTCATCACCTCTGCTATGGGCATCGACTCCGGCGTGGCGACCATGAGCACCACCTTTACCTGCTCCGGCGCTTACGGCGTAGCCAAGGAGACCTACCACTGCGCAGGGCGCAAGGCGCACGGCCTGCTCAATATGGCCGAGGCGCTGCGCAAGAGCTGCAACATCTACTACATCCAGCTGGGGCAGCGCGTCGGCTCGCAGCAGTTCTATAACTACTTCGATGCCTTCGGCTTTACCGCCCGTACCGGGGTGGACCTGCCCAGCGAGACCAACTTTATGCAGTACTACCGCGCCGACCAGCTGGGCGAGGTGCAGCTGGCTTCCTCCTCCTTCGGTCAGGCCATGGCCATCACCCCGCTGCAGATGTGCACCGCCATTGCAGCCACTGTCAACGGCGGGTATCTGGTCACCCCCCATGTGGTGGATAAGATCACCGATGTCAACGGCAACGTCATTCAGGAGATCGGCGCAAACGTGCGCCGTCAGGTCATCAGCCAGAGCGCCAGCGATGTTATCCGTCAGATGATGGAGTACGAGGTGGGCAACGGCACCGGCGGCGGCAAAAACGCCTATGTGTCCGGTTACCGCATCGGCGGCAAGTCCGGCACCTCCGAGCAGCTGAATATGCACCGCCGCGCCGACGGCGACTATAAAAAGGTGGCGTCCTTTGTGGCGGTGCTGCCCGCCAACGACCCGGAAATCCTCGTCTACGTCATGCTGGACGACCCCAACAACGCCCGGACGGACTACTCCTCCATCCTTGCAGCCCCTGTGGCAAGCAATATCATCAGCGAGGTGGCTCCCTATCTGGGCATCGCCACCGACGGCGAGGATCGCAGCGGCACCATCGTCACTGTGCCGAACCTTGTGGGCACCGAGTGGAGCAACGCGCAGGTGAGCCTGAACATTCAGGGCCTGAAGCATCAGCTGCAGGAGAGCCAGAGCAGCCAGTCTGCTGCCCCGGTCACCTACCAGTACCCCCACGCAGGCGCAAAGGTGCCCTACGGCACCACCATCTACCTGTATACCGATACCTACGAGGGCAGCCGCACCGAGGTGCCGGATGTGACCGGCAAGAGCCCGGACTTTGCCCGCCAGATGCTGAGCGCCGCCGGGCTGAACTGTGTGGTGGAGGGCAGCGGCACGGTGCAGGCGCAAAGCGCAGAGCCCGGCTCCAGCGTGCAGCGCGGCACCATCATCACCCTGACCTGTGGGTAAAACAGCTTTTTCGGCATCTTCGACAAGGCTTTCAGCATAAAGCACTGCCGCAAGGCAGTGATGGATGAGGGTGCAGCATTCAATAGAACGAGAGGGGATAGAACAATGGAAAAGATCCATGCAAGCAAGCTTCTGGCAGGGCTGGTGCCTGCCGGAAAACTGACCAGTGACCCGGAGGTGGCACTGGTCACCACTGACAGCCGCGAGGTAAAACCCGGCTGCATTTTTGTGGCCTTCCCCGGCGAGCGGTTCGACGGCCATGATTTCGCCGCCCGTGCGCTGGAGCAGGGCGCGGAGTATGTGGTGGTCAACCATCCCGTGCCCGGTGTGCCGGAGGAAAAGGCCATCCTTTGCCCGGACAGCTACCACGCCATGATGGTGATGGGCGCAAATTACCGCAGCCAGTACCATCCCAAAATGGTGGGTGTGACCGGCAGTGTGGGCAAGACCACCACCAAGCAGATGACCTACGCCGCCCTGAGCGGCTTTGGCGAGACTATCAAGACCGAGGGCAACCAGAACAATGAGCTTGGAATGCCCCGCACCCTGATGCGGCTGGAAAGCAGCACCGAGTACGCGGTCATCGAGATGGGCATGAGCCACGCCGGCGAGATCGACCGTCTGGCGCGGGCAGCACGGCCGGATGTGGGCATCATCACCTGCATCGGCGTGTCTCATATCGGCAATCTGGGCAGTCAGGAGAACATCTGCAAGGCAAAGCTGGAGATCTGCAACGGTCTGCCGGAGGGTGCGCCGCTGGTGCTGAACTACGACGACCCCTTCCTGCGCAAGGCAGTGCTGCCCGCCCATGTGCGCCCGGTGTGGTTCAGCCTGAACGATGAAAACGCAGACGTCTGCGCCCTGTCCATCCGGCAGGAGACTGACGGCATGAGTTTTGTGCTGGAAGATCAGGAGCACGGCACCTTTGTGGTGAACATCCCCGCCATGGGACGCCATAATGTGGCAAACGCTCTGGCTGCCTACTGCGCCGCCACCCGTCTGGGGTGTGACGCCAAGAGGGTCATCCGGGGTCTTTCCAACTTTGAGCAGACCGGACGCCGCCAGAAGGTAGTGGACAGCGAGGGCGTGACCGTCATCGAGGACTGCTACAACGCAAACCCGGACAGCATGAAGGCTGCGCTGGCGATGTTCAAGGATTTCCCCTGCAAGCGCCGCTTTGCCCTGCTGGGCGATATGCTGGAGCTGGGCGAGCTGAGCCGCGAAGCACACGAGGAGCTGGGACGCCTTGCCGCCGAGAGCGGGCTGTACTGCCTGATCACCTACGGCGAGCAGGCCAAGCGCACCGCCGTAGTGGCTGCGGCCAAGGGCGTAAAGACCCTGCACGCAGACAGCTACCGCGAGGCTGCCGATGCTCTGCTGAGCCGGGTGCAGCCCGGCGATGCCATTCTGGTAAAGGCCAGCCACGGCATGGCACTGGAAAAAGTGCTGGATATCTTCTACGAAGAGCATAAAGAAACGGAAGTATAAGTATTTGGCGAAATGGAGTGGCTGAGTTATGGAGCGTTTCGCCTTGGCAGCGGCGGTGGTGCTGGGCTTTGCCCTTACGGCAGCCCTGTGCAGCCTGTTTGTGCCGCTGCGGCGGGTGCTGGAACGCCGCGAACAACAACAGCAGCCGGTACAGTCTGAGCAGCCCCGGCCTGCACCCCTGCGTGCCCCGCTGTGGGGTGGGCTGTGTGCTGCGGCGGGCACGGTGGCTGCAGTGGGCGTGGGCTGGCTTGCCGCCTGCGTAGGCCAGCCGGAGCTGTTGGGCAGCGAAAGCCGGTTGATGACACGGCTGCTCACGGCGCTGGCTGGGAGCCTTGCCTTTGGGGCAGTGGGTCTTGCAGAGGACCTTGCCCGGATGCGCAGCCCGGCGGCGCTGGGGCTGCGGCGGGATGTGCGGCTTTTGCTGGAAGCACTGGCCGCGGCCTTTGTCCTTTTGCTGCTGCGGGCAGCGGGCTGTCTGCCCCGGGGGCTGGGCGTGCCCGGGGCGGGGTATGTGCTGCTGGGCAGCGCCGTGCCCTTTTTGTGGGCGGTGCTCATGGTGGCACTGGCTGAGTGCGCCCGCATCGCCGAGCGGGACGAGGGCGCGGTGTGCGGTGCGGCCTTTGTGGCCATGCTGGCGTTGATGATGGTAGAGGCTGGTCTGGGCGTTTCTGGGCTGGCGGTGCTGCCCGGAGCGTTGGCCGGGGCACTGGTGGCACTGGGGCTGTGGGCGTTCCCTCCGGCAAGGCTGGGGGTGGGCTGCTGCGGCAGTCTGCTGGCAGCGGGTGCCATCGGCTGCATCCCGCTCAGTCTGGACATGACCAGCCTGAGTGTGCCGCTGGCGCTGCCCTTCTGGGCGGCGGGCGGTCTTTTGGCAGCGCAGCTGCTGTGTGCAAAACGCACCGGCAAACCCTTGCGCTGCTGGGTAAAAAAGCATAAAATGAGCCCGGAGACGGTGTTCCTGTGCAGCTTTGCGCTGAGCGCTGTCGGCTATGTGCTGGCGCTGGCGCTGCTGCGCTGGTGCTGACCGGGCACAGAGAGGGAAGGGAGCGCAGATGGCGACTATCCGCAAAAAACACAGAGCGCCGGTGTCGGTGTTCCAGCGAGATCCGGGCCCGTGGTCCCGGCTGCTGATCGACTGGCTGGCTACGCTGGCTGTTATTATGATCTTTGGGCTGGTGATGCTGTTCAGTGCCAGCTACACCACCGGTTACCTGCGCATGGGCGACAGCTTCCACTACATCAAGCAGCAGGCGCTGTGCATGATGATCGGGCTGGCCTGCATGTTCCTGATGAGTTATATGGATCACCGCTTTTTGCGCAAGATGGTGGTGCCGGGCTACATCATCGTGCTGGCCATGCTGGCCGTCACCCTGACCATGGCCCCTCTGAACGGCTGCCGCCGCTGGATCCGCTTTGGCGGGCTTACGCTGCAATCCTCCGAGGTGGCAAAGTTTGAAATGATCCTGTTCAGCTCCCATCTTGCGGCAAAAGCGCCGCAGGTGGAGCGGCTGGACCCGGAGCGCCGCATCCTGCTTACCCCCCGGGAGTGGCTGCGGGTGCGGGTGTGGAAGCAGCTGGTGGTGCCGGTGCTGCCCCTTATACCGGTGGTCATCCTGCTGGCATTGGAGCCGCATATGTCCGGCATCGTGCTGACGGTGGCGGTGGTGGGCACCATCCTGCTGCTGTCCGGCAGCGGCGGTGTGCTGACATGGGCGGGTGCCATCACGGCAGGCGCCCTGCTGGAAACGCTGCTCTCCCATGTGGACTCCATCCCTTACCTGCAAAAGCGTCTGGACGGATGGACACAGGATCTGAGCAAGATGACCGACCAGACCGTGCAGAGCCTTTACGCCATCGGCTCCGGCGGGCTGAAGGGGCTGGGGCTGGGCAACAGCGTGGAAAAGCAGCTCTGGCTGCCGGAAAGCACCAACGACTTCATCTTCAGCGTCGTGTGCGAGGAGCTGGGCTTCATCGGCGCAGTGCTCATTATCGTGCTGTTCGTGCTGTTCATCGTGCAGGGGCTGCTCATCGCCTATAAGGCGGAGAATTTGTACTGCACCATGGTGGGCATCGGCATCATGGCACAGATCGCGTGGCAGGTGTTCTGCAATATCGCCGTGGTCACCAACACCCTGCCCAACACCGGCATCAGCCTGCCCTTCTTCTCCTCCGGCGGCACAAGCCTGATTTTGCTGCTGGCAGAAATGGGCGTGATGGTGAACATAGGCCGCAACGGCGAGCGGGTGGCGCAGCAGCGGGAGCAGATGCGTGCCCAGCGGGAAGCCGCCCGCGCCGAGCGGGAAGCAGAACTTGCCCGCAAGACCATTGACTTGGCTTCTGCCCGCGCAGCCCGTACAGAACAGTAAAACAAACCGCAAGCCCGCCCGGCCGCAGGCCAGATCGGAAGAGCGTCGTGTAGGGAAAGAGTGTAGATCTCG
>ONZT01001874.1_pt1 | contig 10488 bp, 10 predicted proteins | sample 1671571 | NCBI WGS metagenome assembly ONZT01 (sample SAMN06348170, study PRJEB24527) | human gut metagenome | biome: human gut; feature: ankylosing spondylitis patient; material: feces | host: Homo sapiens | place: China | collected 2015-10
GACCCCCAACCACGCCGAATGTATCCGCTGTGGGATGTGTATGAAAGCCTGCCCTACGGATGCCATTCAGTATAAATTCGGGCTGGGAGACAAATCAAACACTGAAACAACAAAGGAGTAAAACCATGAAATTCAACCGTGTAACTGCACTTTCGCTCAGCCTTGTGCTGGCCTTCAGCCTTGCCGCCTGCGGGCAGGGCGCATCCTCTGCATCCTCTGCATCCTCTTCTTCTGCCGCTTCCTCTGCGGCTGCGGAAGCCAAGACCGAGGAGCAGCTGCTGGCAGAGGAAAACGAGATCCTTTCCGCAAACGATGCCCTGTGGGAGAAGGTGTTCTCCTCCATGGACAAAAACGTGACCGAGACCACCCTCAGCACGAACTACGGCGATTTTCTGCGCAGCGCCGTGGAAAAGACAAAGGACCAATTCTCGGACGAGGAGTACAAGACCTTGACCGCCGATGCCGAAAAGATCCGTGCCATCGAGGAACAGATCGCCGCCCTTGCCCCCGCAGGGGATGCTGCTTCCGGCGCTGCCGCACAGGGCACTGCCTTTCCCCAGTTTGAGGGCAGCGATTTAGAGGGCAACCCGGTGGACAACAGCCTGTTTGCGGGCAACGCCTTTACGGTGGTAAACTTCTGGTTCAACGGCTGCAAGCCCTGCGTGGAGGAACTGGACGACCTGAACGCCCTGAACGAAAAGGTCAAGGCGCAGGGCGGCGAGGTTGTCGGCATCAACACCGAGACGCTAGACGGCAACCAGCAGGGCATCGAAGCCGCCAAAAAACTGCTGGCTACAAAGGGCGCAAGCTACCGCAACATCTACTTTGCCTCCGGCAGCGACGCCGGCAAGTTCGCGCTGAACATCATGGCTTTCCCCACCACCTACGTCTTTGACCGGGACGGCAACGTTGTGGGCCAGCCCCTGCTGGGCGGCATCGACAAGGAAGAAAACCTTGCCGCCCTGCAAAAAAATATTGACGCCGCCCTTGCCAAGGACAGCGCCAAATAAGCTATTCTCCCCTGCCGCCTCCGGGCGGCTTTTTTGTTTCCTGCGGGCATTGCCATGCACGCCCGGGCGCCGGACGGAATACGCTGGGGCAGAAGCATACTTTTACCAGTAAAGGAGCGTATCTCCATGAAAAACACCGGAACTCTCCGCATCCAGACCTTTGCGGCACGCCAGTCTGCCCCCGTGGAGGGGGTGACCGTTGCGGTGCAGGGGGACGGCTTTACCCTGCACTGCATCACTGATGCCACCGGCAGCGCCGCCGATATTCCCGTTGAAGCCCCCGCCTGCGCCCTCTCGTTGGACGAGGACAACACCACCCGCCCCTACGCCATTGTCAGCCTGACCGCCGCAAAGCCCGGCTATCGCACCGTGCGCATTGAGGGCATCCAGATCTTTGCCGGACAGGTAACGCTGGCACAGCCCCAGATGCTGCCCGACACCGAGGAAGGCCGGGACATCCCGAACGCGCCCATCATCATCCCGCCGCACGCCCTGTTTGCCAGCAGCGGCGGCAGCGGCCCGCAGCCGCGGGAAAACTGCACGCCCCGGGTGCTGGAGCAGGTCGTCATCCCAAAAAATATCACGGTGCATCTGGGCAAACCGGCGGCTGCCGCCCGCAACGTGACCGTCTCCTTCCGGGATTATATCGCAAACGTGGCTTCCAGTGAGGTGTACCCTACTTGGCCGGAGCAGGCACTGCGGGCGAATATCCACTGCCAGATCTCGCTGGCGCTGAACCGCATCTATACCGAGTGGTATCCCAGCAAGGGCTACACCTTCAACATTACCAACTCCACCAGCTACGACCAGTACTACGTCCACGGGCGCACAGTGTTCGAGGTGATGGTGCGCATCACGGACGATATCTTCAACACCTATCTGCGCAAAAGCGGTACGGTGAACCCCTATTATTCCGAGTACTGCGACGGCAAGTCGGTCACCTGCCCGGGGCTTAAGCAGTGGGGTACAGTGACGCTGGCCAACAACGGGCGCAGCGCCTTGCAGATCCTGCGCTACTACTACGGCAGCAGCATCGAGATCGTGCGCACCAAAAATATCCGCTCCATCCCGCAGAGCTACCCCGGTACACCGCTGCGGCAGGGCAGCCGCGGCGCGGCCGTGTTCACCCTGCAAAGACAGCTGAACCGCATCGCCAAGGACTATCCCTTCCTCGGCAAACTGACGGTGGACGGCGTATTCGGCAGCCGGATGGCCGCCACGGTGCGGGCGTTCCAAAAGCAGTTCAACCTGACCGCCGACGGCGTGGTGGGGCGGCAGACATGGTACAAGATCAGCTACATCTATGTATCGGTAAAGGACCTCGCCGAACTGACCAGCGAGGGCGAGACTTCCACCGGCACCCTGTCCAATGGCACATGGAACGGCACGGTGCTGAGCACCGGCGCTTCCGGCAGCGCTGTGGAGCAGGTACAGTTCTGGCTGAATACGCTGACGCAGTACGACAGCGCCATCCCCGCCGTAAAGGTGGACGGCGTATACGGCACTGCCACCGCCAATGCGGTGCGCGCCTTCCAGCGCAAATACGGCCTTACCGTAGACGGCATAGTGGGGCAGACCACATGGAAAGAGCTGTATGACGAGTTTTTAAGCATCCAGTCTGACAACGGCACCCCCAACGCCTACCCCGGCACGCCGCTGCGGGAGGGTTCCTCCGGGCAGAACGTGCGGCTGGTGCAGTTCTGGCTGAAGATCGCCCGCACCGTGTACCCAAGCCTTGAAAACGTGACCGTGGACGGAAAATTCGGCGCAGGCACGGCGGCGGCTGTGCGGCGGTTCCAGCGGTACTTCGGGCTGACGGCAGACGGGGTGGTGGGGCGCACCACATGGCAAAAGCTGTACGAGGTGTACAACGATATCGCCAACCGGCTGCTCTCTTCTTCCCTGCGCCCCGGCGAGTACCCGGGCGTGCTGCGCACCGGCTCCACCGGCACGGCGGTGCGGGAGCTGCAATTTTACCTCTACCTCATGAGCGCCTACGAAAGCAGCATCCCGCCGGTGAGCATTGACGGAAAGTTTGGCGCGGATACCGAGCGGGCGGTGCGGGCATACCAGCGGTTTGCAGGGCTTACCGTGGACGGCATAGTGGGGCGTACCACATGGAACTCCCTCTATGGCCGCGCCAGTCAGCTGCGCTCTTCCGGCCCGGTGGTCACCTTAAAGCGTCTGCCTTACCCCGGCACGCCGCTGACAGTGGGCAGCAGCGGCAAGACCGTATTGTATTACAATCTGCTTTTACAGCGCATCGCCTACTATTTTTCCAGCGTGGAAGCTCCGCCCCTTGCCGACCGTTATACCGACGAGACTGCCGCCGCCACCCGCAGCGCCCAGCAGCTATTAGGGCTGGAGCAGACCGGCATTGCAGATGCTGACACATGGACGGCGGTGGAAGCGCTGAGCTTGCAGCTGGCCGCTCATGCCCCGAACCCCGACCGGGGCACCACGCCCAGCACTGCTTACCCGGGGCGTGCCATCGCTGAGGGCAGCGCCGGGCAGGAGGTGGGACAGGTGGAGCGCTGGCTCAACCGCCGGGCACAGCTTTCCTGCGGCGAGGGCTATGTGACCGATAACAACCGCTTTGGCGCGTCAGACGCCGCTGCCGTGCGGGCTGTCCAGCAGCAGGCGGGGCTACACCCGGTAAACGGCATCGTGTACCGTGAAACATGGCACGCTCTGCAAGCCCAGTGCACCGACCCCTGCGGCCGTGAGAAGGAGGAATGAGGGATGGCACGCCTTTTGATCTACGACGCCTACGAAAACAAGGTGTACACCTACGCAAACCTGAACGAGAACGACCCCATGCCTTACAGCACCCTGACCACCCTGCGGCTGCGGGAGTTCCGGGGCAAATCGGCCAGCCCTACCCTGTGGACCACCATTGCCGCCATGGAGGCGTGGAACCTGACCCGCCGCAAATACGGCAGGGGCATCCCGGTGGGGTACGCCTTCCGCCGCATCTGGGAGGGCGGTCACGGCACCCGCAGCCAGCACTATGCAGGGGTAGCGTTTGACGTAGGGCAAAGCCTTGACCAGCGCCAGCGCACCGCCATTTACAACGCCGCCCGCGCTACCGGCGCATGGGGCTATGTGGAGCCGCTGAGCCAGACCCCCACATGGGTGCACTTTGACCGCCGCTACGGCACCCCGGCGTGCAGCGGCACCACCGCCGGTTACCCCACCCTGCGCCGGGGCAGCCGGGGCTGCTATGTCATGGTTTTGCAGGACGCACTTTCCACCCTTGGCTACCAGACCGGCAGCCGTATCGACGGCATTTTTGGTGCCCGCACCGAGCAGGCTCTGCGCGGCTACCAGAAGCGCACCAGCCTGCGGGTGGACGGCGTATGCGGCTGCGACAGCTGGAAAAAGATCTCCACCGCCGTCATCGGCATCGGACGCACCAAAACCACCATTGACTAGCGTTTGTCCCATACAGAAAGAGCGGCCGCACAAAACCATGTGCGGTCGCTCTTTTTCACTTATTTTACAGCCTGTTTCAGCTGTTCCAGATCTGCGGCATCCGGGTGGGAGAGCGCCTTATCGAAGTTTTCGATCAGGGCATCCAGATTGGGGATGTGCGCAGGCTGCGCCTTCATCGCCTCGTACCGCTGCCGGACGGACATGGGCATTTTGCCCTGACACATAAAGCTGCCGATGACGGTGTTGCTCCCGTCCAGCGCCTTCCGGGTGGCAGCAAGGATCTTTTCAAAGTAAGGCACACTGCCGCCAAAGCCTGCGGTGCCAAACAGGAATATCTGCTTGCCGCGCAGCTGCTGCAAAAATTCCAGCGTGTCGGCATCGGCCTTGCCTTTATCTGTCCAGAAGCCCACATACAGGGTGTCTGCTGCCAGCGCGGCAGCGTCGGGTGCGCCGAAATAGCAGCAGTCTGCCTGCGGCAGTTGCTCCTGCAGGGTCTGTGCCAGCAGTGCGGTGTTGCCGGTTTTGCTGCTGAATACGATGGCGTAACTCATTTTTACCTCCCTCAGAGCAGCGGCAAAGCTGCCGGATGCTCTTGTGCATACATTATTTTACGGCGCTTCCTTTGCCGGGAGAGCCTGAAATCATGGAACAGTATAGTACAGTGCCCTGCCAAAATCAAGGGTTGACGATATTCTCGCCTTTCCCTGCCAGAAAGCTGCGCAGGTTGCCGGTGGTGATGTCCATCAGCCGCTGCAAGGCTTCCTTGGTAGTCCACGCGATATGCGGGGTAAGCACCGCGCCCGGCAGGCCGCGCAGGCGGCTTTGGGGCGGCAGCGGCTCAGTGGCAAAGGCATCGGCACCGTAAAAGGCAAGCTTGCCGCTTTCCAGCGCATCGGCTACGGCTTCTTCGTCCACCAGTGCACCCCGGGCGGTGTTCAGCAGAATGGCACCGGGCTTCATTTTTGCAAGGGCTTCCCGGCTCATCAGCCCGCGGGTTTCCGGGGTGGCCGGGCAGTGCAGGCTAAGCACATCGCTGCGGGCAAGCAGGGTGTCAAAATCCACGAACTCCACCCCATCGGCGGCGTACTCCGGGCGCACCGTGCGGGTGCACACCAGCACCTCCATGCCAAAGGCCTTTGCAATGCGGGCGGTCTGGCGGCCGATGCTGCCGTAGCCGTAGATGCCAAAGGTCTTGCCCAGCAGCTCCACCTGCGGCAGCAGACCATATTCTGCTGGGATGCCCAGCTGCCAGTACCCGGCCTTTACCGCCCGGTCGTACCGCTGGGCGCACTGGCAGATGGCCAGCAGCAGGCTGAAGGTCATCTGTGCCACGCTGTAAGTAGAATACCCCGGCACGTTGGCCACTGCCACCCCATGACGACGGCAGGCATCAAGGTCGATATTATCCGTGCCGGTGGCGATGATGCCCACCCACTTGAGGTTCGGGCACTGCGCCAGCACTGCTTCGTCAATGCGGCACTTGTTGATAAGCACCAGCTCTGCATCCCCGATGCGGGGCGCAATGTCGGCGTAGTCGGTGCGCACATAGCTGGTGGTGTCCGGCACCAGTGCCTTTACCCCGGACCAGTCCAAGTCTCCTTCTTCCATCACATAGCTTTCCAGAATCACTGCCTTCATAATTTCTCATTCCCTCTCTGGTTTACATTATTCCGTTTCTTTCAGCGGATAAAGCGCCAGCGCAAGGCTGCCGCCGTAGGGGCGGCTGTCCAGCGCGGCATAGCCTTTTGCCAGCAGCAGCGCCAGCTGTACCCTGTCTTCCAGCGGCACCCACACCGGCGCAGTGCGGGCGGGCACGCAGCCGGTGCGCAGCAAAAAGCAGGGCGCAAGGCTTTCCAGCGGGCGCAGCGCCCGCAGCCCGAAGCCCTGCCGGAAATACAGCGGCAACAGCGCTGCCGCCGTTTCGGTGCACTCCACCACCGCCCATGCCGTGCCCTTGCGGCGCAGCCGGTCTGCCCGGGCTGCGGCAACCTCCACCAGCCGGGCGGGCAGCTCCGTGCCGGTACACACCGGCGGGGTAAGCAGACAGCCGCCCTCCAGCTGCCTGCGTCCCAGCCAGCTGCGCAGTGCTGCTGCGGCGGCGGTATCGGCGGTGAGGGGCAGCACCAGCAGTGCCGCCCCGGATGTACCCCACGCCTCGCCTGCGGTCAGCATCCGCAGCACCTCGGTACGGGGACGGTAGAACCCCGCCCCGCCGCAGCGCACCAATGTAAAAAATTCTTCGGCGGAAAGCCGCCGCACCTGCCGCTGACGCGGCGGGTCGCATACCTGAATCATTTGCAGTTCCTCCGTTCTGATGTTCTTTCCATCAGCATACGGAAAACTGCGTGCGAACCGGCGCGAAACAACGCGTCTTACAGTGCAAAAATCAGTCCAGCGAGATGTCCTCGCTCAGCACCTGCCCGATGGGCTTTGCGATGCACAGGTCGGCGGATGCATCCGCTCCGGTGGGCTGCATATTGATGACCACCAAATTATCGCCCCGGAAATACCGGATGAGACCGGCAGCGGGATACACCACCAGACTGGTGCCGCCGATGATAAGCGTATCGGCATGGCGGATGGCATCCACCGCGCCGGACAACACCTCCTCGTCCAAGCCCTCCTCGTAAAGCACCACGTCCGGCTTTACGATGCCGCCGCACTCGGTACAGCGGGGCACACCGGTGCTGTTTGCGATAAAATCCACATCGTAAAACTTACCGCAGCGGGTGCAGTAGTTGCGCAGGGTGCTGCCGTGCAGCTCGTACACCGTTTTGCTGCCCGCCGCCTGATGCAGCCCGTCAATGTTCTGGGTGACCACCGCCCGCAGCTTGCCCTGCTGTTCCAGCTTTGCCAGCCGCAGATGGGCAGCGTTGGGCTTTGCGTCCTTTACGATCAGCTTATCGCGGTAAAAACGGTAAAACTCCTCCGGGTTTTCCTCCCAGAAGGTATGGCTGAGGATGGTTTCGGGCGGGTAGTCGTATTTCTGGTGGTACAGCCCGTCCACGCTGCGGAAATCCGGGATGCCGCTTTCTGTAGAAACGCCCGCGCCGCCGAAAAAGACGATGCTGCTGCTTTTTGCAATGATATCTTCCAGTGCCTTGACCATAGTTGAAACGCCCCTTTCCTCATGGAAGCTTTTGTGTTAAGATAATACCAGTATAGCACATTCTTGCAGGAAAGGAAGAGGCCGGTTTTGAACGTCTGGTACATCAACAGCATCCTTGGTGCCATCTGTCTGGAGGAGGAAAATGACGCTCTGTGCGGGGTACATTTTTGCCCGGACGGCGCGCCAGAGTTGGAACCACTCCCCCGCAGGGTGGTGGAAACGCCCCTGTTACAGGAGGCCGAGGAGCAGCTGAACGAATATTTTGCCGGGGTGCGCCGGGAGTTCGACCTTCCGCTGGCGGCAAAAGGCACGCCCTTTCAGCAGGCGGTGTGGGCGCAGCTGCGCAAGATTCCCTACGGGGAGGTACGCACCTACGGACAGCTGGCGGCGGCGCTGGGCAAACCCAAGGCCAGCCGCGCCGTAGGCAGCGCCTGCCACCGCAACCCACTTTGCATCGTGGTGCCCTGCCACCGGGTCATTGGCGCAGACGGCAGTCTGACCGGCTACGCCGAGGGGTTGGAGATCAAGGAATATCTGCTGGAACTGGAACACTTTTAAGGAATTTATTTTGGGATAACAGAACGTCTGCCGACGTTCCGTTCCCCATTTTCAAACTTATAAAACTCAAAAAGGCTGCTGCGCATTGTTTGCACAGCAGCCTTTGGTGTTTTATGCAGTTTTAAAAGCCCGTAGGCGGGACGTAATAGCTTGGGATAGACCCGCTTTTGGGCGTAGCTGCGGCCTGCTGGCGCAGCGCCGAGCGGGTGACCTCTGCCCAGGAATACTGGGTCATATACTCGCCCCGGTAGGAGTTGAAGGCCGAGCGGTCTCCCCGCAGGAAGTTATAATAATCGCAGTCCACCTTGCTGGTATCCAGCGCCAAGGTGCTGCGGCCGCGTACCAGCAGCCCGTTGACCCCTGCATCCTCCAGTGTATGGCTGAGGTCAAAGATCAAATTGCGCAGATGGCTGTGCAGCGAGGCGGTATCGGGCTTATCTTCCCACAAAATAGCCAGCATCTCGCCGTTGGTGCAGGTGGCACCGTTGCGGTCCACAAGGTAGGCCAGCAGCTCCTTGCTCTTACTGCGCTTGAAGGAGAGCGGACGTCCGCCCACAAAGATCTCGAAATTGCCGAAACACTGGATCTTGATGCCCACCGGCGCAGTCTCCGGCGGGTAACGCAGGTTTTCCAGCACATTGCGCACATCGGCCTCGTTGGCGGGCTTGAGCAGAAAACCGCTGACGAAGATCTGCAATGCTTCCAGCGCATACTCCGGGTGCTCGGTGACCACGATAAGGTTGCAGCGCGGCTGCAATTTCTGGATCATACGGGCAAGGGCAAGGCCATTCATCCCCGGCATTTCCAAGTTCAAAAAGGCAGCATCCATCGGGCCCTGCCGCATCCACGTCAGGGCATCGTCGGTCGTCATGGCACTGATATAATCACAGTCCGGCGCCACCCGGCACAGGATACGGATCAGCGAATTGATCGCAAGCTGACCGTCATCCACGACCAGTATTTTCATAGCTTCACCCCCTGTCTGCTTACGCAAAACAATTCCCCGCTGTTAGTTTAGCACGCCGCAAACTTTTAGGCAAGTTATTTTCTGGAAAAACCCAAAAAAGAAACGTTTTCGCCCAGATATATGTCCATCTTCTCCTGTATCTTCAAGACTTTTTTGCGACTTTGGTCGCTTTTTTGGACGCAATACCGGAACATTGTGCAGTCAACTGATCTATCAAATTGACCTTTATTTGTTTCCTTTCCCGCCGGAAAGCACCGCCTTTCCCTGACAAACAACAGGCCGCCGCACCAGTTTTGTGCAGCGGCCTTATTTCATAATTTACGTTTACCGCGGGTGTCTTAATGGAGATCCAGTTCCGGCGGGACGTCCAACTGGTCGGAGACATATTTCCCGTTCTTTTTGCGCTGACGCACGCACTCGGTAAGCAGATATTCGATCTGTCCGTTCACCGAGCGGAAGTCATCCTCTGCCCAAGCGGCAAGGGCATCGTAGAGTTTGGCGTTCAGGCGCAGGGGCACCTGTTTTTTCGGCTCGGCCATCAGTACAGGCTGCCGCTGTTCACGATGGGCTGGGCATCCCGGTTGCCGCACAGCACCACCAGCAGATTGGACACCATTGCCGCCTTACGCTCATCGTCCAGTTCCACTACCTTGTTCTCATTCAGACGATCCAGCGCCATTTCCACCATACCCACAGCGCCGTCCACGATCATCTTGCGGGCATCAATGATGGCACTGGCCTGCTGGCGCTGCAGCATGACCGCTGCAATTTCCGGTGCATAGGCCAGATAGGTGATGCGGGCTTCCACCACCTCGATGCCTGCCTCGGCCACGTTCTTCTGGATCTCGTCCCGGATGCGGGCAGCCACTACCTCGGAGGAGCCGCGCAGACTGCCCTCGTCGGCTACGCCATCGCCGGTGGTGTCCACGTTGGGAGAAACATCATAGGGGTACACCCGCACTACGTTGCGCAGGGCGCTGTCGCACTGCAGGGAGAGGTATTCCTTGTAGTTATCCACGTTGAACACGGCCTTGGCGGTATCGGTCACGCGCCAGATGACTGCAATGCCGATCTCCACCGGATTACCCAGACAATCGTTGATTTTCTGGCGGGAGTTGTTCAGGGTCATCATTTTAAGGGAGATCTTCTTGCTCATGGACTCGACGCTCATCTGAGCATTCTGGCCGTTATTGCCAAACAGCGCAGCCACGCTGTTCTCCTTGCTGTTCACATCTCCGCTCTGGCTCAGGCGGGTGCCGGCGGCGGGGTTGACGGCGGTACAGAAGGGGTTTACCCAGTAAAAGCCCTGTCCCTTCAAGGTGCCGATGTAATCACCAAACAGGGTGAGCACCAACGCCTCCTGCGGCTTTAACACCTTAAGACCGCAGAACAGGAAGATGCCTGCGATC
>ONZT01001879.1_pt1 | contig 10437 bp, 7 predicted proteins | sample 1671571 | NCBI WGS metagenome assembly ONZT01 (sample SAMN06348170, study PRJEB24527) | human gut metagenome | biome: human gut; feature: ankylosing spondylitis patient; material: feces | host: Homo sapiens | place: China | collected 2015-10
GGTATTATTAAGATAAATTTTCCACTCTCTTATCTTGCGACTGCAAACTTAGAGCTTTCTTAACGCAGGCTTTTACACAGGCACAACACTTGATACATTTAGCTTCATCTGTATGCAGTTCATCCCCTTTCGTTATAGCCCCTGCCGGACAACGGACCACACACAACCCACAATGGGTACACAAATTCTCATCCTCCACCCTAGGAGTGCGGGGAAGCGGTGTTCCACTTTTACGCAACTTGATAACTTTCCTCAAAAAGCGAAACAAAGGAAAAAATGGCTGGCTCGGACGTTTGATAGCACGTACATCTACCGGATAAAGGGTATCCATACTATCGGCAGCCTGTATTTTTTCCATGATTTTCTTCCCAAATTCCGTAGCAAAGGCCAAATCCGACTCATCGGGACGTCCCATCGCAATCGGGTGTTTATCAGTACTATATGAATGCTCTCCAATAAAAGTTGCCCCGGCAATCACTTTCAATCCATGAGGAATAGCAAAAGCATCCAGTTCCATTAAAGCTTTCTCATAAGCACGGTTTCCATATACCACCACCAAAACGGTCGGAGTATCCACTCCCCGAATGTACTGCAAACGCTCCATTGCCAGAGGAGCGACATGCCCTCCATACACAGGCACTACAATAATGGCCAAAGCAGATGCAGGAATCACGATTTCATCTGCAATCTGCTGCGTCACATTGATAGGAAGGATATTTTTTATGCCCGTACCGTGAACAATCGCTTCCGCAACTTGTTTAGATGTGTGTGTAGGCGAAAAATAAATTAAATGAGCTTCATTTACTGTCATACTATTTTCTTTTATGTAGCAAAGATACACTTTTACGTGGAAAAAAATGTTTGATTGTTCATGAAACCAAAAAAAATTATTATCTTTGCCCCGTTGAAACATTCTACGATTCAACATATACATCCCTAATTCAGAATAAAAAACAAAACGTATGCTTGCATATCTGTAGCCATAAGCTGTAGTAATGCTGTCCGTAATTCAGCAAAAAAAGAAATATTAATAACTTACCATACTATATGTATAACATTATCCAATTAAACGACAAAAATCTGTCGGAACTTCAAGTTATTGCCAAAGAGTTAGGCATAAAAAAAGCAGACTCATACAAAAAAGAAGACCTTGTTTATAAGATACTCGATGAACAGGCTATTGTAGGAGCTACTAAGAAAGTTGCCGCAGATAAGCTCAAAGAAGAACGCAAAAATGAAGAACAAAAGAAAAAGCGTTCACGGGTAGCTCCTACCAAAAAAGAAGACAAGGTAGTTTCCACACCAAAGAGTGGAGAGGTTAATAAAACAAAAGAAGCCACTCCTGTAAAAACGCCACAACCTTCCAAGAAAGAAGAAAGTACAAACAAAGAAAAAGAAGCTCCTGTTGTAGAAGCTAAAGCAGAAAACGCTACTACTGCTCCCAAGCGTAAAGTGGGGCGTCCACGCAAGAGCGCTGACGCAGAAGAGAAAAAAGAAGGAGAAAATGTAACACCGGCTGCTCCCAAAGTGGTGGAAACTAAGCCTGTTGTTGCAGAGAAAACTACTGAAACAAAAGAAAAAGCTGCTCCAGCACAACAGCCGACTGCTGAAAAGAAAGCAAAAAGCAAATCGGCTGCAGAAACAAATAAACCAGCCGCAGAGCCAAACAAGCCTGTTGCAGAGAAAAAAGTTATAGATAAACCACAAAAGAAAGCCGCACCCGTTATCGACGAGGAAAGCAATATCTTATCCAGCGTTGACGATGATGATTTTATTCCAATCGAAGATCTGCCTTCTGAAAAAATAGAGCTTCCTACCGAACTCTTTGGCAAATTCGAGGCAACTAAAACAGAACCTGTGCAAACAGCACCTGAACAGCCATCTCATCCTCAACAGCAACAACAATCTCAACAGCAGCAAGCACAGCAGCAACGCCCGCGTATTGTCCGTCCACGCGACAATAACAACGTGAACAATAATAGCAATAACGCTAATAACAACAATAATAATTTCCAGCGTAATAACAATAATCAGAATCAGGTTCAGAATCCAAATCAGAACCAGAACCAACAACGCTTACCGATGCCACGTGCCACTCAGCAAAACCATGCGAACGAGAATCTTCCGGCACAACAGCAACAACAGCAGGAGCGTAAGGTTATTGAACGCGAAAAGCCTTACGAATTCGATGATATTCTCAACGGAGTAGGCGTTCTGGAAATTATGCAGGATGGATACGGATTCCTCCGTTCTTCCGATTACAACTACCTTTCTTCTCCGGACGACATTTATGTATCACAATCTCAAATCAAACTCTTTGGTTTGAAAACCGGTGATGTAGTGGAAGGTGTTATCCGTCCACCCAAAGAAGGAGAAAAATATTTCCCGTTGGTAAAAGTGTCGAAAATTAACGGACGTGACGCAGCTTTCGTTCGCGACCGTGTTCCTTTCGAACATCTGACACCTCTCTTCCCGGATGAAAAGTTCAAACTTTGCAAAGGCGGTTATTCAGACTCCATGTCTGCACGCGTTGTTGACCTTTTCGCTCCTATCGGTAAAGGACAACGTGCCTTGATCGTTGCCCAGCCAAAGACAGGTAAGACTATCTTAATGAAAGATATCGCTAACGCTATTGCAGCCAATCACCCGGAAGTTTACATGATTATGCTGCTGATTGACGAACGTCCGGAAGAAGTAACCGATATGGCACGCAGCGTTAATGCAGAAGTTATCGCTTCTACTTTCGACGAACCGGCAGAACGTCACGTAAAAATTGCAGGTATCGTATTGGAAAAGGCAAAACGTTTGGTAGAATGTGGTCACGACGTAGTGATCTTCCTTGATTCTATCACCCGTCTGGCTCGTGCATACAATACAGTATCTCCTGCATCCGGTAAAGTTCTTTCCGGTGGTGTGGATGCAAACGCACTTCACAAACCTAAACGTTTCTTCGGTGCTGCCCGTAATATTGAAAACGGCGGCTCGTTGACCATCATCGCTACCGCATTGATCGATACCGGTTCTAAAATGGACGAAGTTATCTTCGAAGAATTTAAGGGTACCGGCAACATGGAGTTGCAGCTCGACCGCAACCTGTCCAACAAACGTATCTTCCCGGCAGTCAACATTACTGCATCCAGCACTCGTCGCGACGACCTGTTGCTTGATAAGACAACTCTTGACCGCATGTGGATATTACGTAAATATCTTGCAGACATGAATCCGATCGAAGCAATGGACTTCGTTAAAGACCGTTTGGAAAAGACCAGAGATAACGATGAATTCCTGATGAGCATGAACAGCTAATTAGCGGTAAACGATAAATGATGAACGGTGAACAAACTGCGTCCTAATAATTGCAGTTTGTTCACCGTTCTCTTTTTTAGCCACCCCGTTAATCAATAACCACTTGCCGTTCATCCTTCACAATCCAACGTTCATCAGCAATAGTTCCCCCTAATCATCCATCACACATTACATTTTTGTACAAAATACTTTCACTTGCGTCCAAAACTACTACTTCACCCTTTTTTGCGTTTCCTTTTTTCCTACTTTTGTTTCAAAATCAACTATTACTTAATTCTAACCAGTAATGAAAACTATTTATCCATTCATGGGATTAGCCCTATGCGGCGTAGCAGCCCAAGCTCAAGAAAAGCCCAATTTCCTGATTATCCAGTGCGACCATTTGACACAACGCGTCGTCGGAGCTTACGGGCAAACACAAGGCTGCACCCTCCCTATTGACGAAGTCGCTTCACGAGGAGTTATCTTCTCCAATGCTTATGTAGGCTGCCCTCTCAGCCAACCTTCACGCGCAGCTTTATGGAGCGGCATGATGCCTCATCAAACGAATGTACGTTCGAACTCCAGCGAACCTATCAACCCACGTATTCCCGAAAATGTACCGACACTAGGAAGCCTTTTTTCCGAAAACGGTTACGAAGCCGTACACTTCGGAAAAACACACGACATGGGCTCCCTAAGAGGATTCAAACACAAAGAACCGGTAGCCAAACCATTCACTGATCCGGAGTTCCCGGTTAATAACGACAGCTTCCTGGACGTAGGAACCTGCGAAGATGCTGTTGCTTATTTAAGCAACCCTCCCAAAGAACCATTCATCTGTATTGCCGATTTTCAGAACCCTCACAACATTTGCGGATTCGTAGGAGCAAATGAAGGAGTACATACCGACCGCCCCATCAGCGGAACTCTTCCTGAACTACCAGCCAACTTCGACGTGGAAGACTGGAACAATATCCCCAAACCGGTGCAATACATCTGTTGCAGCCATCGCCGCATGACCCAGGCCTCTCATTGGAATGAAGAGAATTACCGTCATTACATTGCCGCTTTCCAGCACTATACTAAAATGGTGTCCAAGCAAGTAGACAGTGTATTAAAAGCTCTTTACTCCACTCCTGCCGGAAGAAACACCATCGTTGTTATCATGGCCGATCATGGCGACGGAATGGCTTCACACCGTATGGTGACCAAGCATATCAGTTTCTATGATGAAATGACAAACGTTCCGTTTATCTTTGCAGGTCCCGGCATCAAACAACAGAAAAAACCGGTAGATCAACTATTGACACAGCCTACGCTGGATCTTTTGCCTACCCTTTGTGATTTGGCAGGAATTTCCGTTCCGGTCGAAAAACAGGGAATCAGTCTCGCACCTACATTAAAAGGAGAGAAACAGAAAAAGACTCACCCTTATGTAGTTTCCGAATGGCACAGCGAATATGAATATGTCGTTACCCCCGGACGTATGGTACGCGGACCGAGATACAAATACACGCACTATCTGGAAGGCAACGGAGAAGAACTATATGATATGAAAAAAGATCCGGGAGAACGCAAGAATCTCGCCAAAGATCCGAAATACAGTAAAGTTCTGGCAGAACACCGTGCCATGCTTGATGATTACATCACCCGCACAAAAGATGACTACCGAAGCTTGAAAGTAGATGCTGATCCACGATGCAGAAACCATACTCCCGGCTACCCCAACCACGAAGGTCCTGGAGTTCGAGAAATACTCAAAAGAAAATAAATAATAAAAAAGAGTGAAGACGACAAAGAAATCTTCACTCTTTTTAGTTCTTTCGCTGGCAAACTTACAAGCAAGCAGCGCACTAGTATAGCCCAAGAACACCGGCAAACACGAATCATCCGGTTCATATTAAGCCGTAAGGGAGACATGCTTCATTCCGAATCAACTAACGATAAAACTCCCGAAGGTCCGGAAATAGTTTTCATCTACCCCATCGCTTCCGAATCGAAATAAAGCACTATCTTTGCAAAGTGTAAACTTAAACGCTTAATTATGTATACCAACAAACAGATTTGGAGTGTCAGTTACCCGATACTACTAAGCTTGCTGGCACAAAATGTCATCAATGTCACCGACACAGCATTCCTCGGACACGTGAGTAAGGTAGCTCTTGGAGCATCGGCTATGGGCGGGTTATTTTATATATGTGTATTCACCATCGCATTCGGATTCAGTACCGGTTCGCAGATTGTCATAGCGCGACGCAATGGCGAAGGCCGCTATTCAGATGTCGGCCCTGTCATGATTCAGGGAGTCATGTTCCTGTTCGTGATGGCACTGCTGCTATTTGGATTCACCAAGGCATTCGGTGGAAACATCATGCGTTTGCTAGTTTCTTCAGAATCCATCTACGAAGGAACAATGGAGTTTCTGGACTGGCGTATTTACGGATTCTTTTTCTCTTTTATCAATGTCATGTTCCGGGCATTGTACATCGGCATTACACGCACTAAAGTGCTAACCATCAATGCCATTGTCATGGCATTAACCAATGTCGTACTAGACTATGCATTAATCTTCGGAAAGTTCGGTTTGCCGGAAATGGGTATCAAAGGGGCTGCTATTGCTTCCGTATTGGCAGAAGCCTCCTCCATTCTCTTTTTCGTCATCTATACGTATGCCACGGTCGATTTAAAGAAATACGGTATGAACCGCCTGCGCACATTCGACCCTGCATTGCTGATGCGGATCCTTAGTATCTCCTGCTTCACCATGCTGCAATATTTCCTGTCGATGGCTACCTGGTTTGTTTTCTTCGTAGCCGTAGAACGGTTAGGACAACGGGAACTGGCGATTGCCAATATCGTCCGGAGTATTTATGTCGTATTGCTGATTCCGGTCAACGCACTGGCTACGACTACCAACAGTCTTGTCAGCAATGCTATTGGTGCAGGAGGCATCCAGCACGTGATGCCGCTCATTAATAAAATTGCGCGTTTCTCCTTTTTCATCATGCTGGGGTTAGTAGCGGTATCGGCACTGTTTCCGCAGTTCCTGCTCTCTATCTACACCAGTGAAGCTGCGCTCATTACGGAGTCCGTACCTTCGGTATATGTAATTTGTTGCGCCATGCTTATCGCATCCGTAGCCAACGTGGTGTTCAACGGTATCTCCGGAACAGGAAATACACAGGCAGCCCTGTTGCTCGAAACGATTACAATTATCATCTACGGATCATACATCATTTTCATCGGAATGTGGCTGAAAGCACCGATCGAAATTTGCTTTACGATTGAGATTGTGTATTATAGCTTGCTGTTGATAACAAGTTATATTTATCTCAAAAAAGCAAAATGGCAGAATAAAAAGATATAAATACAAGAGATTTTTGTACATTTGCAAGCTCAAATAAAGAGTAGACGGAAAAGTCCCTCTTTCGCCCAAGTAAATTGTAATTAGTAATTCGTAATTAAATAACTATGTTCGATAATTTAAGTGAAAGACTAGAACGGTCATTCAAGATTCTGAAAGGTGAAGGCAAAATCACCGAAATCAACGTGGCGGAGACGCTGAAAGACGTACGTAAAGCACTTCTCGACGCCGACGTAAACTACAAGGTGGCAAAGAATTTCACGGATACAGTGAAAGAAAAAGCTCTTGGCCAGAACGTGCTTACGGCTGTGAAGCCAAGCCAGTTGATGGTGAAAATCGTACATGATGAACTTACACAGTTGATGGGTGGAGAGACAGCCGAGATCAATATCGACGCCCGTCCGGCAGTCATCCTGATGTCAGGTTTGCAAGGTTCGGGTAAGACCACCTTCTCCGGTAAGTTGGCACGGATGCTGAAAACCAAGAAAAACCGTAAGCCATTACTGGTTGCTTGTGACGTTTACCGTCCGGCAGCTATCGAACAGTTGCGCGTATTGGCAGAACAAATCGAAGTACCGATGTACTGCGAACTGGACAGCAAGAATCCGGTAGAAATCGCACAACACGCTATTCAGGAAGCTAAAGCCAAAGGATATGACCTCGTTATCGTCGATACAGCCGGACGTCTGGCAGTAGACGAACAGATGATGAACGAGATCGCCGCTATCAAAGAAGCAATCAACCCGAACGAAATTCTGTTCGTGGTAGACTCCATGACCGGTCAGGATGCTGTAAACACGGCTAAAGAATTCAACGAACGTCTGGACTTCAACGGTGTGGTACTGACCAAACTTGATGGTGATACCCGCGGTGGTGCGGCTCTTTCTATCCGTTCGGTAGTGAACAAACCGATCAAATTTGTTGGTACAGGTGAAAAGTTGGAAGCAATCGACCAATTCCACCCTGCCCGTATGGCCGACCGTATTCTCGGTATGGGTGACATCGTTTCATTGGTAGAACGTGCACAGGAACAATATGATGAAGAAGAGGCTAAACGTTTACAGAAGAAAATTGCCAAGAACCAATTCGACTTCAATGACTTCCTTAGCCAGATTGCACAAATCAAGAAAATGGGTAATCTGAAAGACCTTGCCTCCATGATTCCGGGAGTAGGAAAGGCAATCAAAGATATTGATATTGACGACAATGCTTTCAAAAGCATCGAAGCTATCATTTACTCCATGACTCCGGCAGAACGTTCCAACCCGGAAATACTGAACGGTTCACGTCGTACACGTATCGCAAAAGGTAGCGGAACGACTATTCAGGAAGTAAACCGCCTGCTGAAACAGTTCGACCAGACTCGCAAAATGATGAAGATGGTAACTAGCAGCAAGATGGGCAAGATGATGCCTAAAATGAAAAGATAATCATTCAATAGATCCAAACTGATTATAACAAAAAAGAGGAAGTTTCGACTTCCTCTTTTTTTGTATCCGGAAGCCTACAGTAGAAAGTAGTTTCTCCACTAACAAACTGATAATATACTGCTCATCTCCTGACAAAAATTCCAATCCTTTTGGAGAGTTCAGTTATTTATTTTACTTTTGCCCATCACCAATAAATACTCTGAAAATATGACTCTGATAGACGGAAAAGCCATTTCCGAACAAGTGAAACAAGAGATTGCAGCCGAAGTAGCCGAAATTGTGGCTCGTGGCGGAAAACGCCCGCATCTAGCGGCTATCCTTGTTGGACACGATGGTGGTAGCGAAACGTATGTAGCTGCCAAAGTAAAAGCCTGTGAAGTATGTGGATTCAAGTCCTCCCTCATCCGTTATGAAAGTGACGTGACCGAAGAAGAACTGCTTGCCAAAGTACGCGAACTGAATGAAGACGACGATGTAGACGGCTTTATCGTACAACTTCCCTTACCTAAACATATCTCCGAACAGAAAGTAATCGAAACGATTGATTACCGTAAAGATGTAGACGGCTTCCACCCGATCAACGTAGGCCGTATGTCCATCGGACTTCCGTGCTATGTATCCGCTACTCCCAACGGTATCCTCGAATTGTTGAAACGTTACGAAATAGAGACTTCCGGCAAAAAATGTGTTGTACTCGGACGTAGCAATATCGTCGGCAAACCGATGGCTGCCCTGATGATGCAGAAAGCCTATCCGGGCGATGCCACGGTGACGGTATGCCACAGCCGCAGCAAAGACCTGATAAAAGAATGTCAGGAAGCTGATATTATCATCGCTGCCCTGGGACAACCCAACTTTGTAAAAGCCGAAATGGTGAAAGAAGGTGCGGTAGTTATCGATGTAGGTACTACGCGTGTGCCGGATGCAACTAAGAAATCAGGCTTCAAACTGACTGGTGACGTGAAGTTTGACGAAGTTGCCCCAAAATGTTCCTTTATCACTCCCGTACCGGGCGGTGTTGGACCGATGACGATTGTATCGTTAATGAAAAATACACTCTTAGCTGGCAAGAAAGCCATTTATCAATGAAACATAGCTTGTTTCTGATGATTTTACTTCTCTCTTTGTCCTGCACCTCCCGGTCGCAGGCAAAGAGAGATTCTATCATCGATACCCTGTCGGACAGCCTTTCCGCAACCGACAGTATTTCCCCTACTGATACCCTACGACTCCTTTTCGTAGGTGACCTCATGCAGCATCAAGGACAAATCAACGCTGCACGAACCTCAACCGGCTATGATTATTCCGCCTGTTTTACGTACGTTAAAGAAGAAATAGGGAGAGCCGATCTCGCTATCGCCAATCTGGAAGTTACGTTAGGAGGCAAACCCTACAAAGGTTATCCTGCTTTCAGCGCACCGGACGAATTTCTGACCGCAATTCATGACGCAGGTTTCAATGTTTTAGTAACTGCCAACAATCATAGTCTCGACCGTGGCAAATCCGGACTGGAGCGTACCATTCAACTTATCGACTCGTTGAAAATTCCACATGCAGGCACGTATATCAACACCGAAGAACGCGACAAGAAATACCCTCTTTTATTGGAAAAGAACGGGTTCCGCATCGCCCTGCTCAACTATACGTATGGCACAAACGGTATCCCCGTTACTCCTCCCAATATCGTGAACTATATTGATACAACAGTTATCGCCAAAGATATTGAAGAGAGCAAAGCAATGAAACCGGACGCAATCATAGCTTGTATGCATTGGGGAATCGAATACCAGTCGCTCCCGGACAAAGAGCAGAAATTCCTTGCTGACTGGCTGATTCAAAAAGGAGTAAATCATGTCATCGGCTCCCACCCTCACGTAGTTCAACCCATCGAAGTTCGCACAGACAGCGTGACAAACGACAAACATCTCGTAGTCTATTCACTGGGAAATTATATTTCCAATATGTCCGCCCGCCGCACCGATGGTGGACTGATGGTAAGAATGGAATTAGTAAAAGACAGCACAGTCCGTCTCAATAATTGCGAGTATAGTTTAGTCTGGACAGCCCGCCCCATTCAGTCCGGAAAAAAAAATCATCAATTACTCCCCGTCAACCTACCTGCTGATTCAATTCCTTTACAAGCACGTAACTCTCTGAAGATCTTCACAAATGATGCTCGAACCCTTTTCAACAAGCACAATCAGGGAATAAAAGAATATACTTTTTACAAAAAAAAGTAGTGAAATCTTTTGGAGATTAAAAGATAATATCTATCTTTGCACCGCGTTAGAGAAACGCAGACATGGTGGCTGTAGTTCAGTTGGTTAGAGCGTCAGATTGTGGTTCTGAATGTCG
>ONZT01001889.1_pt1 | contig 10385 bp, 10 predicted proteins | sample 1671571 | NCBI WGS metagenome assembly ONZT01 (sample SAMN06348170, study PRJEB24527) | human gut metagenome | biome: human gut; feature: ankylosing spondylitis patient; material: feces | host: Homo sapiens | place: China | collected 2015-10
GGCTGCTGGCCCTGGCCCGGGCGGAGCTGAGCGGGCCGTAGGGGCGGCCATTTTCGCTTGGACAGGCAAGAACGCCGTCCTCCCGGCATAAGCATTAGGGACGAGGAGGGACGGCCATGGAACGGAGCGGAAAGCGGGAGGGCCTGCTGGAAAAGACGGCGGAGGTATTTGATCTGCCGGGGGACGTGGTGGCGGGCCTGCCCCGCATTGAGCTGACAGGCAGCCGGGAGCTGCGGATGGAAAATCACAAGGGAATTCTCTCCTACGGCGGCGAGGAGATCCACATCTCCGGGGGCAAGCTGGTGGTGAAGGTGCGGGGCTCCGGCCTGGAGCTGCGGAGCATGAACGCCAGCCAGCTCCTGATCACCGGTGTCATCACGGCCGTGGAGCTGGAATAGGGGGGCGGAGGCATGCTGAAGCGGATGGTCAACGCCCTGCGGGGGAGCGTCCGGCTGGAGGTGTCCGGGGCCTTTCCGGAGCGGTTTCTCAACCTCTGCGCCCAGCGGGGCATTGTGTTCTGGAACGTGGAGTGGCTGGAGGCCACCCGTTTGCGCCTCACCGTCACCCGGCAGGGAAGCGGCCCGGCCCGGGCGCTGGGGGACAAGGTGCTGTGTACCGTGGTGCCGGCGGAGCAGTCTGGCGTGCCCTTTTTTCTGGGCCGGTTCCGGCGGCGCTATGCCCTGTTGGTGGGGCTGGCCCTGTCCCTGACGGCGGTATGCGTCCTCTCTCAGTTTGTGCTCACCATCGAAGTGGAGGGCAACGAGGCGGTCTCCACAGCGGAGATCCTCACCGAGCTGCGGCGGCAGGGGCTGCGGCCGGGGGTATACGGCCCCGGACTGGACGAGGGGACCATCAGCAGCGCGGCCCTGCTGGGCCTGCCCGAGCTGGCCTGGATGTCGGTCAACCTCCACGGCACCCGGGCGGAGGTGCTGGTGCGGGAGGCGGTGCCTGCGCCCGAAGTGGACGATGAGGAGCAGGTGGGCAGCATTGTGGCCCGGTCCTCCGGCATTGTGACCCATATCGAGCCCCTCAGCGGGGAAGCGCTGGTGGCCCAGGGGGACACGGTGCTGGCCGGGGAGGTGCTCATCTCCGGCGCGGTGACCCTGGATGCCCCCCAGTACAGCGAGTTGGAGAACCTGGGCCAAATACTGGTGCGGGCCCAGGGACAGGTCTTTGCCCGGACGTGGCACACCATGACGGCCTCCATTCCCCTGGAGGCCCAGGTGAAATCGTATACCGGCGAGAAGGCCAGCCGCTGGACCCTGAGCATCCTGGGACATCGCATCGATTTTTTCGGAAAGAGTGGAATTTCCTTCCCTGAGTATGATAAAATAACAGATACCTGGGCGCTCACCCTGCCCGGCGGCCGGGAGATGCCCCTGGCCCTGAGCCGGGAGACCTGCCGGGCCTATACCCTCGCCGCCGGTGGACGCGGACGCGGCGGAGCGGCTGCTGGAGGAGCGGCTGCTGGAGGCCCTTCGGGCGCGGCTGGGAGACGGCGAGGTGGTGCATACCAGCTTCTCCTCCGCACAGCGGGACGGACGGCTGGAGGTCACCCTCCAGGCCGAGTGCACGGAGGAGATCGGGCGCTTTGTGCCGCTGGAGCCTATTACAGAAGAAAATGAGGCCGAACCATGATCGAACAGACCATCAGCATCGAGCGCATTGAGGATGTCATCGACATCTTCGGCTCGTTTGACGAAAACATCAAGCTCATTGAGCACGAGCTGGACGTCTCGGTGGTGAGCCGGGACGACCAGCTCAAGATCTCCGGGGAGGCGGAGAACGTCCTTTACGCCGTCAAGGCGGTCCAGGGCCTGCTGGGCCTGGCCGGGCGGAAGGAGACCATTACCGAGCAGAACGTCCGCTACATCATCAATCTGGTGAAGGCGGGCAACGAGGAGCACATCAACGACATCGCACGGGATGTGCTCTGCGTCACCGCCAAGGGCAAGCCCATCAAGCCCAAGACCCTGGGCCAGAAACGGTATGTGGACGCCATCAAGAAGAACACCATCACCCTGGGCATCGGCCCGGCGGGCACCGGCAAGACCTACCTGGCGGTGGCCGCCGCCGTGGCCGCCTTCCGGGACAAGCAGGTCAACCGCATCATCCTCACCCGCCCGGCGGTGGAGGCAGGGGAGCGGCTGGGCTTCCTGCCCGGCGATCTGCAGAGCAAGGTGGACCCCTATCTGCGGCCCCTGTACGACGCCCTCTTCGACATGCTGGGGGCGGAGACCTATAACAAATACCTGGAGCGGGGCAGCATCGAGGTGGCCCCCCTGGCCTACATGCGGGGCCGCACCCTGGACGACTCCTTCATCATTCTGGACGAGGCTCAGAACACCTCCCGGGAGCAGATGAAGATGTTCCTCACCCGCCTGGGCTTCGGCTCCAAGATCGTCATCACCGGCGACATCACCCAGATCGACCTGCCCCGGGACACGGTGTCCGGGCTGAAGGAGGCCATGCGGGTGCTGGACGGCGTGGAGGACATCGCCATTTGCAGGCTCAACGAGGCCGACGTGGTGCGCCACGTGATCGTCCAGCGCATCATCAAGGCCTATGAGGAGGACGAAAAGAGGAAGGGAAAGCGATGAACCACGAAATTCTGATCGAGACCGAGGTGGATGGCGCGGAGCCCTACGCCGCGCTGCTGCGCCGGGTGATCCCCGCCGTCCTGGACGCGGAGCGCGTGCCCTTCGCCTGCGAGGTGGACGTGCTGTTCACCGACGACGCGGGTATCCACGCCATCAACCTGGAGCAGCGGGGCGTAGACCGGCCCACCGACGTGCTCTCCTTCCCCATGTTCCAGCTTACCCCCGGCGCGCCGCCCACCCTGGACGACGTGGAGGCCGACCCCGGCACCGGACTGGTCCCTCTGGGGGACATGGTGCTCTCCCTGGAGCGGGCGGAAGCCCAGGGGGCGGAGTACGGCCACGGCGCGGAGCGGGAGGCGGCCTACCTGGCCGTCCACTCGGTGCTCCACCTGCTGGGCTATGACCACCTGGACGAGGGCCCGATGAAGGCCCAGATGCGCGCCCGCGAGGAGGCCATCCTGGGGGCGCTGGGCATTACGAGGGAGGGCGCGGATGGATAAGGAGCTGCTGCGATACGCCGCCGGCGGCGGGGCCATCTCCCTGTTTGCCTGCGGGCTGCTGTGCATGGCGCTGGGCGCGCTGGCGGGCGGAGACGTGGCCGGGCTGGTGGCCTGCGGCGTGATTTTCGCCCTGCCCGGCGTCGTATTCGGCTGTGCCTACGGCCTGTATGAGGCGCTGAAAGGGAGAGACGATCCGGACGCGTAGGGCGCGGCATCCTTGACGCGCCGGCCTTCCGTAACGATTTACACAGCATTTGCAGGGGACTCGTCTGCCGGGCCGCTGAACGACTCCGCGCCTTACCACAGCCTGCGCCTGCGCAGACGCGAATGTGCTCGGCTGCCCCTGTTGGAAAAAATTATCATAAAACCGCTCAAGAAAGTTGAGGATCACCTATGGAAATCAAGAAATCCGGAATGATCAGCATCGTGGGGCGCCCCAACGTAGGCAAGTCCACCCTGACCAACGCCCTGGTGGGCGAGAAGATCGCCATCGTCACCAACAAGCCCCAGACCACCCGCAACCGCATCTGCGCGGTGGTGAACCGGGAGGGCTGCCAGTTCGTCTTCCTGGACACCCCCGGCCTGCACAAGGCCCGCACCCGCCTGGGGGACTACATGGTGAAGGTGGTCAAGGAGAGCGTGGCCGACGTGGACGCGGTGCTTCTGCTGGTGGAGCCGATCCCCCACATCGGCGGGCCGGAGGCGGAGCTGATCCGGCGCATCAAGGAGCTGAATGTCCCCGCCGTGCTGGTCATCAACAAGATCGACACGGTGGAGAAGGAGGAGCTGCTCTCCGTCATGCAGGTCTACGGCGCGGCCCACGACTTCGCCGCCATCGTGCCCATCTCTGCCAAGCGGAACGAGGGGGTGGACGAGCTGCTGGGCTTGCTGGCCCAGTTCCTGCCCGAGGGGCCCCAGCTCTTCCCGGAGGACATGGTCACCGACCAGCCGGAACGCCAGGTGTGCGCCGAGATCATCCGGGAGAAGCTGCTGCTCTGCCTGGACAAGGAAATTCCCCACGGCACCGCCGTGGAGATCACCACCTTTTCCGAGCGGGACGACGGTATCATCGACCTGGACGCTACCATTTATTGTGAAAAGGCCAGCCACAAGGGGATCATCATCGGCAAGGGCGGGGCCATGCTCAAGAAGATCTCCACCCTGGCCCGCACCGACATTGAGGCCTTTATGGGCACGAAGGTGTTTCTCCAGACCTGGGTGAAGGTAAAAGAAAACTGGAGAGATAATATGAATTTGATCAAGAATTTCGGATACCGGGACGAGTAAGGGCGCAGAAATTACCGCTCATAAACGGAACGCGGCCAGCCAACCTAAAGACAGAAAGGGGGGCTGTGCCATGAGCTGGGCGGAGCTGCTCTGGCGGCTGTTTTTGCAGACCGGCCTGCCGGAGGTCTACAGCCTTTACCGGAGGGTGAAGGGCTGAGCACGCGGGCGCGGCGCGCCCGCATACATAATAGTGGAGGGAAGCCCATGCACATCAGCACCCAGGGCCTGGTGCTCCGGGAGGTCAACTACAAGGAGTCGGACAAGCTGCTCACCGTGCTCACCGCTGAGGGGGGCAAGCGCACGGTCAAGGCCCGGGGCTGCCGCCGGAAGGGCAGTCCCCTGGCCGCCGCGGCCCAGCTCCTGGTCTATTCGGACATGACCCTGTTTGAATACCGGGACTACTTCACCCTCAACGAGGCGGAGTCCCTCCAGCAGTTCTGGCGCGTCAGATCCGATCTGGAGAGGCTGAGCCTGGCCTCCTACTTCGCGGAGGTGATGGAGGCGGTGGCGGTGGAGGGGCGGCCCGATCCGCCGGCCCTCTCCCTCATCCTTAACTCCCTCTATGCCCTGGACAGGCTGAACCGGCCCCTGGAGCTGGTAAAGGCGGCCTTCGAGCTCAAGCTCATGTGCCTGGAGGGGTACGAGCCCCTGCTGGACGCCTGTGCGGTGTGCGGCGCGCCGGAGCCGGAGCCGCCTCTGTTCCACCTGAACGAGGGGGTGCTCTGCTGCGCCGCCTGCCGGACGGAGGCGGGGGAGGGAGCCGCCGTCCCCTTGGAGGGGGGAGCCCTGGCGGCCATGCGTCACATCGTCTACGGCGATCCCAAGCGCCTGTTCTCCTTCCGGCTGGAGGGGGCGGGCCTGTCCTGCCTGTCCCACGTCTGCCAGCGATTTCTGACCACGCAGCTTGACCGGGGCTTTCGTACCCTGGATTTTTATCAACAATGGGGGAATTGAATATGGAACTGTTTGTAGCGGACGCCTTTACCACCCGGCGCTTCTCCGGCAATCAGGCCGGTGTGGCCCTGCTGGGGGAGGCGGATTTCCCGGAGGAGGGGTTCATGCGGGCCCTAGCCGGGGAGCTGAAGCACTCGGAGACCGCCTTTGTCCGCCGGACGGGGGAGGGCTCTTTCCACATCCGCTATTTCACCCCCGCGGAGGAGGTGGATCTCTGCGGCCACGCCACCATCGTCTCCTTCACCGTCCTGCGGGAGACGGGGGCCATCGGGCCGGGGACGTATGCCCTGCACACCCGCTCCGGAGACCTGTCCATCCAGGTGGGCGCGGACGCGGTGTGGATGGACATGGCGCCCCCCGCCGACGGCCGGAGCTTTTCGGAGGAGGAGCAGGCGGAGCTGTACGCCGCCTACGGCCTGTCCCTGGCCGACCGGCCGGAGGGCCTGGAGGCCCAGGCGGTGAGCACCGGCCTGCTGGACATCCTGCTGCCCGTCCGGGATCTGGCCGCCCTGGAGCGGGCGGAGCAGAACGAGGGGGAGGTCACCCGCCTGTCGGAGCGCTACGGCGTGGTGGGGGTGCACATGTTCTGCCCCAGCACCCCCGACGCCGCGGCCCACTGCCGCAACTTCGCCCCCCTGTACGCCATCCCGGAGGAGGCGGCCACCGGCACCTCCAACGGGGCGCTGACCTACTATCTGTACCGCCGGGGGCTGACGGCCGCCGGGGCGGAGAACCGCTTTGTCCAGGGGGAGAAGATGGGCAAGCCCTCGGAGATCCTCAGCCGTCTCACGGACGGGGGCGACGGCGTCAAGGTTCAGGTGGGCGGCCGGGCGGTGCTCGCCCTGCGGTGTGAGCTGCTGTGATCATGCCGGACGCCATTCCGCCGGAGCTGCTGGCCCCCTGCGGAATGAACTGCCAGGTGTGCTACCGGCACCTGACTCCCCGGCGGGCCTGCCTCGGGTGCAGGGGCGGCGCGTCGAACAAGCCGCCCCACTGCCGGGACTGCGCCCTGAAAGCTTGCGCGGCGGAGCGGGGCGTGGCATTTTGCGCCGCCTGTCCCCGGTTTCCATGCAAGTCCATAGCGGCGCTGGAAAAGACCTATCAAAAGCGTTGGGGGATCAGCCTGGCGGAGACTGGACGCCGGGCCGCCGCGGGAGAGGCGGAGGCCCTTCTGGCCGGGCAGCGGAGGCGGTGGCTCTGCACCTGCGGCGGGGTGATCTCCCTCCACGATGGAGTCTGCTCAGAGTGCGGGCGGCCCGTGGACTAGGAGATATGAAACTGCCGGATGATCCCCACACTCATGTACTCGCCCATCTCGCAGGCGAGCTGGTCCAGCAGCAGGTAGGACGCGCTGATGGCGTGGTAATTGCCCAGCAGATCCTGGTCGGCGGCATCGCAGAGCAGGGTGGTATTGTGGACAAACATGCTGCTCCATAAACTGGCGTCCCAGTGGGGATTGAGCTCGGAAAGCCGGGCGGCGGTGAGCCGGTTGAGGTCCAGCCACTGGCGGCGGATGCGCTCAGCCTGGCTGCGCTGCCGCGCGTCCAGCGCGTCCAGATAAGCGGCGTAGTAGCGGTAGAGCGGAGAGCCTGCCGCTGCGGCACCGACAATGAGCTGGATGCCATAGTAGCGCTCCATGATCTGATCGTACTGGGCGGGCTGGGCCTGCAGCTCCCGATAGATGCTGTCCACGTTTTCCGCGTGGAACAGCCGGCTCTGCATATACATGAGGGCCCAGAAGGTGCTCCCCCGCCACGCATTGATACAGGTATTGAGTAATATGAGCTGACGCTCGGAGAACGTATATAAGTCAAGCCGTTTCTGTTCCATAAGATCCCTCCTGCCCATAGGGTATGCGCCCGGGGGGCTTCGGGTGCGCGCATCTTGGGGCACAGGCGCGGCGCTCCGCGGAACAACGCGGCAATCAAACAGCAAGGAAACGAATTATGACCGATTTATTTGAAAAATCCATTCAGATTCTGGAACTGCCCAAGGTGCTTGATCGCCTGGCCGGCCAGGCTGTGACCCAGGAGGGCAAGGAGCGCTGCCTGGCGCTGCGGCCCATGACCGACCCGGACGATGTCCAGCGGGCGCTGGATGAGACCAGCGCCGCTGTGGACATGAGCGCCCTGCGGGGCAGCCCCTCCTTCTCCGGCGTCAAGCCGGTGGCGGCCTCCCTCCAGCGGGCCCACATGGGGGGCGCGCTCAACACCCGGGAGCTGCTGGACATCGCGGCGGTGCTGCGGGCGGCCCGCTCCGCCAGGGAGTACGGTGAGGGGGACGAGCGGAAAAAGACCTGCATCGACCACCTGTTTCGCTCCCTGACCGCCAACCGCTTTCTGGAGGACAAGATCACCGGCTCCATCGTGGGAGAGGACGAGATCGCCGACGCCGCCAGCCCCGAGCTGGCTTCCATCCGGCGGCATATCCGGGCCACCGCCTCCAAGGTGCGGGACATCCTCAACAAGCTCCTCTCCTCCAACCAGGCAAAATATCTCCAGGAGGCCATCATCACCCAGCGCAACGACCGCTTCGTGGTGCCCGTCAAGTCGGAGCACAAGAACGACGTGCCCGGCCTGGTGCACGACGTGTCCTCCTCCGGGGCCACCTTCTTCATCGAGCCCATGGGGGTGGTGAAGGCCAACAACGAACTCAAGGAGCTCCAGGCCAGGGAGGAGAAGGAGATTGAGCGCATCCTTGCGGAGCTGTCCGCCGAGTGCGCACAGTTCAAGGACGATATCACTCAGGACTACGATCTGCTCATCCTTCTGGATGTGATCTTCGCCCGGGCCAAGCTGGCCTACCGGATGCGGGCCTGCGCCCCCAGAATCGTGGAGCGCGGCCTGTACCTGCGGAAGGCCCGCCACCCCCTGCTGGATCCGGACAGGGCGGTGGCCAACGACCTGATGCTGGGGGAGGACTTCGACACCCTGGTAATCACCGGCCCCAATACCGGCGGAAAGACGGTGACCATCAAGACCATCGGCCTGCTCACCCTCATGGCCCAGTGCGGCCTGCATATCCCCGTCTCCGACGACAGCCGGGTAAAGGTGTTCCGCCGGGTGCTGGCCGACGTGGGCGACGAGCAGTCCATCGCCCAGAGTTTGTCCACATTTTCCTCCCACATGGTGAACATTGTGGGCATTCTCGGGGAGGCGGACGGCGAGACGCTGATCCTCTTTGACGAGCTGGGGGCGGGCACCGACCCCATCGAGGGCGCGGCCCTGGCCGCCGCCATCATCGAGAGCGCCCGGGAGATGGGAGCCCTGGTGGCCGCCACCACCCACTACGCCGAGCTGAAGGTGTACGCCATGACCACGCCGGGGGTGGAGAACGCCTCCTGCGAGTTCAACGTGGACTCCCTGGCCCCCACCTACCGCCTGCTCATCGGCATCCCCGGCAAGTCCAATGCCTTTGCCATCTCGGAGCGTCTGGGCCTGCCCAAGTCTATCATCCAGAAGGCCGCCGCCCGCATCGACGCGGAGAACGTCCGCTTCGAGGACGTGCTCACCCAGCTGGACGAGCAGCGCCAGGAGATGGAGCGGGAGAAGGAGGCCGCCGCCCGGCTCCGGCGGGAGATGGAGGAGACGGCCAAGGCCTCCCGGGAGTACAAGGCCAAGATGGAGGCCGAGCGGGCCAAGGCGGTGGAGAAGGCCCAGGCGGAGGCCCGGGCCATTCTGGACGAGGCCAGGGACACCGCCGACCAGGTATTCAAGGAGCTCAACGACATGCGCCGCCGCCAGCGGAAAGAGGAAGACTGGCAGCGGGTCAACGACGAGCGGGCCGCCCTGCGCCGCAGCCTCAACGAGGCGGAGGGGAAGCTGGGGGCCCGGCCGGAGGAGCCGGCCCCGCCTCCCACCCGGCCAGCCCGGGCGGGCGACACGGTGGAGCTGGTGAAGATGGGCACCCAGGCCACCGTCCTGTCGGTCAACAAGGACGGCTCCCTCCAGCTCCAGGCGGGGATTCTGAAGATCACCGCCAGGCAGGAGGAGGTGCGCGTGGTAGAGGGGGAGACCCAGCAGTCCGCCAAGAAGGTGGTGGCCCGGGCGGAGCACAAGCTGCGCACCCTGGGGGCCTCGCCAGAGGTGGATCTCCGGGGTATGATGACCGATGAGGCCATCGGCGCATTGGATCTCTTCCTGGACAACGCGGTGCTGGGCAAGCTCAACGAGGTGCGTATCATCCACGGCAAGGGCACCGGCGCGGTGCGCAAGGCAGTGCGGGAGCACCTCAAGCGCAGCCGCTACGTCAAGTCCTTCCGCCCCGGCCGCTACGGCGAAGGCGAGGATGGTGTGACCATCGCCGAGCTTCGGTAGAGCAGCCCCCGTCCCCCGCGGGAGCGCGTGGGGGGCCTCCGGGGGGAATCGATTCCCCCCGGAAGGCGCGGCTTTGGAGCGAAGCGACAGGCTTTCCGCAGAAAGCCTCCGCGCCGTGAGGACGGCGTAACGAGCGCCAGGCTGCGGCAGGCGGAATGTCTGCCATCTGCGGACATTCGTGCCCCAGAGGGGAAGGAGTAAACTGGTTCGTCAATCAAACCAGTTTCTTCAACTTAATTTGTGTATTTTGTCATTGACGGTTTGGGATAAATTTGATATTCTATAGTACGAAGTATGCGAATGCATCTTGGGGGGAAAACGCTATGTATATGAAAGAGGCAGTCGTGAACAACCAGGTCGGCCTGCATGCGAGACCGGCCACGTTTTTCATCCAGAAAGCCAACGAGTTCAAGAGCTCCATTTGGGTGGAGAAGGACGAGCGCAGAGTGAACGCCAAGAGCCTGCTGGGTGTGCTCTCTCTGGGCATTGTCAAGGGGACTTCCATCAACCTCATTGCAGACGGCCCCGACGAGAAAGAAGCGGTGGAGGCTCTGATTGAGCTGATCTCCTCCAACTTCTCCGAGTAAGCGAACGAGCGAGAGAAAAAAGCGCCGCGTCTGCGGCGCTTTTTTTGATAGACGGGAGGTGTGGCTTGTGAAGGCGGAGATGACTCCGGAGCCCATCCGGCGGAGCGCCCTGCGCCTGCGGCTGGGCGGGCTGGCCCTGTG
>ONZT01001891.1_pt1 | contig 10372 bp, 10 predicted proteins | sample 1671571 | NCBI WGS metagenome assembly ONZT01 (sample SAMN06348170, study PRJEB24527) | human gut metagenome | biome: human gut; feature: ankylosing spondylitis patient; material: feces | host: Homo sapiens | place: China | collected 2015-10
TATAATTTATTTATTATTTACTCATCCGTTTTAATCCGTTCTTTACCCTCGGTGCTATCCACCGATCGCAAAGGAACGTAGAACTTGGTTTGTGTCGGCGTATAAATGCCGAAAGTAATACCGGATACCAATAAATTCAGAAAACTCATATTCGTTTTCACGACATAATCCGGAGCTCCGCCGACATACTCCGCAGCTTCAACTTTTCCGTTTCCGACCGGGATCAATCCTGCAATCAAATGGTGATTCCATTCCCGATTTACCTGAACAAGCGGCTCATTACGCTCCACATTACCATAAAGGATTCGTGTGCTATAACACGAACTCAGTGTCAAAGCAAGGGCTCCAAATACCCCCCCCATCAAAATTCTCTTCATAACATTTTGTTTTTTTAGGTTATTATACTGAAAATAGCATCATTTCTAATCATTCGGATAAATATGCTCCTCCACCCACCGTGTCAGTTCGACGAAATCGGCAACCGAAAGCTGCTCGGCACGCTGCGTGAAGAAGGGATGTTCCACCCCTCCGAAATCGCCGAAAGCCGCCCGCAGGGAGTTGCGCAACATCTTGCGGCGCTGGCCGAACGAGGCCTTGACCACGCGGACGAACAACCGTTCGTCGCAGTCGAGCCGGTCCACTCCGTTGCGGCGCAGACGCACGACGGCGCTCTTGACTTTGGGCGGCGGATTGAACACCGTTTCATTGACCGTAAACAGGTACTCTATGTCATACCATGCCTGCAACAACACGCTCAAGATGCCGTACTCCTTCGAGCCGGGAGGCTCCGCCAGACGCACGGCGACCTCTTTCTGGATCATCCCGACGCACTCCGGAATCAAGTCCCGGTTTTCGAGCACCTTGAAAAATATCTGGGACGAAATATTGTAAGGGAAATTGCCGATCACACGCAGTCCTTCGGGAAACAGCGTCCGCAAATCCATTTTCAGGAAATCGCCCTCCATAAGGCGGGGTGTAAATTCGGGATAATGCGCATGCAGATACGCCACGCTTTCGGAGTCTATTTCGGCGCCGTATGTCACGACATCCGTCCGTTTCAGCAAAAATCGGGTCAGAACACCCATGCCGCATCCCACCTCCAACACCGGACACGGTTTTTCGGACGTACCGCCGCCCAGCGAATCGCATATTTTGCGGGCAATATTGAGATCGACCAGAAAATGCTGGCCCAACGCTTTCTTCGCTCTTACTTCACTCATTCGTTTCGGTTGAATATCTTTCCCGGAGTCTCCATCCCGGACTCTTCCGGCACAGAGCCGATCTTCTCCGTCTCTGCCGACGGCGACCGCTTCGCGCCTACCGTCCGGCACCTCCCGGAGCGGACGCCCTCTTCGGCCGCTTATCGGAAGCGTCGTACCCTTTCTCCGAACACCGTCGGGTGCAGGACGCGCACCCGTTCGATTCCGCTCCGACCACAGAAACGGCCCGAAGCCGCATCCGTCGGCCGGCATATTTTCCTTCACCGGACCGGCTCTCGCCCAACGACACCCCTCTGCCCTGATTTACCGGCCGCAGAAAGCTTCGGACTGGCCTTTCGGACGACACAATCATCAGAGGTATTTCTTCACATCCTCGACATGCTTGCGAGGTTTCTTGTGAAATTCGTTGTAAAACATTGCGACGCCCGCGACGACGAAAAGCACCGGAATAATCAGGTTTGCATAATGACCGTCGTGCAAGCACCAAACGACATTGATCGTAAGCCACATGATCGTAGCCAGCATAAAAATCAACGCGACGGTCGCCGTCTTCTTGTTAAATTGTGCGTTCTTCTTTTTCATAGCTTCTCGATTTATGGTTAAACGATTCTCATTTGCTTTTCTTCCGCTCCCGCTCCCTGCGCCGGTAATCCAGGATAAGGGCCGCCAGACTCCCGCCGAGCGCCAGCACTAAAAGTGCGCCTCCGGAGGTCGGATGTACGAACAGACATACGGCCGTCACCACGATCATAATCGCTATGGATGTCATCAGTATTACTCTGAATCGCTGCAATCTATACCCCATATCTGCATAAGTTCGCGGGATTTCCCGCACTCTGTTATACATAAGGAACGCCTCTGCCCGCCCCGTCAGTTGCCCTGTTCGCACATGAACTTGATACGTACCAGCCGGATCTCCTCCTCGGTATAGTCGCCGCCCAGCTCCTCGATCGCCTCGTCGAGCGAATCGCTCTGGGCGTCCTCCTTGAAATAGAGGTAAATATCATTGGATTTATCCTCGTCTATCACCTGTTCGATGATCTCGGTCAGCAGTTCGTCGAAATCGAGGTCTTTGGTCCGGGCGATATCCTCGAAATCCATCTTGCGGTCGATGGCCTGGATGATGAAAATCTTGTTGCCGGACTTGTTGCCCACCGACTTGACGATCATATCCTGCGGGCGGACGATCTCCTTCTCCTCCACATAGGCGCGGATCAGGCGGATGAACTCCTCGCCGAACTTGCGGGCCTTGCCCACACCCACGCCCGAGATGTTCTGCATCTCCTCGATGGTGATCGGGTACTGGATCGCCATATCTTCGAGCGACGGATCCTGGAAGATGACGAACGGAGGCAAATCATGCTGCCGCGCCACCTTCTTCCGCAAATCCTTGAGCATCGAGAACAGCTCCTCGTCGGCCGCCCCTCCTTTACCCGTAGGAGCCACCGCATCGGTCTCTTTCTCCTCCTCGTCGTAGTCGTGGTCGAGAGTTATATAAACCGGGCGGGGTGCGGCGATGAACTCCTCTCCTTTGGCATTGATCGACAGCAATCCGTAATTTTCGATATTCTTATCGATAAGGCCCATAATCAGCGCCTGACGGATCACGGCTCCCCAATAACGGATGTCATGGTCCGCACCGGCCCCGAACCATTCACTCTTGTTGTGTCCGTAACTCTTGATCAACGCGGTATTCTTACCGACCAGCACGCTGGCCAGGTAGTCCGCCTTGAATTTGTCCCCCAGATCGCGCAACGCCTCGAGCGCCATGCGAAGCGACGCCTGGGCGTCGATCTTGGGTTTGGGGTGGAGGCAGTTGTCGCAGCAGCCGCAGTTCTCCTCAGGATATTCTTCCCCGAAATAGTGCAGCAGCGTCTTGCGACGGCACATCGAACTTTCGGCGTACGACACGGTTTCGAGCAGCAGCAGCTTGCCGATCTCCTGCTCGGCCACCGGCTTGCCCTGCATGAACTTCTCCAGCTTCTGAATATCCTTATAACTATAAAAGGTAAGGCAGTGTCCTTCGCCGCCGTCGCGTCCCGCACGCCCCGTCTCCTGATAATATCCCTCCAGAGACTTGGGAATATCGTAATGGATCACATAGCGCACGTCGGGTTTGTCGATACCCATGCCGAAAGCGATCGTGGCCACGATCACATCGGCCCGCTCCATCAGGAAGTCGTCCTGATTGGCCGCACGTGTCTGGGCGTCCATACCGGCGTGATAGGCCAAAGCCCGGATGCCGTTGGCTACGAGCAACTCCGTAAGCTCCTCGACCTTCTTGCGGCTCAGGCAGTAGATGATGCCGCTCTTGCCCTCGTGCTGCTTGATGTAACGGATAATCTCCCGGTCCACATCGTGCTTGGGCCGGATTTCGTAATACAAGTTGGGGCGGTTGAACGACGACTTGAATACCGAAGCGTCGCTCATACCCAGGTTTTTCTGGATGTCCATCTGCACCTTGGGGGTAGCCGTCGCCGTCAGGGCGATCAGGGGCGCCGTGCCGATCTCGTTGATGATCGGACGAATGCGGCGGTACTCCGGACGGAAATCATGCCCCCACTCCGAAATACAGTGCGCCTCGTCGATGGCGTAGAACGAAACCTTGACCTTGCGCAGAAACGCCACGTTATCCTCTTTGGTGAGCGACTCCGGAGCGAAGTAGAGCAGCTTGGTCCGCCCCTCCAACACATCGTTGCGCACCTGCGCGATGGCACTCTTGTTCAGGGAAGAGTTCAGGAAGTGAGCGATTCCCGCATCGTTAGAATAGGTGCGCATGGCATCCACCTGGTTTTTCATCAGGGCGATCAACGGCGATATGACGATCGCCACGCCGTCCATCAGCAGGGCGGGCAACTGGTAACACAAGGACTTGCCGCCGCCGGTAGGCATCAGCACGAACGTATCTTTTCCACTCAACACATTGCGAATCACGGCTTCCTGATTCCCCTTGAATGAAGAGAAGCCGAAATATTCTTTCAGTTTCTCGCGCAGCAAGGAATCTTCATTTTGCTTCATAACTCTTCTCAAACACAAATTTCAATGTAAAGATAAAAATAATTCGGAAAAAAACATAACTTTGTAAAAAAATTTCATAAAAAATGCGTCTTTACACCAGCGAGCTCGTCAAGAAATACAAAGCCCGCACCGTGGTGAACCACGTTTCGATCGACGTGAACCAGGGTGAGATCGTGGGTCTTCTGGGTCCGAACGGAGCCGGCAAGACCACGACGTTCTATATGATCGTCGGCCTGATCAAACCCAACGAAGGCCAGATCTTTCTCGAAGACGACAACGGCCAGGTAGCCGAACTCACCAAAGAGCCCGTCTATCGCCGGGCCCAGATGGGTGTGGGGTATCTGGCGCAGGAGGCCTCGGTTTTCCGCCGTTTGAGCGTCGAGGACAACATCAAGGCCGTTCTGGAGATGACCGATCTGAAAAAGGACGAACAGGCCGCACGCTGCGAAGCGCTGATCGAAGAGTTCCGCCTTCAGAAAGTACGCAAGAGCCTCGGCATCCAGCTGTCGGGCGGCGAGCGGCGACGTACCGAAATCGCCCGCGCCGTGGCGATCAACCCGGCCTTCATCCTGCTCGACGAACCGTTCGCAGGCGTCGATCCGATCGCTGTCGAAGACATCCAGAGCATCGTCGCTACGCTGAAGAACAAGAATATCGGCGTCATCATCACCGACCACAACGTCGATGAAACGCTGGCCATCACCGACCGTACCTACCTGCTGTTCGAGGGTAAAATCCTCAAGGCGGGTTCGGCCGAGGAGCTGGCTGCCGACCCGATGGTGCGCAAGGTCTATCTGGGACAGCATTTCGAACTGCGGCGCAGTCCGACGCTCGACAAACTCCGCAAGGGACAACCCGCGAGCGCAGCCGAAGAGAATCCGTCCGAGGAGAAATAGACCGTACCCGCCTTCTGTCGGGCAATGCCCGGCGGATCGGCCTCGCGGAATCCGCCCGACTCCTGCCTACGACGGTACGAACCCGGACCGGAATCCGGAACCGTTTTCCGCCTGCGGCAAGCGCCCCTCCCGGCAAGCCCGGGAAGTCCGAAACGAAATCCGGAAAGGATTGCGGACTCGCAACCGATTCCGGGAGCGCATCCCGGAAAAAACAAACAGACAACCATTTTCGAACACCGGTTTGCATCGTACAGTTCGCGCGAATCATTCCGGATTCGGAAAATGGAAAGCGAAACAACGACTTTTTGACAAGTGCCGCAACGGACTAAACTCCGAACTGCCGCACCGAAAAATACAGTAATTATCCGTATATGGATCAATCCGTTCCCCCGGGGAGGGTTCGAGGCATTTGCATTCCCCCATGTTCCAAAAGTTACGCACAGCGCGCCCTGGCCGCCTCGCTGCTGGCCGAAGGTACTTCCCGGCTGCATAACATCGAATTTTGCGACGATACCCGTTCGGCCATCCGCTGCATCGAGGCGCTCGGTGCCCGGGTACGGCGCACCGGAGAGCGCACGCTCGAAATCGACGGCGGCCTCTCCCCCGCAGGCGACAAACTCTACGTCGGCCAGTCGGGGCTTTCCACCCGGCTCTTCACCCCGATCGCATCCCTCTGCGACACGCCGATCGGAGTGGTGGGCGAAGGACCGCTGCTGCACCGCTCGTTCCGGACGATGATCCGCACGCTCCGGGCACTGGGCGTCCGGGTTCACGACCGCAACGACCATCTTCCCCTCCATATCCAAGGCCCGATCCGGGGCGGCGAGGTTCAGGTAGAGGGGCTGGTTTCCTCCCAGTTCATCACAGGACTGCTGCTGGCCCTGCCGATCGCCGAAGAGGAGACGACGATTCACGTTCCCCACGTAATATCGACCCCCTATATCGACATCACGATCGACACGGCCGAGCGCTTCGGCATCGAAATCCTGCATAAAGACTATAAAGAATTCTACGTGGCCGGAGGACAACGCTACCGGCCTGCCGAGTTCGAAATCGAGAGCGACTGGAGCGCGGCCGCCTTCCTGCTGGTGGCGGGGGCCGTCGCGGGTGAAGTGACGATCCGCAACCTCTCGGTACTCTCCCGACAGGCCGACACAGCCGTTATGACTGCCCTCATACGGGCCGGCGCATCCGTCATCGACGAGGGCGACACGATCACCGTCGCACACCGTCCGCTGCAAGCCTTCTCATTCGACGCGACCCAATGTCCGGGGCTTTTCCCGGCCCTGGCTGCCCTGGCCGCTTCAGCCGAAGGAACGAGCGTCATCAAGGGAACCTCCCGGCTGGAGAACAAGGAGGGCAACCGCGCCGAGTCGATCCGCGAGGAGTACGCCAAACTCGGCATCGAGGTCGATCTCGACGAAGAGGATACGATGAAAATCCGGGGCGGACGCATCCGGGGCGGACACGTGCACAGCCACGACGACCATCGCATCGCCATGTCGCTCGCGGTAGCGGCTCTGAACGCCGACACCCCCGTCGTTATCGAAAATCCCGCATGCGTGGCCAAGAGCTTCCCCGACTTCTTCGAACGGCTCGAATCCCTGCGTACTGTGGAATAAACGGACCGACTATGCCGACACGCCGGGAAATCATCGCACGGATCGAAACGCCGCTCACCGCCCTCTACGGCGAGCGCGAAGCGCGGCAAATCGCTCGGATCGTTGTGATGGAACTCGGCGGACTCTGCCTGACCGACCTGGTCGCCGAACCGGACAAGGAGCTCGGAATCGACGAACTCGACCGGATCATCGGCGAACTGGCCGCCGGCCGTCCCCTGCAATACGTACTGGGACATACCGAATTTTACGGGCTCGATTTCCAGGTGCGGGAAGGGGTGCTGATCCCCCGTCCCGAAACCGAAGAGTTGGTCCGCTGGATCGCCGAATCCCCCGCCCCGGACAATCCCGCCGTACTCGACGTCGGCACCGGCAGCGGCTGCATCGCCGTCACACTGGCCCGGCTGATCCCGGAGTCCCGTATTACAGCCGTCGATATTTCCGAAAAAGCCCTCTCCATCGCCCGCGAAAATGCCCGGAGACTCGATGCAAAAGTGGATTTCCGACAAGGCGACGCCCTCGGGGAGCTATTCCCCGGACAACGGGAACAGTTCGACCTGATCGTTTCCAATCCCCCCTATATCCCCCGCAGCGAAAAAGCCTCGATACGCGTGAATGTTACGGGTTACGAACCGGCTGAGGCGCTCTTCGTCGAGGACGGAGATCCGCTGATTTTCTACCGGGCCATCGCCCGCAATGCCCGGCGGCTGCTCCGTCCCGGCGGACGGCTCTATTTCGAGATCCACGAGAATTTCGCGGACGAAACGTTCCGGATGCTGACCCGGGAAGGGTTTCCGGATACCGCCGTGCGCCGCGACCTGAACGACAAAAACCGCATGACATGCAGCCTGCAAAGAAGATAAAACGCGACAAAACGCCCGAACAGGCTTACGCGGCCTTGATCCGGCTCTGTGCCCGGAGCGAAAAATCCTCGGGCGACGCCCTGCGGCTGATGCAGCGCTGGGGCGTGGAGCCTTCGGCCCGGCAGGGCGTGCTGCAAAAGCTCCTCGACTGGAGTTCAGACGTGTGCTCTTCGATCTACGACAACCGCTACGCCGAAGCCTTCGTGCGCGACAAAATCCGACTGAGCGGCTGGGGCGCCCGCAAGATCCGCACCTCGCTCCGGCTCAAAGGCATCGCCGCAGCGATCATCGATGAAGCTCTTGCCCGACTGGATCCGGCGAACCAGTCCGAACGGCTGCGGACACAGCTCGAAAAAAAGCTCCGACTGACCCGATACAAAGATACTTACGATTTGAAAACCAAACTGATCCGCTACGGCCTTTCGCTCGGATACGACTACGACGCCGTACTCGATGCCGCCGGCGAATTGATCCAAACAAACGACGAACCATGCGACGACTTCTGATCTCCGCGCTGCTGCTGTGCAGCGCTCCCGTTTCGGCCCAGCACCTCGCCCCGGAAGATTACATCTTTCCCCTGCGAGACGTGGCCGGGCTTTACTCCGCCAACTTCGGCGAAATGCGTCCCAACCACTTCCATTCGGGCATAGACATCAAAACCGACGGCGTGACGGGAAAACCCGTACTCGCCACGGCCGACGGCTATATCTCACGCATCGCCGTCACGCCGGGCGGCTATGGACGCGCCATCTACATCACCCATCCCAACGGCACGACTTCCGTATATGGGCACCTCTCGAAGTTCCGCGACGACATCGAAAAATACGTACACGAGGAGCGTTACCGCACCCGGCGAAACAGCATCAATCTCTATCCCTCGGCCGACCGGTTTCCGCTCAAACAGGGCGAGCAGTTCGCCTGGTCGGGAAATACAGGCTCGTCCGCAGGCCCGCACCTGCATTTCGAGATCCGCGACTCCCGCACGCAGCGGACCCTCAACACCATTTCCAGCGGCGTGATCCGCACCCGCGACGACATTCCGCCGCGCCTGGTGAAACTCTACTACGTCGAGGTGGACAGCGTGCGCGGTGTCCCGGTGCACGCCCGGCCCCGCCCCGTCGAGCTGGTCGAAAAAACGCCCGGACGCTATGCGCTCAAACAGGAAGGAGCACTCTCCGTCGGCGGCCGAGGTTACTTCATCCTGGAAGCGACCGACCGCAAAAACGACGTATCCAACACATTCGGGCTCTGGCGCATACGCGAATTTGCAGACGAAGATCCGATCTTCGAGCTTCGTATCGACGGCTTCGCCTTCGACCAGACCCGCTACTGCAACGCCGTCACCCACTACCCCATGCAGGTCGCCTCGCGCAACGAAGTGATCCGCCTCACCCGACTCGACGGCTGCATCGACGATTTCTACCCCGTCTTGAAAAACCAGGCCCTGCTGACTCCTTCGGAAGGCCAGAGCCAGCAGATCCGCATCGAAGCCGAAGACGACAGCGGCAACCGCTCGATACTCGAATTCCGGACGATCCGACAGCCTGCACAGCGGGATTTTCGCGCCGTATGCGATTCGACGGCTCTCATCGTCGATAACCGCCGGCCCTTCTCGCATACAGCAGGAGAGGCATCGGTTCACATCCCCGCCGGCGTCTTCTACGAACCGCTCTTTTTCAGTCAGTCGAGCCGCCCGGCCCAATTCGCCGCCGCGCCGTCGGTCGCCGTCCTCTCTCCCCTCTATTCGATCCTCGATTACGACACGCCTCTGCATACGGCGGCTACGGTTACGATCCGGGCATATGTTCCTCAGAACTTACAACCCCACACCACCCTGGGTTTCGTCCGCAAAGGGAAGGTTTCCTATGCCGGAGGAAAATATAAAAACGGCGCCGTCACCCTTTCGACCCGCACATTGGGCGACTTCTGCGTGGTGGCCGACACCGTTCCGCCACGCATCGAGCCCCGCTTCAAAGCCGGAGAGCCGATCAGAACGCGCAGCATCACCTTCCGCCTGCGAGACAACTTCTCCGGCATAGGCAGCTATACGGCCACACTCGACGGGGAGTGGATCCTGCTCGAACGCAATCCGATGCAGGGCACCATTACCCACACCTTCGACGACTCCCGCACCCCGAAAGGCCGGAGCTACACGCTCCAACTGACCGTCACGGACAACTGTGGCAACAAAACCGTCTGGAAACGGACGATAACCCGATAACAATACCGATATTTACATACTTCAGACACTGCCCGCAACATTCAGACGGCCGACCGGAAAATCGGCCAGAGCTTTTTTCAGACAACGCACTGCCGGATTACACGGCTCCGTTCATCTTCGGTCCTTGGCGAATCCTCTCACAAGCCCGGCACACCATGACAACGAAAGATCCGCTAAACAGTTATTGTTTAGCGGATCTTTCATCGTTTTTCTCAAGTGATTCCGGAGCGGTTCGAACGCTCGACCCACAGCTTAGAAGGCTGTTGCTCTATCCAACTGAGCTACGGAACCAACGTTTGCAGCACATAATCGCATAGCGCAGCAAAGGTAATACAAAATCCTCGCTTATGCAAGCAACACGACAAGTTTTACCTCTTATCCAGCAAGGTATCAAATAGTTAATACAACACAACGGAAAAAATAGTTCGCACCCAAAATTCCAGCACTTTTTCCTTTTATCTCCGAACCGTACACCGACAAAACAACATTTCCGCACATCAAAATTTCACACAATTAATATTCTGAAAAACAACAC
>ONZT01001897.1_pt1 | contig 10356 bp, 8 predicted proteins | sample 1671571 | NCBI WGS metagenome assembly ONZT01 (sample SAMN06348170, study PRJEB24527) | human gut metagenome | biome: human gut; feature: ankylosing spondylitis patient; material: feces | host: Homo sapiens | place: China | collected 2015-10
CGGCCCGGCTGTGTTGATTTTTTATCCAGTATAGCACAAAATCTTGCAGTATACCACACTTTTGCACCGGAATTTGCGGTGTTTTCACAAAGGAGCGTCCCCGTGGCCGGGCAGGGGAGAGAGAACACGGGAAAATGCAAAATAGCACAAAAATTGCCCGCCTGTAAAATTGGCCTGTATACGCGGAAATCCATACGTGATGCGCCCCGCCGCCCACACTTGCAGAGACAGCGCAGATAAAATAGACGCAATATATGTGCGGTTTCAATGGCGGCGGTGTTGGCCGCGTTTTTTGGCGTGACGGCGCAGCTGATTTTTAAAAATGACGGTAATATGTGTAGAATTCCGCGCGGCGGCAGAGGGGCAGCCACGGCAAAGCGGTTGGAGTGCAACAGGCAAAACGGTGGGAAATCGAAAATAGAAGCAAAAAAATGTTTTTTGCTGTTTTTACATAAGGCTGTTGAAATTTGGAAGATTATGTGATATTATATTTTCACAAATGAGGACGCACGATGTCCTTACTGAATTTATTGGAGGAATTTATCATGTTCGAGAAAATTCGCAAAATGAAGAACAAGAAGGGCTTCACCCTGGTCGAGCTCATCGTTGTTCTGGTCATCCTGGCCATCCTGGCCGCCCTGCTGATCCCGGCTCTGACTGGCTACATCGACAAGGCTCGTGAGCAGTCCCTGATTAGCGAGGGTTCTTTGGTACTGACTGCTGCGCAGGCTACAGTGTCCGAAGCTTATGGTACTGGTGACCTTAAGGTTGGTACTGATGGCGCGATTACGGTTACTAATAAATCTGCACTTGCTAGCCAGATTAACCAGTTGGCGGAACTGAAAGCCGGTGCTAGCTGGAAATTTGATGTGGTTGTCGGTTCTGAGACTAACTATAAGAGCATTAAGATTAAAAATCTTATTTACTCTGATAGCAAGAACTCTATCGCATACAATTTTGAAAGCAATTGGGGTTCTACCCAGAAGGGCGTGGCGCTTGACAAGGCGCAGCCCGTCATCACGCCGATTCTGGATAGCACCGGTAAATAAAGTCGTCTGAGTAACTCATGTCCCACCGCCACCCGGCGGTGGGATTTTTTGTGCTTTTGTTGTGGTTTCACTCAATTCCATTTCTACTACGGACACTCCCGCGGGCGGATATGGAATCCGCCCCTACGGTCTGCCAATCCCGTTGCATTCTGCCTGCCGCCAACTTCGGCGGGGTGGGGGCACCCCGCCCTACACCCTACCGAAATAGGGGAACGTAGGGCGGCCAGCCCTCTGGCCGCCGTGCCCGCTTCCGGCCACAGTAAACCTTCCGTGCAATCCCCCCCCACCCTCGCCCCGCAGACAAAAGCCTCCCTTTGACAAGGGAGACCGGACTGTCGAAAAATTGCATCCCTGCCTTATTGCGTGTGTAGGGGCGACCATGGGTCGCCCGTCAGCTTACCGCCGCAACGCAATTTCCGGGACAGTTTTCATACATGGCAAACGGGCACGGGCGAGCAATGCTCGCCCCTACAAGAGCGTTTCGACACGCTGCCCCAACCTTAAACTTCACTTCAAATTTCACTCTTGCAAAATTTGGCAAAGTGTGCTACAATCTCATAGCATACCGTTTTAGTGGGAAATATTCCCGCAACCCCAACCAAAAAAGGAGAGTTCCGCCCCATGTCCGAACGCCTGTGGGGAATCCTTGTGGATTCCTTTGGTAAAATATTGCTGCCCGGCCTGACCGTCACCATCCCGCTGACCGCCATCTCGTTCACGCTGGCGCTTATCATCGCGGTGGCGGTGGCGCTGGTGCAGTTTGCCCATGTGCCCGTTTTGCAGCGGCTGGCCCGGTTTTATATCTGGGTCATCCGCGGCACGCCCGTGCTGGTGCAGCTGTTCGTTGTGTTCTACGGCCTGCCCGGCGTCGGCATCCTGATCGAGCCGTTCCCCGCGGCGGTGCTCGTCTTTTCCATCAACGAGGGCGCGTACTGCGCCGAGACCATCCGCGCCGCGCTGGAATCCGTGCCCAAAGGCCAGATGGAGGCGGGGCAGTGCGTCGGCATGAGCTACTTACAGATCATCCGCCGCATCATCCTGCCGCAGGCGCTGCGCACGGCCTTCCCCACGCTGGCCAGTACGCTGATCGCCATGGTCAAGGATACCTCGCTGGCCGCGAACATCACCGTGACCGAAATGTTCATGACGACCCAGCGCATTGTGGCCCGCACCTATGAGCCGCTGGCCCTCTACATGGAGGTCGGTCTGGTTTACCTGCTGTTCTGCACCGTGCTGACCCGCCTGCAGGCCGTCGGCGAGCGGTATCTCAACAGCAAGGGCGCGCAAAGGAGCTGAACTATGCTGCAAATCAGAAATCTGCGCAAGTCCTTTGGCGATTTGCAGGTGCTCAAGAGCATCGATCTGGACGTGAACAAGGGCGACGTCGTCGCCATTTTAGGCCCCAGCGGCAGCGGAAAAACAACGATGCTGCGCTGCCTGAACTTTTTGGAAAAGTCCGACGGCGGCACGATGCTGTTTGACGACCAGCGCGTAGACCTGGCCCGCGTCACCCACGCCGAGGCCAACGCCCTGCGCCGCCGCACGGGGTTTGTCTTTCAAAGCTATAACCTGTTTGCCAACAAGACCGCGCTGCAAAACGTGACCGAGGGGCTTATCATCGCGCGCAAAATGCCGCGCCGCCGGGCCGAGGAGATCGCCCGCGCCGCGCTGGTCAAGGTCGGCATGGATGACCGCGCCGACTACTACCCCAGTCAGCTTTCCGGCGGGCAGCAGCAGCGCGTGGCGATTGCCCGCGCCATGGCCGCCGACCCGGAGATCATCTATTTCGACGAGCCTACGTCCGCTTTGGACCCCGAGCTGACCGGCGAGGTGCTGGCCGTCATGCGCAGCCTGGCCGGGGAAGGCCGCACAATGCTGGTCGTGACCCACGAGATGGATTTTGCCCGCCATGCGGCCAACCGCGTGGTGTTCATGGAGCAGGGCGTCATTGTGGAGCAGAACACCGCCGAGGCGTTCTTCAACGACCCGCAGCAGCCCCGCACCAAAGAATTTTTGCAGACCTACAAGCAAAGGAGCCTATTGTAATGAAGAACCTGACCAAGCTGACCGCCCTGACCCTGACCGCAGCGCTGGCCCTGACCGCCTGCGGCAGCAGTGCCGCCGCCACCGCGCCCGCAGCGGAATCCGCCGCCGGGAGCACCGCCGAGGCCGCGTCCGGCGACCTGTTGAGCGAGATCCAGGCCAAGGGTACCATCACGGTTGCGATGGAGGGCACATGGGCACCCTGGACCTACCACGATGAAAACGACAACCTCGTCGGCTACGACGTCGAGGTCGCTACCGAGATCGCGAAGAAGCTGGGCGTTGAGCCGCAGTTTGTCGAGGGCGAGTGGGACGGCCTGCTGGCCGGTCTGGACGCGGGCCGCTATGACATCATGGTCAACGGCGTGGACATCACCCCCGAACGCGCCGAAAAATACGACTTCTCGACGCCCTACGCCTTCAACCGCACCGCCGTCATCACCAAGGCCGACGATGACAGCATCAACACGCTGGAGGACCTGAAGGGCAAAAAGACCGCAAACACGATCTCCAGCACCTACGCCGAGCTGGCCGAGCAGTACGGCGCGACGGTGACGGGCGTTGACGACCTGAACCAGACGTTTGAGCTGCTGCTGAGCGGGCGCATCGACGCGACGCTGAACGCCGAGATGACCTTCTACGATTACACGAAGGAGCACCCCGACGCGAATGTGAAGATCGCCGTGCTGACCGACGATGCGAATCAGATCGCCATCCCGATGCGCAAGGGCGACGAGACTGCCGCCCTGCGCACGGCCATTGATGCCGCCATTGACGAGCTGCGCACTGACGGCACGCTGAAGGCATTAAGCGAAAAATACTTTGGCCGCGATATTTCTACGGAAGAATAAACTTTGTAAAAAACATAGAAGGGGCTGCTGCACACGCAACAGCCCCTTTTGTTTTTGGGGAAATTATACCTTGTGAAGGATGCCGTCGGTCAATTCGACGCTGTCGCCTTCCTCCATTCCGCCGCAGCGCAGCGCTTCGTCGGGGTAGGGGAGCACGCGCCGCGTGCCGTCAGCACCTTCCAGCACTACGTCAACCAGAATCGGCTGGTCGGCGGGCGGCTCCTCGCAGCCGTACATCTGTTCCTCAATGCGGAAAATTTTGTATTTCATGCGGCTTCACGCTCTTTCCGGGGCGGTGGGTCCTGTCTCCACGGCCTCGATTTCTTTGATCAACATCTCATGGCCCTGCAAAAGGTGGGTGCGCGGGCTCTGGCAGTGGGGGCAGGTGCGGCCAAACTGCACGGTGGGGTACTGTTGGCCGCAGTCCTCGCACACGGTCACGGCGGGGATGGTCTCCACGGTCAGCACCGCGCCGGGCAAAAGCTCTGATTTCGCCGCCGCCCACTTCCAGCAGTCCTGCAGGTAGCTCTCCACCACGCCGGAGACCTCGCCCAGCTGCAGCGTCACGCGCTGGATGCGCGTCACGTCGTTCTGCCGGGCCACATCCTCCACCGTGCGGATGATGTGGAATACAATGCCAAGCTCGTGCATTACTTCTCCTTCTTGGCAAAGCGGATCTTGATCTCGCGCTTCGCCATGTAGGGCAGAATGGCCTTGAACTTGTCCTCGCTCCTGACCATCTTGCTGCACTCGGGCAGGTCGCGGTGCAGGCGGATGGCATCAAACTCGCACTTTGTCGTGCAGACGCCGCAGCCAATGCACTTGTTCGGGTCCACAACGCTGGCACCGCAGCCCAGACAGCGCGCTGTCTCGATTTTGACCTGATCCTCGGTCAGCGTCAGGTGCGCGTCGCGGAAGGAACGGTGCGCGTCAATGCCCGCATCCAGCGCGGCGGATTGGCGCGGTGCGCGGTCATACTCGCCCAGCGCCAGATTCGACTTGTCCAGCTCGTGGAAGTCGCGGCGGTTGCGGCCAATCGTCAGGCTTGTGTTGGGCTGCACAAAGCGGTGGATGGAAATTGCCCCCTGCTTGCCTGCAGCAATCGCGTCAATGGCAAACCGCGGCCCGGTGCAGACGTCGCCGCCGACGAAAATGTCCGGCTGGGCGGTCTGGTAGGTCAGCGCGTCGGCCACAGCGCCCTGGCCGCGGCCCAGCTGCACGGCCTCGCCGTTCAGCAAATCGCCCCACTCGATGCACTGGCCGATGCTTAAAACAACGTTGTCGCACGGCAGGGTGATGGTATCGTTTTCATCGTAGGTGGGCGCAAAACGGCCCTCCGCGTTGTAAAGGCCGGTGCACTTTTTCAGCACGACGGCGGTCACATGGCCGTTCTCGGAGAGGAACTCCTTCGGGCCGTAGCCGCAGGTGATTTTGGTGCCCTCCTCCTCGGCCTCGGCAATTTCCTCCGGCGAGGCCGGCATCTTGTCCCGCGGCTCCAGACAGACCATCGTCACGCCGTCGGAACCGCAGCGCAGAGATACACGCGCCGCGTCAATGGCAACGTTGCCGCCGCCGATGACGACGGTCTTTCCGGTCATTTTGCGGCTCTCGTCACCGCCGACGGTGCGCAGCAGGTGGACGGCGGTCTCAATGCCCGCGGCGTTCTCGCCGGGCACACCGGCCCGGCGCCCGCCCTGGCAGCCGATGGCGATATAGAACGCCCGGTAGCCCTGTCGGCGCAGCTCGGCCAGCGTGACGTCTTTGCCGACCTCGACACCGCAGCGGATGTCAACGCCCAGCTCCCGCAGAATGTCGATCTCGGCGTCAATGACGTTTTTCTCGAGCTTGAACGAAGGGATTCCGTAGCGCAGCATGCCGCCGGGACGCTCGTTTTTCTCAAATACGGTGGGCTTGTAGCCCTGCACTGCCAGAAAATAGGCGCAGGACAGACCCGCGGGGCCGCCGCCGATGATGGCGATCTTCTGCGGCCACGGGCCCTGCAGCGACGGCTGGACAACGTCGGGCACGTAGCGGTGCGCGGCGTTCAGGTCCTGCTCGGCAATGAACTTCTTGACGGCGTCGATGGCCACGGCCTGATCCACGGTGCCGCGGGTGCAGGCGTCCTCGCACCGGCGGTTGCAGACGCGCCCGCAGACGGCGGGGAAGGGGTTCTCCTTTTTAATCAGCGCCAGCGCGTCGCGGTAGCGGCCCTGCGCGGCCATTTTCAGGTAGCCCTGCACGGCAATGTGCGCGGGGCAGGCCGTCTTGCAGGGGGCCGTGCCGGTGTCATAACAGTTGATGCGGTTCTTGTCGCGGTAGTCGATGGCCCACTTGTCGGGGCCCCACTTCACGGCGTCGGGCAGCTCCTGCTTCGGGTAGGTGATGGGGCCGTCCTTCGTGCAGAGCTTCTGGCCCAGCTTGACCGCGCCCGCGGGGCAGTACTCCACACAGCGCCCGCAGGCCACGCAGTTCTCCGGCTCGACACGCGCCACGTAGGCCGAGCGGCTCATGTTCGGCGTGTTGAACAGCTGGCTTGTGCGCAGCGCATTGCAGACGTTGACGTTGCAGTTGCAGATGGCAAAAATCTTGTTCTCGCCGTCGATGTTCGTGATTTGGTGCACAAAGCCGTTGTCCTCGGCCTTCTGCAGGATCTGCATGACCTCATCGTAGGTCACGTAATGCCCCTTGTTGGTCTCGACGAGGTAGTCGGCCATATCGCCCACGCCGATGCACCAGTCGTCGGGGTCGTCGCCGCAGCCCTCGCCCATGGCGGCGCGGGACATACGGCAGCTGCACGGACCGGCGGCATACTTGCCGTCGTATTTTTTCAGCCAGTGAGAGATGTGCTCAATGTCGGCGGACCGGTTCTCGGTCTCGATGGCTTTTTCCACCGGGATGACGTGCATACCGATGCCTGCGCCGCCCGGGGGCACCATGGCGGTGATGTGCTCTAGCGGCAGAAACGTCATCCGCTCAAAGAAGGCTGTCACCTCGGGGTGGTCGGCGATCTGCTGCTTGTTCATGTTGAAGAACTCTGCGCTGCCGGGCACGAACATCGGCAGGATGTACTGCTTTTCGCGGCGGGGATTCTCCCAGTTGTACTCCAGCAGACCGACGACGGCCATCTGCTGCAAAAGCGGCTCCAGCTCCCCGGCTGGCTTGCCCGTGGCCTTGATCAGCTCGGGCAGGGTCATGGGCTTGCGGACCTTCATTTTTAAGGCAACGTCCGCCATCTCGTCGGTCACGATGGACGCTAGGCCCCAGTATTCGGGGTCATCTTTCGTCAGGATGCCCTTTTTGGCCGGGATGCGATCCGTGATCATCTGGCCCAGCCTGGCAATTTTCTCGCGGTACGGCTCGTCCCTCGGAATCTCGAAGGGCAGCCTGCTCTCATCCAGCGGGAACGCAGTGGGTTTGCTCATGGTGTGCTCCTTTTTTGTGCCGTTGCTCCGTTTTTTGCACAGTAGGGGCCGGGCATGCCCGGCCCGGTTGTAAATGGCGGACGGGCGATTGCGGCAAGGCCGCGGGCCGCACATGTGCGGCCCCTACAACGCGACTGGATTATTTACGCCTGCCACGCCCTGACCTGTTCTTTTAGCCAATCGGCCCATTCGTCAATGCCCTCGCCCGTCCGGGCGCAAATCGGGATGACCCTTGCGTTCGGGTTGCGCAGGGCCACATACTCGCGGCATTTGTCCATGTCAAAGTCAAAATACGGCAGCACGTCGATCTTGTTGACAAGAACGACGTCGCAGACCTGGAACATCAGCGGATATTTCAGCGGCTTGTCGTGACCCTCGGGAACCGACAAAATCATCGCGTTCTTCACCGCGCCGGTGTCGAACTCGGCAGGGCAGACAAGGTTGCCGACGTTTTCCAGAATCACCAAATCGAGACCCTCGGTGCCCAGCCCGGCCAGTCCCTGCCGGGTCATCTCGGCGTCCAGATGGCACATGCCGCCGGTGTGCAGCTGAATGGCCTTGGCGCCGGTCTCGGCAATGGCGCGGGCGTCCACGTCGGAGTCGATGTCGGCCTCCATCACGCCGATGCGCAGCTCATTTTGCAGCGCAGCAATCGTGCGGCGCAGTGTCGTGGTTTTGCCGGACCCCGGCGCGCTCATTAAATTCAGCAGAAAAATTTTTTCCTGCTTCAGCTCAGCCCGCAGCGCGGCGGCCTGCTCGTCGTTGGAGGCAAAGATGCTCTGCTTGACCTCGAGAATTTTCACGTTGTCCATGGGGTGCTCCTTATAAATTGGTATACGGTCTCTGCTAACATTTTAACATCGTGTCAAAAAATCCGCAATCGACGAATATGACAAAGAATTGACGAAAGAACGGGCAGGTTGACGAAAAGAGCGCGTAAACTCATTAGCGGCAGATGCCGCGAACTGGCGGCGGGGTGTGGGCACCCCGCCCTACGTATAACGGGGAAAGTGGAACGTAGGGCGGCATGCCCACATGCCGCCGTGGCCGTGTGCGAAAGCAGGGACCTGCCGGTTTGTGGTTAGTCCGGTTTTATAAAATGCTCCACCACCATCCGCTGCGCCTCCGGCGTAAACAGCAGCACTGAATACGGCGTGCCGCGGGCGCTGACCTTGTCCTCGCTGCGCAGACCGGCGTCCACACCGGCAGGGGTCGGCACGTAGTAAAAGCCCTTCGTCGGCAGACGCTCCATGCCGATGAGCCGCTGCGCCAGCAGCCACTCGTCGATCTCCTTGATGGTCGGTGCCTTCACATCCGGGTCACCGGCGGCCTCGATCAGCGCGGCCTTCAGCTCCGCGCCGGTATAGCTGTCCTGATAGTTGAAGCTGCGCGCGTCCTCCGCCGTCAGGTAAAACGCGGGGCGCTCGGCCTTCGGCGGCTTTTTCTTCTTCTCGGACGGCAGCGGCTTTTCCGGCTCCGGCGCGGGCGGGTCCAGGCTCAAAACGGCGTCGGGGTGGTCGGCGCGGTAGGCGTCAATGACCGCAAAGAACGCGGCACCGTACTTTTCATACTTGCGCTCACCCATGCCGTAGATGCCCAGCATATCCTCCGCGCGGCGCGGCGCGCGCAGGCACATATCCACCAGCGACTTGTCACCGAACACGACGTAGGGCGGCAGTCCCTCGCGCTGGGCGGTGTCGAACCGCAGCTGGCGCAGCTGGTTGAACAGCTCCAGTCCGGCGCTCGTCAGCGCGTCCATCGGGCTGCGGCGCTTCGGTTTCGGTGCGCGGGCCTGCTCCGGCTCACGCTGCGGCGGCAGCTTGACCAGCACCTGCCCGCCGGCCTTCAGCGGGGCAATATCCCCGATGTGCAGCACGGCGTACTGGTCGTCGCTCTGCACCAAATATCCATCCTCCAGCAGCTGGGCCAGCAGGCGTTCCAGCGTCTCGCGCGGGGTGTCCTTCATCCGGCCGTAGCTCTTGAAGCGCTCGGCTCCCAGCTCCCGCAGACGCGCACGGTTCGCGCCTTGTAAAGTGCCGAACAAAATCGCTTTGCCGTACCGCCCGCGCAGCTCGGCCACGCAGTTGATCATCCACTTGGCGGCGTCGGTCATATCGACCTCGTCAAAATCGTTGTTGCAGCTGCCGCAGTTGCCGCACGGCGCGGTGGGATGCTCGCCGAAATAGGCCAGAATGTAGTTGCGCAGGCACTCCGTCGTCTGGCAGTAGCGCTCCATCGTCTGCAAGCGCTGCAGGTCGCGCTGGCGCAAAAGGTCGGCCTCCTCGTCGTCCATCTCGGCAAAATCCTTTTTGTCCAGCAGGAATTTGTTGATGATGACGTCCTGCGCCGAAAAAAGCAGCACGCACTGCGACGGCAGCCCGTCACGCCCGGCACGGCCCGCCTCCTGGTAATAATTCTCCATGCTCTGGGGCATGTTGTAGTGCAGCACGAACCGCACGTTGGACTTGTCAATGCCCATGCCAAAGGCGTTCGTCGCCACAATGACCGGCGCGGTGTCGTAGATGAAGTCATTCTGATTTTTGCGGCGTGCTTCGGCGGGCAGGCCCGCGTGGTACTTTGTGGCCGCAAAGCCGTATTCGGTCAGAAGCTCCTGCAGCTTGTCCACATTCTTGCGGGTGGCGCAGTAGATGATGCCGCTCTCGCCGGGGTGGCCGCGCAGATATTGGATGACAAAATCGTCCTTGCGGCGGGTGCGCTCGACCTGAAAGTAGAGGTTGGGCCGGTCAAAGCCGGTCACAAGCACCTTCGGGTCGTGGAGCCGCAGCGTGCAGACAATGTCGTCCTTGACCTCCCGCGTGGCCGTGGCCGTGAACGCCGACACGATAGGGCGGCGGGGCAGACTGTCGATGAAGTCGAGGATCTTTAAGTAGCTCGGGCGGAAATCCTGTCCCCACTGGCTGATGCAGTGCGCCTCATCCACCGTGACCATCGAGATGTCTGCCCCCGCGGCAAAGCTGCGGAACACCGGGC
>ONZT01001899.1_pt1 | contig 10350 bp, 9 predicted proteins | sample 1671571 | NCBI WGS metagenome assembly ONZT01 (sample SAMN06348170, study PRJEB24527) | human gut metagenome | biome: human gut; feature: ankylosing spondylitis patient; material: feces | host: Homo sapiens | place: China | collected 2015-10
ACGACGCTCTTCCGATCTAATGTTTTGTTTAGGCGGAGTTTATAAAGAAAATTAATGCGGATATCTCCGTAAAATGAATGTTTTTTGATAAAAATGAAAGGGAGGGTTTGCTGGTTAAGGTGTCTGTGGAAAAGCAAAAAAGTGGAATAGCCATAACAATCGTTATGGCTATTCCACTTTTTTATAATATGTCGGCTTTCAGCTTCTTACCAGATTATCTGCGGTAAGAATTTGGAGATCGTTTTTTTCAGTTCGACGATATTGATGGGCTTGGTGATAAATCCGTTGCTTCCGGCAGCACGGGCGGCTTCCATGTCATTTTCGAAGGCATAGGCGGACTGCATGATAATCGGTATGTTCGCGTCTTTCTTTCTAATCTCTTTCAGAGCTTCTATACCATTCATTTCCGGCATTTTTATATCCAGCAAAATCAAATCGGCTCCTTTTTCAGCAAAAACTTTCAATAGCTCCAAGCCGGTTCTGGCTTGCAGAACGTTACAGTGTCTTTTTAAAATGGTTTTTAATAGTAGGAAATTACTTTCCTCGTCTTCTGCGATCAGAATAGTTACATTGTAGTTGTCTTCGTTCGTGCCCATATCTTTTATATAATCTGTGAACAAATTTCAGCATTAATTTTTACATAACCAAATAGAATAGAACTTATTCTATGTTTGGAGGTCCGGTTCTCCTTGCTCATCATGGAATATCGTGAGACTGGGATCGGATTTGTTTTTCATGTTTATTGAAAATAAAAGGCTTGAAAGGTTGAAAGATCCGAGGATGTTTGTATATTTAGTGCATGAAACGAAGCAGCAAGATTAAACTTACCGCTTTGAGGAATGGTTATTAATGAAGAACAAGTATAACTTTTAAATCAAACATCATGGGAAAGAGTCAATTAATTCACAACAATGAGTTTCATTTGATTAATAAAGCTGAAATTCGCAAAGCTACAGGTAAATTGGTAGAATCATTGAATCTGGCGGCCGGTTCAACGGACGGATTCGATATTTATAAGGTAGTAGACGCTTATTTTACGGACCTGGACAAACGTCATGAAATGAATGCTTTGTTGGGTATCGGCGAAAGTTGCCAATATTACGGTGAGCAGGAACAGGTAGAGGAAGCGATTAAGGAGATAGACTGAGAAAGCTTTCTCTATTCTTTTTTCAGGCAATAAAAAAGGAGATATCCGGATGGACATCTCCTTTTGTTTTATTTGAAAAGGCGATAATTATTTACCAGCCAATTTTTCTTTCAGGGCAGCGAGCTCTTCAATGTCACCCAGTGTCGTCTTTTCAACCGGACCGGTTACCATTGCAGATTCTTCTTCTTTCTTTCCACCGCGTTTTGCAGATGATTTCTTTTCGCCAGTTTCTTTCTTAGTGCCTTTCTGTTCATCTTCGAAGATACGGCTGTGAGAAAGGATGATCCTCTTAGCTTCCTTGTTGAATTCGATCACCTTGAACTGCAGTTTTTCGTCTACAGCAGCCTGAGAACCGTCTTCTTTTACCAGATGTTTCGGAGTTGCGAAACCTTCAACGCCGTAAGGCAGAGAGATTACAGCACCCTTATCCAGTACTTCGATGATTGTTCCTTCGTGGATAGAACCTACAGTGAAGATTGTTTCGAATACATCCCAGGGATTTTCTTCCAACTGTTTGTGGCCTAAGCTCAAACGGCGGTTTTCTTTGTCGATTTCCAGAACCTGAACTTCGATTTCAGCACCGATCTGAGTAAATTCTGACGGATGTTTGATTTTCTTTGTCCAAGACAGGTCAGAGATGTGGATCAAGCCGTCTACACCTTCTTCGATTTCTACGAATACACCGAAGTTAGTGAAGTTACGTACTTTTGCAGTATGCTTAGAACCTACAGGATACTTTTCTTCGATTGTTTCCCATGGATCTTGTTTCAGTTGTTTGATACCCAAAGACATCTTACGTTCTTCACGGTCAAGTGTAAGAACAACAGCTTCTACTTCGTCGCCTACCTTCATGAAATCTTGTGCAGAACGCAGGTGTTGGCTCCAAGACATTTCTGAAACGTGGATCAAACCTTCTACGCCCGGAGCGATTTCGATGAATGCACCGTAGTCAGCCATAACGACCACTTTACCTTTCACCTTGTCACCAACCTTCAAGTCAGTATCAAGCGCATCCCATGGGTGCGGGGTCAGTTGTTTCAAGCCAAGAGCGATACGTTTCTTTTCGTCATCGAAGTCAAGGATAACAACGTTGAGCTTCTGATCCAGTTCAACCACTTCTTTCGGATCGCTAACGCGTCCCCAAGAAAGGTCAGTAATGTGAATCAAACCGTCTACGCCACCAAGGTCGATGAATACACCGTAAGATGTGATATTTTTAACAGTTCCTTCAAGAACTTGTCCTTTTTCGAGTTTACCGATGATTTCTTTCTTCTGTTGTTCCAGTTCAGCTTCGATAAGAGCCTTGTGAGATACAACGACATTCTTGAATTCCTGATTGATCTTAACAACCTTGAATTCCATAGTTTTGCCAACGAATACATCGTAGTCGCGGATAGGCTTAACGTCGATCTGAGAACCCGGCAAGAATGCTTCGATACCGAATACGTCAACGATCATACCGCCCTTCGTACGACATTTAATGTAACCTTTGATGATTTCGTCTTTTTCAAGAGCTTCGTTTACACGATCCCAAGAACGTGTAGCGCGTGCTTTCTTGTGAGACAGGATCAGCTGTCCTTTTTTGTCTTCCTGGTTTTCGATGTAGACTTCTACTTCGTCACCAATTTTCAGATCCGGGTTGTAACGGAATTCTGCCATAGATACAACGCCATCTGATTTGAAACCGATGTTTACTACAACTTCACGTTTGTTCATTGCAGTTACGGTTCCCATAACGACTTCTTTGTCCTTTACTGTGTTCAAAGTCTCGTCATACGTTTTTACAAGATCGTCCTTGCTTACTTCACCGTAAGAATCGCCCTTTTCAAGAGCATCCCAGTTGAAATCTTCAATGGGCTGAATGTTCTTTAAATTTTCCATTCTCTAATTGTTAATACTTAAGTTTGTTTTAATTAGTAAGTTAGACATTATGTTGTCATCTCTCAAAAATCGGGGCAAAGGTAATGCTTTTTTCTGACTTGCAAGACTTTTTGCATGGAAAAAACAATCTTTTGGGCTTGTAATACCGCTACTTACATCTTTTCTTTTTGGGACGTTTGCCTCCTTTCGAATATTTGCCTGAGCTTGTAATCGGCTCCCAGCAGGATGAGGGCAAGCATCCCGATATAGGCATAGAAAGGGAGTGTGCTCATATTGGGGATCTGTACGGATATTGGGGGAATATTCATATAAAGGAATGAAGCGATCGCGATACCGACCATAAGCAGCGAGGCGGCGATGACGGCAATCCATCCCCAGAGTTCGTTGCGTTTGCGTATCCGTTCGGCTTCGGCCATGATCTGCCTCAGCGCGTTGGCTCGGAACGAAGCCGGAAGCTCCTCTTCCGGCATCCGGCTAAACAGGTCTTTCAATATGTCATTCTTCTCTGTCATTTTATTGTTCCTCCATCCCTTTTAATACAAAAAACAGTTTCTTTCGTATGCGGTGCAATTTCACTTTTATATTAGATGCAGTCAATCCGGTGATCGTCGCCACTTCGTCGATCGTTTTTTCTTTCATATAAAAGAGCAGGATGATCGCCCGCTCATCGGGTGGCAATTGGGCGAGGGCGGCATCGAGCATCTGTATCTGGTCGGAACTGTCTGTCCTGTCTAGTGCTTCGGCTACTTCTTGTTCCGATACATTATTAATAACCGATTCCTCGATCGCCAGAAACTCGTGTCTCTTTTTCCGTGTTTCCGAGATGGCTGTATTGTAGGCGATCCGGTAGATCCACGTGGAGAAACTGCATTCCCCTTTGAACGAAGAGAGGTGCTTGAACACCTTCATAAACACATCCTGTGCCAGTTCTTCCGCATCTTCCCGGTTTCTGACCACCTTTAAGATTAACGAATGAACAGGACGGCTGTATTTATCCAGAAGGCAGGCAAAGCATGCCGTATCTCCCGCTTGTATCCTTTGTATATAATATGTGTCGGTATACAACTCCATCGTATTATAATGGACGCAAGCCGGGCGAATAGGTTACAACTTGCATCGGCAAAAATAAAAAATATTTTTTCTTTCCGATCTGTAACCTTTCGGAAAGAGGTGCGTCAAAAGTAGCAAAGAAATTAATGAATCATTTAAAATAGTATAGTTATGATGGATTTTATTGTTGTTCCGCTGACTACCGGAATTGTTTTTGCTGCTATTTACGGTTTGTTTGAATTGTTTGTGCGTAGAAAAGAGCGGTTGGCTATTATCGAAAAGATCGGTGACAAACTGGATGCTTCTGCGTTCGAGGGAAAATTGGGATTGCCGAGTTATAAAGGAAACCATATCTCTTTCAGTTCTCTGAAAGCAGGTTGTCTGCTGACAGGTATCGGGCTGGGGCTGTTGGTCGGCTTTTTGATAAGCACGGTTTTGGCAGTAGGAGGTGGCGACGATCTTTTCTTGAGCGACGGCTGGCGTGGTTGGTATCGTAGCGATGTCGCCGGTACCGTTTACGGTGCTTCTGTCCTGCTCTTTGGGGGTATTGGTCTACTTGTGTCTTTTGTCATCGAGATGAATATGAAGAAGAAAGAGAATAAATGATAATGTTTTCACTTTTTTCTCAAGGTAAAGATTTATTTTCATTTGCAGGAGAATAAATTTTCATCAGCAAGAAACCAAAGTTTCATCGGCGGGAAACAAAAGTTCCAAGCCGATGAAACTTTTTGTTTATCGGGAGGAAAGAGTCGGTTGGTCAGAGCGTTTCCACTCGTTGATCAGCTCGTTTATCGTTTCTTTCACCGACATGATGCGGGTTGTCCGCCAGGCATTGCTTCCTGCGAAAGCGTAGCCGTTCTCGAAGTTCCCTTTGAAGGCGTTGTACAGGGCTGTTACGATACAGTAGGGGCTTCGCGAGATATCGCATGTCTTGATGCAGTTGAAAGGACAGACCTTCGGCTGTTTCATCCCGGCTTTTACCTTTTCGAGAAAATGACTGTGGATTGCCCTGCCCGGCATTCCGACCGGACTTTTGATGATCTCGATATCCTTCTCCTGTGCCTTGACGTAGCTTTCCTTGAAAGCATCGGAAGCGTCGCACTCGGTAGTGGTGACGAAACGGGTTCCTAATTGAACGCCCGATGCTCCCAGGTCCATCACGCGTTTGATGTCTTCACCCGTGTAAATGCCTCCTGCTGCAATTACCGGGATTCTCTTGTTATATTTTTCTTCGAAGTGGGAAACTTCTTCCACTACTTGAGGCAGCAGTTCTTCGAGTGAAAAATGCTCGTCTTCCAGCTGGTTCTCCTTGTATCCTAAGTGGCCGCCTGCTTTCGGGCCTTCCAGCACAACGGAATCGGGAAGGTAGTCGTAGTTGTTTTTCCATTTTTCGCAGATGATGCGGATGGCACGTGCACTGGAAACGATGGGGACGAGCTTCGTCACGCTGTCTTTCTTCAGGAAAGACGGCAGGTCCAAAGGTAGTCCGGCACCACTGAAAATGATGTCTACCTTTTCCGCAATACTGGTTTTCACCAGTTCGGCGAAGTCTGAAAGTGCGACCATCACATTCACACCGATAATGCCTTTGGCCTTCTCGCGGGCTTTCCGGATCTCGGCTGCAAGGCCCAGATTGCCGGCTTCGGTGTAGTTGGGAGAAAGTTTCTTATATAAGAGACCGAGACCGGCGGCGGAGATAACGCCAATCCCACCTTCATTTGCAACGGCTGAGGCTAAGCCGGATAGAGAGATTCCTACGCCCATTCCACCCTGGATGATTGGAATGCGGGCTTTCAGATCCCCAATTGTTAATGTCTTCATGTAAGTAAAATGTGTAAATAAAAAATATATATGTGGCAAAGGTAGCACAATAAACCAAAAAATGTGCAGGTTTAATCAATATTATTGCACAAATAAATAATAATTGTGCATTCCCTCCTGTCCCCGCGCTTGACGCGGGGACACAAAAAAGCCGGCCATATACATCTGATTGATATGGCCGGCTTTAACGCGATCCCGCGTCGAGCGCGGGAGCTATATAGTTTTTGACTTATTTTACCGGGATATAACCGACCTGTTTAACCGTTGCTTGTCCTTCAGCCGATAAGATATAATCGATAAAGGGTTTCACTTTGCCTTCATTCTTTACATCGTAGTAATAGAACAACGGACGGACGATCGGATATGCCTTGTTTTTTGCATTCTCGAAGGATGGCTCGGTGAATGTTTTGCCTGCATCGTAAGAGACATGAATCGGTTTTACTTCTTTGTTTATGTAAGCCAAGCCGACATAGCCGATGGCTCCTTTTGTCTGGCTGACAGACTGAATGATGGCTCCTGTTGCGGGCATGCTAAGGATGCCGTTCATATAGTTCTTGTTCTTCAGGACACTTTCCTTAAAGAATTCGTATGTTCCGGAAGACGTTTCGCGCGAATAGGCTACGATCTTCATGTCGGCGCCGCCCACTTCTTTCCAGTTCTTGATCTTTCCTGTGAAAATGCCTTCCAGCTGTTCACGCGTCAGGTTGGACACTTTATTGGACGGGTGTACGACTACCGCCAGTGCGTCGTAAGCGATCACCACTTCTTTGGTGCTTTTCTTTGCTTCCTGCAATTTGACTTTTTCATCGAATTTCATCTTACGGGAAGACATGGCGATATCGGTTGTCCCTTCCATCAAGGCTGAGATACCGACACCGGAGCCGCCGCCCGTCACGGTTATCTTTGCCGATTTATTTTTGTTGATGAAGTTTTCTGCTTCCGTCTGGCTTAAGGGAAGGCAAGTGTCGCTCCCTTTAATTCTCTGTGCAAACACGTTCGATACAAACATACAGGTGGCTACTGCGGCCATAACAATTGTCTTTCTCATTACTCTGTTTTGAATTAATTTTCTGTATGCAAAGTAAATACAGGAGTGTTGCAAGCGTGTGAAACAGATGTTACGTTTGTATTAAAACTTATATTGCAGACGCAAGGTGAATACGTCGTCTTCCCTGTCCTTTTCATATCCCTTTACGAAATCGCTCTTTTCATTGAAGTTGAACTCGTAATAGGCTTGCACGCGGATATGCTTGTTGAAACGGTACAAAGCGCCGATGCCGAGTGTGCTCTGGGCGAGGTCGGTCTTGGAGGTCAAGCTGTTTTCAACGCCGATCTCATTCCCTTTCAACTTGGTGTTGGGATCATAAACGTCGTATTTCAAGACGGCAGAGAAAGGAGTGGTTCCGATGTCGTGCACCAAATAGAAAAAGTAGCCGATGAAAGGACGCTTGAACAGGGAGTTCTCCGGTTCATTGGCCGGGCGTGTCCCTGTGTTGGGGCTTTTGCTGCTGCCGGCGATACCCGGTTGTGTACCTAACAGTCCTTCACCGCGCAAGCTTGTCGTTCCCCAACTGTTTTTGAATGAGAACTGAGCGTCCAAGCCGATGTACTCACGTTTCATGTATGTACCGGTTTCTCCTTTGTCGACTGCGATGAATTTTTTATCCTGGAGTTCGTAGGCGGTTGTCGTCGGGTTGTAAACTCCGCCGTTGTAGTAGGAGGCGCCTAATCCCCATTTTCCCCAGTTGCCGATTTTCTTTTCGGCTCCCAAGCGGCCGATGAAGTCTTTGCGGCTGTCTGTTTCCCGATTGATGCTGTTACCGGCGAACAGTCCGGCATCGAGACGGAGAAAACCGATCGGGCTTGTTTCTTTAGCCCGGAGTGTCAGCATGGTGCCTAAATCGCGTTCGTCGGGGAAGAAGTATTGGATGATGGTGGCACGTTCGGGAGATTCTAATCCGCTAGTCGAATAGCCGATTTCGTGACCGAAAGGGCGATTGAAAACACCCGCCATCAGTTGGCAGCGTTTTGTCCAGGGATCTTTTATACCGATGTAAAGGTCACGGAAACTGACACCCTTGTCGTTGGCTTCGATCTGTACAGCACCGGTTCCGATACCGTCATTATATTCGAATTTCAACCGTCCGCGGCGGATGCCGAAACGGTTGAAACCTTTGTCTTCATGTTCGTTCTTGTCACCGACTTTCAGGGTGGCATCTTCCTGACCGTATTGGAATTGTCCTTGGATATAAGCGGATACTTTGAATTTGCTGAGTTTCCGGACGATTTTATCCAGGGTTGTCGTCTCCTGCGAAAGTGAATCGATACGAGCATTCAGTTTTTCTATTTCCTGAGCTTCCTGTGCCTTCATCGCAATTGGAAGCAGCGCCAACAGGCCAAGCGCAATAATCTTTCCTGATTTCATTCCTAACTTTTTGGACTCTATGATTTTATTTACAAAGGAACGAGAATACTGTTTCGCATTTACGACATATATGTTACATTTATGTTACAAGTTGCCGACGACATGGCGAGTGTTATCCGCCCGCTTTTCAAGTTCTTTGATTGTCAATGTTATAACTTTGCCAATCGGCTTGTTGTCCCGATAAGTGACAATACGTAACCAAGTCGCATTCTTTGGTATTCGGAGCGGAGCTTCATATTTCGGAGTGAAGTTGTCGGGGTCCGTATTGTCGAATGTATAGTAGATGTCAAGATTGCCCGGTTCGCTATCCAGTTTGATCTCCAAAACACCATCTTCAGTATAGTAAGGAGTGACGATGGCATTGTACATGCTGCGTGCATAGTTGATCTGTGCCTGGTCCGCACGAACGAAATGTCGTTCGACACGTGGCCAGAACCTGTCCCAATCCGTCTTGGAAGGTCCGGTCCAAAGGACTTCGGCAAGTGCCCATCCACGTGGCCAGGTCATATATTCGGCATGACGGAAAGTGGGGACGGATTCAGCCCAGAGATTGCCTTGTCCTCCTAGTATCATTTCGGCCGGCACACTGTCGGGAACTGGGTTGAAACTGTAGGAATCTTTCAGGCGGCACATGGAGTAGGTGTCCGGTTCGACAGATGGTTCTCCTTGCCAGAGGTCGATGTAGCAATGTTCGGTCGGTGTCATGATCACATGATGACCGGCTTTTGCTGATTTGATTCCGCCCTCCATCCCGCGCCAGCTCATAACGGTAGCATCGGGAGCCAGCCCGCCGTCGATAATCTCGTCCCAGCCGATCAGCTTTTTCCCTTTTTCTTTCAAGATGCTTTCCATACGGTGGATAAAGTAACTTTGTAGTTCGTTTTCGTTCTTCAGGTTTTCCGCTTTCATGCGAGCTTGGCAACGTGGACATTTGTGCCAAAAACCTTTGAAACATTCGTCTCCTCCGATATGGATGTATTCATCCGGAAACAAGGCGGCAACTTCTGTCAAGACTTTGTCCATAAACTCGAAAGTGGCATCTTTGCCGACACAAAGTGTGTTTTCGTCTTCGCCGTAAAACTTGTTGCCGACCCCGACAGCCGATGGTGCTTTCATACACGCCAGATCAGGATAGGCGACGAGTGCTGCCAGGCTATGTCCCGGCACGTCTATTTCAGGAATGACGCGTACGTAGCGTTCTGCAGCGTATGCCAATACTTCCTTCACATCTTCCTGTGTGTAGAAGCCTCCGTAGGTCGTTTCTTCTCCAGGTTGCTGTGGTGCGCGTTGCCACCATTGCCCGACGCGCGGAGCACGCCAGGCGCCAACCTCTGTCAGGCGTGGCAGGGATTTTATTTCCAGACGCCATCCTTGATCGTCGGTCAAATGCCAGTGGAATACATTCATTTTGTATTCTGCCAGTTCGTCGATGTATTTCTTTACTTCCTCTTTAGTGAACCAGTGGCGGCTGACGTCAAGCATAAGTCCGCGCCAGGCAAACTGGGGTTTGTCGGTGATGTCGGCACAGGGAACCGTCCAGTCGATGCCTTTTTGTTTCTGGCTGTTTTTTATTTCGGGGGGAAGCATCTGCAATAAAGTCTGTATCCCGTAGAAGATCCCGGCCGGTTGATGGGCGGTGATGATGATATCGCCATGTTTTACCTGCAAGCGATATCCTTCTGCACCGAAAGCGGTATTGTCGGTCAGCTTAAATTCAATGTTGCCGTGCTTTTCAACCGGAATTTCAAAACCTGTTGCGGGGGCAACTTTATTGTTGAAGTACCGAGCTATCCCTATTAACTGAGGATTGGATGTGTCGAGTGTGATAGCTGCCCGGCGAGTCAGTTTGAAATGATCCGTCCCGACTTTCATTTCTTGGGGCTGTGGGATCAATGCCAGTGCATTATCTGGAGTGTCTTTGTGGGAACAAGAGCTAAATCCCTGTATAAGACCTGCTGTAAAGAAGATAAACCTTAATTCCGCAACACTATTATAAAATATTTTTTTTAAGTACCTGAGCAACAAA
>ONZT01001902.1_pt1 | contig 10343 bp, 6 predicted proteins | sample 1671571 | NCBI WGS metagenome assembly ONZT01 (sample SAMN06348170, study PRJEB24527) | human gut metagenome | biome: human gut; feature: ankylosing spondylitis patient; material: feces | host: Homo sapiens | place: China | collected 2015-10
CGAAAAGACCGAAGCCGGATATACGGGCAACGAGCGTACCCATGAAGATGCCGTGGCTTATGCAGCCGGGAGGCTGGAGGCGCGGAGTTATGTTTCGCTCGGGGGATTCGGCGGTTATCTGATCGTCGGGTTCGACCACAGTATCGCCCGAATGGAAAGCGGCTATGATTTTTCCATTGAGGGGAATGCATTCGACACCAGCTCGGAGCCGGGCGTGGTGTGGGTCATGCAGGACGTGAACGGCAACGGTGAGCCCGATGACGAGTGGTACGAGTTGCGGGGCAGCGAAACGGGTAAGGAAGGGACTGTTTCCGGTTATGCCGTGACTTATTACCGCCCTGCCGGAAGGGGGATGGACGTGCAGTGGACCGATTCGGAAGGTCGCAGCGGCACGGTCGAATACAGGGGTGAGTTTCACGACCAGGATTTCTATTATCCGGCTTGGGCCGCCGATACTTATACGTTGCGCGGTACGCTGCTCGAATCTCGGAATATGGTCGATGACAGAGGGTTTTGGATCAACCGCCCTTACGAGTGGGGTTATGCCGACAATTACGGAAGCGACTGTCTTGCGGGCGGCGATGCAATGGACGGAAAGGGACAGAGCAACGGATTCCGAATCGCCAATGCCATGCAGCCCGACGGAACGCCTGTCGAACTGAAGTACATCGACTTCGTCAAAGTACAGGTGGGGGTCAATGCCAAGAGCGGTCCGCTGGGCGAGGTTTCGACCGAAGTTTTCTCCTTCGCCGATCTTTCGATCGCGGAGTAAGGCTGCGGAACGAATCCGCCGGATTGCCTCTCTTTTCCGCTTGGGACAGGAGAAGAGTTGCCCGGAAACATCTGCAGAGAGAGAATCTACATCGACAAGAGAAGCTCCCGGAAACGATTTGCGTTTCCGGGAGCTTCTCTCTTGTACTGCTTGCGGTCGGAGTCTTCGGGTTCCGTTTACCGCGCTTAAAGCGTCAGGGGGAAACCCGCGTAGAAATCGAGGATCTTGGTGCGGAATATGAATTCGTATTTGGCCTGGATCTGGTCGGATTCGGCCTTCTGCATGCGGGTCTTGGCGTCGTTGTAGTCGAAGGTCGTCGAGCGGCCCGCAGCGTATTTCTCGGCTTCGTACCTGAAGGCGACCTGTGCGGAATTGAGCGCTTTTTCCGCCGAACGGTATTTCAACAGGGCGGCATCGGCCTGGTAGTAGGCCGTTTCGATCTCTTTTTGCAGGGTCTGCTCGGCTTCGGTCAGGACGAGCTGCTGGCTCCGTACGCCCAGTTTGGCCGTTCGCACGCTGTTGCGGGTCGCCATGCGGTTGAAGATGGGGATGTTGATCGCCACCCCTACGTATTCGGTGCTGTTGTTGCGGAACTGGCGTCCGAAAGCGGGATTTACCGCACCCGTAGCGAACGAGTGATAGACGTTGGTGCCGTATCCTCCTGTCAGCGTGATCTGGGGGTAGTAAGCCGCACGGGACATCCGCACCGCCCGGAGAGCCTGCTCGAGGCGGAAGCGCTCGGCCTGTATGCGGGGACGGTTGTCCAGGGCGTAGGAGAGCACTTCGGCCGGGTTACGCAGGTGACGCATCGACTCCACGGTGAGGCTGTCGAAAGTCGGGGCGACTATGTCGAATCCTTCGGCACTCGTCCGGTTCAGGGCCTGGCTCAGGGCCAGCAGGGAGAGTGAGAGGTCGTTGCGGCTTTGGGTTAGTTTGTATTCGTCGGCCGCCAGCAGGGCTTCGTTTTCGTAAAGCACCGACTCGGCGACTTTGCCCGTTCGTACCTGCTCCCGGCTGCGTTCCACCTGTTGTGTGCTCAAGGCGAGCGCTTGCTCTGCAACATTAACCAACTCCTTTGCGACCAGCACGTCGAGGTAATACGACATAATATTGACCGATACGTCTTCTCGGATCCGGTCCAGGTCCTGGACAGCGGCTTTCAGGCTCAGCTTGCCTGCTGCGATTTCGTGGTTGATGCGTCCGCCCATGAAGACCGGCAGCGAGGCCGAAACGCCGAGCGAACCCGACACCTGGTTGTTGTCGGCGTAGGTGTTGTTGCTGATGAGGCTTTGTCCGAAGCTGAAGTTCGTACCGAGGTTGGCACCGAGGTCGGGCAGGCGGCTGTGGCGCGAGGTGTTGAGTTCGACGGAGCGCTGTTCGACTTGCAGCGCCTGTTGCTGGATCTGTATGTTATGTTCGTGGGCGTATCGCATGCAGTCGTCCAGGCTCCAAGGGTCTGCTTCGGGTGTCGGAGTCGGAATTTGGGCCTGCGCCGTGCTGCCCGCGAGCAGCAGTGCGATGAAAAGAGTTCCGAATTTCATGGTGGCAGGGATTTAGATGGACTGTTGTTGGAGGTTGCGGACTTTGTCCGTTTCGGTGACGCCGGATACGATTTCGATGTTCACGCCGTCCGACAAACCGAGCGTTACGTCCCGTTTCTCGAAGGTTTGTTCGGGGCTCTCCTCAGGACTGGTGAGGATATAGACGCAGGGCTTGCCCTCTTCGAACTGGATGGTGCTTTCGGGCAGTGTGAGAACACCTTCGCGGCTGTCGGTCACGATGCTGGCATTGGCGCTGTAACCTGCACGGACGAAGACCGATTCCGGGATCTTGGCGGCGGCCTTCACCTCGAACATGATGATGCCGTTCACATCGGCGGCTTTGGGCGAGATGTACTCCAGCGTGGCTTGCAGCACGGTACCCTGCATGGCGCCGATGGTCAGTACGACGGGCATGCCGGCATGCAGGCGGCCGATGTCGGTTTCATCGACATTGCCCCGGAAGAGCATGTCGCCCATGTCGGCGACCGTGGCGATCGTGGTGCCGTCGTTGAAGGTGTTGGCCTGGATCACCGAGTTGCCGACCTTGATCGGTACGTCGAGGATCATACCCGTGATGGTGGAGCGTATCTGGGTGTTGCTTAAATCTTTGTATCGGTTGGTAATACCGGTTTTGACGATTTCCAGGTTGTCTTCGGCATTCTGGAACTCCTCTTCGGCCTGGCGCAGGGTGGTCTGCCCCTTCTCGAACTCCTCCTGCGATACCACGCCTTTGGCATAGAGGGCTTCGGTGCGTTCGAACTCCTTGCGGGTCTGGTCGAGCGAGAGCCGGGCTACCGTCACGCGGGATTCGGCGGCATTGAGGGTTCCCATTTCGGGAATGACCTTCACCGTAGCGATGACGTCGCCCTGTTTTACACGGTCGCCGGCCTTGCAGAGCACCTCGGAAATGATACCCGAGATCTGGGGCTTGATGAGCACCTCGTCGCGGGGTTCGACCTTGCCCGAGGCGATGACGTACTGACGGATCGTGTCATGCACGGGGGTTGCGAGGGTGTAAACCACCTTTACGGGGCGGGTTTTGTTCCAGAGGAAGACGAACGTGCCGACGAGCAGTGCGAGGAACAGGATGCCCAGGAAAATCTTCAGAAACTTTTTCATATTATGTCGGTTTTTTGCGTTTGTTGCGAGTTTCGGGGTTTATTCTTCGCGGATCGCGTCCACGGCTTTGATTCGCAGTGCCCGGGTCGCAGGGATGATGCCTGCCAGCAGGCTGCCCAGAACGAGGATACCCAGCGCGAGCATCCCCATACCGAAGGAGATCTGCCATGAAATATCGGGCAGGTGTTGGTCCATCTGGGCGGCCCGCGCGTAGAAACTGTCGGCGATGGAGAGAACGCCTACGCCCGCACCGAAACCGAAGATGCCCGCGATGAAAGTGAGGATGAAGCTCTCGGAGAGGATTTGCGAAAGGATCGTCAGGGGCGAAGCGCCGATGGCGCGGCGGATGCCGATCTCCTGCGTGCGTTCGCGTACCAGTACCAGCATGATGTTGCTGATGCCCACGATGCCCGCGAGCAGCGTGCCCAGACCTACGATCCACGTAAGCAGGGAGATGCCTCGGAAGAGCCCCGTGATCTTTCCGAACATCTCGGAGGTGTCCTGAAAATAGATCGCCTTCTTGTCGTCGGGGGCGATCAGGTGTCGTGCGGCGATGCTTTGCCGGCACTCCTGGATCACCTCTTGGGTCGGTTCGTCCGCATATCCGGTGAGTGCCAGCATGTCGATCGTCCGTCCCAGTCCGTACATTTGCTGTACGAGCAGCGCCGGGATGACGACGGTCCGCTCCGGGTCGCTGAAGGCCATCATACCGCCCAGGGGTTTGGTAACGCCGACGACCGTGAAGTAGGAACTGCCGATCTGGATCGTTTTGCCTGTGGGATCTTCTCCGCCGGGGAAGAGGTCGCGCCAGACCTGAAGCCCGATTACGCAGACTTTGCGCTGGCGCAGTTCATCGACTTCGTTCAGGTAACGCCCCATGAGAATCTGTTGAGGAGCGATCTGCTGCATGTCGGGCGAGTAGCCCATCAGTCCGAATTCGCCTTTGTGGTCTTGGTGGCTCATGTTGCGTTGATTGCCCCAGCAAACAGCCGAGATGTATTCGATGCGGGGTAGTTTCCGGAGCGCTTCCAGGTCGTCCCAGTCCAGTTCCCAGCTGCGGCCCGTAGGCATACCTTCGTAAGGGACGGAGGTGCGGTCGGACATGATGAAAATGGCGTTGGTGGCCGTGCCGCCCAGTTGGGCGCGGAACATGCGGCCCAGCCCCGTGCCGGCACCCAGCAGGACGATCAGCATGAAGATACCCCAGAAGACGCCCAGCGCCGTCATGATGCTGCGCCTGCGGTTGCGGGAGATCGTCTGCCAGATTTCGTTCCAGCGATCCGTATCGAAAAATCCTGTCATAGTTTGGTTCCTTTTCTTTCTTCCGGGTGTCCCGGGCTCGTTGTTGCTGTTCTCTTTTCGGTCTGTCGTAGTTTCGCGGCTTGGCCGCGTATTCAATTCTTACCCACCCCTCAATCCCTTCATCGGGAGGGGACTTTTGTCGTCCTTCGGAGTTCGGCTGCCTCCTTGTCTTGTTCCCGGTTTTTCGTTGCTCTTTTCGTTCCTTTTGGTTGTAGTTTCGCGGCAGAGCCGCGTGTTCCAATTTTATCCTTCCCTGAATCCCCTCCTCGGGAGGGAACTTTGGTCGTCCTTCTGACGCCGGGGTGGTTCCTTACCGGCGTTGCGGGCGTTTCCTTATCTTTTTCCCGGCTTGTCGTCCCCGGCCGTTGCGTTTTCTTCCGTTTCTCGCTTCCAGTTGTTGCGGCTCCTTTTATCTTTTGTCCCGGCCGCTGCGGTTTTCGTGTCGGTTATTTGTTGTGTCGAAGGGCATCGACGGTCTTCAGTCGGGCGGCCCGGCGGGAGGGGATGTAACCTGCGATAAGTCCGGCCAGCACCAGAACGATCGTCGCGCTTACCGCTACCGAGAGGTTCAACGTCGGATTGACGAAGATGTTGAACGTGTTCTCCTCACCGGGCGGAGTTTGTGTCATGAGCTTGTTCACTCCTTCCATGGCGAATACGCCGAGCACCATCCCGATATAGCCGAATGCGGCGGTAATCATCACCGATTCGGTCAGGATCAGCCGGATGATCGACGAGGGTTTGGCTCCGAGAGCCTTGCGAATGCCGAATTCGAAGGTGCGCTCCTGCACCGTTACCAGCATGATGTTGCTCACGCCCACGATGCCTGCGAGCAGCGTCCCCAGACCGATGATCCAGATGAAGAGGTTGATGCCGCCGAAGACGAGCATCATGTTCTTGTAACCTTCCATGCGGTTGTAGATCCAGACGGCGCTTTCGTCGTCGGGCGCGAAGGTATGTTCGGCAGCCAGACGATTGCGGAGCCGTTGTTCGAATTCGGCCATCTTCTGATCGGTGTCGATGTCTTTCACCGAAAGATAGGTCTGTCCTACGCTCGGATCGCTGTGGTTGAAGAGCAGTTGGGCGGTCGTCAGCGGGATGAAGGTGAATGTGTAGGAGCCGAACTGATCCATCTCGAAAACGCCGATGATGCTGTACGATGTTCCATTGACCAGGAGGTGCTGTCCGACGGGACTTTGACCGTGAAACAGGACATCCCGCACGTTTTTATCCACGACGATCACCTTGCGCCGCTCCCGAAGGTCGGTATCGTTCAGGAAGCGTCCGTCGAGTACCCTGACATTCATGATTTCGCGGCATTCCGGGTCGCTGCCGACTACGGCCGCATTGTTCAGGAAGTCGCGTCCGTGGGAGAGGTTGTATTGTCCCGGTCCCTGTACGCGGGCGGAAACCTTGTCCACTTCGGGAAATTCGGTGCGCAGGATCTCCAGGTCGCGGTTGGTGATGTTGATGCGCCGCCACTTGTCGTAGCCCTTGTAGGGTTGCGAGGTCCAGCCGCCGTTGATGATGACCGAATTGACGGCCATCGACCCGAAATTGGAGAGCGTGCCGTTTTTTAGTCCGTTGCCCGAGCCGAGCAGGATGACCAGCATGAAGATACCCCATGCGACCGAGAAGCCCGTGAGGAACGTGCGCAGCTTGTTGCGGCGGATCGACGCCCAGATTTCCAACAGCAACTCTCTCATGGCCGGAGGTTTTGTATCGAACCGATCACGCCGTCCTTCAGGTGGATGATCTTGTCCGTCTGGTCGGCGATCGATTGTTCATGGGTTACGCAGATGATGGTCATGCCCGTCCCGTTTACCTGCCGCAGCAGGTCCATTACCTCCTGCGAGGTTTTGCTGTCCAGGGCGCCCGTAGGTTCGTCGGCGAGAATGATCTGGGGCTTGTTGATCAATGCCCGGGCGATGGCCACGCGCTGCTTCTGGCCGCCCGACATCTCGTTGGGCATGTGGTTGGCCCAGTCGCGGAGTCCCAGCCGGTCGAGGTATTCGAGGGCTTCGGCATTGCGCTTGCGGCGTGAAACGCCCTGGTAGTAGAGGGGAAGGGCGACGTTTTCGACCGCGTTCTTGTAGTTTATCAGGTTGAACGACTGGAAAATATAGCCGATCATGTTGTTGCGGGCAGCGGCGGCCTGCGTCTCGCTCAGGTGTTTGATCAGGCGCCCGTTCAGGAAATATTTGCCCGTGTCGTAGTCGTCCAGGATCCCGAGGATGTTCAGCAGGGTCGATTTGCCCGATCCCGAGGCCCCCATGATCGAAACCAGCTCGCCCTTTTCGATTTCGAGGTCGATACCCTTGAGTACATGCAGCGGAGCGCCGTTGTGGTAGGTCTTGTTGATGTTTTCGAGTACAATCATATCGAGAGGGAGTGATCCCGTTTTTTTATGGTCGTTGATTTTGTTCGCTGTTTTTGTTTCGGCGTATTTCCTGTTGATCCGTGAAGTGTTCCTGCCGGTCGAAACCGAAGGGTTCTGCGGGGTGTTTCCTGTGCCGGCGTTATGTAATTCCTCGACTTTTGGAAACGCTTGCAGGCACTGCGTCCGTTCTTATCGTTTGTTACGATAAAGATAGAAAGTATATTTGTGAAAAACAAGAAAAATTTATCGAAAATCAATAAAATTTTACCCCCCCCCGATAGATCGGTCGAGAGGGGGATTTTGTGTGGAAAAAAGACCGTCCCATCCTCTGAAAAAGGAGGCGGGACGGTCTTTAGTTATTCCGCATACACGGTTATTCCGGTTTCGGCAGGAGTCCTGTTTTTTGATATACCTTATAATATATGGATCTTGCGAGAAAATCACTTCCGCGCAGAGCGGACAGGCGTCCGCGAACGATTCCTGCACATGGAGTCGAGGAGCCTATTTGAGCCGCAGGAACGAATAGCCGAAGCGTTCGCAGGCGGCTTTTTCCAACTCTTCGCGGGCCGAGGGGTGCGCAATGTCGATCAGGGCGCGGGCACGCTCGGCGAGTCCTTTGCCCAGCAGGTAGGCCGCACCGTACTCCGTGACGACGTATTGTGTCTGGAAACGGGTGGTCACCACGCCGGCGCCGGGCGTCAGCAGGGCCTTGATCTTGGAGTGTCCCTTCGAGGTGGTCGAGGGGAGCGCGATGAAGGTTTTACCGCCTTCGGAGAGGGCGCCGCCGTACATGAAGTCGTGTTGTCCGCCTACGCTCGAGTAGATCATCGTGCCGATCGAGTCGGCGCAGATCTGGCCCGTCAGATCGACCTCCAGCGCCGAATTGATGGCCATGACCTTCGGATTCTCGCGGATGCGGAACGGGTCGTTCGTCCATGCCACGTCCTTCATGATCAGGTCTTCGTTGTAGTCCATGTATTCGTAAAGCCGCTTCGAGCCGAGAGCCAGCGACGCGAGGTTTTTGCCCGGAAGCACTTTTTTCTGCGAGTTGTCGATCACGCCGCTCCGAATCAGGGGTACTACCCCGTCGGTGAGTGCTTCGGTGTGGAGTCCCAGGTGTTTATGATCGCCCAGGGCCGCGAGTACGGCGTTGGGGATGCCGCCCACGCCGATCTGGAGGGTCGCACCGTCGGGAATCAGCTCGGCGATGTAGCCGCCGATCTTGCGGTCGATTTCGTTGGGCTGGGCGGTCGGAAGCTCCACCAGAGGTTCATCGACTTCGACGGCGGCCGTGAGTTTCGAGACGTGGATCAGCGCATCGCCGTAGGAGAACGGCACGTGGGGGTTGATCTGGGCGATAACGACCTTCGCACATTCGGCGGCCGAAACCGCGAGGTCGGCCGAGGTGCCGAAGCTGCAATAGCCGTCCGCATTGGGGCGCGAACAGTTCAGCAGCGCTACGTCGATCGGGATGATCCCCTTGCGGAAAAGCCCCGGGATCTCGCCCAGAAAAGCCGGGATGGCCTGTCCGTACCCCTGAGCGATCCAGTTGCGCACGGAGTTCGACACGAAGAGGCTATATACGAGGAAACTGTCTTTGTATTCGGGCTTGCAGTAGGGCGCTTCCTCCCGTCCGATGGCGAAGGCTGAATAGACCTTCACTCCCCGAAGTTCGTGTCCCCGGTCGGCCATCGCTTTCACGAGCACTTCCGGGATCGAAACGCTTCCCTGAATATAAACGCTGTCGTTGGATTTGATGAGCTTCGCAGCTTCAGCGGCAGTGGTGTAGTTGATCATGGGTCTGTTTTTCTAAGTCGTTTCCGGCAGTCGGTCGGTGAAAGGAAAATTCGGTCCCGTCGTCGGCCGGAGACGGTAGGTTTTGTCTTTTTTGTTGGTTATTTGAAGGAGCCGAATTTATTCGGCTCCTTCTCTTCGTTGGGTGCGAATGGTCGTTCCCGGATGTCCGTGCCGGATTCTTTTCTCCGGAGTGCAACTCCGGGACGATTTCACAGCGACCCGGAGCTGCAATGCCGGATTTATTTCCGGGCGTAGTCCTGCGCGAAGTCGCGGAGGCGCCGGTCGAGCAGGTCGTACTGCTCCTCGCGGTTCATCTGCGACACGCAGACGCGCACGCCGTTCTGGAGGCTGCCCGTCGAGGTGAGCGAGATCGCGCAGATACCGTAGCGCAGCAGTGCGGCCACCAGGTCGGAACTCGGCATCGAACCGTAGCCTACCGTGAAGAAGAATCCGTCGCTCACGTGTTCGTCCTGGTCTTTGTCATAGACGATGTGGAAACCGTGACGCTCGAAGAGTTCCTTGACGCGGTGAGCGCGGTGTGCGTATTCGCGGGTGTGCCCCACGAAGTCCAGCTTGCCGTCCGCCGCCGCTTTGAACATGGCCGCCAAAGCGTATTGAGCCGAGTGACTTGCGCCTGACGATGCGGCGTAGAGGAATGTCAGGGCGTAGGATTCGGCGAAACGGCCGATGCCGTAACGCTCCTTGAGAGCCGGATAGAAGCGGTTGCGCAGTTTGTCCGAGATCGCTGCGATGGCGATGCGCTGGCCGGCGTAGCTGAAGATCTTCGAGCCGGAAATCATCAGCACGTAGTTATCCGTATAGCGGGCTGCGGTGGCCTGGAACGGAGCCTGGAAAGGATGTCCCAGCTCCTTGCGGAAGTCCATGCCCATGTAGGCCAAGTCTTCGAGAACGATCGTGTCGTACTTGTTTGCCAACTCGCCGATGGTGCGCAGTTCGCTCTCTGTGAGGCAGATCCACGCCGGGTTGTTGGGGTTCGAGTAGATGATCGCCGCGACGTTGCCCTGCTTGAGATAGCTCTCCAGCTTGGGACCGAGTTTCTCGGCGCGGAAGTCGTAGATGTCGAACGATTCGTGCTTGATGCCCAGGATGCGCACCTGCTGGCGCTGCACCGGGAAGCCCGGGTCGATGAACAGAATGGTGTCTTTCTTGGGGTCGCACTGCGAGCTGATCTGGAACAGGCAGAAGCCGCCCTGCATCGAGCCGACGGTCGGGATGCATCCCTCGGGGGCGACGTCGATGTCGAGGAACGCCTTGACGAAGCGCGAAGCCTCGCTCTTGAGCGGGGCGATGCCCGTGATGCTGGGGTAGATCGAAGCGTGTCCCTGGGCGAGGGCCTGCTGTTCGGCTTCGACGCCGACAGTCTCCGGCGGAAGGCCCGGAACGCCCATTTCGAGGTGCAGGAATTCGGTGC
>ONZT01001912.1_pt1 | contig 10295 bp, 8 predicted proteins | sample 1671571 | NCBI WGS metagenome assembly ONZT01 (sample SAMN06348170, study PRJEB24527) | human gut metagenome | biome: human gut; feature: ankylosing spondylitis patient; material: feces | host: Homo sapiens | place: China | collected 2015-10
CCGCTTGTACCGTCCGATAACAGCATATAAAATACAGGAGGAACACGATGCAATACACCAAAACCCTTACGACCAAAACCGGCAGCGAGCTTTATCTGCGCAATGGTGACGCACCAGACGGGGATGCTGCGCTGGCAGTGTTCAACAAAACGCACGCGGAGACGGAATACCTGCTGACCTACCCTGACGAGAGCAGCATGACTGCCGAGCAGGAAGCGGAGTTTCTGGCCCAGACAACGAAGAGTGCGCGGGAAATCGAAATTCTGGCGTTTGTGGACGGCCAGCTGGCCGGGACGGCGGGCATCAGCGCGGTGGGCAAGCCTTGCAAGCTGGTGCACCGTGCGGAATTTGGCATCGGCATTTTGCAGGCATACTGGGGGCAGGGAATCGGCTATGCCCTGACAGCGGCGTGCATCGACTGCGCCCGGCAGGCCGGGTATCTGCAGCTGGAACTGGACGTGGTGTCGGACAACGCACGGGCGATTGCGCTGTATAAAAAGCTGGGGTTTGTGGAGTATGGGCGCAACCCACGCGGGTTCCGCAAGCGGAACGGGGACTATCAGGAGTTGGTGTACATGAGGGTGGAACTGTAAGCCGGGGGAGAACGGGCAAAGCCCCTCCGGCCATCGCTTTACTCGGCCACCTCCCCGCGCTGTGGGGAGGCTCAGACTGTAGAAAAAGGCGCGTCCTCCCCTTGGCCCCCTCTGGGAGGGGGCTCCGCCCGCAGGCGGTGGGGGAGAGAACTGTACGACTGCCCGAAATATTTCGAGCAATGGCAATGTTCTCTCCCTCCGCCCCTACGGGCCACCTCCCCGCGCTGTGGGGAGGCTTTTTATCTTGCGGGAGAGCAAAAAATGATGCAGCAGAGGGGGGCACCCTCGGCGTCCCGTCAGTGTATGCCTGCCGCAAGGTCTTTTTTGTTCCTTCTTTGCAAAGAAGGAACCGAAGAAATTATAAATTATTAGATAAAAACACGTTTTTACACAAATTTGACGGCGTACCCTTTGCGTTGCGTGCATATCTATGTTATAATAAGTAAAATGTGTAGTTGTACACATAAATAACATACAGAAAGAGTTGATAGTTCCCCAATGGACGATGGCAGTATATTTATGATCGTCGCACTGATAATCCTGATCGGTTTGTCTGCGTTTTTCTCGGCGGCAGAGACAGCGTACAATTCGCTGAATGAGATCCGCCTGCGGAGCAAGGCGGAGGACGGCGACGCCAAAGCAGCGCACACGCTGGCGCTGGTTGAGCGCTACGACAGCCTGCTCAGCACCATTCTGATCGGCAATAACATTGTCAATATCGGTGCGTCCTCTCTTGCCACCGTGCTGTTTACCCGCCTTGTCGGCGGCGTTTACGGCCCTACCGTCTCGACGATTGTCATGACCCTGCTGGTCCTGACCTTTGGCGAGATCACCCCCAAGAGCATGGCCAAGGAAATGCCCGAAACTCTGGCCATGGGCTTTGCCCCCGTGCTCAGTGCGCTGGTCACGATTTTTACACCGCTGAACGCCCTGTTCGGTGCGTGGAAAAAGTTCCTTGCCAAACGGTTTGATACCGGAGAAAAGGACACCATCACCGAGGGTGAGCTGGTGACCATGGTCAGCGAGGCCGAGAAGGACGGCGAGCTGACGAACCGCGAGAGTGAGCTGATCCGCAGCGCCATCGAGTTTGACGACGTCGAGGCCCAGGATGTGCTGACCCCCCGTGTGGATGTTGTGGCCGTGGCCGACGACACCCCGATGGACGAGGTCACCGAGCGCTTTGCCGAGAGCGGCTATTCCCGTCTGCCGGTTTACCACGACACGATTGACAATATCATCGGTGTCGTACATGAGAAGGACTGCTTTGCGGCCCTGCAGAAGCATGACAAAAATGTCAAGCTGGAGGACCTGATCGGCCCGACACTCTACACGACGAGCGTGACCCAGATTTCCGCGCTGCTGCGCACCCTGCGCGAGAGCAAGCACCACATGGCCGTCGTCGTCGACGAGTACGGCGGCACGGCGGGCATCATCACGCTGGAGGATATTCTCGAGGAGCTGGTCGGTGAGATTTGGGACGAACACGACGACGTGGTCGAGGACGTCCGCCAGCAGTCCGACGGCAGCTGGCTGATTTCCGGCAGCGCCAGTGTTGACGATACCGCCGACGAGCTGGGCATCAAGGAGGACGACGACATTGACGCCGTCGCCATCGGCGGTCTGGTCCAGGAGAAACTGAGCCGTCTGCCCAAGGTGGGCGATAAGTTCATCTGGGGCGACTTTGACGGCACCGTCACCCGCGCCACGAACCGCCGCGTCCAGGAGGTCCGCCTGACCCCCCGCAAGGTCCAGGACGAGAACGAGAAGTAAATACCCATAAACCGCACTGCGCCCGCCGAGGGAAACCCGGCGGGCGCGTTTTTTGCACCTCCGCCCCATAAAAGACCCGGCAACCCTCCTGCCAAATGTCCGTTTGCAAATTTTTTGTAAAATCCGCCAGAATTTTTTGCTTCTTGCGTGGCTTACAATGTTTAAACCGCGGAAAATGTCGAAAATACAGAAATTCTTGCCTTGCAGGGCTGATTTTATGCCGCCGCTGTGCTACAATACTAGTAAATGGGGCATTGCGGCACGCCGCGCCCCTGTGGTATTGACAACACAAGATGGAAGTAAGGAGTACCTGTAATGGCTGAACAAAATCTTGGCCCGCGTGATTTCTTTGCCAAAGAGGACGCAATCGCCGATCTCGGTCTGATTGCCTGTCCCGGCGCAGAGGAGCTTTGCAAACTCGTTGACAGTCACCTCGTCCGCTGGGCGCGCGAGGTCGGCAACACGGATGTCGACACCTTCATCATCCCGTCCGACTGCCCGCGTTTCCAGTCCGGCGACGCAAAGGGTCTCGTCAAGGCGTCCACCCGCGGCGACGACCTGTATATCTTCGTCGATCCGGGCAACTACAGCGTTACCTATCAATTGTTCGGGTATGAGAACCACCTCTCCCCGGACGACCACTTCCAGAACCTGATGCGTCTGATCCAGGCCGTTGCCGGCCGCGCCCACCGCATCAGCGTCATCATGCCCAGCCTGTACGGCGGCCGCCAGCATCGCCGCGTCAGCCGTGAGAGCCTGGACTGCGCCTTTGCGCTGCAGCAGCTGCGCGACGTCGGTGTCAAGAACATCATCGCGTTTGACGCCCATGACCCCCGCGTTATGAACGCCGTGCCCACCATGAGCTTCGACAACGTCATGCCCACCTATCAGGTGCTCAAGTGCCTGCTGCATCATGTGCCGGACGTTTCCTTCCACAAGGATAACTTCATGATCGTCTCTCCCGACGAGGGCGCCATGAACCGCAACATGTACTATTCCAGCGTGCTGGGCTGCAACCTGGGCATGTTCTACAAGCGCCGCGACTACAGCCGCATCGTCAACGGCCGCAACCCCATCGTCGCCCATGAGTATCTGGGCGAGAGCGTTGAGGGCAAGGACGTCTTTATCGCCGACGACATCATCGCCTCCGGCGAGTCCATGCTGGACATCGCCTACGAGCTGAAGATGCGCGGTGCCCGCAACATCTTCACCTGCTGCACCTTCCCGCTGTTCACCGCCGGTCTGGAGAAGTTCGACAAGGCCTACAACGACGGCATCATCAAGGCCGTTCTGGGCACGAACCTGACCTACCGCAAGCCCGAACTGCTGGAGCGCGAGTGGTACTACGACGTGGACGTCTCCAAGTACACCGCCTACTTCATTGCCGCCATCAACCATGACAAGAGCGTTTCCTCCATCATTGACCCGATGACCAAAATCCGCACCCTGCTGGACAAGCACGGCATCCCCATGGGCGGCGAGCAGTAATCATGATTTTCCTTCGGTCCGCCTTGGCGGGCCGAATTTTGTTGCAGAAATACGGCATTTTGTATATAATAGAGGTAGAAACTACGCCAGAGGAGAGATATTTATGCTGCCGATCCAACAGCTGCAAGAGCTTATTCAGGGCAAAAAGGTTGCCTTTATCGGTGCGGGTGTCAGCCACAAGCGCTGCATTGAGCAGTTTGTCGAGCTGGGCGCGCAGGTCACGCTCTGCGACCAGAAAAAGAGCCTGGACGACTTCGGTGACTACGCCGACACGCTGCGCCGCCTGAAGGTGAATTTGAGCCTGGGCGAGCATTATACCGACGGCTTCGCCGGGCAGGACATCATCATGCGCACGCCGGGCTATGAGTACTACAAGCCCGCACTGCAGGCCGCGCTGAAAGCCGGCGCAATGGTCACGAGCGAGGTGGAACTTTTCTTTGAGTTTTGCCCCTGCGAGATCGTGGCCGTGACCGGCTCCGATGGCAAGACGACGACGACGACGCTGATCTCCAAGATGTTCGAGGCTGCGGGCCGCAAGGTCTTTTTGGGCGGCAACATCGGTGCGGCGCTGCTGCCCCAGCTGGCCGACGTGACCTCCGACGCCGTGGCCGTCGTCGAGCTGTCCAGCTTCCAGCTCATCAGCATGCGCCGCAGCCCGAAGGTGGCTGTCGTCACGAACGTGACCCCCAACCACCTCGACCACCACAAGGATATGCAGGAGTACATCGACGCCAAGCGCAACATTCTGCTGTGGCAGACCCCGCCGTGCCGCGCCGTGCTGGGCTTTGAGAACGACATCACCCGCGGCATGGAGAAGGACTGCAAGGGTGAGCAGGTCTGGTTCACCCGCCTGCACGAGACCGACAGGGGCGCGTTCCTGCGCGAGAGCGACGACATGCTCTGCTATGCCGAGAACGGCGTTGTGACGCCGATCCTGCCCCGCAAGGAGATTCAACTGCGCGGCCTCCACAATGTGGAAAACCTGCTGGCCGCCTGCGCCGCCGTCTGGGGCCGCGTGCCCATCGAGGCCATGCGTCAGGTCGGCTCGACCTTCACCGGCGTCGAGCACCGCATTGAGCCGGTCCGCACGCTGGACGGCGTGACCTACTACAATGACTCCATCGCGTCCAGCCCAACGCGCACGATTGCAGGTCTGCGCAGCTTTGACCAGAAGATCATCCTGATCGCGGGCGGCTACGACAAAAAGATCCCCTATGAGCCGCTGGCCCCGGAGGTTCTCGCCCATGTCAAGACGCTTGTGCTGATGGGCGCTACCGGCCCCCGCATCGAGAAGGCCGTCCGCGAGTGCGATGGCTTTGCCGGGAGCGGCCTGACCATCCTGCACGCCGACAGTATGCAGCACGCCGTCGAGCTGGCGCGCGGTGCCGCCAAACCGGGCGATGTCGTCAGTCTCTCGCCCGCCTCCGCGTCGTTTGACTTGTACCCGAATTTTGAGGTCAGAGGACGGGATTATAAGAATATCGTGAAGAATTTGAAGTAAGCGGCTGAAGGGCTCTGCCGCCTGCCCGCCACCCGTAACTTGACCCGAAAAAGGACCCCTATGATTCAATCCGCTTCCACCCCCGAGCTTCAAACCGAATTCCTCCGCCGCATCGCCCACAAGCCCTACTTTGAATCCACCCTCGGCACGCACCTGCACCTGTTCGGCAACCACCCTGCCAGCGGGTGGGCATTCTACCTGCTGCCCGGCTCCGCGGTGCTGGAGCTGCGCGGCGGGTCTGCGGTGCTCTGCGGTGCGCTGCCCGGCGGGGAAGCGGGGGAGGACGCCTGCGAGGAATTGACGGGCTTTCTCCGCTTTCTGCACGCCGACACCCTGCGAACCGAGCACCCGATGACCTTGCCCGGCTGGCAGCCCGCCGCGCCGCTGACGCTGTGGGAGCTGCCAAAGGGCCGTGCCTTGCCGCTGCCGCCCGCGCCCCCGGCGGAGCTTGTCCCGGACAAAGCGCCGTCGATGCTGCCGGTCAGCCGCCTTGTTTTTGCCGAGAGCGACGCCGAGGCCGACGAGTTCTACTCCGCGGCCTGCACGGCGCTGGCCCACGGGGTGGGCACCTGCCGCGCGCTGCTGCACAACGGCAGACCCGTCTGCACGGTGGGCTGCTACGAGCAGAGCGATACCGAGAGCTACATGGCCGCGGGCGTGACCGACCCTGCGTGGCAGGGCAGGGGGCTGGCGCGGTATTTGATTGTCGGGCTGGCGAATGAGCTGACCGCCGAACGCGCGGTGCGGTTCGCCTGCTTCCCGGCGCTGTGCGGCTTTTATGCACAGCTTGGATTTTTACAAATCGGCAAAATTCAACATTATACTACAGATTGGAATACTACATGATCGAACAATTTTACGACCTGCGCCCCGAAGTGCTGGCGCTGGACCGCAAGGCCCTCGACCTCTGCCGTGCGCAGTTTGCCCATGTGGAGGAGATCCGCGACTACAACCAGCTCAAAATGCTGCGCGCCTTCACCGACTGCGGCGTCGAGGCACGGCATTTCTGGGGGTCCAGCGGCTACGGCGTCTGGGACGACAGCCGCAACAAGCTGGAGGAGGTCTTTGCCCGCTGCATGGGGGCCGAGGCCGCACTGGTGCGCCCGCAATTCATGAGCGGCACCCACACGCTGACCGTCGCGCTGTTCGGTCTGCTGCGCACCGGCGACACCCTGCTGGCCGCCACGGGCCGCCCTTATGACACGCTGGAAGGCGTCATCGGCATCGGAGACGCGGGCAAGGGCTGCGGCACGCTGCGGGAGTTTGGCGTGAACTACGACGAGTGCCCGCTGCTGCCGGACTTCACCCCCGACTATGACCTGATCGCCGAGAAGGCCAGGACCGCCACGGTGGTACACATCCAGCGCAGCCGCGGCTACACCCAGCGCAATGCGTTTGACCTTGCCACGATTCAAAAGGTTGCGGACACCGCCCGCAAAGCCAACCCGAACGCGGTGATTTTCGTGGACAACTGCTACGGCGAGTTCACCCAGACCGCCGAGCCCGTCGCCTTCGGCGCGGACATCATGGCGGGCAGCTTCATCAAGAATCCCGGCGGCGGCATCACCCCTACGGGCGGCTACATTGCGGGCCGTAAGGACCTTGTCGAAAAGTGCAGCCACCGCTTCACTGCGCCCGGCATCGGCGGGGACCTGGGCTGCACGCAGGACAGCCTGCGGGATACCTTCCTCGGCTTCTACTACGCGCCGGGCGTCGTCTGCGAGGCGCTGAAAACCGCCATCTATGCCCAGTGTCTGCTGGAGCTGGCGGGCGTCGATCCCGTGCCGCGCTACACCGCCGACCACAACGACATTGTGACCTGCTTTGACTCGGGCAGTGCCGCCGCGCTGACGGGCTTCTGCGCGGGCATCCAGCACAACAGCCCTGTGGACAGCTTTGCCAGCCCCGAGCCTGCCGATGAGCCGGGTTACACCGACAAGGTCGTCATGGCCTCCGGCAGCTTTACCGAGGGCAGCACGATTGAAATTTCCTGCGACGGCCCCCTGCGCGCGCCCTACACCTGCTATCTGCAGGGCGGCGTGAACTTCACCGCAGGCCGCGCCGCCGTCCTCAACGCCGTGCAGAACGCTTTTTTCGCAGAGTAAAAAGGCTTCCCCCTCGGGGGAAGCTGTCAGCGGCCCCGCCCGCTGACTGATGAGGGGCAGGTTTGCCATTATACCCCATAAACGGGAAGCCGCGGCAAACTCGCCCCTCATCCGGCCCTGCGGGGCCACCTTCAGTCTTCGCGCTAAGAGCCGCCTGCGGCGGTTGCGCTTCGACACGCGCCTGCGGGCGCAGCCCCAAGGGGGAAGGCTTTGAAGTAAAAAAATCTCCCGCGTATCCTAGCCGATACGCGGGAGATCTTTTACATTCTACTGTTTTAGTGCTTCACAAAATCACGAACCAGCGCTTGCAGCAGGTCGTCGCGGTCAATGCGGCGGATGATGGCGCGGGCGTTCTTGTAGGTCGTGATGTAGGTCGGGTCCTCCGACAGGATGTAGCCGACGAGCTGATTGATGGGGTTGTAGCCCTTCTCCTCCAGCGCACGGTACACCTGCAGCACCGCCTGCTTGATCTCCATATCACGGTCATCACGGATGGAAAAAACGGCGGTAGGTTCAGAGATCGGCATTTCAATTCTCCCCTTCATTATGATATTACTAGCCTTATTATACTCAACATGCGCCAAATTTGCAAGATGAAAACGCAGAATTTTTATACAGAAATGCAAATTAAGCCTCTTTGCTTTTTGCCCGCCGCTGTGCTATAATACAGACAAAACTGTCCGTAAAGGAGCTACACTATGAAATTTTCGGAAATGCCCTATGCACGCCCCGACCTTGCCGCCGTCAAGCAGCAGTTTGCTGACCTGCTGGCCCGCTTCAAGGCGGCTGCCACCTACGCCGAGGCCCACGCCGTTTTTCTGGAGGAGGAAAAGCTCAACAAGCATGTGGACACGCTCGCCCAGCTGGCCAGCGTGCGCAATACGATTGACACCCGCGACAAATTCTACGATGAGGAGATGAACTTCTGGAACGAGGCCACTCCCCAGCTGCAGGAGTGCCAGAACGCCTGGAGCCGCGCGATGCTCGACTCGCCGTTCCGCGCTGACTTCACCGCCGAGTACGGCGACCTGATGTTCGTCAACGCCGAGATTGCGGACAAGGCGTTCTCGCCCGACATCCTCGACGAGATGGCACAGGAAAACAAGCTGACCACCGAGTACGGCAAGCTGATCGCGTCGGCGCAGATCCCGTTTGAGGGCGGCGTCTACACGCTGAGCCAGCTGTCCCCGTTCAAGAACGACCCCGACGATGCCCGCCGTCTGGCCGCCTGGAAGGCCGAGGGCGCATGGTACAAAGAGCATGGGGCCGAGTTTGACGGCCTCTACGACCAGCTCGTCCACCTGCGTGACACCATGGGCAAAAAGCTCGGCTATGAGGGCTACACCACGCTGGGCTACTACCGCATGGGCCGCAACTGCTACACGAAGGCCGATGTGGAAAAGTTCCGCGCCGCCGTCGTCAAGTACATCGTGCCGCTGGCCGACAGCATCTACCGCGAGCAGGCCGGGCGGCTGGGCAAGCAGTACCCGATGAACGCAGCCGACAATGCCCTGATGTTCCGCAGCGGCAACCCCCGCCCGGCGGGCGACGCCGACGCCATCCTCAAGCAGGGCAAAAAGTTCTATGAGGAGCTTTCCCCCGAGACCGGCGTGTTCTTCAACAAAATGTTGGACGACCAGCTCATGGACGTGCTGTCCACCCCCGGCAAGGCGGGCGGTGGCTACTGCACGGGCCTGGGTGATTACGAAATGCCGTTTATTTTTGCCAACTTCAACGGCACCCAGCATGACGTCGAGGTCGTGACCCACGAGGCCGGCCACGCCTTTGCCGCCTACATGAACCGTGACCGCATCCCGTACTCCTACGTCTGGCCCAGCATGGAGGCCTGCGAGGTCCACTCGATGTCGATGGAGTTCTTCGCCTGGCCGTGGGCCGATGGCTTCTTCGGCGCGGATGCCCGCAAGTTCCGCTACAGCCATCTGGCGGGTGCGCTGACCTTCATCCCCTACGGCACAATGGTGGACCACTTCCAGCACATCGTCTACGAGCATCCCGAGCTGACCCCGGCCCAGCGCCACGAGGAATGGAAAAAGCTGGCTGCCATCTATCAGCCCTGGATGCGTCTGGACGGCGAGATCCCGTTCTACGGCGCGGGTGAGTACTGGCAGCGCCAGATGCACATTTATCAGAGCCCGTTCTACTACATCGACTACTGTCTGGCCCAGACCGTCAGCCTGCAGTTCTGGGCGATGCTGCAAAAGGACCGCGCCGATGCGTGGAGCCACTACATGGCCTACACGAAGCAGGGCGGCAGCCGCACCTTCACCGAGCTGCTGAAAAACGCCGGCCTGTCCACGCCGTTTGAGGAAAGCTGTCTGCGCGGCGTCAGCGAGGCGGCCAAGGCGTGGCTGGATAGTTACGATCTGACGGGGATCCTCTGATGGCGGACCGCGAGCGCGAGAAGAAAAAGAAGCGCGCCTATCTCGACGACTTTGAAAAGGACCTGAACGGCAATTATCAGTATCGCGGCGCGCATTACCGCTATGCGGGCGAGTACCCTCACAGCAGGGTGCTGGCTTTGCTGTGGCTGTTTTGCGGCAGCGGGGCTGCGCTGACCGTCGGCGCGGGCGCACTGCCCGGGGCCACGGCCCACGCACCTGTGTACCTGCTGCTGCCCTACATGGCGGCACTGGTGCTGGCGCTGTATGCGGTGGTGCTGCTGGTGCGGCTGACCCGTGGCGGCGCGCGTGTGCGGGCTTATATCCACGAACAGACCGCACAAAAATTGCCCTCTTTATGCAGGGCGACAGCGGTACTCTGCGCTGCTGCCTCCGCGGGGCAGGGGGTGGCTGCGTTTGCAGCGGACGCACAGCTGCT
>ONZT01001930.1_pt1 | contig 10199 bp, 8 predicted proteins | sample 1671571 | NCBI WGS metagenome assembly ONZT01 (sample SAMN06348170, study PRJEB24527) | human gut metagenome | biome: human gut; feature: ankylosing spondylitis patient; material: feces | host: Homo sapiens | place: China | collected 2015-10
TAAAACAAATGGAACGTATAATAAAAGACCAAAATAATCTTTAGAAGATGGGTGAATGATGAAGACAAAAGCTCAAAGCCATAAAATGATAGTTACGGTGCTGGTGATATTAATTTCCTGTTTTTTTGTGAATACTGTTAATTGTAATCCTCAGGGAAATAATACAAGAAAACAGCAGGAGCGAGCGATTTTGGTAAATTCTGTAGACGATGAACGCGGTTTTATTTTTTTAAAGAAAAAACTCCATGATCAAAACGATGTGATCATTTATTCTGTCAATCAGCAGGGGCTGGCCGATTATGGAGTTAGTGAATCTATGGGGCAGGCCATGGAATATGCTGCACTGAGGAAAGACAGACAATACTTTGATTTGCTTGCAGCACAAACTGATAAATATTATTTGGACCGGGCCGGCTATTACTACTGGAAAATTAATGCTGAAAATTATGCTGGCGAACAAATTTCTGCACTGGTGGATGATTTAAGGATATTTAAAGCATATTATTTGGCTGCTCAAAATAATATGGGCGACTATAGTAAACAGTTGGCTTATGTGTCTGAGTCTATTTATAAATTTGACAGTGATGGCAAGTATTTATATGACTTTTATGATGACAGAAGTCAGCAAAAAGCAGACTATGTTTCGCTTTTTTATTTGGATATGAACAGTATAGATATGCTGAAAGCGTATGATAAACAAAAATGGCAGGAGTTGTGGCAAAATTCACGCGAATTGCTGCAGAAAATAGAAAAAAGAGAATATGGGTTTTATCCGGTTGCTTTTAGTTACAGTGAAAAAAAATATGTTTGGAATGAAACTGGCATAAATATGGTTGAAAATTTGTATACTGCTTTAAATTTGTATAATGCAGATGGGGATACAGGCAGCTTGCTTAAATTTATGCGGGAAGAAATAAAAACAAATAAAAAAATAGCTAACTGGTATAATTTTGATGGTTCTGTTAAAGACGAAAATGAGTCTGCGGCAGTGTATGCTTTAGCGGCCCGTTTATTTTGGCTGAACAATGACAGTAAGTATGCTTTGTGGTGCTATAGTAAGGTTTTGGCATTTCAAATAGAAGATGTTTCAGATTTTGGCGGCGGGTTTGGTGATCAGGATTCTGGTATGGTTTACGCTTTTGATCAGTTGGAAGCATTACTTATGTTGAGGATGGTGCAGGGAATTGGTGAATAAAGAATTTAGACCGGATGTTATCTGGTTTAATAGTTTTATTATTACTGTTCTGTGTGTATTTGCCGTTATTCTTGTACGGTTTGAAGCACTGAATATATTTTTTGCTTTTGGACTTTTTGGTGTTTTTCTTTTGGTGGCAGTGCTTTCATATATGATTGGCTTGCAGCGGGGGCTTTTGCTCTCGGTAGGTGTTACTTTTTGCTATGGTAGTTATCTTATTTATGCAGTAATAATCAGTAAAGAAATGACGACAGTTGATCCATTGGATGTAGCGTGGCTTTTTTTGATACCGTTGATAAGTGTTTTAGCAGCCAAATTAGGGGAATGTATTTCCAGGAATGAGTCTTTAGCCAAGGATATTGAAGCGATAGCTGAACTGGTTACATTAGATGGAGATACGGGATTCTATAATAATCAGGGGTTTTTTAAAAAATTAGATGAAGAATTTTGGCGTGCTAAACGTTACAACGAAGCTTTTACATTGCTGTTGCTGCAAATTGCCAATTTTGATGAAATCCAGCTGGCCTATGGTAATGTTGGTGCAAGCCGAATATTGATAGCAGTTGCTAAAAATATTGACCTGAAAATGCGCGGTACAGATGTCAAAGGACTTTTAATAGATAATATGTTAGGTATTTTAATGCCCGGAACCAATGCTGAAGGTGCGGTTACTGTGGTAGAAAAGTTGCATTTGTTTTTGACAGTGGTAGCAGTTGAACTTGAAGATGGTAAAAAAAATATAAAAGTTAAACCAAGTATAGGCGCAGCTTCTTTTCAAGAAAGCGATATTGATGTTATTGAAGTGTATGAAAGAGCCAGAACGGAACTTACTTATGATAGAGGTTAAAAAATAACAGCTGTTTTTGGGGGATATATGGACGCGGAAAGATTATTTTTTATTTCAATGGGTGCAACCTGGCTGATACTTTTTTATCATGTATTTTTAACTGTTGGTGGATACAAGCATTTTTTGAAAACAATGCATGATGATGACGTTGATATGAAAATGGATTACTATCCTTTTGTCAGTGTGTTAGTGCCGGCGCATAATGAAGAAGCCGTTATTGGCAGGACGGTTGAGGCATTGGGAAGATTTGCCTATCCTAAAGATCGTTATGAAATAGTGGTGATAAACGATTGTTCAAGTGACAAAACGGGTCTGATTTTAGAAGAGAAGCAAAAGAAAATTCCACAGCTGAAAGTTGTTACTTTGCAGCCGCCGGTGGGTGCTAAGGGAAAATCAAATGCGCTGAACCATGGACTGAAAGTCAGCTGCGGTGAATATGTTGCTGTTTATGATGCCGATAATACTCCGGAAAGAGGGGCTCTACTGCAGTTAGTTTATAAATTATATACTAATGATAAATTGGGGGCTGTTGTTGGAAAGTTTCGGACACGCAATCGTAATGTAAACTATCTTACGCGCTTTATAAATATTGAGACTTTGAGTTTTCAGTGGTTATTGCAGGCCAGCAGGTGTTATTGGTTTGGTCTTACTACTATTCCTGGAACTAACTTTGTTGTGCGGAGAAGTATCCTCGAAAGTATTAACGGCTGGAATGATCAGGCGTTAACCGAAGATACGGAGCTGACAATTCGCATTTATGATTTTGGTTATACCATCTTTTGGTACCCGCATGCCGTAACTTGGGAACAGGAACCAGAGTCGCTGCGTGTCTGGATGAAACAGAGGACACGTTGGGCACGTGGAAATTTGTGGATCATCAGCCAATATTTACTGCGGATATTTCAGCTTAAAGACAGAAAAATCGGTACAGATATAGTTTATTTTGCTTTTACATATTTTGTATTTTTTGCGGCTGTGATTATATCGGATATATTGTTTGTTTTAGGCGCACTGGGAATAGTTCGTCTGAGTATAGATGCGCCGTTGTCACTGATATGGATGTTGGCTTATGCGCTTTTTGTAACGGAAACCTTTATTTCACTTTCCTTAGAGCGTGGCGAAGGCAGCTTAAGTAATTTATTTTTGATTTGTCTGATGTATTTTACATATTGCCAATTGTGGATCATTTTAGTATTTAAGGCGCTTTACGAAAGCTTGAAGGACAAGATTCAGGGAAAGGGGTTCCACTGGTATAAAACAGAGCGGAGCTCTAATTAAAGAAAGATATGGTCAGGAAAGGTTCTAGAAATATGCAAAAAAAAGCTTTTGTGAGACGCGATATGGCAATATTTAATGGAATTGTGCTGCTGCTGTTGATTGCAGCAGTGATGACATTGTTGTGTTTTTTGAACAATGAAAAAGAATTAGTGTTTCTTATTTTTGCGTGTCTGAGTTTTAATATTATCGCTGCCTATTCGTTAGGAACTACGAAGGGACTTTATTTATCGATTGTTTTTGTAATGTTTTTTAGTATGTACAGTTTATATGACATCGTATTACTGGAAAAAATGGGGGCGGATGTCTATATTGATTTTTTGGCATTGCTATGTTTTCCTGTTGGAGGTTTCTTAGGTGGAGAATTATCAGCGGTGGTAGAGAAAAATATGTTTAAAATAGCCAGTGTGTCTGAACTGGAAAAACTTGTTACTCTTGATGGGAGTACCGGTTTTTATAATCAACAGGGATTTTTTAAACAACTGGAAGAAGAAGTAGGACGTGCTAAACGTTACGGTACAAGTTTTTCCCTGCTTTTATTTCAGATTAGCAATTTGCAACAGCTGCAATCTATTTATAAGAAACAGGATATTATGTTCATCAAAAAAACTGTGGCAGAAATTGTTGCCAGTAAATTGCGCTTTACTGATTGTAAGGGGATTTTAGATGACGGCAGTATTGGCGTGATCCTTCCTCAGACAGAAAGCGGCGGCTTAAATATTGTTGTGAGCAAAATAGATACTGCTGTCGGACTGATACCGGTCAAGCTCAGTAGCGCCAAGCGCATGGTGCGTGTAAGGACTTCACTGGGGTATGCCACGATTGAAAATACGGACACAGATTATAAAATGTTATACTTGCGGGCGAAAGAAGATTTGGTGAATGGCAGCTAGGATGCTTTTAGTCAAAAAAATAATATTGGTATTGTTAATGTTGATATTGGGGACAGGCACCTGCTTTGCACAGACTGCTGGCAGAAATTTCCTGCTCTATGATCTGCAGATGCGCTACGGTGGAACTTTCCCGCTGGTTACTTCGCTGGCAGAACATCTGGGACATTTTGAGGAGGATTATGTCCTTGTAGCTGTGGATGATTGGCAACCAGGGTTGTTGCAAGATGCAGATACTATAGTTTATGCCGGGCTTCAGCAAAGAAAGCTGCCGCGGGAATTGGTAGAAGAAATTGCAGGGGCAAGGCAGGTTCTGTGGTTTGAAGATAATATTGAACAGCTTGCAGAAGTTAAAGGCTGGCATGATTTTAGATCATTGGGTAAGGTAAGTGATTGGACTTATATAAACTTTAAGGGAAGAAGTTTTTATGATTGGATGAGTGTTGAATATACTGATCCAGGAAAAAACGTAAATGTTATAGCAACCGCAAAAAAGTTTATTGATGAAGTACCAGTAATTTGGCAGCGTGAAAATATTTATTATTCTGGAATGTTGGAATTTAATGAGCTGTTTGATGATTATATGGGCTATTTACTGTATCAGGTATTTAAGCGGCATACTGATGACCAACGACCAAAAGCGTTTTTAAGGGTTGAAGATGTAAGTTCGATCGTTGATCCTAAAGCCGTTAAGGCTGTGGTGGAGAAAATAGAGAAATATAATATTCCCTTTGCTATCGGTGTAGTCCCCGTTGGAATTATGGACGGGAAAAAACATTATTTACACGAGCGGGAAGAATTGGTAGAAGTGCTGCAGGAGGCTCAAAAGCGTGGCGCCAGCATTATTATGCATGGCTACACTCATCAAAATGAATTTTCACCGACGACTGGCGAAGGCTATGAATTTTGGAATGCTAAAGATGATAGACCAATGGAGGATGAAGAAAGTTTTACTGTTCCCCGTATAGAAGCAGGCATTTCGGAATTACTGCGTTGCGGATTAATTCCATTAGCTTTTGAAGCTCCGCATTATGCCGCAAGTCAAAAAACATATGAGATTCTGAGTAGATATTTCAATATTTATTCCGGTCAATTGCAGATTTCTGATGATACGGATAGCGTTACTATGACCTTACCGTATATGACGAGATCAAGATACCTTTATGGAATGTTGGTTATACCTGAGAATATGGGGTTTTATGACGGCGGCGAGTTTGTGGTAGAAGAAATGATGAATAAAAGTGCTTCGCTTAAAACTATACCAGGCGCTGTTGCTTGTTTTTTTTACCATGGTTATTTAAAACCAGATAAAGTTGGCTCTATTATTGAGGGTTTGCAAAAGCAGGGTTACGAATTTTTAGATTTAAAATATCTGCCGGTAAAAGTGCAGGCACCAGGAATCGTAATTACAGCAGCAGATGGTGTTGTAAATGCGGTTGTGGCTGAAGAAGTAAAGCAGTCATGGCAAACTGCTGCAGGAGAACAATATTTAAAAATTAACAAGATCGTCAGTGTTCAGGCGGCAGTTTTAGTAGTAATTTTAACTGTGTTTGTATATATAATTTTAAAATTAAAGCGCAATACAAAAAAACATTATGAGAAATGATTAATATTAAGGATGTGTTGGGAGTATGCTCAAGAGAGTATGTTTGTTGATGGCGATGATATGGTCTTTGGGATTCATATGTACAGCGGATGCTGCACCAATGGAACTCGGACTCAAGCCTGTTGTGCTGGGGAATGAATACAGTATAAGTTTATTTATGGATGACAAGGTTTTGCGCAACCCCAATGCGGCACTGACAGGATTTTTGGAAATTAAACCCGGTATGAAGCTTTCCGTGGCACCGGTTTTGGATTTGTGGTATTCGTATTCGCCGACAATCCTGCCGGATATTTCGACAATGACAGTTTCAGTGAATGGAATCCCTGCGGAAAGCCGCAGACTTGTTCCAGATGGTGCTTTTAGGAGTAATTGGCAGGTTGCGCTGCCCTTGACCAGTTTAAGAGAGGGGATTAATGAAATTACCATCAGTGTTTTGCACAGGTCTATTGAGGGCCTCTGTAAAGATATTGATAATGATGCTAATTGGTTTATTATACGTCCGGAAACAACAATAAAATTCAAAGTTGATGCTATGAATTATAGTTTGGCCAATTTCCCTAATCCTTTTATAGATGAATATTTTGGCGCCCGGAATAATGTTACTTTTTCTCTTGCTAATCTCAACGATAATAATATTATATCGATGCTGCGGCTGTCGTCGTTTATGGGACGAATGTCGGGTTATGGTTCGCCGGTGGTTTGGGAAGCGAGGCTGGAACAGCCAGATGCAGTGCTTGATACAAATGTTATAAGATTGGGCGGACAGGTTGAGGCAGATGTAAACTTCAGCGGTGATACAGCATTTTTGAAATTATTTCCTTCCCTTAACGGTCATTATAATTTAAGTGTGGGGGGAAATAATGAAAATGGTGCCAAGCTGGGCGTTAACGCTTTGTGTAATAATAAATTTGTTAGAACATTGAGCGGCAGTGAAACACAGTTTTCTTTGCCTGTGCAGGCTGAAAAACTTTCCGGTAAAAAAGGTTTAGACAGTAAAGGAATTTATACGCTTAGTGATATTGGCTATAATGACGATATTTTAGCAGCTGGTGCTTTTCATCAGGAAGCAGAAATATTTATTCCCAAACCTTCTAATTATGATATTGAAGAAGGTTCTTATGTGGAATTGCATTTCAGGCATGCCAAAATTCTGGATCGTAAGAAATCGGCCGTGACTGTTTATGTCAATGATATTCCGATCAGATCAGAAGTGCTGACCGCTGAGAATGCTGACGGCGGTATTTTAAAAGCTGAGCTGCCGGTTTTGCCGGCTAATCAGCAAGGATGGCGTGTGCGGTTTGCCTTTTATCATGATCTTGGTATAATCGACTGTTCTAAAAGATATGACGATGTTGCCTGGTCGGTGATTGAGAAAGAAACCAGCATCTATTTGGCAGTAAGCAGCCATTCGAGACAGGAGAGTCTGGCAGACTTTCCCGGGTATTTCAATACTGACAGCAATGGTGATATTGTGCTGACCATGTGGTTAAGTCAGACACCGGATAATGATGAACTGACGGCTGCAGCGCAACTAGCTTACTGGATCGGTCAAAATAATACGGGTAACATAGTCTGGAAAGTACAGCTGGGACCACAAGCAGTTATTAGTAATGACAGTGGAACTGTTATTACTACCGGTCAAAACAGAGTTTTAACGGATAAACGGACAATTGGTGACAGTTTGCCTGTAACTGTTAATGCAGATGGAACAATAAAAACCAGTGAGTGGTTAAGTATTGCTACTGACGCAATAGATAGAAAAAATATTTTTCAGGTTGCGCGTAAGGGCGATAATGTAATTTATGCCTTTACCTATGCTAATATCGAGAATATGAAAAGTTTTATGCGTTTGGCTTTTATTAATGGAACCAGTCTTAATGGGCAGGTCGCTTTAATAGATGCTAATGGACAGACTCTTACTTTTGCAGAGGAAGTAAAACATCAGGATGCTGGACTTAGCAAAATTTTTAGAAATTTTTCCGGTAATCGCTTGGGAAGTTATCTGGCGGTGATCGCTGTAGTTGTTTGTGGGACGCTGATAATGATGTGGTATTCCAAACGTCGCAAATAAGAACTGACGAAAGGATAAAGGGAAGATGCAAAATAGAATCATAACGATGTGTTGCAGCATCTGCATGTTGATTCCTTTAGTAGGTAATGCAAGTGCTATTACGGTCCCACCGGATGTTAAAGATGTTGCTGATAGTGCAGCTGAGTTAGCTAAAGGAGTGGATTACAGGAAGCGCTTTGAGCAGGAAGAGGACGAAGCCGCTTTAAGTAAGCAACAGATGGAAACGGAAATGGCTGCTTCCTGGTCAACGGTAGTGAGCTTGTTAGAACAGGCAGAGAAAAACAGAGCTCTGTTGAATGCTAATCAGGAGCTGCTGCAGCATATGCAGCGGGACAATAATTCATATGAGCAAAAAGTCCGGGAGCTGGAAGAGAAAAGTAGAAATGCTTGGGCCGCAGCTGCAGCCCAGGTCAATTATGCAGAGGCGCTTGATGATGCACAGGTAGAAGGAAGCTTGGGTGGAGAGCAGGTAGGTACTGCATATGCCTATGCAGGTAATTTGCAACATCAGGCCGAAAACATTGATGTTGAACTGGAAAAAGTTTTTCTTGAATATGAAGCGCTGCAGAATAAAACTGATCTGCTGCTGGGCGTAAGAGACGAAGCCGCAGCCGAACTTGGTGAACAGGAAAATGAATTGGCAGAAGCGGTGTATAATGCAGGCGGGTCTATGGATTATGCGTTGGCAAGCAGGGATTATTACGAGCGGCTATTGAAAGAAAAAGAAAATCCTTATCAGGATGTATCTGGCTTTCTAAGCAACAATTTTTATAATTGGCACGGAAACGGTTGGAGTGGCAGCCAGTTTGTCCAGCCTTATTATTTTGGATATGCCAATAAAAATAGCTATTGGGGGCTTAACTTCAATTATGTAAGTTCAAAGAATACAACGCCGGGACATGAAGGCAAGATAAATACTTTTACAGATACTTTATTATATTTTTCAACGAGAAATAATAAGGATAAATATATAGTTGATTATAATTTGGGTATTAATATTCCTACGGGAAAAGCGAAGCTGTCAAGCTACGAACGCAACGCCAGAATGGATGAAGATCTGGTGAGATTTGCTGAGTTTGGTGAAGGTTGGAACTTTACTCCCGGAATAGCGGTTACGCGTAGAATAGGGGGGGGCAAAGATCTGCTGACGTTGGGAACAAACTACTCAGTCAGAGGTTCTTATGATCCTACCAGTGATATCGATGATGACAAATTCAATCCTGGTAATGAATGGCAAAAGTATTTACGCTGGCAGCACGCTGAAGAAAAATGGCAGCTGGTAGGTGAGCTTCTTCATACCAGTTCTGCAGAAAGTAAGATTGCTGATGGCAGTGTTTTTGATACAGGCGCAGTTTGGGAAACGCGGTTGACCTATAACCGTAATTTAGCCAAGGATCAGGACTTAATGTTGTACTATTGGTACTATCATGAGAATAATGAAATTATTTTGAATAAAAAAGTTGAAGAATCTCCAGTACATTATTTTGGTGCGGAATGGAAAAAACATTTATCTAAAAAAACAGACCTGCGTCTGGCTGCGGATATCATGATAGCCGACGGTATTAGATATAGCTCGCTGACGGATTCATATGTAGATAATAGAAAAAAAGTTGCTTTGGGCATAGGCTGTGATTTAAAAATGGATGAAAGAAATAAATTGTCGTTGAAGGTACAGCACTTTTCTATGCGCGACGGAAAAAACTCTAATGGCGCTGATGCCAGAAGGTACCAGGGATTTAATTTTCTTACAAGTTTCTACCATACATTTTAGGAAGGATAGCCTAACATGATAAAAAACAGAGATTTACCAGCATATTTTTTTATATTATTGGTTAGTACGTTTTTGACTTGCTCTGTTGATGCTCAAGAAAAGGCTGAAAATAAGATATATGCAGATGAACATATGCAATTTTTGCTGCCAGAAAAATTTAGAGGTGAATCAGATACAGAAAAACCTTTTCAAGTTTGTTTGACTGATGACGCTGGCAGCAGAATATATTTTGCAGTTAGAAAAAGAGCGGATAAAACAATTGCAGGAGGGATTACTAACGAGGCAGGAAACATAACGGCTGCAGAAAAGAAAATAGCGGTTGCTGAAACTTTAATTGTTTCTGATTATGGCAGCAAATTGTGGGGACTACAAAAACAGAAAATAAATTGGATTCGTATGCAGAGATCAGAGGATTCAAATGATTGCTTAATGATTTATTTTTGGCAGGCGAAAGGAATGGAATACCTTTTTTTGCTGGAAGGATCGCAAATAAAAATGGATTTACTGGCAATGGAAGTAGAAAAAAATATAATTTTTTAAATAC
>ONZT01001936.1_pt1 | contig 10178 bp, 10 predicted proteins | sample 1671571 | NCBI WGS metagenome assembly ONZT01 (sample SAMN06348170, study PRJEB24527) | human gut metagenome | biome: human gut; feature: ankylosing spondylitis patient; material: feces | host: Homo sapiens | place: China | collected 2015-10
ATCCGATAACTATTGATAATACAGCAACTAAAAATAATGCTATATCTAATATATGTTTATCTTGGCTTTTAATGACTACATATATTGTAGCTATAATAAGTATAGCTACAGGTATTAAAAATAACTTAATAGAACGTTCTTTAACTAATTTCTTTTTATCAGATCTTTCTTTTTTAAAACGTTCAGCTAATTCAAAAGCATATTCTCTTAATTCTTCATCTGAACATTCTATGAAAGCTTTTACAGTTTTTTCTTGTGGTGGATTAACAATCACATCACCACCTGGTTTATATATCACATCCCCTTTAATATCCTTCATAATCGGAGAGTCCGAACCATAGGTTACATTATTTGATGAATCCTGATCTTTAGTCATATTTATCCTTTTTAGTTATGTTGAATCCAAAACCGCTCTCTCGCCCTTTCTACCGCCAAATGCAACCGTTGTTCCAGCACTTCTTTACTTGGCAACACCGTCATATATTCCGCGATATGAATATCAGAATTATCTACTTCCCGATAGCTTGCTGTTTCCAACACTCTCACTCAACACCTGTTGAAACCGCTCGTAATCACAAAAACCATGTTCATCTTTTTCACAGCCCTTGAGGGTTAATGCCGTTTGGTTTGGTGGTGTCGCTAAACTTAATGGCGTAATGTTAATCAGCTGGTCGGTGGTTTGATACACATAATCCAACTTAAATTTGAGCTTGTCACTTGGTTTATGCTTCCAAACTTCAAATAGCAACTTGCCACCGATTGGAATATTTTCCAATGAATCATCCAACTCATAAGGCTCAACGCCTAGTGCCGCAAGCAACGCAACAATATTCGAATCGTGTCCAACTAATAAGTTAATTTTGTTTTCACTGTTTAACTGTTGCTGAATAAATGCCAATAACGGATACGAGGCATTTTGTGCTAACGCTTCGTTGTTTTTAAATAAAGTGCGGTAATATTCGTTTTTAATTTCGTTAATCGCACGCCATTTTTCTTGGCTATCCACACGACCGTTGGCGATTTCTGAATCAGGCTTACCCACATAATGCGCAAGCAATAATGCACTGACAATTTTCTTTCCTGTGCTGATAGAACCCGTAATTTTGACCGACTTGCCGTCTTTAATACTGTATTCACCGACTTTTCCACCTAAATCACACTCGCCTTTTTGCAAGCAGTTTGGTGAATTTTTATAATCGATGATTTCACTCAATAGCGCATAATTTGGTGCTAATTTTTGCTGTAAAGCGGTTAAATCAACATTATTTTTTGCCGATTCAATCAAGGCTTGACTTGGATTATGCGCCTGCGTGTTAAAAATCGGATCTTTTTCTGAACCAATTTCACCACGATGTTGTAATTGCACATTACATCCAGCAAAAGCCCCTGCCACAATAGCTTGCCCCGTTGCAATGGTACGTTGCACCCCATTCGCATAAGCAAAAATGCCTTCGCCCGATGCACAACGTTCTGTTGTTAATAACCCTTTATCCGCAAGCCATTGCCCTAAATATTGGCCGAAATAGGTTTCTAGCACTGTCCCTTTTGCCGTGAGATAACCAGATGGCACATCCCATTTTGCCCACGCATACGGGGAATATTTCGCCATTTCTTGCGGATCTTTTTCCACTGGTGAACGCAATCCGTGTCGGCTGAAAATCAATACTTTCTCTAATTCATAATCAGAACTTGAGGAAGTTTGACCATTTTCTGTTGCAAACGCACTACTTGCTAAAGCTGAGCCAAGCAAAAGTGCGGTGAATTTTAGGGTTATTTTTTTCATATTTGAGACCTAATCATTTAATGTTGAAATTGAGCTATAAAAATTCAATGCATATTTGGTGCCGTAAACTAACACCATAAATACCGCAACAATATTGACTACCGCAAAAAAGATTAGCTGTTTACTGTTGCTTTCCACCCAGAGCATTTTAAATAATGCGAGCGTACCAATATTTTCATCAAGTTCACTCCCTCCGCTTAATGCTCTTAAGGTTTTTAGCATCTTGCGTACAAAAGCGACGGTATTGATTGCCATGACACTGAGTGCAATAAATCCGGAAGCAAGGCATAAAAATAATACAAGCACATTACTCCACTCCCAATGCTGCCAATCCAGCTCTGAATACATAAATAACGCGAGTGAAAAAAACAACACAGCAGGCGTTAAATTTCGCAAAAACATTAAATAATCATCGCCAATTTTAAATAAAAATTGCCAAAAACCGACTTTCTTCATTACTTTAAAAAATCTCTTTTAATTTAGATTCATCCAAAATAACACGATCATCATCTAACAATAATGCCGGAAAGCCAGCATAGCCTTGAGCTTTTGCATCATCAAATGCGGCGTGACGATCACGTAAGCGCAACCATTGTTTCAAGTTTGGAATGGAAGATAAGACTTCCACTGCCTCATAATCCACACCCAAGCGTTTTAACTCTGCCACAAATGGCGCTGTATCCGGGCAATCTGCCGCATAATAAAGGATAGCTTTCATTATTCACCTTCTTTTTCTGCTGCCGCAGTTGGGTTTAATTTCGGTTCGCCAATTTTGGTTAAGCGGTTACGATCGCGATGTTCAAACGGTGCATCATAATTTGGGATAATCATGGTTGTGGTTTGATCGTATGACCAAGTGCCATCATCATGGAATTTCACCGTCATTTCAAAACTTTCCGTTGTAAATGAACGCTCTAAGAACGGATTCGAAATGATGCCGTTTGTTAGTGAACCGCGTACCGCTTTTACCGTAAATTCTTTCGCATCGGCTGGTGCATTACCGACCGCAATAAACGTTTGGCCGCGTGGAATACTACCTGTTAATAAAATATTGCCTGTTGCAGGTTCCCATAACCAATAACCTACTTGATCGTGGAACGTTTCCACTTCGCCTGGTTGTACAATATGGGTGTGATAACGTAATCCATAATAGAGTTGCGGACCATTGGTTTGACCATCAGTTGGATGGGCTTCGTAACGTTCGATATAAGGATCTTTTTCTGGTCCTTCTGCTTTCGGGTTGATATCCACACCACGCTTGCCTTCCCAAACACCGGCTAATCTAGCCAATGGGCCTAAATTCGCGAGTGTATTAGGATCAGTTTCTGCTTCCGTGTAGATATCGTCGGGGTATTGAAAATCTTTCATCATTTTCTCCTTATATCGTTGGGTTAATGCTTAAAGTGCGGTTGTTTTTTTGCCTATTTTTTACAACCAGGGAAGCCTAAGGCTTCACGGCTCGCATAGTACGCTTCAGCCACGCCTTTGGTTAATGCGCGAATGCGTAAAATATAGCGTTGACGCTCTGTGACCGAAATCGCCTTACGTGCATCTAACAAGTTGAAGCTGTGCGCGGCTTTTAAAATGCGTTCGTAAGCCGGTAATGGTAACGGACGTTCTAATTCCAATAAGCTTTTTGCTTCTTTTTCGTATTGATCAAAGCAGTAGAATAAGAAATCAGTATCCGCGTATTCAAAGTTGTAAGTTGATTGCTCGACTTCGTTTTGATGGAATACATCGCCATAAGTCGTTTTGCCAAGCGGGCCGTCAGACCAAACTAAGTCATACACAGAATCTACGCCTTGAATGTACATCGCTAAACGCTCTAAACCGTAAGTCACTTCGCCAGTAACTGGTTTACATTCTAAGCCACCCACTTGTTGGAAATAGGTAAATTGGGTCACTTCCATACCGTTTAACCACACTTCCCAGCCTAAACCCCAAGCACCTAAAGTTGGGTTTTCCCAGTTATCTTCCACGAAACGAATGTCATTTTGTGTCGGATCAAAACCAAGCATTTCAAGTGAACCTAAATAGAGCTCTTGAATGTTATCTGGAGACGGTTTAATCACCACTTGGAATTGATAGTAATGCTGTAAACGGTTTGGGTTTTCGCCATAACGACCATCGGTCGGACGACGTGAAGGTTGCACATAAGCAAATGCCATTGGCTCAGGACCTAATGCGCGTAATGCAGTCATTGGGTGAGAAGTTCCTGCGCCCACTTCCATATCAAAAGGTTGCACAACGGTACAGCCTTGATTTGCCCAATATTCTTGCAAGGCTAAAATCATGCCTTGGAATGTTTTTACGTTGAATTTTGTACTCATAATTTTTTTAATAACAATGTGATGAAAAATACAGGCATTATACTTGAAACTATAAGGCGGATAAAGGCGAAAAAGTGCGGTCAGAAAAATCCTTAAATTTTTTATTTCTCTTAAATTTCATTCATTTTGATGATGAGTTATTTTCATCATGATAAGTTTGCGCGCCAAGCGTCTAATGTGTAAACTGCTGGCACTTTTATACAGACTTTTATCCTAGGGATTTTAAAATGAAAAAAAATGTGATTACTTCAGCGATTTTATTATCGATTCCGGCATTAGCGGCTGCTGAGGAAAAAGAAATTCAACTTGAACCCATTCATGTTTATTCAGCTTACGCTACTCCAGTAAACCAAGATCAAACCGCTTCATCTGTTACTGTTTTAACTGAGAAAGACTTTTCAGAACGTAATGCAACTTATGTGAGTGATGTATTAAAAACCGTACCTGGTGTGGCTATGGGAGCAACTGGTGGTCGTGGTGCTGTAACCAGCCTTTTCTTACGTGGCGCAAATTCAAAACATACTGCGGTCATTATTGACGGCATTCGCGTTAATCCGGCAGATACTAACTTTGATTTCGGCGGTTTAGCATTAAGTAACATTGAACAAATCGAAGTGTTACGTGGCGAGCAATCTGCACTTTGGGGCAGTGATGCCATGGGTGGCGTGGTTTATATCACCACCAAAAGTGGATTATATAAAGATAAAGAATTTAACGTCGATTTTGACTTAGGCGCAGGTTCTCATCGCACCCGTGATGGCTCTGTTACCCTTTCCGGTCAGCATCATGGTCTTTATTATGCGCTTCATGGCGATAGCCATCGTACACAAGGGATTTCTGCGCGTAGCGAACGCGTATTTAATTATACGAGCGTATCTGGCGCAAAAAGTACAAATGTGCCGGCAACTGAAAAAGACGGCTTCCACCGTGATAACGTGTCTATGCGTTTAGGTTTTGATGATGGTAAAAAAGGCGTTGATTTCCTAGCTTTACATTCATCTCAAACCGCTCATTTTGATAATAGTGCAGAGTATGAAAGAAAATTTGATGACAATACCCGTACACGCGAAACTCGTTATAAATTAAGCGGTTATTTTGGTAATGCAGAAGATTTATTCGTGCATAAAGTGGCGGTAAGTCACGTTAAAACGGACGCGGATACTGCACAATATAGTAGTTGGACTTCTGCTATTGGCAAAACAGAATACGACAGCAAAAAGTTGAATACGAACTATCAACTTGATATTAACTTCGACCGTGAAGGTGAAGTCAAACAAGCCGTCAGCGTATTAGCGGATTACCAAAATACGAAATATGTTGCTTCCGCTTACAATTTTGCTGAGAAAAAATTAACCGAGAAAAGTGTTGCCGCAGAGTACCGTTTATTTACTGAAGCCGATCACAGTCTTTCTGTCAGCGGTCGTTATACTGACAATAGCTTATTTGAAAATGCTTTCACCGCACGTCTTGCCGGTGCTTATCGTTTCTCTCCAAATGTAAAAGCACATGCTAGTTTGGGTAAAGCTATTCACAATCCGACCATGTCCGAATATTACGGTTGGGGGGGTACTTGGTTAGCTAACCCGAACTTAAAAGCAGAAAAAAGCTTGGGTGGTGAATTAGGTGTTTTACTTGAAACCGATGATAAGCGTCATAGCTTGGATACGACTTATTTTGCACGTAATGTCGATAACTTTTTAAGTGACGAAAATTCCGTGACCGGTAATTATGGAAATTCAACAAATCGTGCGGTAAACCGTGATGGTAAAACGAAGATCAAAGGCGTAGAAGTGGCGTATAACGGTAAATTTACCGATCAGCTGTCAGGTTACGCGAACTATACTTACACCTATATTAAATCTGAAAATGATCAATATGGTTCAAGCTATGTTCGTCGTCCAAAACATACTGGAAACCTAGGGTTAGCTTATCAAATCACAGAAAAATTAGGCTCTGATGTGAATGTTTCTTATGTGGGTAAACGCCTTGATTCCGGTGATTTCAAAATGCCTTCATACACCTTGGCAAACTTAGGCGTGAACTACAAAGTAGCGGATAGCTTGACGATTTATGCGAACCTTAACAACGTATTCAATAAAAAATATGAAAACGTACTGGGCTATGGCCAAGAAGGACGTAATGTTTACATTGGGTTGAAAGGATCGTTCTAATTATTACCCACTAATAAGGGCGTGCTTAGCACGCCTTTTTACATTCTTGATGGCGTAGCGTATCATTATCTATATGCAAAAAACTCGCTTAATTTTAACCGCACTTTTCCTTCCGTTTACCGCTCAGGCTTCGGAACAATTCGTCTCGCTTACGCTTTGCAGTGACAGACTGCTTATCGAACTGGCTGAGCCTTCGCAAATTGCTGCACAGTCACCTTATTCGAAAAATCCGTTGATGATGTTAGACAAAATCAATACCGACAAACCTGTGCTGGAACCGCAATTAACGGAATTATTGCCCTATTTGGATAAAACTATTCTGATTAACGAAACTTTTTATCCACAATTAGTCGCAGAACTGAAAAAACTCGGTGTGAAAATTATCCCGATTAACGACAGCCCGCAGACACCAGATGAATTATTTGCGCTGATTCTAGACTTAGGCAAGCAACTGGGTAATGAGCAAAAGGCGGCGGATTTAGTCACAAAACTCAAATCGCAAAACTTTCACTTAAATCGACCGCTTACCGACACACTAATTTTGTCAGAGACAGGTGTGGTAGAGAGTTATTATCCGCAATATCCCGTGCTGTTAAATTTACTCGGATTAACACCGTTAAAAACACCACTTACCGCACAAAATTTCTCGTTAGAAAAAGTGATTTTAAGCCAACCGAATGTGCTCATTTCACTGACTGACAAACAAGGTTACAATGCGCAATCCGAATTACTGCACCACCCTATATTGCAAGATTTTTTCAAAAACCAACCGCTTGTCAGCATCCCGATGAAATATACCTATTGTTTCGACCACGGCGTGTGGCAAGGGGCGGAGAAGATTTATCAACAGTTAAAATAATGCAGCTGACAAATCTCCCCTAACCCCTCTTTGCTAAAGAGGGGAACTTCATGATTAAATTAACCAAAAATGACGCATTTACAGTCTTTATGTATAAATAATTAGAATAAAATATCAGAATTATAAATCTTGACACTATAATCCCACCCTCTCTACTAAAGAGAGGAATTACATGATTAAATTAGCCCAAGATAATGTATTTACAGCTTTTATGTATAAATGATTAGAATAAAACATCAGAATTATGAATCCCTACACTATAATCCCCCTCTTTAGCAAAGAGGGGTTAGGGGAGATTTGACAAAATCAAATTAACAAATGATATTTGGATTACATAGGAAATTGTTCATTGGCCAAAACACTCAAATTAAATACCGCACTTTTCTTCGCCTTGCTGTTGATTAGCGGCTTTGCGATTTATCATCAGCTCGGCGATTTCGCCCATCTCAAAAATGCGGATGGTGTGCTCACCGATATGCGTTCGATGGTGCTGTGGGATATTCGTTTTCCACGCATTGGTTTGGCTTTATTGACGGGAGCCAGCCTCGCCATTGCCGGCAATGCGATGCAAGGTATTTTTCAAAATCCGTTAGCCAGTCCAGGCTTACTTGGTAGTAGTTCTGGCGCAACAGCGGCTAGCGTATTTATTCTTTATTATTTTGCCGTGCCATTTTCACTGCTTTTAGCGGGTGGCGTAATTGGTGCGCTTTTAAGCTTTTTCATCGTGTATTTGATCGCCAAAAACTACGGCACTACGATGATGATTCTAAGTGGTTTAGCGGTCAATATGTTGCTTAGTTCTGCAATTGCATTACTACTTTCCAACGCGGAAAGCCCGTGGGCATTAGCTGAACTTTATCGTTGGCTACAAGGCTCATTGATGTGGGCAAAATTAGATACCTTGCTTATTTCACTCCCGATTGTTCTGGCGGGAGTTTTCTGTTTATACCACACTCGCCGATACTTAGATTTACTCACCTTTGGTGAAGAAACAGCGAGCACAATGGGCGTAGATCCCAAACGTAGCTTTTTTATCAGCACCTTTGGTGTGGCTTTATTAGTGGGGGCAACCATTCCACAAACCGGCACCATTGGTTTTATCGGCTTAATCGCGCCACACTTCGCCCGTATTTTACTGAAAGCTCGCCCATCACAGCTTTACCTTACCAGCGCACTAATTGGGGCATTATTGCTGTTACTGGCCGATTTAGCCATTTTATATATCCCGCTGTTCTCACATATTTACATCGGCACATTGACTGCACTTATCGGTGCGCCTTGTTTGATTTGGATGTTATTAAAGCAACAGAGAAAAATCTATGATTAGAATTGAAAAACTCACCCAATCCTATTGCTTAAATGACATCAACTGTTCGCTTCCATCAGGTAAATTGATTGGTATTATGGGTGCTAATGGTGCGGGAAAATCCACGTTATTAAAAACCATTGCGGGTATCCTCCCCCTCAAACAAGGGGAGGTTTGGTTCGATAATCAGCCATTAAGCAAAATGAATGCAACTGAAAAAAGCCAACACATTGCTTATCTTGCACAAAATACGCAAATTCATTGGGATTTATCGGTTTATGATGTGATTGCGTTAGGCTTGACAGCTCCATTACCAAAAGAAAAAGAGCGGTCAAAAATTCAAGCGTTTTCAGAAAAATTTGCGGTAACTCATTTACTTGATAAGCCATTTCAACAACTTTCAGGGGGCGAAAAAGCGCGTGCACAACTCGCCCGCTGCTGCATTAAAGAATCTCCTGTTTTATTGGTCGATGAGCCGATTGCGCCACTCGACCCTTATTATCAAATTGATATGATGGAACAGCTTCAATCACTCACACCACAACATACGTGTGTTGTTGCCATTCATCACCTTTCATTGGCTTATCAATTTTGTGATGAAATTGTTCTATTAGATAAAGGAAAATTGTTAGCTGTAGGTGAAACGCAAGCCGTGTTGAATGCGGAGAATTTGGCAAAAGCCTTTCATATTCGGGCTGAAATTGACCCAATGAAAAAGACTATCTCAAAAATTGAAAAGCAATAAAAATAAAAGCACTTAGCAATTCACTAAGTGCTTTTTTATAGAAATGAACTATGGTTGGATTTCTGAATCTACGAAGAAATAAGCAATTTCTCGTTTTGCACTTTCAACGCTATCAGAACCATGAACAGAGTTTTCACGCTGACTTAACGCGAAGTCTTTGCGGATAGTGCCTTCTGCCGCCTCAGCCGGATTCGTTGCACCAATCAAAGTGCGGTAATCTTTCACGGCATTTTCTTTTTCCAATACAGAAACCACCATCGGTCCAGACATCATATACTCCACCAACGGCTCAAAAAATGGTTTACCTTGGTGTTCAGCATAGAAACCTTCCGCTTGTTCTTTGGTTAATTGCACCATCTTAAGCGCAACAACACGGAATCCTTGAGATTCAAAACGCCCTAAAATAGCACCAATTAAATGACGCTTTACTGCATCGGGTTTAATAATTGAAAAAGTACGTTCTGTCATAAAATCCTACTTAACTTGCTTTCGTTACTAATAAATTTGCTAAAGTTTTCACACCGATTCCGGTTGCGCCAACCGCCCATAAATCACTACCTGATTTACGATAAGTGGCCGAACAATCAATATGCAACCAACGTTGTTGATAGTTTTTCACAAAATACGATAAAAATGCTGTTGCAGTACTTGCGCCCGCGACAACTGGCGCTGTACCTGTATTTGCAATATCAGCAAAAGAAGAAGTGATTTGGCTACGATGGAACTTTTCAAAAGGCAAACGCCAGAACGGTTCATTTTCTTCTTTGGCAGCTTGGAATAAGCTATTCACCAACGCATCATCCATAGAAAGCACGCTGTGGTAATCATTACCCACCGCCACTTTCGCCGCCCCCGTTAAGGTTGCACAATCAACAATAAATTGTGGATTTTGACTATCGGCTTCAATTAAGCCATCCGCCAATACTAAACGGCCTTCTGCATCAGTATTTAAAATCTCAGCGGTTACACCATTTTTATACGTGA
>ONZT01001959.1_pt1 | contig 10064 bp, 9 predicted proteins | sample 1671571 | NCBI WGS metagenome assembly ONZT01 (sample SAMN06348170, study PRJEB24527) | human gut metagenome | biome: human gut; feature: ankylosing spondylitis patient; material: feces | host: Homo sapiens | place: China | collected 2015-10
TCACTTATAATGTTCAGAATAGATGGAAAGAGGAAGAAGAATGTTTCAGAGAGTGTGCCGGCTTATTATGGGAAGTTTCGGGATACGACAATATCCTGACACAATCATACGCGTTCTTATGCACTGCTCTCCGGGCACAAGCACAATATGATAAACTATTGCAACTTGTGCCTGACTATGAAAAAGCGATTGCACGATTCGAGAAATCATCCGGAAGAACACAGCCCGAAGCGCGGGGAAATCTCTATGTAGCATTGATGAATACATACATAGATACGAAAGACTACGACAAAGCCGGGGAATATTTCTCCAAATTGGAAAGCATTGTCAATAACAATATTTCTAAATATGAGTTGGCGCGTGCAAAAGCACTGATTTTTCAGTCACGCGGAGACTACCACAGGGCACTTGCTGCAATAGACAGTGCAACGGTCGGGGTTGATGAATCGGACTTCGGCCTCAATGATACCAGAAAAATAAAGATGGAGATACTTGCCCGGATGGGACGTGTTGACGAAGCGTTAGACCTGTTGGATCGGTTCATAGCTACTAATGATACTATAAAAAACGTGGAAGTCAATGCCCGGTTCGACGAATTACGTACCCAATATGAAGTGGAAAAACATATTGCCGAGAAAGAGCGTAATTTCCATTACCTCCTTTTTGCTCTTGCCATTTGCCTGGTTCTCGCTTTGCTCCTGGCAGGTGCTTTCTATTACAATCGGATTATTGCCCTGAAGAATCGTAAGTTGTATGAACGAATTAAAGAACAAGACCGATTGGCGGACGAATTATCCCGATTGGAGAATGCCCGCCAATCGGAATCCTCGCCTAAGGATTCCGGCAAAACAGCCGGAGCTACGGAACTATTTGCACCTTCCGGTGAACAGCAGAAACTGGTTATTCGATTGCAGGAGTATCTGCTCTCCGATGATAACCTGTCGAACACTGACATCAACCGCGATGATATAATCTCCGCACTTGGCACCAATAAGAACGCATTGACAGATGCCGTCAAAGCCGTTACGGGGAAATCTCCGATGGAGTATATGCGCACTCTGAAAGTGGAAGAGGCACGCCGGAAGCTCGACAGCCATCCTGAACTTACGATTGAGGCGATAGCTTTCAGTTGCGGTTTTAATATACCGAGCACTTTTTATCGCCTGTTCCGCAAACAATATGGTATTAGTCCGACAGAATACCGGAAAATGGCAACATCCCAAGAAAAATAAAAAATACAGCTTCAAAACTCAAAAGCACGGTGAATCCGTGCTTTTTTTATGTCCGAAAGCCTGAGAAAACAGCAGAAAAGGACAAAACGCCACAAACTTGGGACAAAATGCAATAGTTTTCAGCCCGTATTTCACATCCTTTGCACCAAGAAAAAGAAATATCTATGGACAATTACATTTTCCTTATCGCACTGGGACTTGTTTTCTGCTCGCTTGCAATTGTGGCTTTGGTCTTTTTGCATTGCCGGAAGATAGTTGAGAAATGCAATTATTATATAGCGAAAGGCATCCGTGAGCAGGACTGTTTAGCTAAACAATTGGAACGAACACGCATAGAAAAAGAAATGATGGAAAAGGTGATTAAAGCAGAACTGTCGGAAGCTGTTAAATCTTCCATGACAGGAGAAAAAAACGATGGCTGCACGACTGACTGTAAGAGACAGATATCGCGGATAGAGATAACCTATTTCATTTAATATACATATAACAAATGAACTTTATGAAACAATTACAAGAAAAACTACTGGCCTTGCTTCTGATGGCTTTATTGTCCGGAACAGGAGCTTATGCGCAAGAGGCACCGGATAAACAAAAGACACCGGATAAAGTGGTCATTTTCCGCTTTCTTCCGGGTGAGGAAATGTTTTCCCTCAAAGATAACGAGGCGGAATTGGAACGGCTCTACATGCTGGTTGACAAACACAGGGCGGAGATTACGGCAGGTAGAATGCCCGTTTATGTAGATGGCTATTGCGCCTCACTGCCCACCGCAAAAGAGAACCTGAACGCGGCATTCGCCCGCGCCAATCGGGTAAAGTCGGAACTTATCACGCAGAAAGGGCTGAAAGAAGCGGATTTCATTACTGCCAATTATGCGCGTGCGTACCATAACAGTAAGGATGTAGTAGTGGTAACGCTCCGCATTCCGACGAAAGCCGTTGTGAAATCGCCATCTGCTAAAGTTGAAGAAAAACGCGAGGAACCCAAACATAAACAAACATTAGTGTCCGTAGAGCAAAAAGAAAAATCCGTCTTTGAAAAACAATCCGACTCCATAATGGATGTGAGACAATATTCCACAACCTCTATGGAGCGATTGTCGGTAGAATCGAATCAACTCTACCGTTTTGCCGTCCGCACCAACGTATTGTATGACGCTTTTCTGCTTCCCACGCTCGGCGTGGAATGGCGGGTGAATCGTGATTTAAGCGTGAAGCTGGACGGCAGCCTCTCGTGGTGGGGCGGCAATCACGGCAAAGTGCAGAAAATGTGGCTCGTCAGCCCCGAAGTGCGCTGGTACCTTTTGGCTAAAAAGCGTTTCTATGCAGGGGTATCGGGCAGCTATGGGGAATATAATATACATAACTATATGTTGGGCGGTATCGTTTCAAAGGATACCGGCTATCAGGGCAAGCTGTGGAATGCGGGATTGACCGTGGGCTACCAGCTTTACCTGTCCCGCGACTGCTCCATCGACTTCAACCTCGGTCTGGGCTACACCCGTTCCGAATATGACAGTTTCGGCATGACCGATGGCATACGTGTATATAAGGAACGGAACAGAGCAAAGAACCTCTGGGGGCCGACACAGGCTGGCATCAGCCTGGTGTGGACGCTTGGCAGCAAATAAGTAGAACTATAAAAATACGATATATGAAAAATTCGATTACATTACTTTGTGTCTGGGCGGCAGTCCTCCTCCTTGCGGGTTGCGATGTGAAAGACCCGATTTACAATACTCCGCATCCTGACAAAGGGCAAATCATCCTGACAACAGACTGGACGCGACGCACGACGGGCGTGGATATACCGGCAAACTACACGGTGGCATCCGGTGAATACATGGCTACCGTGAGCGATGCCACCAACACGCTCGACCGCCTTTTTGAGCCGGGTGTTTGCCACTTGCGTGTTTACAACACGCCGGAGCACATCACCGTGAGCGGCAGCGTGGCAACCGTCGCCGGGGCTTCGGGTAACGTGGACGGAGCGGGTCCCTTCGTGCAGGAGATGCCGGGCTGGTTGTTTACGGGCGTGACGGAAACTACGATAGAAGCGGACACCGATCACACCCTTACCGTTGCGATGCAGCAGCAAGTACGCCAACTGACGCTCTTCATCGAGCCGACGGGCAGTACCACGGACAGGATAGAGCGAATCGAAGGCTATCTTTCAGGGGTTGCCTCGACGCTGGATATGGACAACGGTACACACGGTACGCCGCTGAACGTGGCACTGGCGTTTGCGAAAGTAACGGAAGGAGCCAATGCCGGAAAATGGGCGGCCACGGTGCGCCTGCTCGGCGTGGCCGGTGTGCAGCAGAAGCTGGATGTCAAACTCTACTTTGCAGGAGACAGTCCAAAGCCGGTCACTCTCGACAGTGACCTCACCACGGAGCTTACCCCCTTCAACGCCGACAAGCATAAGCCACTCGCCTTGGGCGGGAAAATAGTGGAAACACCTACGGAAGCGGACTTATCCGCCACCATTACCGACTGGACGCCGGGCAATGGCGAAGACGGCGAAAACGGCTCGGCCGGAATGGAAACAAACAATTGAATCAATAACACTAAAAAAAAGTAAGATTATGAAACTTAGAAACTTATCAATCATTGCCGCAGCAGCCCTTGCGCTTGCCGCCTGCAACAACGACAACGAAGCAGTCACCGACAACTGGAACGGCGAAATCCGCCTCACCAGCGGCATCACCTCCCAGACCCGTTCCTACGGCCTCGACACACAGCTTGGCGCAGGCCTGCAAGTATCTGCCTGGGTGGACGACAGCAACAACCTCCCCCTCTACCAGAACAACCTGCTCACCGCCGACGGCACCGGCGGCTTCGCCTACGCCAGCGACATGTACTACATCTCGCCCGACCCCGTGAACATCTATGCCATCCATGCCAACCCTGCCCCGGCAGGAGAAGCCTTCCCCGCATCGGTGTCCCACGAAGTGAAGGCCGACCAGACCACGAAAACCGCCTACGCCGCCTCCGACCTGCTCTATTCCACCAAGCGGAACGTGGCCCCCACCGCCTCTAACGTGACCCTCACTTTCTACCATTTGCTATCTAAAGTAGAAGTAGTGCTGAAGCGCGGCAACGGCGCCCCCGACCTCACCGATGCCATCGTGACCCTGGAGAACACCGCCCTGAAGACCACCTTCACCCCCAAGAAAGCCGCCAACATGAGTAGCGAGACCGAACGCCGGGCGATGATAGCCCTCGCCGCCGCCCCCAACCCCGCCACTCCGATTACCATCCCCACGGTGGTGACGACAGACTTTAACGCCACCAATCTCCAGTACGCCGAAGCCATCGTGGTGCCCCAGGAACTAACCGCAGGCACCGTCTTTATCCGCGTGAAGCTGGCGGACAATACGAACTTCGTCTACAAAATCCCCGCCGGAGATGCCTTGGAGCTGCAAAGCGGCAAGCGGTACATCTATAAGATAACCGTGGACTATTACGGCCTGACGCTGGAAACCGACATCAAGAACTGGGAAACCATAGGCGCACCCGTAGAAGGCTCTGCATTTCAGGAGTAATCCGTAAACAATAAATATAAAGAAAAAAATGAAGAAGACGAACATACCAATATATATAATGTACCTGTGGGCAGCCTTGGTTTTGGCTGCCTGCACAGGCGATGACGACGCGGCATGGCCCGAAGGCGGCGTGCCGCTGGAACTCTACGCAGCCGTAGAGGGATATTCCTCCGCCAACGCCCAGACACGGGCTACCACCGAAAACAGGTGGGAAGGGGGAGAAAAGGTGAGGCTGTGGATTAGCTCTAGCTTCTCCGGGCCGGCTCAGGATGTATACTCCTCCGTCGATTCCGATGGAAAGCTGATTGTAAATTTAGCCTGGGTAAGCCCGGATGAGGAAAAGGGGATTCAAGGGGTATATCCGTTGTCGAGGAATATTGTTTCATTCTCTGTACAGGCCGACCAGAGAGATGAAGGATATCAGGATAGCGACTGCATGGCTGCTCCCTACCTCCGCATCGCCGTAACGTCCCCCGATAAGACCCTCGTCTTCCGCCACGTCATAGCCAAGGTGGTGGTACACCTCAAAGCGGGCAACGGCGTGACCGGCGATGAACTGCAGCGCGCCACTGTAACCTTTGAAAACCTCACGTGCACGGGAGGGAGTATCAATTTCAGCAATGGAACCGTAGAGCAAGTGACCCCCCGCATCGACCGCATCACCCCCAACGAAGTGACCCCTGCCGCCGACGGATACGTACGCACCGTGCGCGCCCTGCTCCTTCCCCAAGATATGTCGAAACGGAAGTTCGTGAAAATAGTCATCGGAGGAAAGACCTTTTACTACACCCCCGCCGCAGGCGAAGCGAACTTCTTCAGTGGCAAGATGTACGAGTACCGCCTCACCGTGACCTCGGAAGGTATCGAAAATATCCGTGTGGAAGGAGGAGGAGAAGAAGGAGGTACGTGGCATCCGGTCGAGTAGAACAGTAACAACTAAATTCATCAATAAAAAAAGAAACCGTATGAAACAACATCATTCCATATTTCCCCCGGCAGCATCCCTGGCCTGCGCCCTCATCCTGATGCTGGCGGCATGCACGTCCGACGCACTGGACGAACTGCCCCCTGCCGGCACCGACCCCGATGCCCGCCCCCTCACCATCACCGTGAGCGACGGCGGCATGTACGCCACCGGACAAACCCGCGCCCAAGAACGCGGTTACAGCACCGTCTTCACCGAAGGCGACCGCATCGGCCTCTACGTGGTGAAGGACGGAACCCTGGAGGTGAAAAACCTCTGCCTTACCCTACAGGGAGGCAAGTGGACGCTGCCTGCCGGCACTTCCCAGCTTTTATACTCACCCGACAGGAGTTATCATGCCTATTATCCCTACCAGGACGATAGAGATTTGAACGGCAGGGTATTGCCCGGCGATGAAGACTTCTTTAAGTCTGTAGTCTATGATTGGCCTGTTAAAATCAACCAGAGTACCTACGCCCAATACACCGCCTCCGACCTGATGACGGCCCGTGGCGTGTATAGCAACCACACGCTCAGCTTCGCGATGGAGCACCGCATGTCTCTGTTCATCCTTCAGGTGCCTGCTACGAAATATACCTATACCGAAAAGATAGACGGCCAAGAGATTTCTAAGAGCTATTACCGCTACACGGCGGTGATCAGTAAAAATGTATATTGGCAGGAGAACCCCTGTACGGCCCGCCTGCTGGTGAACACTAACACCCCCACGGCCTCGGATCCGGGACCGTATGAGTATTACTACAAGGGAAATCGGGAGACTTTCTATTTTGACTATTCCCAATTAAATCTTCAGCCCGGAAAATATACCGTCCACGAGGTTGACGGCGATGAGGCGATAAAAGAGCGGCCGTTAGCGGCGGGTGACTACTATATGCAGGACGGCAGCATCCTGCCCGGGAATGAAGATGTCAGGCCGTTCCATGATGAACTACAGAAGAGTTGTCTCGGCGTAGTCTTCTGGGTGGGTGAAAACAAGGGGATACACTGGACGCCGACCGGCGACAAAGCAGGCGACCACCTGCTGATGCGCGACCATCCGGAGTGTGTGCACGGCATGGTCGTTGCGATGCACGATGCCTCTCAGGAGGTGAAGTGGGCCACCGGAAAGGGGGAGACTGAGTCTACTTATGCTTGGGCCGATTCATTCAACGAATTCACACTCGGAGAGCAGGCCGATTGGGAAGAAATACGGAAATCCGATACAGGTTTCGGTTATTGCAGCTCCCGTTTAATGGCACTGTACGGCTCTCGGCACAGCGACACCACCTTTCCGGCCCGCAATGCGATAGCCACTTATGCTGGCGAGCACCCCGTGCCCGCAGGCAGCAGCGGGTGGTTCTTACCGGGCAAGAATGAGCTTGCCACGCTGTGTTTCGGTATGCCTACTGGTTTTGTTGACTGTTACAAGGATCTGAGGATGCTCAAAGAAATCAATCCCCAGATTGATAAGGCAGCCGGGGATGAGCTTACCGGGGAGTATTGGAGCAGCTACGAATCGAGTACTGTTGTCTGGTTTGTAAATCTTGCCTCTCCCTACTATGACACGAAGCCCAAAACCGATACCTATAAAGTCCGTGCCGTGCTGGCCTTTTAGCGGCCTGCGTGCGGAAGCTGCGAAATAAAACGATTTATTAACCCCCGTCCCGCCAAAGAAAGGAGGACACACAGCCACAGGACGGGCAACAATTCTTGAAAAAGATTATAAACTTTAAAAAAGAAGCAATTATGACGAAAATAGAAAATGGGATTAATACTCCGAAAGAGGTGCAGGAATACTTTGAAAGTATCAAAGGCAACCATGCCGCACTCCGCCAGTTCTTCACCGCCATGCCCAAAGGAGGCGACGTTCACAACCACCTGACCGGATCGGCTTATGCTGAAACCTATTTCGAGCTGGCGGCAAGCAAAGGAATGTTCGTCAATCCGGAAACGGGCCGTCTCTATGCCAAAAAGCCAATGGATATTGAAACCATCCGGCTTTCCAAAGACATGGACGACCTGCACAACCATCGCATGGCACTTATCGACAAATGGAGCATCCGCAACTTCCAGCCCTACAAATATCCGCTTGGCCCGGACGAATGTTCTGAACAGTATTACTTATGCTTTTCTTGCTGATGATGATAAAACAGGACTAATAAAAAAAGTCAATGATTTGTTTCCGAAGACTTGGAGAAAATACTTCTCTGATATAGCTGATATAGCGAAATTAAACAGAATGGGCGATTTGCTGCCTTCTTGCTTCTTCTTTAGAATGAAATAAAGAGCCGGTTTAACCGCCATCATTTTATTTTATCCCTTTACGCCCATAAATTTGAAAGGCAGCGCTGTTTTAAAATTCTTGGCTGTATTTCCATGATACATCTCTCCATTGGCAATAGACAGTTTGAACACCGGAGCCCCTTCCGATAAATCGAAATCCTGCAGATTTACCCAAAAGGTATTCGGAGTCAGACTTGATTCGAAAAAGTATCTCAGGTTCTTGCTTTCCGAAACGGTTCTCCATTGCGTAGTGGAAATCTCGGGACTTTCGGGAGTGGATATCCCGTAAGGAACAGAAGCATTGCGTACAACACTGAATACACTGGCAACAGCTATTCTTTCATCATCGGTCGCGGGCAATGCGTTGATGTAGAAGCTGGCTCTGGCAAAGCGGTCGGCAGCGCGATTCGTACCGGGCAGAAAGCTCAGTCCTCCTATTGATTTCCAGTATTCGCTCAGTGCCAGTTGCTTGTTGTAAGTAGGAGAGTTGGTCATAACCTTGTATTCCTTACTGTGATATACCGTGAGTTTTCCACCGATATATTCAAAAATGGCACAGTCACCTGTAGCATCCGAAATAGATAAATGTAAAGTGGCCAGACGGGAACCGTCCGGCATCATATCCGAAACGACCTGAAAGGTATCTTCATCAATGTATGTTACAGCTTCTTCTACGGTGGCAAAATTGTCCAGCATATATTGCACCCAGGCTGTAATGGCAAGTCCCGGTTTATTCTTATCTCTTACGGGGTATTCGGTTTCGGGCAACCAAAGCAGATTGGCGACCAGTCCTTTCTCATTCATACCGTCCGTACTGGCGATCTCGAAAGCGGAAGTCACTACGCTACCGTATCTGGAAGTCCATTCCAGCGAGTTCTCTCCGGTTTCTCCGTTCCGTTTCATCCCTCTGGGAAACACCCAAAGGTTGCTGTGCATATCTGTTTTCCAGTCCATAGAACGACCGGTTGCTACCATACCATTGCTTCCTGAATAAACGACTCTCGTACACATAATTTCGATTTTTAGTTATAGGTTTATTATTGGTTATTCATCTGTGAGGTGCAACCTGTTCGGAATTCTGTCACAGAACTATCAGTCACGATAGTGAGAAGTTAACAAGAATATGCCCTTAAAGTTCAGCGTTTGTATTGATAGCACGAGATTGCTGAGCCGATTTTTCAAGATATACTTTCGGGAAATTGTTTATCAGGTGAATTTTTATACCTTTGCAAGATACTGATGAAAGGTTCAAAGTTTTAAAATATGGAGATAAAAAAAGTAATATCGGATAAAAAAGAGTTCCTGGAACTGTTGCTTTTGGCTGATGAACAGGAGAGTATGATCGACCGCTATCTGGAACGCGGCGATATGTTCGTCCTGTATGATAACGGACTGAAAGCGTGCTGTGTCGTAACCCGTGAAGGGGAAGGGATCTATGAAATCAAGAACATAGCTACGATCTCTTTTTTCCAGCGGCAGGGATATGGAAAACGCTTGATTCAATTTTTATTTGATCATTATCGGGGGAAATGTTCTGAAATGCTGGTCGGTACAGGCGATGCACCTTCTACGCTTTCTTTCTACGAACATTGTGGCTTCACCATTTCCCATCGGCTAAAGAATTTCTTTACCGACAATTACGACCATCCTATGTACGAAGACGGCAAGCAACTGGTGGATATGGTATATCTGAAAAAGACATTTTAGTATTTGCTTTGTGATGGAGATGGATATAGACCGGTTGGTGAAAGAGTATGGAAGCTATCAAAAGAGATTTAGGTTATCCGATTGTGTGGATGAAATAATAGAACTGTATGTTTATATTATCAATAAGAACCCGTAATATTGATAGCTTCTTCATCTGAAAAGAAAGGTCTATTATTCTTACATTTATTATTTTCGTTGTTAATAAACGCAGTTGCCGTTTCTAATAAACTCTTTGCACGTTTATTAGAAACGGTATCCGAGTTTATTAAAAACTATTTTTTGAGTTTTGGAAGAAAATATAAAATAAATTAAGCGGAAATATAAACAACAT